>Ga0114938_1003018_pt1 | contig 10193 bp, 5 predicted proteins | sample AshMeaBigSpring_FD_88675 | JGI IMG/M metagenome (GOLD analysis project Ga0114938, IMG submission 88675) | Groundwater microbial communities from Big Spring, Nevada to study Microbial Dark Matter (Phase II) - Ash Meadows Big Spring | ecosystem: Environmental > Aquatic > Deep subsurface >...
CGTTGACCGGTGTGTTTCTCGTTCTGGGGAGCGTGTATGCCGTGACCACGCCGCCGTTCGAGAAGACCGACGAGGAGGGGCATTACGGCTACGTCGCCCACCTCGTCAATCGCGGCCAACTGCCGCCGCTCGTCCTCGATGAGGCGTTGAATCCTGCCGGGCTGATCGCCGGCCACCCGCCGCTGTATTACGCGCTTTCGGCGGCGCTGGTGGCTGCGCTGCGGCTCGATACCGCGCAGCCGCTGCCACCGGTCAACCCGTTCTGGGCGTATCCTGCGCCGGGCGCCGTGCCCGATAACAAGAATCGTTTTATCCATTCGTCCGAAGTCAGCTATCCAGCCGACGCTGCGATGCGGGCGCTGTCGTTGATCTTGAGCGCCGCCACCATCCCGTGCGCGTACGGCCTCGTCCGCCAGGTCACGCAGCGGCGCGCGTGGGCGCTGCTCACCGCCGCCCTGATTGCAGTCCATCCCCAGTTCCTGTTCATCGCCAGCAGCGCCAGCAACGATGGGTTGGTGACGGCGCTTTCGACGGCGGCCTTGTGGGCGCTGGTGCGCGTGCCCGCTCAACCGGAGGAGTGGAAGCGCTGGGCGGCGTTCGGGGCGCTGGGCGGGCTGGCCGCTTTGACCAAGACCAGCGCGATTCTGTTGCCGTTGCTCGGCGCGCCAGTGGCGGCCTGGCTGGGCGTGCGCCTGCGCCGTTGGCATAGCGCGCTGATCGGCGTCGCGGCCGGCGCAGGAGGCTGGTTGTTGCTGGCTGGGGGATGGTATGCGCGCAACGCTCTGTATTTTGGCGATCCGCTGGGCCTTGGGATCCACGCCGCGCCTTTCCCCGAAGGCGCCCGCCTCACGCTCGCCGATCTGCCCACGCAGCTCTCTATCGTCTCCATCAGTTTCTGGGGCGCTTTCGGCTGGACGAATGTGTTGTGGCCCGAGTGGGCGTACACCGGCTTGAGTGCAATGCAAGTGGCGGCGTTCTCCGGTGTGCTGTCGTGGTTGTGGGTTGATCGGCGCCGGTTGGGGCGTTACGCCGTGATGCTGCTCTTCGTTGCGCTGATGACGGCGGCCTTTGTGTGGTGGGCGACGCGATTGCAGGGCACGCTGGGCCGTTTGCTTTTTCCTGCCCTCGCGCCGCTGATGCTGCTGTTCGTCATCGGGCTGAGCCGGTGGTGGAAGTGGTTGCCCGGCCTCGGCCTCGCCTTCGTCGCCACACTCGCGCTGCTCGGCCCGCTCGCCATAGTGCCCGCGTATCAGCCGCCGAGGCCGCTGACGCAACTTCCCGAGTCAATTGAGCGTGTCGAGTTCAACCTCGGCGAGTTCGCCCGGTTGCGGGGCTATCGCCTCCCGGCGACCGCTGCGCCGGGAGAAGAGGTCACGCTCACGCTGTGCTGGGAGGCGCTCAGCCGCACCGCTCAGCCGATGACGGTCTTTGTGCAACTGGTTGGCTCGGGGGCGCGCGTCATCGCGAACCGCAACACCTATCCGGGCCTGGGCCGTCAGGCAACGACGGTGTGGCAACCGAGGACCTTGTTCTGTGACAACGTCGCCGCCCCCATCGTGGCGGATGCGCCCGGCCCGGCGGAGTATGCGGTCCACGTCGGGATGTTTGACTTGAACACGGGTGCGCGCGTTCCGGTGACCGGCGCGGCCGGGCAACCGGTGTCGGTGATCGAGTTGGGAAGGGTGAAGGTGTCGGGCAGCGGCCCGCGAATCCCGGCGGACGGGCAAGGCGTGAACGCAATCTTCGCTGAGCCGATGGTTTTACGGGGATATGCGTTGTCGCCGCTGCACGCAGGCCAGACGGCAACGCTCACGCTGTATTGGGAGGCGACGGGCACGCCCTCCGCCGATTACGCGGTCTTCGTGCATCTGCTCGACGCGGAGGGCAACCTGATCGCACAATCTGATTCGCCGCCGGGATCGGACGCGCACCTCGGCTTTTACCCGACCGGGCGGTGGGAGGCGGGCGAGACAATCATGGATGTGCATTTGTTGAACCTCCCAACCGAGGTTGCGCCGGGCGCGCACCGGCTGCGCGTCGGGCTGTATCTTCCGGGGACCGGCGAGCGCGTTCCACTCGCCTCGGGCGCGGATGCGGTGGAACTGGGGGAGGTGGATGTTGCGCGCTGATCGTTCCCGCGGCCTCGCGCTTCTGCTCGCGGCCTTCATCGCCCTCGGCGCGGTGTATGCCGCCGTCACGCCGTTGTTCGAGATCTCCGACGAGTTGTGGCATTACCCGATGGTGAAGACGCTGGCCGATGGGAACGGCCTGCCGGTGCAAGACCCGGCGAACGTGCAGCCGTGGCGGCAGGAAGGCAGCCAGCCGCCGCTGTATTACGCGTTGATGGCAGCGGCGACCTTTTGGATTGACTCAAGCGACATGGCCGAGGTGCGCTGGATCAACCCGCACACCGACAACGGCCTGATCACCCTCGACCGCAACAACAACATCCTCATCCATCGCGCCGATGAAGCGGGGCGCTGGCACGGCACGGCGCGGGCCGTGCGGCTGATTCGTTTCCTGTCGGTGCTGCTGGGCGCAGGCACGGTGTACTTCACGTATCGTCTCGCGCGCGAGATCACGGATGACAACGAGCCGCTGTCACTGGCGGCTGCCGCCATCACCGCCTTCACGCCGATGTTCATCTTCATCAGCGCGAGCGTGAACAACGACAACCTCGCCATCACGCTGTCGGCGGCCACGCTGTGGCTGCTGGTGCGCTGGGCCAAAGCGCCGCCGCAACGACTCGGCTGGCCGCATGTGGCGCTCGGCGTGCTGCTCGGCGCGGGCGCGTTGAGCAAACAATCGGCCCTCGGCCTGGGCGGGCTGGCGGGGCTGGTCATCGCGTGGGGCAACCTGCAGGCGTGGCGTAGTGCGCGGTCCCGAACGGGATACGCAGTCCTCAACACGCTCTCCGAGTCGTTCGCTGTCTTCGGCCTCGCAGCCCTGGTCGCGTCTTGGTGGTACCTCCGCAACTACCTGCTCTACGGCGATTGGCTCGGCTGGAACACCTTTGTCGCCATCGTCGGCGCGCGCCCGCAACCGGCCACGCTGCTGCAACTGTGGGGCGAGCGCGTCGGCTTTGTGCAGGCGTATTGGGGATTGTTCGGCGGGGTGAGCGTGCCGCTGCCCGATTGGGTTTACACCGCGCTCGACGTCGCGGCGGGCGTTGCCGTCATCGGATTGGGGTGGAAACTTCTGCGGACACGGCGCCTCGACGCGACCCGCGCGCTTCAGTGGGCGCTGCTCGTCGCGTGGATCGGGCTGCTGCTCTTTGGCCTGGTGCGCTGGTCGTCCATCACCTGGGCCTCCCAGGGCCGGTTGATCTTTCCCGCGATCTCGGCCATTAGCGGGCTGATGGCTGTGGGATTGTGGAGTCTGTGGCGCGGGCTGCCGCTGTTGCTGGCGGCCTTCATGTTCGCAATCTCCGTCGCTGCACCCGTCCTCATCATCACCCCGCACTACACCCCTCCACCGCCGCTGACACAAGCGGAACTTGCCGCCATCCCCAACCGTCTCGACGCCGACTTCGGCGAGCTGAAGTTGCTGGGCTATGATCTGCAAACGCCCTCAGCCCAGCCCGGCGACCCGGCGCGACTGACGTTGTACTGGCAATCACAGATCGCGATGGATCGAAACTGGAGCCTGTTTGTGCATGTCGTGGATGCCGACGGCGTGATCGTCGCGCAGCGCGACCGCTATCCGGGGCAGGGCCTGCTGGCGACGACGCTGATGCAGCCGGGCCAAACGTGGGCGGATGCGTACGCCATCCCGCTGCCGCGCGAGATCGTGGCCCCCGGCGAAGCGCGGCTTGCGGTGGGCGTGTACGATCTGCGCGACGGCGCGCGGCTGCCGCTGGCAACGGGCGGTGATTCGGCCACGTTCGGTTCGATCGAGCTGCGCCAGCCGCCCGCCGGTTCGGGGGCGATGTGGCCGATCAGCGCGAACTTTGGTGGTGAAATCACGTTGGCGAGCGCAGACGTTTCGGCGCGCTCTCTGCGAGCGGGCGATAAACTGGATGTGACTCTGTATTGGTCTGCACTGAGGCAGATGGCGACGAACTACTCCGTCTCGGTGCGCGTGCGCGATGAGGCGCTCAACCGCTGGGCATCCAGGGATGCATGGCCGCAGGATGGCGCGGCCCCCACCGCGAGTTGGCTGCTCGGTCAAACCATCACCGACCGCTACACGCTCACCCTCGACGCGAACACGCCGCCGGGCCAGTACATGCTCGAAGTGGTCGTGTACGATTCGGCCACGCTCAGGCCGCTACCGCTGCACAATGCCGAGGGCTATCCCACCGACGCGCAGGCGCTCACGCTCAGCCGGGTGCGGGTGAGGCCATAACACGCCAGACCTCACCGGTGGCGCGCCCGAGGTTGTAAAATCACGGCCCTTCCCGCGCCGCCTGTCAGGTCTTTGACCCATGACCCTCCGCCGGAGCACACTCGCTGTCCTCGCCCTCGTGGCTGCGCATTTCGCGCTGGGCCTCGTGTACGCGTGGGCCACGCCGCTGTTCGAGGCCTCCGACGAAGGTTCGCACTTTGGCGTGGTGCAATGGATCGCGCGCGGCCACGGGCTGCCGGTGCAAGATCCGCGCAACCAGGACACCTTCTATCATCAAGAGGGCAGCCAGCCGCCGCTCTACTATTTGCTCGGCGCGGCGCTGACGTTTTGGATGGATACGTCCGATCACGCCAGCGTCGCGGTGCAGAATCCGCACTCGCGCCTCGGCATCCCGGGCATAGCGCACAACGTCAACCTCTATCGCCCCGCCGACGCCGACGGCGGCACGGCGCAGGCTGTGCGCGGGCTGCGCGTCTTCTCGCTGCTGTTGAGCTGCGGCACAGTGGTGCTCACCTTCGTGCTGGCGCGCCGCCTCTTCGCCGACAAGCTGCGCCCGCTGCTGGCCGCCGCGCTCGTCGCCTTCAACCCGATGGCCCTGTTCATCAACGCCTCGGTCAACAACGACAACCTGCTCATGCTGCTGGCGACGGCTGTGCTGCTGCTCGTGGTCGAGGTCGTGCAGGCCCACCCGCGCCCATCGTTGTTGAAGCTGCTCGGCCTGGGCGCGCTGTGCGGGCTGGCCGCGCTGACGAAGCTCAGTGGGTTGGTGGTGTGGCCGGTGGTCGCGCTGGCCCTGCTCGCCGAACAGTGGAAGCACATCCCGCGCGCCGAGCGCAACCTTCAATTCGCCATCCGCCATCTGCCCCCTGTCATTGGACGCGGCCTCGTCGTCTTCAGCCTCGCCGCCATCGTCTGCGGCTGGTGGTTCCTCCGCAACCTGCAGCTGTACGGTGAGCTGTTCGGCCTCGAGACGATGGTGGCGATCGCCGGGCCGCGCAACGTCGGTCTGCTCGGGCTGTTGTTTGAGTGGGAAGGTTTCTATCTTTCGTACTGGGGCATCTTCGGCGCGTTTAGCCTTCGCGCGAGCGAGTGGGTGTATTGGTTTTTCAATGTCATCACCCTGGCCTCGATTGCGGGCGGCGCATGGCTGGTGTGGAAGCGGCGCGGTCGCCTTTCGACCGAGGGCCTTCTGCTTTCCGCCGTCTGCCTCCTCACCTTCATCGGCGTGGTGCGCTGGACGATGCAGACCCCGGCCTCGCAGGGGCGGTTGATGTTCGGGGCCATCGCGCCGCTCTCCATCGGGATGGCGGCTGCGCTGCTCGCGCCCTTCACGCACAGCGCTGCCCGCGCGGTGGCGGCCTCCCTTGGGGTGGCGCTGGCAGCGGTCGCCCTCTACGTCCCCGTGTTCGATGTCGCGCCGCGTTACCGGCCGCCGCAACCCATCACCGAATCACAACTGCCCGCCGACCTGCGGCCCGTGCGCGCGCGGTTCGGCGACGGCCTCGAACTCATCGGCTACACGGCAGACGATGCCGCACGCAAACCCGGCGACTCGGTGCCGGTGACGCTGTACTGGCGGGCCCTGAAAAGAATGACGACGGATGACTCGCTGGCGCTGGTGTTGTTCGGGCGCGCGAACGAGGGCGTGGGGCAATTGGATACGTGGCCGGGTGGGGGGCTGTCGCCCACATCGCAAATGCAACCCGGCGCGATTTACCCCGACCATTACCCATTACCCATTACCGATTCGGCCACCGCCCCGACGTTGTTGCGACTGCGCGTCGCCGTGTGGCGCGGTTCGCCTGACAACAATTTGCCTATCCGCGCTGGCGATGGCTCGACGCTCGACGCCGTTTCGCTCACGGTGGGCCGCCTCGTGCCCACACCGCCGGAGGCACGGACGCCGCCCTACACCGAAGGCTCGACCTTTGAACATGGCATCACGTTGTTGGGGACGGATTCACTGAACAACCTGGGATACATCAACTTGCACTGGCGCGCGCGCGAACGCATCCCGGCGGATTACACGCTATTCATCCACGTAATGGATGAGCAAGGCAAAAAGGTCGCGCAGGCAGATGGCGAGCCGTTCGACGGCGATTGGCCGACCTTGGCGTGGGAGCCGGGCCAGACGTTTTTGGATTTGCGCCAGATTGCGATTCCGAAACAACTGCCCTTGGGCAAGTACATTGTCAAGGTCGGCTGGTATGATTCGGCTACCGGCGTGCGCCTGGCGGCCTTCAAGCCCGGCGGCGAGCGCTGGCCGGAGGATGCGGTGGTGTTGACGGCTCAATTTGAAGTCATACCGTGAACAGGTTGCTCACCTTCACCCAGTCGCGCCAGTACGCGCTGTGGCTCGGCGTGGCGCTGGCCGCGGTGGCGCTGGCGCTGGGCGCGCTGCTCGGCTTCACCGGCCCGCTCATCACCGCCGGCGTGGTCCTCGGGTTGATCGGCGCAGTGATGGTGCTCAGCCACCTCGAGGTCGCCGTCTGGGCGATGATCGCCATCATCACGCTGCTGCCCTTCGGCAGCCTGCCGTTCAAGGTGGTGTTCACGCCGACCTTCCTCGATCTGGCGATGCTGGCGGTGGTGTTTTTGTACGCCATCCAATGGATGACGGGCGAGCGCCGGCGATTGACGCTCACGCCCGCACACGGGCCCATCGCGCTGTTCATGGGGCTGATGATCTTCAGCTTCGTCGTCGGCTACCCGAACGGCCCGCTCACCAGCAACCTCCTGCGCCAGTTCGCCGAGATGTTGCTCAGCCTCGCCTTCGCCTTCATCCTCGTGGACTACGTCGACACGCGCGCCAAGCTGGCGCGGCTCACGCGGCTGCTCATCATCGGCGGCGCGGCGCTGGGCGTCATCGGCATTGTGCTGTACGCGCTGCCCGACACACTCTCCGAAAGCGCACTCTCGGCGCTGCGGGTCTTCAACTATCCGGCGGGCGGTGTGCTGCGCTACATCGAAGACAACCCGGAGAACGCCGAACGCGCCATCGCCACCGCCGTGGACCCAAACGCCCTGGGCGGGATGCTGGCGATGATCGGGGCGCTGGCCGCGCCGCAATTGCTCATCCGCAGGCCGCTGCTCGACCGGCGCGCGCTGGCTTTCGCCGCGTTCGGCCTCATCACCGTTTGCCTCATCCTCACCTTTTCGCGTGGGGCGATGGCGGCCCTGGTGGCGGGCTTGCTGCTGATCGCGGCGGCCCGTTACCGGCGGATGTTGATCGTGCTCGCCCTCGGCGCGGCGCTGGTGCTGGTGCTGCCGGTCACGCAAGATTACGTGACGCGGTTCGTCGAGGGCGTGCAGGGGCAGGACCTCGCCACGCAGATGCGCTTCGGCGAATACAAGGATGCCTTCATCCTCATCAATCGCTATCCGGTGCTCGGCGTCGGCTTCTCGGGCGCGCCGGAGATCGACATTTACGTCGGCGTGTCCAACGCCTATCTGCTGATTGCGTCGAAGATGGGGCTGGTCGGGCTGGGTGCGTTTGGGCTCGTCATCGCCGTGGTCTTTGGTTGGGCCGCGGCGCGGCGCAAGGCGGTGTATGCGGATGAGTCGCTCACGGCCCTCTGGCTGGGGTTGCTGGCCGGGCTGGCGGCGGCGCTCACGGTCGGCCTGTTCGATCACTACTTTTTCAACCTCAACTTTCAGGCCGCGGGCACGCTGTTTTGGATGTTCGTGGGGCTGAGCCTGGCGGCGACGCGGTTGGGAAACGCGCCGCAATCGCTCTGACGCTTGTGTTGTGCGGGGTATGGTCTTTCTGTATAATCGCCGCGTATTGGGCAAACAGGAGAGAAACGGATGCAGATCGCAACCCAAGAGCAAGGTCAGGTCGCCATCGTGGCCGTCAACGGCCGGGTGGACAGCGCCACCGCTCCCGATTTGGAAAACGCGCTGAAGAAGCTGGTTGAAACCGAGAAGACGCAGATCGTGCTGGATTTGATGGACGTGGAGTATATGTCCTCGGCCGGGCTGCGGGCGATGGTCTCGACGTTGAAGTCGGTGAAGCGCGTGAACGGCGATCTGCGCGTGGCCAACCCCTCGCCGCGCGTGGATGAGGTGCTGCGGCTCGCCGTCCTGACCTCCATCTTCTCCATCTATCGCTCACGCGACGAAGCCGTACAGAGTTTTTAGTCCGTTGCGGCCATCCTGCTCAGCCTCGCCCGGTGGCCGCAATGGGGCGTGCTATTGATTCCCCCATGGTTCGCACGCTCACCGTCCCCGGCCGGTATTCCAGTCTAGAGCCTACCTGCAAATTTGTGGCCGAGGCCGCCGCGGCGGCCGGTCTGGGTGAGCGCGAGTCCGCCCATTGCCAGTTGGCGGTGGATGAGGCCTGCACCAACATCATCGAACATGGCTATGGCGGCGAGGGGCGCGGCGACATCCGGGTGCGCTGCGACATCGCGCCGAACGAGCTGACGATCACGATCCGCGATTCGGCCAAACACTTCGACCCCGATGCGGTGCCGCAGCCGAATCTCAAAGCCTCGCTGGAGGAGATGGCCATCGGCGGACTTGGCCTGTACTTCATGCGCAACGTGATGGACGCGGTGGAGTTCAGCTACGAAGCCGGTGGCAACAAGCTGGTGCTGGTGAAGAAGAACCCGGAAGCCGGCAAACCGTAAACCGTCAATCGTTGTCGTCTGCGGCGGGCTTTATTGCGCGTTGTAGTAGTTGAAGACCGCCTGCGCCAGCGAGATGATGATGCGGTTGGCATCGGGGAAGCCGATGGTGGCCGGGCGGTGCATGTAGATGACGAGCGCGTAATCGCCGCCGGGCGTGAAGACCAGCGCGGCGTCGGCCACATTCGTCAGGGGGACGGTATCCCACCCGTGCTTGTGCGCGACGAAACCGCCCGGCGACCCGCCGGCGATGAGCGACGGCCCCAATTTGTTCTGCGATAACAGATCGATCATCTGCTGGCACTCCTGCGGCGTGAACTCGCCGGGGAAGGCGGCCAGCAGGGTGCCGCCCCCTTTGGAGCATTGATACACCATCACCAGCAACGTGCCCATATCCTCGGCGGAGGTTTGATTGTACGGGTCGGGCCGGGTGTTGATATCCTGCCGGGTGTTGGCCGGGGTGGCGTACGGCGACAGCACCGCGCCCTGCACGTCAAGCAGGCCGCTGAGATAGGTGTTGCTGAGGCCCAACCGGCGCATGTCGTTGGTCATCACCCGCGTGCCCTCGAAACCATCGCCGGCGCCAATCGTCTTGAGGAGGAAATCGGTGGCCGTGTTCTGTGATTCCTCCAGGCTGCGCTGCAGCAGCAGATCATCCTCCGCCGTCAGTTCGCCGCTGCGCCGCGCGAAGAGCGAGGTCATGATCGGCACCTTGATGATGCTCATAGCCGAGAAGGCCACCGGCCCGGTGATCGGCTCACCGTTGGCGAGCGAGAAGGTCAACTCCTCGCCGGTGTTGAGGTCGGAGAGGAACAGGCTGGCCACGCCGTCGAATTGATACTGGCGGATGTTCTCGCGCAGCAAATCGGCCAGCGTCTGATAGTTCGGCTGCACCAGCGTCTGCTCCGACACCGGCAACGTGACGATGCGGTCGGTCGGCGAGTATAGGGCCCGGTTGATGAGGTCGAGCGCCGGCTCGAGGTTGAGGGTGTGGCCCGGCTCGCCGGGCTTGAAGCCGAGGCGGGTCGGGTCGGCGGTCGGCGGGCTGCCCGGCTGATCGTAGCGGGCCGCGACGTCGGCGAGGAAGGCCCGCAACCGGTCGCGCGAGTATTCCGCCCGCAACGGAACTTCCCGCACAGCCGATGGCTGCAGCCACAGGTAATCCCACAGCCCGCCCCAGAAACCGGCATTGCTCCGAAACTGAGTCGCCTGCGGCAA
>Ga0114938_1003019_pt1 | contig 10190 bp, 7 predicted proteins | sample AshMeaBigSpring_FD_88675 | JGI IMG/M metagenome (GOLD analysis project Ga0114938, IMG submission 88675) | Groundwater microbial communities from Big Spring, Nevada to study Microbial Dark Matter (Phase II) - Ash Meadows Big Spring | ecosystem: Environmental > Aquatic > Deep subsurface >...
GTTCCTCATTGTTGGGGCTGAAAAAAGAGGCGGCCTGGAAAAGGAGGTTAACCAGACCACCCCGGATCACAAGACAGCCGCGATGTCGAAAGCGGATAGTGGGTGACTCTCGGCACCTGAAACCATCCATGCAATCCAATTGAAAGGTGGGTCTTGCCGGGATGGGTGTCAACCGTTTTGGGTTCGCCGTTTCTTGCGGAGTTATGGGATGGGCCCTTCAAGGTGAAAATTGAGGTTAAGCGCGGCGAATCAAAGAATGGGTGAGGTGTGAATAAAATTAACTATAAAAAACAGATAGTTTTTACTCATAAACAATATCCTGCTTGAACTTCATGTACCATCCGGGCGATCTCGTAAATCGATTCAGGGCCGCCCTTATTGTTCTAAAATTCAATCCTCGCCAGTGATAGAATGGAAACCTACATATCCGGCTCGAAACTTGGACTTGCCGCTGCTCAGGAACTCGGAAAAATCCCACTCGACTTCTTCCAGATTGTCGACGTACTCAGCTCGCACGATATAGGTTTCGGCGGTAAGCCGGCCGCCGCTGTTCATCTCGATTGATACGGTGCGGCGGCCGTACATCTCGCCCTCGAAGCGATCCAGCCTTTCCCAGGCAGGAGCCGGTACATTCAGATACAAAACCCCATCGACACGATCGGCTCCACGTTGGAGCAGGCCCGGATAGACTTGGCCTTTCACACGTCGTCGAACATATCCTTTGAGGACGGCCCGTCGATGTTCCGGAAGACAGCCGGAGACCTCCTGCATGATATCCTCACACATCAAGGTGCCGTAGGCGAACAAGTGCGTCATGACGGTTTGAGTCCGTTTTGAAAGCTCCGGTTGAGATGTTCATACCGGCCAATGCAATTTCTTCTTGATCCATTTCCAGGGAAACAGCATCGAGACCCTGTTTTGGTAGAGGATGTCGGCGTTCACGGCGAAGAACTATATTGCGCCGCAGGATCCGTTTCAACCTTTTCATCGGTCGCCAGGCGCTATAGAATCCCGAATATGGCTGAACGATTCATCAGTGAGCCCATTCAACCGCTGACCGAAACGTCTGATACCTCGCGCATGGCAATCGGCGAGCCCGGCCTTCCTCATAGATTTGTCTGGCGGGGGCGAACGATCTGCGTTAAGGCCGTCCTGCGCTCATGGCGTGAAACCGGAAAGTGCCGGCATGGAAGTCCCGAAATGTATGCCCGCAAGCACTGGTACGAGGTGACAACGGAATCGGACGGCATCATGAAGCTGTATTTCGACAGGCAACCTCGCCTCGGCCAAAAGAGGAAGGGAGCGCGATGGCGGCTGTTCAGCATCCGTGGGCCGTTATAGAGTAAAACCATCGAAGGACGGCAAGGAGGACATCACCCCACTGTCCGTGCCGACAGGGCAAAATCAAAACCCGGAACCATCGGCCGATGCCACTGGTCGATTCGAGGAGGGGTTCCGACTGTCTGGAAATCTCGGGGCGCCGCTGTTTCATCTGTTGCCGTGAAACGCCTTCCGGGTCTTGGCGGCATAGATAGGGCCTTGGCCGGCGCCGGGTCTGCGGGGTTCAGTTTTTCGAAGATCCGCCGATACCTTGTGGTGATGGAAACCACCCCGCAACTAGCAGGCCACGGAACGGCCGATAGGGCGCCTGTCGGGGTGAAGGAACCGGACCCCTTCCTTCCGAATCAGCATCTGGGGCCAGCGTCCAAACCCGATCGCAGGTCGTTGAGAAGGCAGCTCAGCCGACACTATCTGCAGCTTTCTCTCATCCCTCTGCTCGCCTTTTTCCTCTGTACCCTGATCGGGGGCCGCATCGCCGAGCATCATGTCGCCAACCTCATCAACCGCTCCATCGACCAAATCGGCTCCAGTGCGCGCAACCAGCTCGAGGATATCGGGCGAACTTCCATCCAAAGCAAGGCGCACCAAGTCGCCAGTCAGGTAGAGTCCTTCCTCTCCACCAATGCCGACCTGAAGCTCTCCCAGCTGCAGCGCGACGAAGGGTTCATGGCTATCGCCATGCAGCGTTTCGGAAGTACCGGCTACACGTGCCTTTACGAGGCCGGAACGGGCATCATGCGCGTTCATCCGAACCCCCAGTTGGTCAACCGCGACATGCGCTTTTTGTCGGAGACCCTGCCGAGTTGGTGGACCCTCTTCGAACCCTCGCTGGAAGGGGCAAGGGTTTCCGGTTACTACGATTGGCTCGAACCGAATGGGCGCGCGAACCGGAAATTCATGGCCATGACGCCGGTGGCCCCCAGGCCCGATGGCCTGGTCCTCATGGTGGCGGCCACCATCAATGCGGATGAGTTCATTGCACCCTTGACGTTTGTTGAAGAAAAGCAGGAGGAGATTCGCGCCGAGTACCGCAAATACATTTCCCAGCAGGTCAAATTGATCGGCTTTGTCGTGATGCTCATCATGTGCATCACCCTGGCGGTGGTGTATCTCTTCAGCCAAAACGCCGCGCGCAGATTCGCGGAGCCGATCCGACGTCTCTCGGAGGGCGCCAGACGCGTGGCCGAGGGCGATTGGGACGCCCAAGAGGCGCCGGCGTTGGATGAGCGAAATGACGAGATCGGCGAATTGGCCCAGTCGTTTGCCGACATGCGCACGCAGCTGAAGAATCAATTCGAATACCTTAAACGCAATTACCGGAAGCTCAAAGCGACCCAGGGCGAATTGAAGCAGAGCGAAGAGCATTACCGCAGCCTTTTCGATAACGTTCCCATCGGGCTCTACCGCACGACTCCAGAGGGGCAGGCCCTGGATGCCAACCTCATGCTCTTGAAGATGTTCAAATGCCCGGACAAGGAGACGTTTCTGGCGAAACCGGCCGAGCAGCTCTACCTGAGAGCGAGCGACCGGCAGTGGTTCCGGAACATGGTGGAATGCCGGACGGGAGAATTCTGCTGCGAATTTATGATGCGCTGTTTTGACGGCACGCTGATTTGGGTCGAAGACCAGGCCCGGTCGGTTCGCGACGCCGCCGGCAACTTGCTCTGCTACGAAGGCAGCCTCAAGGACATCACCGACCGCAAGCTCTCCGAAACAGCGCTCAGGGACAGCGAGGCCCGTTTCCGGACCGCCTTTGAAAATGCATCCGTCGGGATGGCGCTGATTGGCCTCGACGGCGTCTTCATTGAGGTCAACTCGGCTCTGGCGCAGATGATCGGACGCTGCGCCCCTGAAATGATCGGAACGCCGGTTGCCGATTTCACTCACCCGGAGGACTGCGCCTCCGGGCTGCGTTTCATAGGAGGCTTCGTGGACGGGCAGGCCGCCTCCGGCCAGGATGAGCGGCGTTTTCTGCATGCGGACGGCTCCGTGGTCTCAACCCTGATCTGGGCCCGCATCCAGCGCGATCAGGAGGGTCGGCCGCAGTACTTCATCGCGCTGGTCCAGGACATAACGGCACGCAAGAAGGCCGACGAAGAGCTGCAGCTCTTTCAGTACTGCGTGAACCACGCGGCGATCGGAATCCTGCAGATAGGAGATGACGGCAGCATTCTGGACGTCAACCAGCAGGTTTGCCGGAACCTCGGTTACGCGAAAGAGGATCTCGTGCGGATGAAGGTGTTTGACATCGATCCGGCGCTTTCGCCGGAGAAATGGACTCGCCACGTCCGGGGGATCGCCACCGGTTCTCGAACCATCGAAACCAGCCATCGCAGAAAGGACGGGACGACGTTTCCGGTCGAAATCACCACCTACTATCTGAAGAAGGACAACGCCGGATTTTCGTTCGCCTTCGTCACCGACATCACGCATCGCGTCCGATCCGATATCGAAAAAGCGAAACTCGAAGCCCAGCTGCGGCAGGCGCAAAAAATGGAAGCCATCGGCACCCTGGCCGGCGGCATCGCCCACGACTTCAACAATATTCTGAGCGTCATCATCGGCAACGCCAACCTCATCGAGCTTTCAGACGCATTGACCGAGGAGGATCGCCTGTGCCTGCAGCAGATCCTTACTGCAGGGGATCGCGCCAAGCAGCTGGTGAAGCAGATCCTGACCTTCAGCCGCCGCGGCGATCAGCAGCGGCTGCTCGTCAACCTGAAGTCGGTGGTCCGGGAAACCTTCGACTTCCTCATGGCCACCCTGCCCCGCAACGTCGAGGTGCGGCAGGCCGTCGATGCGGAGGTCGGGGTCATCCTGGCGGACCCCACCCAGATGCAGCAGGTGCTCATGAACCTGTGCACCAACGCGGCCCATGCGATGGAGCGCCAGGAGAGCGGGGTGCTGCAGATCGGCCTGGCGAAGGCGGTCGTGACCGAGGAGCAGACGCGCTACGAACATGACGTCGAGCCCGGGGAGTATGTTCAACTGACGGTGGTGGACAGCGGCCCGGGAATCGACGCCCGGGTCCGGGAGCGCATGTTCGAGCCGTACTTTACGACCAAAGGCCCGGGAAAAGGCACCGGCCTGGGTTTATCCGTGGTTCACGGAATCGTCACCTCCCATGGCGGCTTCATCCGGGTTTGCAGCGAGGTTGGAAAAGGCACGCATTTCCATGTCTTCATGCCCGTGGCCGCAGGGGAGGGCAAGACTGCGGCGCGCAGCGAGGCGCCGCTGCCGGGAGGCTCCGAGACCCTTCTGCTCGTCGACGATGAGAAGGCCCTGGTGGACGTGGCGCAGCAAATGCTGACGCGCCTGGGGTACCAGGTTGAAGCGCGGACCAGCCCGCTCGAGGCGATCGAGGCCTTCCGTACCAACCCCGGCAGGTATGACGCCGTCATTACCGACATGACCATGCCGCAGATGAACGGGTTGAACCTGGCCAAAAGGCTTCGCGAAATCCGACCCGACCTTCCCGTATTGCTGTGCACGGGCTTCAGCGACTTGGCCAGTGAGGAAAAAGCGCGTGCGGCAGGGATCCAAGAATTCCTTTTCAAGCCATTGACCATGAGCGACTTTGCCCGGGCGACGAGGAACCTGCTCGAAAAGCCGAAGGTTCACCCGGTGTAAGACGCGCGACCCCTTGATCCCGGGCCGGTAGCCGCATACCCGATCTTCGGTTGAGCGCGGCGTTGCTGCGATCGCCCGGCCGAAATTCCAGACAGTCCAGACCTCCCCAAGCGTGACCGGTCGAACCCGCCCCGAGCGCCGAGCCGGTTTTCTGTTGCCTTTCGGCAGGAATCGTGACTGGGTGCCGTTGAAAAAGGCCAAGGACCTCTCTTCCCTTCTTCCGGACACCGGGCTCATGGACAGACTGCTGACCGACAAGCACCGCGCCGTGCGGCGCAGCGTAAGAGCCTTCTGCGAGAGCGAGCTGCGGCCGATCGCCGCCGAGATCGACGAGGAAGCACGCTTTCCCTGGGAGGTGGTGGAGAAGATGGCCGCCTTGGGCTACTTCGGCATTCAGGTGCCGGCGTCGCTGGGAGGCGCGGGCCTCGATTCGGTCAGCTACGCCATCACCATCGAAGAAATTTCGCGGGTGTGCGGCGCCCTGGGGCTGTGCGTCGCGGTGCACAACAGCGTGGCCGTCCACCCCCTGATGGCGTTCGGCAGCGAGGCGCAGAAGCAGCGCTGGGTTCGGCCCATGGCCAGAGGCGAGAAGATCGGCGCCTTCTGCCTCACCGAACCCAATGCCGGCTCCGACGCGGCCGCCGTGAGCGCCACCGCCATCCCCGGCGAAGGCGGCTTCACCATCAACGCCAACAAGGTTTTCGTCACCAACGGGGGCGTTGCCGATGTGTGTCTGATCTTCGCACGCACCGCGCCCTCGGCCGGGCGCAAGGGCATCAGCGTGCTGGTGGCGGAAAGAGGGACGCCGGGGTTTGTCGTGGGCGAGCTGGAGAACCTGTGCGGTATGCGCGCCAACCCGGTCGGTTCGATCCGGCTGAACGACTGCCGGGTTCCGCTCGACAACCTCCTGGGAAGGGAGGGCGGCGGCCTCACGATCGGCCTGGCGGCGCTGGACGTCGGGCGCGTCGGCGTTGCCGCACAGGCCGTCGGAATCGCCCAGGCGGCCCTGGAGGAAGCCGTCCAGTATGCCAAGCAGCGTCGGACCTTCGGGGTGGCGCTCCAGGGCCACCAGGCGATTCAGATGATGATTGCCGAGATGGCCACGCGGGTGGAGGCGGCGCGGCTCCTGGTCTACCGTGCCGCCGAGTTGAAGGACCGGCGCATGGAGTTCACCAAGGAATCCGCCATGTGCAAGCTCTTCGCCTCCGAAGCCGCCTGCCGGGTGACCGATGCGGCGGTGCAGATTCACGGCGGCTACGGCTATTCCAAGGCATACGCCGTGGAGCGCTACTATCGGGACGCGCGCGTGACGCGTATCTATGAAGGCACCTCGGAAATCCACAAGATGGTGATTGCGCGCGAAGTGCTTCAGGGCACCTGACATCCCGGCGGGTTTTTCGGGCCGAGCGGCGTTGATCGGATGCAAGGCAGTCAGATGAAACCCCACATCGTGGTTTGCATAAAGGCCGTCGTGGTCAAGACGGTGCGGGGACGCATCGTCAGGACCCCGGACCTTCTGCGCCTGAACCCGTTCGACCTGCCGGCGATCGAAGCGGCCCTGCAGCTGAAAGCGCAATGCGAGGGCACCCTCACCGTTCTCTCGATGGGGCCGCCGTCGAGCCGAATCGTAATGGCCGAGGCGCTGGCCATGGGCGCGGATCGAGCCGTTCTGGCCTGCGACCGCCGCCTGGCAGGGGCGGACACGCTGGCGACATCGACGGCGCTGGCCGCGGCCCTCCAGAAGCTAGCACCCTATCAGTTGGTGCTTTTCGGGATCCGCTCATCGGACAGCGACACAGGCCAGGTCGGGCCGCAGACCGCCGCAGCGCTCGACCTCCCGCTCGTCTCCGGGGTCCATCGGATCGAACTCCGACCGGGCGGGCTGAGGGTGGAGCGCACGATGGATCATTGGGTGGAAACCTTTGAGGTGGAATTCCCGGCCGCGCTGACCATCCGGCCCGAGGCGGCCCGCCCGCGGCACATCCCGCTGGGCGGCCTCTCCGAGGCGTTTGACCAGCGGGAGGTGGAGCTCTTCACTGCGGCGGAACTCGGCGTGAGCCTGAACCGGGTCGGCGAGGCCGGTTCGCCCACACGCGTGATCTCCATAAAACCGATCACTCACGAACGGCGCTGCCGCCTGCTGGCAGGCGAAGCGGCGGAAGTGGCCGACCAGCTGATGGAACAGTTGCTGGCCGAGGGTCTGGTCGACTGAGGATCGCACCGAAAAAAATGAGCGCCGCACCGACCAACGACGTCTGGGTTTTCGTCGATCTCCGCAGTCGGCGGTTCCTCGGCTTCGCGCTCAACGCGCTCGGCAAGGCCCGGCAGCTCGCGCTGTCCACGCAGGGGAAGGCGGCCGCGTGCATGCTCGTGCCGGCGGCCGGAGCGTTGCTGACGCGATCCGAAGGCGATGCCTGCGTGCCGCCGGAGGACGCCGAAGCCGAGTGCCTGAAGTACGGCGCCGATCAGGTGATCGTGTTCGAAAACGACCAGTTCCGTCCGCCGCGGCCCGACCTGTTCGCACGGGCGCTGGCCGTCTCCATCAAGGAGGCCCGCCCCCGCCTGGTGCTTTTCGCCCTGAGCGACTTCGGCCGGGAGCTGGCGGCACGCACGTCCAGGCTCTGCGAGGCGGGGCTCATCGCCGATTGCAGGGATCTGCGCCTTGATTCGGCCGGCGGGGTTGTCGGGTCGTGTCCTGCCTGGGGCGGAAGCGTCGTCGCCGAAATCACCTACGCGGACGGCTGGGGCACCGGCTTTGCGACGGTACAGCCGCATTGCTGCCAGGCGCAGCCGGTCGCAGCGCCGCGGGGAGAAGTGATCCGGCGCACGGTGGACCGTTTGCCGGCGCCCAGCCGGTTGCGCTTGCTGGATTCGCGTCCAGCGCCCGAATCCCTGCGCAAGCTGGAAACCGCCGACATCGTCGTGGTCGGCGGTGCCGGGCTCGGCAGCGCCCGGGCCTTCGGCAAGGTGCGCGAGCTGGCCTCCGTGCTGGGCGCGGAGGTGGGCGCCACCCGGCCGCCGGTGCTCGACCACTGGGTCGACGAGCAGCGCCTGATCGGGCAGACGGGCAAGTGCGTGGCCCCGCGGCTGCTCATTTCGGTCGCAACCTCGGGGGCCGCCCAGTACACGGCCGGCATCATGGAGGCCGGGACGATCGTGGTCATCAACCGTGACCCGGGCGCGCCCATTTTCGAAATGGCCGACATCGGCATCGTGGCCGATGCCAACGAGTTCCTGCCGAAATTGATCGAACGCGCCCATCACACCGTGATGCGGCGGCTGGCCGATATGCTCTGCGAGACGGGCGCCCGCGGCCCCCGCGGCAACGGCTTTGGCGCCCGGCTCACGAAGCTCCGCGAAAGCCGCGGCTGGAGCGTGGAGGCTCTGGCCGAGGCGACCGGCCAGCCTCCTGACTTCATCGAGCAGGTGGAGGCGGACGAGGTCTGCCCGCCGGTGAGCTTCCTGCTGGGGCTGGCCTCCGCTCTGGGGGTGGACCCGGGCACGTTCCTGCGCAAGGAGGAGCAGGCGACCATCCGCGACCGCCGCCTGGAGTCCTACGTGCGGCGCACCCAGAACTATTCCTATCAGAGCTTGACCGAAGGCGGGGCGCATGACCACCTGCGGGCCTTCATGGTGACCATCGAGCCGCACCAGACCCACAAGCCGGTCGCGTACAAGCACGAGGGCGAGGAGTTCGTCTACGTGATCTCCGGCGAGCTCGAGCTGACCCTGGGCAGCAAGGCGCTCGTGCTCAAGGCCGGGGAGCACAGCCACTTCAACTCCTACATCCCCCACAAGCTCAAGAGCCTGTCCGGCGAACCCACGCGCTGTCTGGTAGCGCTGTACACCGTCTGAAAGCAGGCTGCCCAGCATCCCACCCGGATACGACGTGGCCCCCTTTGCAGGAATCAGCGGTCATCGTCCATTTCGGTCTTCAAACGCGGAACGGCCCGGCAGGATGCCGGCGGGCGAGAGGCAAACGGGGCTCGGCCGAAACATCAGGAGCGCGGGGGGGGGATGCATCCGCGCTCCTGATCTGGAGGAGGCCGGTCTTCAGGCCTGGCCGGTCAGCACGATGGACACCCGGCGGTTGGAGGCGTGGTCGGAGGACACCGGGCAGCACTCGCCCATGCCCACGGAAGAGATCCGGGCCGGGTCGATGCCCTTCTGGTTCAGGGCGTTCTTGACGGCATTGGCGCGGCGTTCGGAAAGCTCCATATTGTACTGCTCGCTGCCGGTCAGGTCCGTGTGGCCTTCGACCCGGATCATCGTCTGCGGATATTGGCTGAGGACGTTGGCGACCCGGTCCAGCTCGGCATAACCGCCCGGTTTGATGACGGCGGAGTTGACATCGAAGAACAGGTCGCTCTTGAAGGTGGCCGTCAGCATCTGTTCGTTGTTGCGCTGGATCGTGGCGTTGTTCTGGGCGACCGTCGAGGCCATGGCGTTGCGCAGGTCCTGCTCCTGCTTGTCCATATAGGCGCCCACCCGGTTGCCGAGTATTCCGCCGATCAGTGCTCCGGCCGCCGCGCCGATGGCCGCTTTCTCGCGCTGATCGTGCTTGCCGGTGGCGGCCCCGATCACACCGCCGATAACCGCCCCGGCACCGGCGCCGACAGCCGTGCCGGTCTGCTCCTTCTCGCCCATTGACGCGCAGCCAAAGGCGGTCAGAGTCGCCAGGACAACACAAATTTTTCGAGATTTCAGCATGTTCAATTCTCCTTGGTTTGTACGATCGCTCTCCCGATGCGTTGATGAAAATTTTATAGCATCATGCGCTTTTTGGCAAATCGAAGGCTGCTGAAGCTTCAGCGGTTGCTCATGTCGCTGATGCCGGCCCCTAATACCAACGCGGGGGCGGAGGCGGGTAGTAGGCGGCCGGGGGCGGCGGCAGGGGAGACGGGATGGGCGCAGCGGACGGGTAGCGCCGGGGAGGAGGCGGAGGCGGAACATAGCGGCTGCGGGCGGATATCGGTCCGGCCCCCGGGATCTGGTTGCCCTTGGCGTACATGCATTGCTGATAGGCGTTGTCATAGCGCCGCTGGACTTCCCATCCCGATCCGTATGCCGGGTTGTGAGCCATGAGCGCCCCCGCCAGAAGGCCCGCTCCGGCGCCGATGGCGGCCCCCGGGCCGGCATCGCCGGACGCAGCTCCGATCAGAGCCCCGGCCGCAGCGCCCAGAAGGCCCCCCGCAAGCGCTCCGCCGGCGAGGTTCTGA
>Ga0114938_1003020_pt1 | contig 10188 bp, 8 predicted proteins | sample AshMeaBigSpring_FD_88675 | JGI IMG/M metagenome (GOLD analysis project Ga0114938, IMG submission 88675) | Groundwater microbial communities from Big Spring, Nevada to study Microbial Dark Matter (Phase II) - Ash Meadows Big Spring | ecosystem: Environmental > Aquatic > Deep subsurface >...
AAATAATAAGGTGAAAGCTACGATATACACAGAAAAATTGGACAAGCAATTACAATGTGATATCGAAAAACACAACAAACAATATCCGCCAGTTGTGGTAGAGGTTTTCAAAAAGTCGCATGACCGTTTCCTGATTATTGACAATCATACAGTTTATCATATTGGTGCATCGTTGAAGGATTTGGGTAAACGGTGGTTTGCATTTTCGAAAATGGAAATGAGTGCGGGAGATATATTGGGTAAACTTGTTTAGTTGTAAATGGTTATTAAGTTCATAAAGTTATAAGGTTAATGGTTACGCGGATAAACGCTGATAAAGCGGATGAAAAGCTGATTTCAATTTAGCTACGCTGATCTTCGATTCGATATATCGAAATGATTTTCAGAAATTTGCAACAAAATCCTCTCCAATTTATCGGGGAATAATCTTTTTTTAATCCGTTCTTTTCCGCTAAATCAGCGAAAATCAGCGTACTATTAAATTTCATAAATGGCAAGTGGTTGTAAAGTTTGTAAGGTTTGTAAGGTTTGTAAGGTTGTAAAGTTCGTAAAGTTTTAAAGTAAAGAATGAATACCGGCGAAATTGTATTATATTTGCAAATCAATAATAATAGTACGAATAAAATTGATTTATAAATAAAAATGGCACTTATATACCGAAAAATAGTACAGGTTTTTGAGCAATGGAAAAGCAATAAAAATGCATTGCCACTAATGCTAATAGGAGCCCGGCAAACCGGAAAAACATTTATTGCCACGAAATTTTGCCACGAAAATTTTGCACAGACCATTGAAATTAATTTCATGCAAAACGAAATTTTCAAGTCATTTTTCGAAAGTTCGTTACATCCACACGAAGTAATCAGCAATATTGAAGTCTATTTTGGGACAAAAATTGATGTTGATAATACGGTATTGTTTTTCGATGAAATTCAGGAGTGTGAAAAGGCAATATTGGCATTAAAATTTTTTGCCGAACACAACATAAAATACAGAATTGTATGTGCCGGCAGTTTGCTTGGTGTAAAAATAAATCGACTACAAACAGCATTTCCGGTGGGAAAAGTGCAAATAGAATATATGTACCCTGTAGATTTCGAGGAGTTTTTGTGGGCAATAGGCGAAAAAATGCTTTGTGAAAAGATTCGTGCATCTTTTCATCAAAATACGTCATTAATTACGATTCTTCACGAAAAAGCAATTATGCTTTATAAAACCTATCTGTTTGTGGGAGGAATGCCTGCTGTTGTAAAGCAATATATTGAGAACAATATGCAGGTTAACAATCAGCTTTACACTATAAAAGAGGGCATAATAACCGGCTACATGGCCGATATGGCAAAATATTCGGAAAATATTAATTCGATAAAAATATTAAAAGTATATAACTCAATAAATGAACAACTTGCACAGGATCAAAAAAAATTCAGATATAAATTAGTGGAAGATAACGGCAATAAACAGAAGTTTGAAACGGCTATAGAATGGTTGCTGCAAGCAGGCTTATTATTGTATTGTCCTGTTATATCCAACCCTGTGCGTCCGTTGCATTCAGATAAAAACAAATCCGGCTTTAAACTTTATCATTCCGATGTAGGCTTATTGGTACATAAGGCCGGAATTACTCAGTTTGATATATTACAGAATAAAAATTTTAAGTTTATAGGCGCACTCACTGAAAATTATGTGGCACAGGAATTTGTTTCGAGCAATAAGAAATTGTACTATTGGCGTTCGGGCAACGAAGCCGAAGTGGATTTTCTGCTTTCGAACGAACAGGGGATAATTCCGTGCGAAGTAAAGGCATCTGAAAATGTGAAGTCGAAAAGCTTATCTGTTTACATTTCAATGTATAATCCTGAATATGCTATTCGTATTTCGTCCAAAAACTTTGGTTTTGAGAACAATATAAAATCAGTGCCACTATATGCAGTGTTTTGTTTGTGATTTTAACACAACATATCAGAAATGGTTACGCGGACCTACCTCTACCCAAGGTAGACAAGTGCGGCAGGCAGGTTACTATTTTTTGATACAACAAAAACTGAATATTTAAGTACTACGCTTATTAAACTTATTACGGGTCCCCGTAGAGCAGGTAAGTCTGTTATGGCATTGCAGTTGCTCTTCCGGACTGGAAATTATGGGTTAACAAGCTATACCGCCGTGGTGTAAACCTTGTAATTACAAGCTCAAACTCCAAGCTATTATCGCACGAAATGGCATCAACTCTAAACTAATAGTGTAGCTACGGTGCAAAAGTTTATTGGTTATTAGCAGGAGCCTTATCTATTTCAGCATTTAACACGCTACGATCCAAAAATTAAAAATCACAAAAAAACATCGCAAAAAATTTATATCATTGATAATGGTTTTGTACAAGCACGTTCGTTTGAATTATCACCCAATTATGGTCGATTGCTCGAGAATCTTGTGTTTGTTGAACTATTTCGACGGAATTACAATCCGGAATTAGATTTATTTTATTACCGCTCGCGTAACGATCGTGAAATTGATTTTCTACTTCGAAAAGGTCATCAGATTGAACAGTTGATACAGGTTTGTTATGATATAACAAATCCAAAAACGCTTAAACGTGAGTTAGAAGCTTTAATTGAAGCTGCAACTGAATTAAAATGCAGCAACCTACTACTTATTACCTGGGATAAAGAGGAACAAATTGAAGTAAATAAATTCATTGTAAATCTCACTCCTGCTTACAAATGGTTAAATTTTAATGCCTAATAAAACGTAGTGCTCCCACGAGCGGCACAGCAACGCATCTATTACATTTAAAGCAGTTGAAAAATCCCGTTGATTTTATGCGGTATGTGAAGGAGGTTGTTTTTCCGGGGAAGGAGTTTATGATAGAGAAATACAATATTAGAGGTAAATGGTTCGCTCGGCTATGCTGCTTTGCTTGCCAAGAATGGTAAATGGTAAATGGGAAGATTGGGATAAACTGGAGGTTTTTGTATGGTTATAGGTTGAAAATTGTATTTTAAATAATACAAAAACACATTCAAATTGTATTTTATAAAAAACAATTGTGTATCTTTGCCGTATCAATATAAAGTAAGCTATGCAACAGTTATATACAGTTTTTTACAAACAACTCAGTAGAGTTGATACTGGCTTTAAGCGATATTTGTACGACGAAATTCGTTGGCAAAACCGATTAATAGCTATTGTAGGTTCACGGGGAACAGGCAAAACTACCCTTCTGCTTCAACATATAAAATTAAACTATACCAACCCGGGGCAGGAGGTTTTATATGCTTCGTTAGATAATTTATGGTTCTCAACCCATACGCTAACATACATGGCTGAAGAGTTTACTAAACAAGGTGGCAAAGTTTTGTATCTTGATGAAGTACATAATTACACAGGCTGGTCACGTGAAATAAAAAATATTTACGATAGTTATCCCGAATTGAAAATTGTTTTTACCGGTTCGTCGTTACTCGAAGTATATAAAGGTGAAGCCGATTTAAGTCGCAGGGTTATTATGTATCATCTTTATGGTCTTTCTTTCAGAGAGTTCATTGAATATGAGTATGGCGAAAAGTTTACTACGCTTAGTTTTGAACAAATTCTATCGAATCATACCGTATATTCACAAACAATAAACAGTCGGATTAAACCTCTTGTAGCTTTCGGCGAGTATCTGCGTTACGGCTATTTTCCGTACTATAAAGAAGACAAAGAAATGTATCCCTTGCGGCTATTATCAACCTTAAATACAATTATAGAACAGGACTTGCCGGCAATAGAACGAATAGATTATTATTCGGTAGTAAAAATTAAACGTCTATTTGCAGTGCTAGCCAGTTTAGTACCCTATACACCCAATGTTAGTCAGCTTAGCAATGATATTGGCATTACACGAATAAGTTTGCTAAATTATCTATACTATTTAAGTAAAGCCGAAGCAGTACTGCTGCTTACAAAAGTAACAACTGGCATAAAGCAGCTAACAAAACCCGATAAAGTTTATATCGGAAATCCAAATTACGCTTATGCGCTGGCCGGAGCCGACACAAATATTGGAAGTGTACGCGAATCGTTTTTTATGAATCAGGTACGTGTGCGGAGCGATATTCAGTTTGGTAATGAAGTAGATTTTTTGGTTTCAGAGAAATACCTGATAGAAATTGGAGGTAAAAATAAAACTAAAAAGCAAATATCAGGAGTCGACAATGCCTTTGTAGCGGTCGACAATATTGAATTTGGTTATGGTAATCAAATTCCTTTGTGGTTGTTTGGTTTTACGTATTAAAGGCAGGTTTTCTATAAACTAAACACTACAAACTATAAACTAATATTTTGGTGGTTGTGGTATGGGTATAGGTGGCGGGTTGCCCTTCGGGCAGTTATAAAGTTCATAAAGTTATAAGGTTTATAAGGTTAGTGGTAAGCAGAAGATATCAGAAACACATAAGTTTTTATAGAGGAAGATATTCGGAAAAAGGAGACATAGTTGTAATTGTTTAAAAACACTTACGGAAGAGTGCTTGGACAGGCTCAGGAAAGCGTATTATACAACCTTTAGCCTCAGCAAGTTAATGTATGCCGAGTTTGGGAAAGTGTAATTATTATCCAACGAACATGCAAATAAAATTGATTTATTGTTCAGTATATTGATAAATAATTGTATTTTTGCAGCAATAAAAAAGAAAACAGCATGGAAAAGGCATTACTAAAACGGTTGATAGCAGAAAAACAGCATGAAATATCAAAAATTGAATTAGTACAACGTCCTTATGTACTTGAACCCACGGAGAATTATGTATTTATCGGATTGCGTAGGGCCGGGAAATCGTATCTGATGTATCAACTCATACATGATGCCATCCGAAAAGGCGAAATGCAACTGGAAGATGTGCTGTATATTAATTTTGAAGATGAGCGCATTGCTCCGATTAAGGCCTCCGAACTGGGGCTAATACTGGATGCTTATCGGGAAATGTATGATGGACAGCCCGTCATTTTTTTGGACGAAATACAAAATGTATCAGGTTGGGAAAAGTTTGCACGCCGGTTAGCAGATTCTCGCTACAAGGTATATGTAACTGGTAGTAATGCCCAAATGCTCAGTAAAGATATATATACAACCCTGGGCGGCAGATTTATAGCTTACGAAGTTTTTCCTTTTTCGTTCAGTGAATATTTAAGCTATCGAGGGGTGAGTTTGCATAAAAATTGGGAATATACCGATATGCATATTCAGGTAAAAAAACACTTTGTGGAATATTTTTATTCGGGTGGTTTTGCCGAATCATTTTCGATACGCGATAAGCGTAGTTGGCTTAATGCCATCTATCAGAAAATATTACTGGGTGATATCATTACCCGTAACGACATCCGGAATGAGAATGCCATCAGGGTTTTGGTAAAGAAACTATCCGAAAGTGTGATGCAACCCACGTCATTGTCGCGCCTTAAAAACATTGTAGACACTACCGGCACCACCATTGCCCGCAATACACTGGTAGATTACCTTCAATATCTGACCGATTCGTATTTAGTTTTCGGCGTGTCGAATTTTTCGGATAAACTAAGCGATAAAGAGACCTTTAAGAAACGTTATTTCTTTGACAATGGATTACTGAACAATTTTTTGTTCGACCCCGAAACCAAGTTGCTTGAAAATATTGTTGCCATTCATCTTAAAAAAAAATATGACGACGATTTGTTCTTTTACAACAAGAACGTTGAGGTTGACTTTTTTATCCCGAAACAGGGCATTGCCATTCAGGTGGCCTACGACTTATCGAACGACGCTACCCGACTACGTGAAGTAAAAGCATTACTGAAACTATCGGAAGTATACGAACTAAAAACCTGCCTGCTAATTACATTTGATACCGAAATGCAACTAACTGAAAATGGTTTAAATATTAGTGTACTACCAGTATGGAAATGGTTATTAAACGAATAAAAAATTAATACAATCGTATGCGCCCCGAACACCAACTAAAAGTCTGCCCTCAACCTCCGTCAGTCGACTGCCTGTCCGCCCACCGGCGGAGATAGGCGCTTTTACAGAAGAGTATAGGGATTTGTTTTATAAACACTTAACAGCTGATAAAGCGGATGGTGGCGGATTAGGTAATACCTGAAGGTATTTATTAGGTAGATATACGCTACCGTTGAACGGCTTGTTCCATAGGCTCTGCCAAAAATGCTATAAAACTATCATCATCATATCATCAACTTATCATCACATCGAGCACTCTTGTTTTTTTGAGTTGGAATATTGTATATTTGTGTCGTGAATGTAACAAATAATAAAATCATTTATTTATGAATCAAACAGATATAAATTCGTAATAGCATTATTGATAAATTAATCACAATTTCAAATCGTGATTATTTGAATGCCATTTTTAAAATTGTAGATAATAGCTCTGTAGTTGCAGATAAAATATATCTTAGTGCCGAACAAAAAATATTGTTGCAATTAAGCGAAGACGATATAAAAGAAAATAGAATAATTTCAGAAACCGAAATGAATAAAAGTGATTTAAAATGGCTACGTTTACAGACCAAGATTAATGATTAATGATTAATGATTAATGTGAGCAATGGCAAAGCAATAAAAAACATTAATCAAGTTAAATTAATGCTTCTTGCATCTTGTATTGATAACCGGATTGAACCACGTCCTCAATCAAATCATGATTTACAATCAAACAACCCATTTGCAATTGAAATATTAAAAACAGGCGAAAAACTACAAATTAAATAATAAAGTAGAAATGGATAGAGTTATGAGTTAAGAAACCTATAAGCCAGCCACGCCATACCGCCAAAGCCAGTAGGTAATGCACTCTCGTCGATCATAAAATCGGCGCTGTGAAGTCCTCCGGTATGCATATTAATTTCGCCTTTCACCCCAAACCGATAAAAGGTAGCCGGATATTGTTGGGTAAAAAATGCAAAATCTTCGGATGTCATTCGGGTTTCCAATTCAACAATGTGCTCCTCTCCTACCCATTCGGCAGCAAAGTTTCTTGCCTGAGTAGTAATTAGTTCATCGTTAACCACACAGGGATATCCGTCGGGCATTTCAATTTCGGCTGTACAACCGTAAGCAGCTGTTGTGTCGGTAATTATGCGACGTATGTGTTGTTTCGCTTCTTGTCGCCACGTTTCATCCATAGTGCGTAAAGTACCTGATAGTTGCACTTCGTGTGGAATAATATTCTGTGCACCGGCAGCTATCAACTTACCAAAGGTGAGCACCATAGGCGTAAGCGGATGACACAGGCGACTACGAACCTGCTGTAGTGCAACCAGGGTTTGGGCAGTGGCTAATACGGTGTCGTTTACCAAATGCGGCAAAGCACCATGTCCGCCTTTACCGCGAACTTTCACATGAATTTCGTCGGCCGAAGCCATAATTTTTCCCGACCTGAAGCCCATAGTACCAGTTTGGTAATCAACCGAAACATGCTGAGCCAGTATTAAATCGGGTTTGTAATTGTCGAACACACCAGCTTCGAGCATAAGTCGTGCTCCGCCGGGCGCTTTTTCCTCGCCGGGCTGAAAAACGAGCAAGACAGTTCCTTCAAAATCATCGCGGATAGCATTGAGCACTTGAGCAGCACCCATTAAACAGGCCGTATGCACATCGTGTCCGCAGGCATGCATTACATTTTCGTTTTTCGATTTCCAGGCAATATCAACCGCTTCGCACACCGGCAGCGCATCCATATCGGCACGCAGGGCAATTGTTTTTTTATCCGGATTTTTTCCTTTAATAATACCAAGTACACCCGTACCGGCAATTCCATTACGGTATTCAATACCCATTTTATCTAATTCGGAACACACAAAAGCTGCTGTTTCGTATTCGCAGAACGAAAGTTCGGGATTGGCATGAATGGTTCGGTAACAGTGAGTTACATAAGCTGTGTAATGAGCTACAAGCTGCTGTATTTTTGATTTTATTAGCATAAAGAAAAAATAAGAAACAAATCAGGCAATTACAAAATCGAGTTGTTTTTTATCTAAATTGGCTTTGGCAACTTTTACGGTAATTTCGTCGCCAAGCTGGTAGCGTTTGTGGAACCGACGACCAACGAGGCAATAATTTTTATCGTCGAAGGTATAATAATCGTCGTGTAAATCGCGAATCGGAATCATACCCTCGCATTTGTTGGCAATAAGCTCCACATACACACCCCATTCAGTAATTCCGGAAATAACGCCATCGAACACTTCGCCGATAAATGCCGACATAAATTCTACCTGTTTGTACTTAATGGAAGCCCTTTCGGCATTCGAAGCCAGCTGTTCCATATCCGAACTATGCTGACAAAGCTCTTCGTATTCCTGTTGGTTTACATTTTTACCTCCTGAAATATAGCGTTCGAGCAGGCGATGCACCATCATATCGGGGTAACGACGAATAGGTGATGTAAAATGCGTATAATAATCGAAAGCCAGGCCATAATGTCCGATATTCTCGGTAGAATATACAGCTTTTGCCATGGAACGAATAGCCAGCGTTTCAATGAGGTTTTGCTCCTTTTTTCCCTGTACCTCGTCCAATAAATGGTTGATGGACGATGAAACAGCCGTATTTTTACCCGAAATTTTCAGATTGTAACCAAATCGTTTGATAAACTGCGAGAAATTCTGCAATTTATCCGGATTAGGTACATCGTGAATACGATACACAAAAGTTTTGGCTTTCAGTCCTTTACCAGGCTTTCCGACATGTGAAGCGGCTGTTTTATTAGCCAGCAACATAAATTCTTCAATAAGTTTGTTCGAATCCTTTTGTTCTTTGAAAAATACCGAAGTTGGTTTGCCCTTTTCGTCGATTTCGAACCTCACCTCTACCCTGTCGAAAGCAATAGCACCGGTAGCAAAACGCTTAGCACGTAGCATTTTGGCCATTTTATCCAACTGAAAAATTTCATCAGCAAAATCTCCTTTTCCTGTTTCAATCACCTGCTGCGCTTCTTCGTAAGTAAAACGGCGATCGCTGCAAGTAACCGTTTTGGCAATTTCGTATTTTTGAACTTCGGCATTGTCATTCATTTGAAAAATAACCGAATAAGTCAGCTTTTCTTCATTCGGACGAAGCGAACAAATGCCATTTGACAAATGCTCGGGCAACATTGGAATGGTGCGGTCGACTAAATAAACGGATGTGGCACGCTGCTGCGCTTCCCGTTCGATAATACTACCGGGGCGAACATAATGCGTTACATCAGCAATATGAACACCTACTTCCCACAAACCATTCGGCAGTTTCCGAAGCGACAAAGCATCGTCGAAATCTTTTGCATCGCGCGGGTCGATGGTGAAAGTGGTAATTTTGCGCATATCAATGCGTTTTGCAATTTCTTCGGGCGTAATTCCGGCATCTATTTTATCGGCAGCCGCTTCCACCTCAGCCGGATATTTATAGGGCAAGCCAAATTCAGCGAGTATGGCATGCATTTCAACAGTGTTATCACCCTTTTCGCCCAGTACATCAATCACTTCACCCACCGGATTTTTCAGGTTTGGCTCCCACTCCATTAGTTTTACAACGGCTTTTTGTCCGTTTTTACCACCATTGAGTTTGTTTTTTGGAATAAAAATATCTGTTGTGAGGGCTTTATTATCCGAAATAAGAAAAGCAAAATTATCCGAAACCTGCAGAATTCCTACAAAAGTATCTTTGGCACGTTTGATAATTTCTACCACTTCACCTTCGGGAGCCTGACTTTTGCGTCGGGCATACAGAAATACTTTTACCTTATCATTTAAAAGTGCATGATTCGTTTTTCGTTCGGGAATAAATACAGGTTCGCCGCCATCATCAGGCAGCAGAAATGTCTTAACTCCCTGTCGTTCAATAACGCCGGTAATATAACCACCACGCGAATTTACTTTGAACTTACCTCGCGAAATTTCCACTAAGAAATCTTCGTCCAACAATTCGTAGAGCAATTGGTTGATAAAAATCCGTTGCGACTCGGATTTGATATTCAACAAAGAAGAGATTTGTTTGTAATTGAACGTACCTTCGGGTTGTTCGTTGAAAATATTAATAATATTGCGAACCAATTCAGATTTACGAATGCGGGTACTGCCGCTTTTTGATTTTTGTTTTTGTTTTTTCATTTGATATTTTAAGGTAGAAATTAGAAGGTAGAAATTAGAAGTTAGAAGTTAGAAATTAGA
>Ga0114938_1003021_pt1 | contig 10186 bp, 8 predicted proteins | sample AshMeaBigSpring_FD_88675 | JGI IMG/M metagenome (GOLD analysis project Ga0114938, IMG submission 88675) | Groundwater microbial communities from Big Spring, Nevada to study Microbial Dark Matter (Phase II) - Ash Meadows Big Spring | ecosystem: Environmental > Aquatic > Deep subsurface >...
AAGGAGGGTTCCATGAGAGAGGTCGTGATTGCAGGTTATCTGAGGACGGCTCTTTCGCGGTCGCGGCCGAGCGAGCCGGCGCGCGACTGGTTCTGCCGGACGAGGGGCGACGAGCTGCTCGCAAAGCTGTTACCCGAACTGATAAAGCGCACGGGCATAAAGGCTGAGGCCATAGACGATTTCCTGGTCGGCTGTGCCACGGCCGTGGGCGAGCAGTGGGCCTATGGCGGCCGGATCCCCGTGTTCATGGCCAACCTGCCGAATACCGTTGCGGCCAAGTTCGTCGACCAGCAATGCGGCTCCTCCATGGCCGCGGTCCACATCGGATTTATGGAGATCGCCATGGACTTCGCCGACGTCGTTCTGTGCGCCGGCTACGAGCACATGACCCGCGTGGCGATGGGCATGAGCAATGTGGAAAAAGGGCTGCTGGCCCCCAACATGACGTTGTTCCTCAACCCCGAGTACCGGCACTGGGACATCATGACCAGCATGAACATGGGCTTGACCGCAGAGAAGCTGACCGCACTGTCCAAGATCTCGCGCGAGGAAATGGACCGGTGGGGTGCGCGGTCTCACCAGTTGGCCGCCAAGGCCCGTAACCAGGGCTTCTTCAAAGACGAAATCCTGCCGATCGAGGCGGTGCAGGCCGATGGCTCCGTGCTGAGGGTGGAAACCGACCAAGCGGTCCGCGACGACGCCACCTTTGAAGGCATGGCCGAACTCAAACCCGCGTTCAAGAAGGACGGGGCGATAACGCCGGGAAACGCCTCGCCGCTGAATGCCGGGGCGACGGCCATGATTCTGATGTCCAAAGAGACCGCCCGGAACAAGGGCATCCGGCCGTTGGCCACCATCCGGTCGATCGGCTTTGCCGGAGTGGACCCAACGGTCATGGGCGCCGGCCCCGTGCCGGCCAGCCGCAAGGCGCTCGAAAAAGCCGGGCTCGCGGCCGCCGACATCGACGTCTGGGAGATCAACGAAGCTTTCAGCGTGGTCGCCCTGAACTGCATCAAGGAGCTGGGCATCGATCCGGACAAGGTCAACGTGATGGGAGGGGGCATTGCCATCGGACACGCCCTGGGGGCCACCGGCGTGCGCCTGGTCGGGACCCTGGCCCGGATTCTCCAACTCCAGGGCGGCCGCTACGGCTGCGCCAATGCCTGCGTGGGAGGCGGGCAGGGGGTAGCGACGATCATCGAGAAGGAAGATGATGCATAGGAAATAGCCCGCACGGGGATCTCAAGATCACGGCGGCTGGGGGGCTCAACGGTTCAAGCACGCGGGGCCTCACCCGCTGCACATGCTTTTCCAGCCGTGAACCGGCCAATCTCGGAACCCAAAAGGCCATGTTCGCTCCTTTTCGAGAGACGATCGCCGACATCTCCGCTGCCATCCGGAAGCATCGGGATCGACTCGCACGGCCGGTTATCGGTGTGCTGCCGGCCTACTTCCCGCTGGAAGTGATCCATGCCGCCGGCGGGTATCCGGTGCAGCTGTGGGGCTCGGGTCTCGCGATCGCTCACGCCGAAGCCTACCTGCAGCCCTATTGCTGCTCGGTGGCGCGCTCTGCGCTCGAGCTCGAAATGAGCGGCAGCGCCGAGCTGATCCAGGGGTATGCGTTCACCTCGCTCTGCGACACCCTGGTCAACCTCCGGGAGCTTTATCGCCGCCTTTTCGCGAAACCCATCCTGGGATTTGCCATCCCCGTTACCCCCAGCGCCGAAGGGCGGCGCGAACTTCTCTCCGCTGAACTCGCCAAGATCCTGCGGACGCTAGAGGGCATCACCGGCAGGAAGACGTCGCCCGATTCGCTACGGGAGTCCGCCCGGCAATACGGGCGCGTGCGGGCTCTCCAGCGCGAGCTCTACCGTTTGCGCCGGGACACTCCCGGGATCATCCGGAACACGGATTTCTACGCCGTGCTCAAGGCCGGGTTCTTCCTGCCGGTCGAGGAATACGGCCTCCTGCTGGAAAACCTTCTGGCCGGGCTCAAACCGGTCGCTGGGCCGTCTATCCGCCGGCCGCGCGTGGTGCTCAGCGGCATGGTGTTCGAGCCGCTGGATGCTATAGAGCTCTTCGACACCGTCGGCGTCGAGGTGGCTGACGATGATTTCGCCGGCGGATGGCGCTCGGTTGCGAAAGACACTTTGAGGGTCGATGATCCGGTTGAAGGCATCGCGGAGTTCCTGTTCGGCGGTGCGCCCTGCTGCTGCCTCCACAACCCGGATCAGGACCGGCATGAGTATCTGGTACAGAAAGTCAGGGATGCGGATGCCGACGGGGTGATCTTCTGGTGCGTCAAGTTCTGCGAGCCGGACGCCTTTGACCGCCCGCAGCTGCTGGCGCGGCTCGGCCAAGAAAGCATCGCCGCGACGGTCCTGGAGGTCGACCTGTCGATGAAAAGCTTTGAATCGTTGCGGACCCGCATCCAGGCGTTCTGCGAAATGATCGGAGGATTGGAGATGTGACCCGGCTCGCGGCGTTCAAACAGATGAAAGAGCTCATGACGCTCTACTACGTTGAAGCCAAGACCGCGACGGACAAGCCCATCGCCTGGCTCACCAGCGGCGCGCCGGTGGAATTCGTCTATGCCATGGACGCCATCCCGGTCTATCCGGAGAACTACGCTGCCATGTGCGCCGCCGGGCATCAGTCGGTGGAGCTCATGGAGGCGGCCGAAGCGGCCGGATTTTCACCGGACATCTGCGCCTACGCCCGTACGGATTTCGGTCAGAATCAACTCCACGGCGGACCGGCCGGCGGGCTGCCGGCGCCCCATTTTTTGGTCTGCTCCACCAACATTTGCAAGACGGTGGTCAAATGGTACGAGGTGCTCGCGCGCCAATTTCAGGTGCCGCTCTTCATGCTGGACACTCCCTTCCTGCACGAGGGGCTGACGACGGAGATGGTCGGCTATGTGGTCAGGCAGTTCGGGCAACTGGAACGGTTTCTGGAAGGGGTTTTAAAAATGCCGTTCGACCGTGACCGTTTAGAGGAGGTGATCGCCCTGAGCCGCAAGGCCGCCGGCCTGTGGAAGCGGATCCTCGATCTGGGTCGTTGGGCGCCCGTGCCTTTCTCCAGCCTGGATGCTTTCATCCATATTGCGCCCATCGTGACCTTGCGGGGGACGCAGGCCTGCGTCGACTACTACCGGGTGCTTTTGGAGGAGGTTCACGACCGGGCCGAACGCAAGATCGGATCGGTGCCGGGCGAGCGCTACCGCGTGCTCTGGGACAATCTGCCCATCTGGTTCAAGATGCGTTCCCTCGAGGCATTTTTCGAGGAACGGCGCTGCGCTCTGGCGACCGCGACCTACGCCAACAGCTGGGCCGGCATGGAGGACTTCGTCGGCGTCCAGACGTCCGACGCCAGGGAAGCCCTGGCGGTCTCCTATCTCAACATCTACATCAACTACGGCTTCGAGCATCGCATTCGCTACCTGGAGCGGCTGATCGCCGACTTCGGACTGACCGGGTTCATCATGCATTCCAACCGCTCGTGCAAGCCGTATTCCATAGGGATGTACCGCCTGAAGGAGGAACTCTCGCGGCGGACCGGTAAGCCCGGGGTGATCATCGAAGCCGATCAGAACGATCCGCGGGTGGTTTCGGACGCCCAGGTGGAAGGGCGCCTGGAGGCGTTCATTGAGTCCATGGCGCCGAACGCTCTCAATGCCTGAGCTGAATGACATCTATCGGTGTCGCCCTTGCAAACTTCAAACGACACATGACCGAAAAACCACTCAACATGGTATGGAACGGGTAATCGAAAAAAGAGGTTGAGGAAAGAAACGCCGCTCAAATTCGTCCCCAAAGAGGCCTAAGCGTTAAATCATGAAATGGGATTTTCCCATTTCAGTCCGGAAAACCTTGCAAAATCCCCATCGGTTGAACATAACGTGAGCCCATGCTCAATCGCCAGGGCGGCCAAGTGTGCATCAGGAACCAGGTTGGCTTGTATGTTCGAATCGATCAGAAGGCCGCCAAGAATCTCGGCATGTTGTTCAGTGGGTTGAGGGATCCAAACCGTAGAACATTCGAGCCATCCATTGATTTGCCTCCAAGCCTCGGCGATAGTTGCAGGCCTTTCGAATACGCGTGGGTTGGTCGTGATTCTCAGGAATGAAAGGATGCTTGGCCAGGGCAAGCCTACAGGCGTTGGACCGTTCAAGCGGCTGTCGAGCCAATGCCTAGCGCGTTCATGCACTGATAAACCTCGAACATGTGAGTAGATGAGCAGATTGGCATCCACCAGGATCACTTGAACGAATCCCCTTCGGCCACCGCCAGTACTTCGGTAATGTCATCCAGCGTGTTTAGAAAGCAGCGTCCAAGGTCCACTGATCGGGTTGCATATGGTTTGCCTCGTCGAGAGGGTTTGAGCTCGCTAGCAAGGCCTTTGCGCAAGGCCTCATTGATGATTGTCTTAAAACTTTCTTTGCGTGAGCGGCGAAGCCTTTCAAGAATTTTGGCCACATCATCATCGATCGATAGGGTTGTTCTCATGCATAAAAACATATTACATTTGATGCAATGATGTCAATAATTCTAATAACATACTAAAATTATGAACTATTTATTTTTTTTGGTACCGCCACAACAAAAGCATGCCAAAATCACCGGTCCTGGATCATGCCGGAGTGTCCAATGAGGGCGGCGATTCCTTCTATCCGGATCCGGGCTCAGTCTTTTCCGGAAGACGCACGGACAAAAGCACGGCCAGAAGCGGCACGACCGGCAGCCAGGATAGCACCGTCGGAAGGGTGAAGACATCCGCCAGGCTGCCGATGACGGGGCTTAATACCCCGCCGGTGCCGAGCGCCAGTCCCATCATCAGACTGGAGACGATCGACCGGCCCTTGGGGGCGAGCCGCTGCCCCAGCGCCACCCCGAGCGGCAGGGTCGCCATGGAGAAGAACCCGGACAGAAAGGCGCACGGATAGATCCAGCCTGCGCGCAGGTGCAGCGAAAGGAGCAGGGCGGGCGCGGTCAGCAGATGGCTCAGGATGAAGATCGGCCGGTAGCAGGTGCGGTCGGCCAGGCTGCCGGCCACCAGACCGCTGAGGGCGCCGGCGAGCGTGAACAGGGAAGTGACCACGCCGATCGAGACCAGTTCATATCCTTCACGGGCGTAGAGCATCGGAAAGAAGGTGATGAATGCCTGGCTGACGAAGGCCCGCAAGGTCATCACCACCCACAGCAGAGCGATCGGTTTCCAGACGCCGCCGAGGGCTTGCTTCAAGGACCCGATGAACCCGTATGCCGCCAAGCTCTCGGTTTGCGGCTGCGGCACCAGCTTGAACATCAGGGCCAGGAGCGGCAGACCGATCAGCATGGAGAACAGCGTGCCGCGGGGGCCGTAGGCCGTCACCAGAGCGGTGATGATGACCGGCCCGACCCCGAAGGCCAGCGTGCCGCCCGCATTGAAGACGGACATGCAGAAGCTGAAGTGCCGGCCGGCATAGCCGGAGATCATGCCGGCCACCGGCGGGTGGAACATGGCCTGACCGATCGATCCGATGGAAACAAACAGGATCAGGATCAGGAAGCTCGGCGCCACACCCACCAGCGGGATGAAGATCAGCGATAGGATCGGCCCGCCGAGAACGAAAAGCCGCGTGCGGTAGTGGTCCGCGTAGTAGCCGGCGATCGGTTGCACGATAAACATTAGGAAGCGGTTGATGCCGGCCAGGAGGCCCACCTGGGTCAGGGAGAGCGCGAAGAGGTCCGCGAAGAGCGGCAGCAGCGGGCTGACGAAAGACGCATACAAGTCGCCAGTGAAGTGCACTAGCCACAGAGCGAAGATCACACGGGTGTTGGCTTTGGATGGATCCGCCGCAAAACAGGTTGTTCGAAGGTCCGGCATGGTTTGAAGGAATCAATTGCCGCATTTCAATAGGATTAGCAAGGGAATTTGCGCGGCTGGAAATCTTTAAAACCCTCATCTTGACAGCCTTTGCCTCGATGCATAGCTCAGGTCCAACTGATTGGGTTTGCATGTGGGCACCTCGGTATAATGGCGAACCGGAGCCCTCATTCTTTAAGCCTGATCCCAACCAGATGCGTAACCAGTCAAGCTCATAACTCATCTCTCAACCGCGGAGGGCCGGCGGGAATTTCAAAGGTGGCGATGGCGGCCCGAGAGTCGACGTTTCTTCACCGCGTTTATCCAACCCAACCGAGGTAATCTTGAATATTGATCCTGACACCCGATCTCAATCGTCAAAGCCAACCCCCGATCCGTGTCTCAACGGGGGCGTTGCCGACCGGACAACGCGTGAGCTTGCTGAAGCACTGCAGCAAAGGGCGGCGATTAGCGAGATTCTTGGTGCGCTCTCCAACTCCCCGAGCAATGCTCAGTCGGTACTGGATACCGTTGCCGAAGCCGCGGCCAGATTGTGCGACGTGACCAACGTGGAAATCTTTCAGGTCGAAGGCGATGAAATCCGTCTTGTGGCGAAATACGGGCACTATCGGATATGGCCTCTCGGATTTACCTTCCCCATCAGCCGGGATCTTGTGATCGGGCGAACGATTTCGGATGGCACTATTATTCATGTGCATGACCTGCAGGCGGCGGAGGCCGAATTCCCGCAGGGTGCGGTCTACGCGAAGCAGTACGGGCACAGAACCGTGTTCGCAGCACCCTTGCTGCGAAACGGTGCGGCGATCGGGGCGATTCTGATCCGCCGTTTGGAGGTCAGGCCGCTCACCGACGGCCAAATCGCTCTTCTCAAGACTTTTGCCGACCAGGCTGTGATCGCAATCGAGAACGTGAGACTTTTTAAAGAGATCCAAGAAAAAAGCCGGAAGGTGGAGGAGCAGGCGAAAGAGCTTGCCGAATGGAATGCGGCGCTCGAAAGCCGTGTGGCTGAACAAGTGGATAAGGTCGAACAGCTCGCCAAGTTTGAGCATGAGCTTTCCTTGGCGAGTGAGATCCAGAAAAGCATGCTGCCGCGGTCTATTCCCAAACTGGAAGGTTACGAATTCAGCGCGCGGATGGTTCCGGCTAAATCTGTCGGCGGCGATTTTTTCGATTTTATCCCGCTGGGAGAGGAATGCATTGGAATTGCAGTGGGGGATGTCGCTGACAAGGGCATACCGGCGGCCCTGTTCATGGCCATGGTACGAAGCTTGTTGCGGGCCGAAGCCCATCCCGGACAATCTCCCCAGAAGGTGCTCCGGAGTGTAAACCGCCACCTCATGGATATGAACGACAAGGAGATGTTTGTCACCATCCTGTTTGGAATACTCAACCGGGTCTCGCACCAGTTTCACTATGCCCGAGCCGGCCATGAATCGCCGATCTTTTTCGATGGGCAGGGTGCAATCAAACGCATGCCCAAGGCCAACGGGCGGGCTTTGGGCATATTCACTGAAGTATCCCTGGACGAACAAACGGTTGAGTTGTCCATGGGAAGCATGTTGTTGATCTATACCGACGGGATACCCGACGCTACCGACGGGCAAAATGCCAGCTTTGGTTTGGATGGGGTTGTGCGAACGGTTGGACGGCTGAACGGATCATCGGCGCAAATCATTTGCGATGAATTGATCAGGTCAGCCATTGCGCATCATGCGGGCGTTCCTCAGCACGACGATATGACAGCGGTGGTACTGCGGGCAATTTAGTGGTTTGATCCAAAATCCATCCTGCTGGATGGCCCTGACGGCGGGTGTGAAAGGTGAAAATGGTCGGGACGAGTGGATTTGAACCACCGACCCCAGCGTCCCGAACGCTGTGCTCTACCAGGCTGAGCCACGTCCCGACTGAGCATCGATAATTAAAAGAAACCGAGCGTGATGTCAACTGCTAATGCAAGGCGCTTCAAATGCCGCTATCGTTTTCGCGCCCGCGGCGTATTGGGGGTCGCCTTCCGGGCCGGCTTTGCGCGCACGAAGGGGTTCTTGATCACGATGGTCTGGTCGCGGTCCGGCCCCACCGAGATGATCTCGACAGGGGTCCCGGCCAGCTCCTCGATGCGCTTAAGATAGCGTTTCACGTTTTTGGGCAGCCGGCTCAGGCGCTTGGTTGCGGAGGTGGTTTCCGACCAGCCCGGCAGGGTTTCGTATACCGGTCGGCATTCGGCCAGCACCTTGAGGCTGGCCGGAAAGGCATCGAGGATCTGTCCGCGGTGCTCGTAGCCTGTGCAGATCTTCAGCTCCTCGAGGCCGTCGAGGACGTCGAGCTTGGTGATGGCGAGGCTCGTCACCCCGTTCAATCGCACGGCATTCCTGAGGATCACGGCATCGAGCCAGCCGCAGCGCCGGCGGCGGCCGGTGGTGGCGCCGAATTCAGCGCCCTTCTCCTGCAGACGGTTGCCGATTTCATCCGCCAGCTCGGTGGGGAAGGGGCCCTTTCCGACCCGGGTGGTGTAGGCCTTCACGATGCCGATGACATCGGTGAGGTTCTTGGGGCCGAGGCCCGCTCCGCAGCAGGCGTTGGCGGCCAGGGTATTCGACGAAGTCACATACGGGTAGGTACCGTGGTCGATGTCCAGGTGAGTCCCCTGGGAGCCCTCGAAGAGCAGGTGGCGCTTCTTCCGGACCGCCGCTTCGATGACGACCGACACGTTGGCGACATGGGGCGCCAGGCGATCGGCGTATTCGCGGTACTGACGAACAACGCTTTCGGCGTCGATGGGCTGAACCTTGAAATAGTTCTGGAGATAGAAGTTCTTTTCCTCCAGAATCTCGTGGACCATGCGGTCGAAGGTCTCCGGCTCCAGCAGTTCCACGAAGCGGATGCCCCGCCGGGCCACCTTGTCCTCGTAGGCCGGCCCGATGCCGCGGCCGGTGGTGCCGATCTGCTGAGCGCCCTTTTTGTTCTCACGCGCCAGATCGATCTTCTGATGGTAGGGCATGATCAGCTGGGCGATCTCGCTGATCTTAATCCGGTCTGGCCCGGTGTCGATTCCCCTGCCGGCCAGAAAATCCATCTCCTGGAGCAGAACGGCGGGGTCCACCACCATGCCGTTGCCGAGCACGCAGACCTTGTTCTGCAGGATTCCCGAAGGCACCAGGTGGTTGATGAATTTCTCTCCGCGGATCACCATGGTGTGGCCGGCGTTGTTGCCTCCCTGGAAGCGCACCACGACGTCGGCGTGCTCCGCCAGGAGGTCCACGATCTTGCCCTTGCCTTCATCCCCCCATTGCGTTCCAATGACCACGACGCTTGCCACGCTTACTCTCCTCGCTGTGATGGTTGCGCTAAGATCTTCTGGAGCGGAAAAAAGCCTGCATCAACTCACGGCAGTCCTCGATGCATATGCCGGCAACGACCTCGATCTGGTGGTTCAGCCGCGGGTCCGCCGCCACGTTGTAAAGCGATCCGGACGCACCCCATTTGGGGTCCGTGGCACCGAATACCAGGCGTGCGACGCGCGCATGCACGAGCGCTCCCGCGCACATGACACAGGGCTCGACCGTAACATACAGCGTTGTGTTTAACAACCGGTAATTTTGCAGTTTTCCAGCTGCCTCACGCAGTGCCAGAATTTCGGCGTGAGCCGTGGGATCCTGCTCGGCGATGGTGCGATTGTGAGCCGCGGCGATGATTTCTCCGGATGCGGCCACGAGCACGGCCCCCACCGGCACTTCATCGATCTGCATCGCCCGGCGTGCCTCTTGGAGGGCTATCATCATATAGTCTTGATGGAACCGCATTTCGGTTAGGCCCTCTTCTCAAACCGGGCTTCGACGCATGGTGTCGGCGTAGCATGGTTATCCGATTAATGGTTTTTTTTCAAACGAGGGAACAGAATAGGCTGGGGTTTCCAACCTATTGACCCGTCGAGGCATAAGGGATACTGCATCTTCTATTCAGGCATTCCGTTAGAAGGAAACAAGCCGCCATTGTGCGGATGAAAACGCCTCGAAACCGGTCGAATCGAATTGGACAGCCGAGAGAAAGGAGGCATTGCAATGGAGAGCGTGTTTTTCATATGTCTTCTTTTGAGCGTTGGCGCAGTCTATCTCGCATTCGGCAGCTCCATGGCATCAGCCAGGTCTAAGGTCGGAGTGATCGTTGTCGACCTTCAGGGCGATTTCACGACCTTCAGGAATGGCGCACTGGCTGTCGGGGGCACCGACCAGGAGTATCTGATCAAAGTCACCGCCGCGACCAAAGCTCTTCGGAAAAAAGGCCACCCCATCTTTGCCACCCAGGACTGGCATCCGACGGA
>Ga0114938_1003022_pt1 | contig 10183 bp, 14 predicted proteins | sample AshMeaBigSpring_FD_88675 | JGI IMG/M metagenome (GOLD analysis project Ga0114938, IMG submission 88675) | Groundwater microbial communities from Big Spring, Nevada to study Microbial Dark Matter (Phase II) - Ash Meadows Big Spring | ecosystem: Environmental > Aquatic > Deep subsurface >...
CGGGAGGTTGTGCAAAAGGCAATGGAAAGGGTCCCAACGAAGAAAGTGCTTGAATGGACTAGAGAACACCTTGGGAAATCGGTTCAGGCAAAACGCAAAATTGCTTTTTCGAACGCTACCAGCTCGGAACAAATATGGGATCAGTTATTTGACGAGCTCTGAGCGGATATTCATCAGCCCAGTGCCCGCCCACTGTCGCGAAGCAGCCCGTAGGCCCAAACCGTCACCACCGTCGCGCCGACCAGACCCATCAGCGGGTCGAGCCAGGCCGCGCCCCAGAGCTTGCCGCCGAACAGGGCGACGATGGCGAAGACGGACGTGGCCGCATCCGCCAGCACATGCAGGTAGGCACCGCGCAGATTGAGGTCATGATGATGGTGGTGGTGATCATGGCGATGCCCGGGGCCGCCATGATGATGATGATGGTGATCGTGGCCGCCGCGAAGCAGCCAGGCGCTGACCAGGTTCACCAGCAGGCCCAGCGCCGCGATCAGGATCGCCTGATCGTACTGGATCGGCACCGGCGCCAACAGCCGCAGGATGGAGTGATAGGCCATGAAGCCGGCGACCCCGACCAGCAGCACCGCGCTGGTGTAGCCGCCCAGGACCTCGATCTTCCATGCCCCGAAGGTAAAGCGGGGGTCATCGGCAAACCGGCGCGCGGCGGCATAGGCGAGCACCGCAAGCCCGAGGGCGAGCGCGTGGGAGCTCATGTGCAGGCCGTCGGCGAGCAGGGCCATGGAGTTGAACACCAGACCGCCGGCGATCTCCGCGACCATCATCGCGGCCGTGAGCCAGACCACCCAGCGCGTGTTGCGCTCGGCGAGCGGGTCGACCTCGTCGAAGACATGGGCGTGTTGCCAGTTCTGGGGCGCGGCGGTGTCTTGCATCCTCGATGACCTCGAAGCGGATCGGCGGATATACTGTACCCAGGTATGCTATTCACAGCAACGCGAGCACCCATGGCCCACACGATCAAGGACAAGAGCGCGCTGCTCGCGCGCGTGCGCCGCATTCAAGGGCAGGCCGCCGCGCTCGAGCGCGCGCTGGAGCAGGAGAGCGAGTGCTCGGCCGTGTTGCAGCAGATCGCCGCGATCCGCGGCGCCGTCAACGGCCTGATGGCACAAGTCCTCGAGGGACACCTGCGCGAGCACTTGGCGGCGGAGGATCGAACGCCGCAGCAACGACGCGAGGACCTCGACGAGGTCATCAGCGTCTTGCGGTCCTATCTCAAGTGAGACCGATCGTCCGGCCGGTACATCGGGAGACGGCATGGGCGCAACAGAGGTATCTCGGCACTGGAGCCGGTGCGTTCCCGGGTCAAGGACACCCGACAAAGGCCGTGCTGCGATCATGCCTCAATCCTGATCCTCGTCTACAGCGTCCGACCTCGAGCGAATCATGCACAACTTACTGATACCGTGCCTGCTGATGACCTGTCTGCCGTCCGTCCCCTGGGCCGAGCCCGTCGTCGACGCGGATCCCCGCACGGCGCTGGGCCTCACCGACGGGGAGAAGACCCAGTTTCTCGCCGAGATGCGGCAGATGCTGGCCAGCATCCAGGGCATCGTCTCCGGGATGGGTGTTGAGGACCGGGACGCGATCGCCGCGGCAGCACGGCTGTCCGGCAACCGCATGGCACGGGCGACACCGGCATCGGTGCGCGCCAAGCTGCCACAGGCGTTCAAGGAGATCGGTGGGCCGACCCACCTGCTGTTCGAGGAGATCGCCATCCGGGCGGAAACCGACGACATGGCCGATCTCGCGATCCTGACCGGCGAGACGCTCGCACAGTGTCTTGCCTGTCACGCCCGGTTCCGGTCCGACTGATCCCGAATGACGAGGAGACCCCGTGCACAACCCGAATCCCCTTCTCCGCTTGTTGATGCCGGCGATCCTGCTGCTCGCCAATGTATCCGTGGCAACGGATCACAGCGATGCCCTGCACCTGCAAGAGGTCAGTGAACGGATTTACGCGGTGGTCGGCCCATTCGGCAACCGCACGCCTGAAAACCTTGGCAACAATGCGACCTTCGGCTTCGTCGTGACCGACGCGGGCGTCGTGCTGATCGACTCCGGTGGCAGCTACCAGGGCGCGGCGGCGATCGATGCGCTCATCAGGCAAGTCGCCGACCAGCCGGTCAAGGTGGTGATCAACAGCGGCGGGCAGGACCACCGCTGGCTCGGCAACGGCTACTTCAAGCAGCGCGGGGCGCGCATCATCGCCAGCCAATCCGCGGTCGAGGACCAGCGCGCGCGTGTCCAGGAGCAGATGCTCATGCTGGGCAACCTGGTCGGCCCGGAAGGCATGGCCGGCACCGAGGCGGTCTACGCCGAGGAGACCTTCGAGGAGAACACGACCTTCACCCTCGGCGGCACGACCTTCGAGCTGCGCAAGGTCGGCCCGGCGCACACCCCGGGCGACAGCCTGGTCTGGCTGCCGGAGGGGCGCGTCGTCTTCAGCGGCGATCTGGTCTATGTCGGGCGCATGCTCGGCGTGATGCCTCATTCCAAGAGCGCCCACTGGATCGAGGCATTCGAGGCCATGGCCGCCCTGGAGCCGACGAGCATCGTTCCAGGACACGGCCCGGCCAGCGACCTCACCCGGGCGCGCGCGGACTCTCTCGACTACCTCGTGTTCCTGCGCGAGGCGGTCGGCGCCTTCATGGAAGCGGGTGGCGACATCACGCGGATCGGCACCCTGGACCAGTCCCGATTCGAGTACCTGGAAGACTACGCGACCCTCAAGGGCCGCAACGCCCAGCAGGTGTTTCAGGAGATGGAGTGGGAATGACGCAAGCCGTGGTCGATGCCATCGTCGTCGAAGGCCTCGCCAAACGCTTCGAGACGGTCGATGCCGTCGCGGGGATCTCCTTTTGCGTCCAGCGCGGCGAGCTGTTCGGTTTCCTCGGCCCCAACGGCGCCGGCAAGAGCACGACGATCAACCTGCTGACCGGACTGGCGCGCCCCGACGCCGGGTCCATCCGCCTCGGCGGCATCGACTGTACCCATCGGCCCCGCGCGGCCCAGCACCTGATCGGCGTGGTGCCGGACGAGAGCAATCTCTATCCCGAGCTCAGCGGCTACGAGAATCTCACCTTCTGCGGGGCGCTCTACGGCATGGCGAGGCGCGAGCGCGAGACCCGGGCGCGCGCGCTGCTCGACGTCTTCGGCTTGACCGACGCGGCGGCGCGCAAGTTCGGCGGTTATTCGAAGGGGATGAAGCGCAAGCTTACCATCGCCGCCGGGATCATCCACCGGCCCCAGATCCTCTTCCTGGACGAGCCCACCACCGGCATCGATGTGGCCAGCGCCCGGCAGCTGCGCCAGCTCATCGCCGAGCTGCACCATGCCGGCACCACCCTCTTCCTCACGACCCATTACATCGAGGAGGCGGAGCGGCTGTGCGAGCGCATCGCCTTCATCGTCGCCGGCCGGATCGTGCGGATCGACTCGGTCGCGCGGCTGCTCGCGCCACTGCAAGGCCGGCATCGGGTACGGATCACCAGCGCCAACGGCCAGGGCGTCCTGCCGGATGGACTGGCCGAGACCTTTCCCGGGCTCGCCTTCACCTGCCCCGAGCCGGGGGTGCTCGAGGCCGAGGCCGGCGAAGCGGTGCGCGTGGGCGCCATCGTCCGCTGGCTCGAGGAGCGCGGGATCGAGGTGCTGGAGGCGCGCCGGCTGCGCCCATCGCTGGAGGATGTCTTCGTGCGCGTCACCGGGATCGCAACCGAGGCCATGCGACAGGATCGCGAGCGCGCGGGAGTTGGTCGATGACAGGCGCGTCGATCGAACGGGGCCGATCGCGCCGCTGGGGAACGGCCTTCTGGGGCATCCTGCGCAAGGATATGCGCACCTACTACCTGAAGCCCCCCAACATCAGCTGGGGCCTGCTCTTCCCGCTGGCCTGGACCGGCATGTTCTTCATCCGCTCGGGCGGCGGTGCGCAAGACATCCTGCCCCTCCTGCCGGGCCTGGCGGCGATCTCCATCCTGTTCGGCACCACCTCCATGCTGGCGATCACGGTCACCTTCGAGAAGAAGGGCCGCTCCTTCGAGCGCCTGCTGCTGGCACCCATCCCCTTGGAGCTGCTGATGCTGGCCAAGACCAGTGGCGCCATCCTGTCCGGGGTGGCCAACGCCTGGGTGCCGGTGATCATGGCGGCCTTCGTCGCCGATCTTGCTACGGTCGCCTGGGGTGCCTTCATGTCGGCCGTTTTCCTGATCGCGGTCGTCTCGGCCTTCCTGGGGCTGTTCATCGCCGTCGCGGTCAGCGAGGTGTTCGAGGCCCAGACCTTCTCCAACTTCTTCCGCTTTCCGATGATCTTTCTCTGCGGCCTGTTCTTCCCCATCGGGGACCTGCCCCTGCTGCTCCGGCCGCTGGCCTATCTCCTGCCCCTGACCTACGGCGCCGACGCGCTGCATGGCGCGGTGCATGGCGGGAACGGCCTGCCTATCGCGCTCGACCTGGCCATCCTTTGTGCGTACTGCGTTGGCCTGTTTCTGCTCAGTCTTTTCAATATCCGACGGCGCTGGATCGAGTGAGCAGGCACGACACGGCCTGTCCCTCTATCGTCCCCACGTGACCCAGCGGTTATCCGGAGACGGTCCGAAAGGCGACCCCGCAGGGCTGGCGCAGGCGCTATCGTAAGCTGCAACGAGATGTTATCGTCGCCCCTGATCGACCAGGGTACGTTGATCGATCGCTTGGTCGAAATCTTCTGTATGGAACGGGAGATCCCCTTTACGCCCCTCGGTGGGTGGACCTTGTGCGACAATCGCTCCGTCCCAGCGCCTCGGTACTGGGCGGATGTCGCCCATTCCGCCTCGAGAAGCCGTCATTGCGCCGCGACCAGAGCAGACTCAGGATGTCGTACCCGATGACACTGCCGAGACTGTGCCCGATTATCGCCGGCTGAAGGCGGGGAAAAGACATGGCGCGGTACCGGTCGTATTCCGCGAATTCCGGGCGGCTGGGCGCTCCTATTCGAACGCCGCGGCCTGCCGCTCCAGGTAAATCGCACGGGCGTTGCGCCCTGCGGGTGCATCGAAGTCCGCGAGGTCCTGCCAGGGCGACTGGGCCAGGCCCTCGATGGCGTCTTTCAGGCCGGTGACTTCGTCCACCGCCTCGGTGCCGACGACGAAGCCGAGATGCATGCGGGAGCCCTGGTTCTCCCCGGTCGGCGATCCCGAGGGGCCGATCCAGGCCCGGGTGTGCTCCGAGACCTTGGCCGGGGCGGAGACAGGCAACGGTTGGGCTGGGGCCGCTAGGGCGGCCAGCCGGGTGGGAATTGGGCTGCTCAGTTGTCGGGACATGGAACGGACTCCTTTCGGTGGCGGCGATTTCGTCCCGATACGGCCCGCGGACCCTCCGCGGGGGCCGCCCTCAGTGCACCCGGTAGGCGGTATGGCAGGCCACGCACTGTTGCATGACCTCGGCGAGCCCAGTCAGGGCCCCCGCGAGGTCGCCCCGGACCTCTGCGTCTCGGGCGCCCAGTGCCAGACGGCTCGCGGCCCGGTGCATGGCGGTGCCAATGGCGCGCATCCCCTCCGGCATGTGGGGTGCCATGTGATGAGCGCCGTGGGCATCCATCGCGCTCATCCCGAGGCGGCCCTCGGCGGTCTCCGCCGCCTCGCCGTAGCGGCCCTCGGCGAGTTGCCGAGCGATGGTCTCGATGGCGTCCAGGTGATTGCGCATGTTGGTGAGCATGTGCTCGCGCATCGGCGGCGGCATGTCCACGCGCTGGCGCGGGTCGGCCCGGGCCGGGGCCACGGCCGCGGCCAGGAGGACGATTGCCAGGAAGGCGGGTGTGGGATGCATGGCTGGTGTCTCCTGTCGGTCGGATAATGGGCGCCGCCGGGCTATCAGCGGTTCCCGCGATGATGCGCGGGGTCCCGGCCGGCCGCAACCGCATCGAACGTCCGCGTCTGGGTAGCGGAGCGGTGCAGGGCAACTGCGAGGAAGGCGCCCAGGGTTACGCGTCGGGGGATCCCCTGCTCCACCAGGCGGCGGATGGGCCCGCCCCAAGGCAGGAACAGGGCCCAGCAAGCCTGAATCTCGGGCCTCCCGGGGAGCCCTTCGGTCCAGCCCTCGACCTCGCGCAGCCTATCCCAGCGTGCCCCCCGGTAGCCGCCACGCCCGCGTCGGTTCAGGTACAGGAGGCTGTGGCGATGCAGCAAGCCGAATCGTGGTTTCCGTTCCAAGATGGGTGCCGGCCGTGGCTCTCAAGTTCATCGCGCTCCTATTGATTTGCCAACTCGCCGGCGAGGTCTTCGTCGTACCGACCGGACTGCCCGTTCCGGGTCCGGTGGTGGGCATGGCCCTGCTGTTCGCCGGGCTTGCCCTGCGAGGAAGTGTCCCGGTCGGTTTGGGCCGCGTGGTCGATGTCTTGCTCTCCCATTTGTCGCTCCTGTTCGTGCCCGCCGGTGTGGGCGTCATGCTTCACATCGTCATGCTGCGGACGGAGTGGGCGGCGATATCGGTAGCCCTCGTGCTGAGCACGGTGCTGACCATCCTGGTCACCGGTCTAGTGATGAAGGTGCTCATCCGATGGTTGGAGCGGCGCGGAGGCGAGGCCTGAGCCGTGGAGCTCGACCTTAGCCTCGGGGACATCTGGGTCTATCTTTCGGCCGGTCCGCTGCTGCACCTGACCCTTACGGTGCTGGCCTATCTGCTCGGGGACGCGGTCTTCCGGCGCAGCGGAAAAAGGGCGCTGCTCAACCCGGTACTCCTCTCGATCCTTCTACTGGTGACCATTCTCGCCGTCACCGATACCGACTATCCGACCTACTTTGCCGGCGCCCAGTTTGTACACTTCATGCTTGGGCCCGCGACAGTGGCCCTGGCGGTCCCTCTCTACCGGAACCTGCGGCTGATCCGCGAGCTGTGGTTTCCGATTCTGCTGTCCATTGTTACGGGGACCGTCGTCTCCGCAACCAGCGCCGTCCTGATCGCGCGGTGGCTCGGCGCGTCGGAGCAGACCCTGATCTCGCTGGCGCCCAAGTCGGTGACGGCGCCCGTGGCTATGGGGATCGCGGAGAAAGTGGGCGGGCTGCCCTCCCTGAGTGCTGCGCTGGTCGTGCTCACCGGGGTGCTGGGCGCCGTTATCGGCCCCGCGGTGCTCGCGCTCGTGCGGGTGCGGGACGACCGCGCGCGCGGGCTCGCGCTGGGCGTGAGCTCGCACGGAATCGGTACGGCCCGGGCCTTCCAGATCAGCGATCTGGCCGGCGCCTTTTCCGCGCTGGCCATGGGCCTGATGGCCTTGGTCTCCGCCTTTGCGCTACCCTTCGTGCTGCGCTGGGCATTCGGCGCCTGAGGCCGAATTCGGGATTGGAGCGTCCTACCGAGCCGAGGAGAAGTGAAATGGTCGAGCTGGGACACGTAGCACTGCGCGTCAGAGACCTGGAGGGGGCAATCAATTTCTACCAGCGGGTGGTCGGGCTCAAGCTGGTCGGACGCCTCCGGGGTGCGTGTGCGGCCCTGCTGACGGGAGGCCGCCAGCACCACGAGCTTTTGCTCGTCGCCGCCCCGTCGCTGGAGGGCGTTTCCCCGCGCCAGCCCCTCTATCACGTCGCCTGGCGGATCGGGGAGGGATTGGAGGCGCTGGCCTCCGTAAAGGACCGGCTGGCTCGCCTCGGCCACCCGATCGAGGGTGCGGTCGACCATGGCGTGAGCTGGAGCCTCTATCTGCGCGATCCGGAGGGCAACCAGGTCGAGCTGTTCGCCGACAATCCCGCGGTAGACTGGCGTCGCTCTTCCGCGTGGCTCGATGCCCCCTCGGTGCCCTTCGAGATCCCCGATCAAGGCGCCTGAGCGCCCCCTTACTCGACGTAAAAGGGGTAGAAGGGCTCCGAGACCATGCCCGGGCGGGCCGAGTCCAGCAGGAGCCGCGCCTTGACTCGGGTGACTTGCAGACCCTCCCGGTCCATCAGGCGAGGGTACAGGCGGAACGCCCCGCTCGTCGCGTGCGGCCGGCGCCAAGCCGCGCGCTCGAGCCGGCCGCGCGCGTCCGGCGCCAGATCCGCGAGCTGCAGCAGCCAGGGCGCTTGCCAGTCCAGGAAGTCCTGCACCAGGGCCTCGTCGTCCGGGGCGTCCCAAGTGGTACGAATAAAGAGGCCAGGGAAGCGCTCGGCGGGGATCAGGACGCCCTCGGATGTCACACCCGCGCCGATCGGTACGCGCTCCACCCAAAGGGCGCGCGGCCGCTTTCCGGCGGTACGGGCCAGCAGCCGCGCCAGGGTCTCGGAATTGCCGCGCGGGGAGACGAACTCGGTCTTGGCCGCCGCCCCCGGCAGCCAGCGCGGATTATCCACGGGGCAGCGGGCGGTTGGGTCGACCGCGGTCTCCAGCAGGGCCAGGGGAGCCTGCTCCAAAGCGTCGAGGAGCCAGAGCTCGTGGATGTCCATTGGCGGGAAGGGGATATCGCCGGCGAAGGTCTCGAGCGCCGTGAGCAGCCGCTCGCCCGTCTGCTCGATGAGGCGGGAGGCGCAGGTCCCTCGCACCTTGGCCCGGGTGCTGCCGGTGCGTGCGCTCCAGGATCCGTATTGAATCTCCGAGAGGCCGGTGTGACTCACGATGGTCTCATCGGCGACGAAGAGCTTCCAGCGCACGCCGTCGCAGCTCTCGGCGACGCCAGAGGGAACCTCGATGACCTGCAGCATCCCGCGAAACGGCGATAGCAACCGCCGGCTGTAGGCTTGGATCGGCGTCCCCCGGCTCACCCCAGGACCTCCGTCATCTGCTCGATGAAGAGGCGGGTTTTCGCGGGGACGTTTCGAGTCGAATCGACGCCGCGCTGAAACCTTGTGCCTCGACGACCCTCACGAAGGCCTCGATCTCCTCCATGGAGGCTGATTCACGCGATCGCCTGGCCGTCGAGGCGGCGGGCCCGGAATCTGCCGAGCGGGGGCGCAGCGGGTTGCGCCGGGGACGAGATTCTTTCACGTCGCGTAACAATCCATTACCCAAGTCGCCCTTTATCTTACCTGACAGCGGAACTACCTTTCCTGTCGGCTCAAAAACCAATCGAGGCGAGAGACGATCGCAGTGCGACGCGGGAAGGATCGAGGCCATGCCAACCTGGGCTGGCTTGACAGCTACGACCAGCGGGACTTCGCCCCAGATCAACGGCGGGGTCGCATCCTGCTGTTGGTATCGCCGGACGGACGTGACGGATCGATTTCCTCTCGCCAAGACGGCTTTGTTTACGGCGCCCTGTTGAGCGCCGACGACCGGCTCAGCCACGTGCTGGCTCCCGGGCGGCGGGCCTATGTGCGGATGGCGCGGGGACGCGCCCGCGTGAACGGGGAGCTGTTGGAGGAGGGCGACGGCGCCTCCATCCTCGATACGGGTCAAGTCCGGCTCGATGGCATCGGCGACGCCGAAATCCTGCTGTTCGACCTGCCATGATTCTGCAATCTTAGACAACGCGACCGACACCACCCTAGGAGGGCAAAGATGAGCAAAATCACCGTCCTTTACCACAGCGGATACGGCCATACGCGAAACCAGGCGGAGGCCGTGCTCGCGGGGATCGATTCCGTGGAGGGAATCGACTCCTCCCTGATCGCCATTGACCCGGAGGGCGGCCTCCAAGACACCGAGTGGGACCGGCTGGATGACTCCGACGCCATCGGTTTTGGGTCCCCGACCTACATGGGCATGGCGTCCTGGCAGTTCAAACGCTTCGCCGATGCCTCGAGCAAGCGCTGGTTCGGTCAGAGTTGGAAAGACAAGATCGCGGGCGGATTCACTAATTCGGCGTCGATGAACGGAGACAAGCACTCGACCATTCACTACCTGATGACGCTGGCGATGCAGCATTCCATGATCTGGGTGGGTACGGGGATGATGCCGGCCAACAGCAAGGCCGCGAAACGCGACGACATCAATTACCTTGGCTCGTTCGCGGGGCTGATGGCACAATCGCCCTCGGACGCCGGTCCGGATGAAGCGCCGCCGACCGGCGACATCGCTACCGCGAAGGAGTTTGGCCGACGCATCGCCAGGCTGACCAAACGGCTGCTGGGCTAGCTCCGGAGCGCCGAGATAACCGAAGCTTCGTCGCTTCGTAGCGTGGGCAAAGCGAAGCGTGCCCGATGAAACTTCGTATCTTCGTAGCGTGGGCAAAGCGAAGCGTGCCCACAAAACCTGCTGAGGTCCGACTATGAGTGAAGAGGTCTTC
>Ga0114938_1003023_pt1 | contig 10182 bp, 11 predicted proteins | sample AshMeaBigSpring_FD_88675 | JGI IMG/M metagenome (GOLD analysis project Ga0114938, IMG submission 88675) | Groundwater microbial communities from Big Spring, Nevada to study Microbial Dark Matter (Phase II) - Ash Meadows Big Spring | ecosystem: Environmental > Aquatic > Deep subsurface >...
CAGGCAGTCCTGACACCATCAGTCTAAAATGTCTTGACCTCCTGTACTCAAGGGGGGTAGTCATCCCAGCAGAACCTCTGGCCGTCGAAACAAGGAACCTTTGGGCTAACCGCGAAGCGCTGACGGGAAAGTGTGCACGATGACAGCATCCGACGAAAAGCCTCCGTGGGCGACATCGCTCTACGCCGCCATCATCATCAACGCGTGGTACGCTGCCATGAGCCTGCACTTCGCCCAGAAATCCGATCTCACCGAAGAGGATCGCATCGCCATCCTGGCCCGGGTGCATTCCCAGGCCGAGCAGCTCGAGGACTATCTGCTGGCGCAGGGAAGGCAGCCGCTGCCGACGCGGGATCTGATGCAGAAATTCGAGCGCATAGCGCTTTTCTCGGCGCGGGGCCGGCAATAAAGATTTGGCCGCCCGTTCCTTCCCTTTTCACCGGCACCCGCGCCGGCACGAGGAGAAACAGCCGATGACGAGTCAAGCGGGTCGGCCGTCTGGACCGGATGAACCCGGCGGCCCCATGCATAGCTGCGAGCTGCTGCATCGCAGATGGCTTTCCAAAAAGGCTTTCGAAATCGAACTGAGCCGGCCGTCCGGCTTCGAATTCAGCGCCGGGCAGAGCATTCGGATGACCTATCAGGGCCACGAGAGGCATTATTCGCTGATATCCGCCGTCGACGACCAGACCCTTGCCATCTGTGTCCGATACATCCCGGGCGGCACGTTCACTCCCGTTCTGGCCGAATCGGAGCCCGGAGCCCGGTTCCGGTTCACCGGTCCCCACGGTTATTTCGTTTTCAGGCCTTCCCCGCGGCCGGCCGTATTCGCCGCCACGGGCACGGGAATCGCCCCGTTTGTGGCCATGGCACGGTCGGGGGTCCGAGGGTTCACCCTGCTGCACGGGGTCAGGACGGGGGACGAGCTTTACTACAAAGAGGTTCTCAATCGCGTTGCGGCCGCATATCTGCCTTGTCTGTCGGGGGAGACGGGCTCGGCCAGCCCGGCGATCAAGGCATTCGCCGGAAAAGTGACAGGTTACGTGAAAAACCATCTGGCCCGTCGTCCCTGCGATTTTTACCTGTGCGGCCGCCAGGAGATGGTCCGTGAAGTGACGCTGCTTGCGGACGAACACTTTCCCGGCTCATATGTCTACACGGAGGTTTTTTTCTAGCAGGGATCGGACCACATGGTTAGGATGGTGTTTTCAGTGCGTTAACCCGCAAGGAGGCTCATGACGACCCCCGTTCTGGTGGATGTGTTGCTGACCGACTTCAATCAGTGAATCGCCTGCGTCTACATGGCGGAATCGGTAAGGGTCTTACCGCAGGACATTCAGAGGCTGGTTGACGTGCACGAGTGGGACATGCGCACCCTTCCAGGGGTGCAGCGCTTCCGGGAGCTCAGGGCGCGCTCGCTGCCCAGCGTGGCTTTGGACGGGGAGCTTGTCTACGAGGCGATCATCCCGCCCCAGGAAGAACTGATCGCGGCCATTAAAAAGCGTTTCGAGGCGAAGAATCGTCTCGGTGCCAGGCGATAGAATCGCTCAATTCAAGTTGGGGAAAGGCCTTGTCATGTATGATGTGCCTTGAAGATGTCGCGATCGAGGGCTTCAAATCGTTTTCGCAGCAGACCGACATGAGCTTCCAGCCCGGGATCGGGGTGATCATCGGCAACAACGGTGTGGGCAAGTCCAACATCCTGGATGCCATCGTCTGGGCGCTGGGGGAGTACGACCTCGTCCGGGTGCGCTGCTACCACCGCGAGGAGCTTTTCTTCGCGGGGAGCAAGGATCATCCGCCGTCCCCCCGGATCCGAGTCGAATTAAATTTCAAGGAAGGCGAGCGCCAGGGCGGGCCGGGCCTGCGGATCGTCCGTGAGATGGAGCGCAGCGGCGAGAACCGCTTTTTTGTTCAAGACGAGATGATGGGGATCGAGGCGTTCCGCCGCAGACTGGCGGAGCTGGACCTCGCGGACGCGCTCAAGACCATCATCCGCCAGGAGCAGATCAACGATCTCCTGCAGCTCGACCCGCCGGGACGCCTGCAGGCCATCGGCAGGTTCCTGGGCGGCGGTGGAGACGGTGAGCTGGCAGCGAGGCTCTCCGGTCCGGTCGACGCTCTTTTTCAGAGGTATTTCAGCTACCTCATGCCGCTCGCGGAGGTCAAGGTGCAGCTGCCCCGGTACAACGGCATGCCGGGCTTCGAAATCGAGATCGATCTGCCGGGCAACCGCAGGCGGCTTGTGCACCAGCTCTCCGGGGGGGAAAAATCGATCACCAGCCTGGCGCTCAAGCTCGCTCTTTTCGAGGACCTTCGGGCGCCCTTTTACCTCCTGGACGAGGTGGAGCCCGCCCTGGACTACGTCAACCACAAGTCCATGCAGGCGTTTTTAAAGGATGTGGCCTCGCGCCGGCAGCTCATCATGGTCACCCATCTGAGGAGCACCATCGAACTGGCCAACACCCTGCACGGGGTGCGGACGCGCTGGGACGGCTCCTCCTTCATGAAGTTTTATTTCGTCATGGATGAGCGCCTGCTGCGGCTCTATAAGTGCTGTTGAACGGCGCCCCCAGGTAAACCCCCATGGATTCGATGATTCATCCAGACGATCTGCGGCGGGCCCTGGAAACCGCGGCGCCGGCGTGGGGCCTGCTGCAGACGCGCTACGGCCAGCTGGCTGAAACCGAATGCGCCTGCGGCCAGCCCGGGGTCTGCTGCCGGTTCCTCCCCGAGATGACCTTCGCCGAGGCCCTGCAGTGGGTCGAGGTGCTGCGGCGCCAGACGCCGCCCCGGAGGGCGGACACCATCCGCCGGTTCATCGAGTTTTATGCCACCTGTCCGCTGCACACCGGTGGGTGTCCGTTTCTGGATGCGGGCCGCTGCAGCGTGTATCTCCAGCGGCCGTTTGCCTGCCGGGCCTACGGCCTTTGGAGCATGGAGACGGGCCGACGCAGAACCGCGGACAACCGTGCGAGCCGGGAACTGCTCGCCCGCCAGTGGAAACGCTTCGGCGTGGATCTGCCGGCGGAAAACATCCAGGCCGAAATGGATTACTGCGGGCATGTGAGCCATCGCCCGCCCGGGGTGGCGGGCGATGAAGGACTCTTGGAGGTCCTGGCCGGGATTTACGAGCTGGACCGCGGGTTCGCTCCGCTCAGCGACCGCTTCGAAACGCACTACCACTCCGATTTCAGCTTCCTGCTGGCCGGAATGCTGCTGGGGCACCGCAAGGCGGTGCTCGGCAAGTTCGCCGTTGTAAAGGACCTCGCGCGGCAGCAGCCGGTGGGACGGCTGGAGGCGCTGCTGGATCAGGTCCGTCCGGAGCGCCTGTTTGCCGACCTGCACACCTGATCTTCCTTCCGGCTCCCGCCCGCCTCCAGCCGCCCATTGACCGCCATGTGCGGCCATACTATCTTGGTGGGGCTTCTCTCCAACGGCTGGCGGTCATGAATGAACTGAAATGGGCAGACGAGCTGGGCCGCAAGGGCCACCAGGTGATGCTGGTAGGCGAGTCCATCGCCATGCATTGCCACCATTACAACATCAATCTCCAGAAAACGCTGGAAGACAATCTGGGGGCGGAGGGGGTCCGCCTGCTGGTCAAGGCCGCCGAAATGGCCAGCTATTCCGGTTTCCGGTCGCTGCTCAAACAGTATCCCCGGGTGACGACTGTAAAGTCCAAGCTGGAAATGGCTTCCGTCATGTTTCAGAACTGCGGCCTTGGCATCCTGCATTTCCAGTCGATCCGGGCCAGCGGGGGTCTCATCGTGAGCCCCTCCAACCATCATGTGACCGGCTGGCTGGCCAAGCATGGGCGGCGGAAGACCGCCGGATGCCATTTTGTACGCGGATGGATCGCCGGGGCACTGGAGGCCATCTACCGCCAGCCCCTGGGCCATTATGCCGTCGAAGAAACCGGCTGCAAGATGAAACGCGACCCCGAGTGCATTTTCCAGGTGAAAGCCAAGTAAATGGCCATCGAAGGCAGCAAAATTATCCATGCGGTCATGGAAGGCAGCCGGATCCGGGAGTCGAAGGGGATCATCCCGCTGTTCGGGGTGTATCTGTCTCTTTTTCCCGCTCAGTATTACAACCAGCTCAGCTTCGACTTCGAGAAACGGATGGGGCCCCGGCGCCAGGAAGAGGCCAAGAAGCTGCTGATCGGCGCGGCGCACGAATGCGGGTATGCGACGTTCGAAGGGATTCGCAATTCCACGGAATGGGAACACGTCGTCGCCCCCATGATCGAAAGCAAGGAAGACGAAATCCGCGGGTTTGCAGCCGTGGCGGTGGCTTTCGGCTGGGGCGACCTGGAGGTCGCCGAAATCGTTCCCGGCGAAAAACTGCGCATCCGGGTGGGCGGCTCCTACGAGGCCAGAGGCTTCTTGGACAGATACGGTCGGGCCAAATCCGAAAAATGTTACATGCTGCGCGGGGTTGCGGCGGCGTTTATGGACTTGTCCTACGGCGGTGACTACCCTGACGGCTATTCCACCTTCGCGGCCGAAGAGCCCATGTGCCGGGCCAAGGGAGACCCTTTCTGTGAGTTCGTTGCTGCAAAATCACATCGTCTCCGCAAAGACGATTGAGGATTGCAACGCGCTGAACGAGCCTTGCTGGAAGGCGCTTGCCTGCCCCAAGGTGCTCTGCCCGGCGTACGGCAAGCCGCCGAGCGAATGCTGGCTGGTGCCCAGGACACATTGCTCGAACCAGCTCGAGGAAGACTTTTTCTTAAAGCTCTCATCCTGTCTCTCCTGCGCTTATTTTCGGACGCTGGCACGGGTGCATCCCGCGGGCCGGAACCGATTCATCGCGGATCAGATGCGCCGGTACAACACCAAAGCCCTGGAGCATCTTTACCAGAAGGAGGAGAGTTTCATCGAGATCCTGAACCGGATCCCCGACGGGCTCTTCACTACCGACCAGGACCTGCGCATCACCTACTTCAACCCGGCGGCCGAGAAGATCACCGGATTCCTGGCCCGGGACGCCGTCGGGATGTACTGCAAGGACGTGTTCAAGAACCCTCTGTGCGTGTGCGACTGCGCCCTGAAGCGCGCGGTGGCCGAGGACCGCGACGTCCATAATCGCGAATACGTCATCACCGATATCGACGGCCGGAAAGTGCCGATCATCTGCTCCACCTCGCCCTTTCGGGATGCCTCCGGCCGAATCATCGGCGGGCTGGAGATCTTCAAGGACGTCACCGAGCTGCGCCGGCTCCAGGAAGAGATCGTGCGCCGCGAAAAAAAATACCGTCGCATCTTCGAGGGCAACAGCGACATGATTTACACCTCCAACCTGCAGGGCCGGCTCCTGGACATCAACCAGGCCGGGGTGGAGATGATGGGCTATCGGGACAAGGCGGAACTGCTCAAAATCGGCTCCACCGAGCAATTCTACCGCAGCGCCAAGGACCGGGAACGGTTCCTGAAGCAGATCAACCAGGAAGGCTATGTCAAGGATTTTGAAGTTGATTTCCTTAAATCCAACGGTGTCGCCATCCGTGCGCTCATCTCCAGCCGGCGCTTCGAAAACCCCGAAACCGGCGACATCGAGCTGGAAGGGATCATCAAGGATATCACCGATCGCAAGCAGGCCGTGGAGGAAACCCATCAGCGCTACCGGGAGCTTTCGCTGCTCAACCGCATCGCCATGGCTCTGAGCCACAACCTGGGATTAAGTCACATTTTGCCGAATACCCTCAATGATGTGCTCAGCCTTCTGGGTCTGAAAGGCGGGGCGATTGTCTTGATCGACCGCGCAGAGAGGGTCCCGCGCATCGAGGCGCGCCGCGGGCTTCCGGAACACGACTCCGTCGACTCCGGCCGGATGGTGTTCAAGGATCATCTGCTGAAGAAGTACCTGCTCGAGGGCGAGGTGCTGCTCAAACCCGAGCCGACCTTTCCGCCCTTCCACGTGCGCTACCGCGCCGTCAACGGTCGGTTCACCGCCTGGCTGACCTGCTTCCTGATCACCTCCCAAGGCAAGGGGGTTGGCTTCTTCGCGCTGGATATGCCCCGCCGCCGCGAGGTCAAAGAGCAGGAGATCAACCTGATGGGGTCCCTCGGGAATTTCTTGGGCAGCGCAATCGAAAGCGCGCGGCTGATGGAAACCATCCGGCGGCATCGCCAGGACCTCAAGCGGCTGACCGAAAAGCTCTTCGCGAGCCAAGAAGAAGAGCGGCGGCGCATCGCCCGCGAGCTCCACGACGAGGCCGGCCAGTCCCTGACAGCGGTGAAACTCGCCCTGGAGCGGCTCGAGGAGCAGGTCGGCAGCTCGGACCACCGGGTCAAGGCGCAGATCGGCGATATCCATTCCATGATTCGGCGGACGTCGGACGAAATCCGGCGGCTGTCCTACCATCTGCACCCGACCCTGCTGATCGACCTCGGACTGGAACCGGCCCTGAACCTGTATTTCAAGGAGATCCGCAAAAACTCCGGACTCCTCATCGACTTCCATATGGTGGGCTTCGACCAGCGGCTGGCGGTGGACATCGAAACCGTCTTTTACCGCTTCAGCCAGGAGGCGCTCACCAACACCTTGAAATACGCCGACGCCGCCAATTTCCGGCTGTCCATCATCAAGAGCTACCCGCGCATCATTTTTCTGGTGGAAGACGACGGCTGCGGGTTCGACCCCGCCGTCATCGACCAGGACAAGCGCAGCCTCGGCCTGCTGGGCATGCGCGAGCGTGCCCATCTCTTGGGGGGCAGTTTCCAGCTGCGCAGCAAGCCCGGAGAAGGCACCCGCATCCGCATCGAGATCCCTTACATCGAAGCCGACGCCCTTGAGAAATCCCATTCAAATCCTGATATCCGATGATCACACGATCGTCCGTCAGGGGCTTGCCAGCCTGCTGAATGACCAGCCGGACATGGAGGTGGTGGCGGAAGCCCCCAACGGCCGGGCGGCGGTAGACATAGCGCTCGAGCTCAAACCGGATGTCGTCATCCTGGATATCGCCATGCCGATCATGAACGGGATCGAGGCGGCCAAGCGCATCAAGCAGAAGCTGCCCCGCACCAAGATCATCATCCTTTCAATGTATTCCCACGAACACTACATCCATGATCTCATGGAAACGGGGGTTTCGGGCTACCTGCTCAAGGACGTCAGCGGCCGCGACATCGTCAACGCCGTCCATGCCGCCATGAACGACGAAACCTTCCTGAGTCCGTCCATTTCCAAGGTGCTGGTCGATACCTATCGCACCCCCCGCAAGGCGACTTCCGCCGAGGAGCGGTACAAGCAGCTCTCCAACCGGGAGCGGGAGGTCTTTCAGCTGATCGCCGAAGGCCACTCCACCCGGCAGATCGCGGACATGCTGTGTGTCAGCATCAGCACGATCAAGTCCCACCGCTCCAAGATCATGGAAAAACTGGATCTCGACCGGCCGGTAAAGCTGGTTCATCTAGCGATTCAGCTGGGCCTGGTCGATCCAGAGCTAAAATGAAACGATCCGCCGGGACCCGGATAGGGCCCTAGACGACCACGATTTTCCGCCTTAAGCCAAAAATCATCCCGATACAGAAAAAAAATCATCCTTTGGACGATTTTCAGCGCGCCGCTTTTTGGCTATGGGTAAAGGCCTATCTGCTGAATCGGATTTATTTAATTTGGTCACCCGCAAACGATTGGTAGCGGGAATGGCTACCCTCAAGGAAGGAGGAACGCATGTTTCGATTCGCAAAAGAGCAACAGGTGTGCGAGGTCGGTGGGGTCAAGTTCGGAGGACAGCCCGGAGATTACCCCTGCGTGTGTGTGAGCTCGATTTTTCAAAAAGGGGACAAGGTGTTCGACGGCAAGCGCAAGGAGGGATTCAACGAAGAGCGCGCCGCAGAGTTGCTGAAGACCCAGGAAAAGCTCTCCGAGGAAACCGGGGTGCCGGGCATGGCCGATGTGGTGGCCAACACCGCCGAGGAATTCAAGCGTTTCATCGACTTCGTCTCCACGGTGAGCACGATGCCCTTTTGCGTGGACGCCTGGACCATGAAGCCCAAGCTGGCGGGGGCCGCCTACTGCGCCGAAAAGGGGCTGCTCGACCGCATGTTCTACAACAGCCTGACCGTCTGGGAGGCGGACATCGAAACCGAAATCCGCGAAATCGCGCAGATCGGCGTCAAGCACGTGCTGCTGGTGGCGTTCGACCAGGAGGACCAGATGCCCTCCGGCCGCATCAAGGGCACCCAGAAGCTGCTGGACGCCATCGATAAGGTCGGCGCCAAATTCGAAAGCATTTTCGTAGACACCTCGGTCATGAACGGCCCTGCGACCGCCTTCTGCGGGATGGCCAACCGGATGATCAAGGAAAAATGGGGCTTTCCCACGGGAAGCGCCCCCAGCAACGGATCTTATATGGACCGCAAGCGTTTCAACGAAATGTGGGGGTTCAAGGGCTGGTCGTCCACGGATGCCGCCCTCGAGGCGCTGTCGGCCTTTTGCTATCACGACCTGATCTTCTCCGGCCCGATGGCCGGGGCGACCCGCATCATCCCGGCCGTGGCCGAAGCCGAGGCGTTTCTCGCCACCGCGGTTTTTTCTGAAACCAAAAAGCTGCCCGCCTGTCCGACCCATCCGCTTTACAAGCTTTTCCCGGATTTTGTTGAGCAGCTGAAATCACTTGCAGGTTAAACCCATTCAACGTGAATTCAATTCGTCAGAAGAAAGGAGCATCGACATGCCAGAACTCAGTGCCAAGGAGAGAGTCACACGGTTGTTCCGCCGCGAGCCGTTGGACACCATGCCGTTTTTCAGCGGGATGGGCATGGTGCTCAGGCCGGCCATCAAGGAGCTGGGCTACAAGTTTCCGCAAGTGCACCGGGACCCGGTGAAACTGGCGCGCGCGGCCATCCTGTCCAGCAAGATGTTCGGATTCGATTCGGTCGTGGTGCCATTCGACATGTGCTGCGAATCCCAGGCCATCGGCAACCAGATCAGCATCTACGAAGACTCGGAAGACACCCTCTATCCGACCATCCCCGAGAAGATGTGGAAGAGCATGGACGACGTGAACATCCCGAGCGACATCGCGGATCGCTGGCCGGTTTCCATCATCTATGAAGCCATCAAGATCGTAAAAAAGGAAGCCCCCGAGTATCCGGTCGGGGCCTGGCAGCTGGGACCCTTCACCCAGGCCGGACAGGTGCTGGAGCTCGACATCCTGCTCAAGGGCGTTTTCAAGCAGAAGGCCAAGGTGGAAGCCACGCTGGACAAGCTTTCGGACATGTGCATCGCCATCGGCCAGAAGCTGCAGGCGGCCGGAGCGGACTACATCACCCTGCGCGAGATGGGCACGGGCTCCGACCTGCTCAGCCCCCGGACCTGGAAGGACGTCATTCAGCCGCGGATGCGCAGAATCTTAGGTGCCTGGAAATCTCCGAAGATCCTGCATATCTGCGGGGCCACCAACCTGATCATCGAGATGATGAACGATTGCGGCGCGGACGCGGTCAGCGTCGACATCAAAAACAACCTGGCCGAGTCCCGCCAGAAGCTGGGGCCGAAAACGCTGATTTTCGGCAACTTCGACGTGTTCGCGCTGCCGTGCAAGGAGGAGACCACGGTCGAGCAGGCCGTCCAGGGCATCAAGACCAACATCGACGGGGGGGTCGACGCGGTCTGGCCGGGCTGCGACCTGTGGCCGGATATCAAAGAGGCGAACATGAAGGCGATCGTGGAAACCACGCGCACCTATGGCAAAAAGGCGAGCCCGGCCGTCGGGCGGCTGTAATCCTGCAATCAATAAACGAATCACCTGACCGGTGGTCAGGCAAACACCTACGGGAAGGAGTTGGCGAGTATGGCAACGAGAGACGAGCTTTGCGAAAGACTTAAGAACGGCGTGGTCGAGTACCAGGAAGACGTGGTCAGGCAGGCGGCGCAGGAGGTGGTCGACAACAAGTACGATGCCCTGGACGCCATCATGAACGGGCTGGCGGCCGGCATGGAAGTCGTCGGCGATTTGTATGACCGCAACGAGTATTTCGTGCCCGAGGTGCTGATGTGCGCCGATGCCCTTTATGCCGGGCTGGACATCCTCAGGCCCCTCGTCCCCAAGAAAAAAGACGGCCTCAACGCCCAGGTGGTCATCGGCAGCATCCAGGGCGACGTGCACGATATCGGCAAGAACCTGGTCAAGATGATGTTCGACGTGGCCGGCTGGGAGGTTTACGA
>Ga0114938_1003025_pt1 | contig 10181 bp, 6 predicted proteins | sample AshMeaBigSpring_FD_88675 | JGI IMG/M metagenome (GOLD analysis project Ga0114938, IMG submission 88675) | Groundwater microbial communities from Big Spring, Nevada to study Microbial Dark Matter (Phase II) - Ash Meadows Big Spring | ecosystem: Environmental > Aquatic > Deep subsurface >...
CCATGGCCTACACCAATCACACCCTCTTACCGGAGGCACTGGAACGGTGGCCGGCTCGCCTCTTCCGGCAACTGCTGCCTCGCCTGCTGGAGATCATCTATGACATCAATGCGCAGTTTCTGTCCGAGGTCGCCTCGCGCTGGCCGGGCAACATCGCGCGCCTGGCGCGCATGTCCCTCATCGAGGAGGGGGGCGATCCCCAGGTGCGCATGGCCTATCTCGCCATTGTCGGCAGCTTCTCGGTCAACGGCGTGGCGGCGTTGCACTCCAAGCTCCTGAGCGAGGGCCTGTTCCGAGATTTCTACGAGCTCTGGCCGCACAAGTTCAACAATAAGACCAACGGCGTGACACCGAGGCGGTGGCTGGCCATGTGCAACCCGGGGTTGCGCGAGCTGCTGGATCGGACGATCGGGATCGGCTGGGTGCGCGATCTGGGCCGCTTGGCGGATCTTGCCCCCTACGCCGACGACCCAGCCTTTCGGCAGCGCTGGCGCGCCATCAAGCTGGCGAGCAAGGAGCAGCTCGCCCATCTGGTGGAGCGGGAGTGCCGCGTTGCCTTCGCGCCCGAGGCCCTATTCGATGTCCAGGTAAAGCGAATTCACGAATACAAGCGCCAGCTATTGAACATCCTGCACGTCATCCACCTGTTCAACCGCATCAAGAAGGCAGACGTGGCGAGCTGGACGCCGCGCTGCGTCCTGATCGGGGGCAAGGCGGCCCCGGGCTATGCCATGGCCAAGCTGATCGTCAAGCTGATCAGTAATGTGGCGCGGGTGGTCAATGGGGACGCCGATACCAAGGGACTGCTGCGGGTGGCCTTTATCGCCGACTACCGGGTCTCGCTCATGGAGGTCATAGCCCCGGGCACCGACCTTTCCGAGCAGATCTCGACCGCCGGCAAGGAGGCCTCGGGAACGGGCAACATGAAGTTCATGATGAATGGGGCGGTGACCATCGGCACCCTCGACGGGGCCAACATCGAGATCCGCGAGCAGGTAGGGGACGACAACTTCTTCCTCTTCGGCCTGACGGCTCAAGAGGTCGAGGCCGCCCGCGATCGCTACGATCCCGAAGCCGTCATCGCGGGAGACGCCGCGCTGCGGGAGGTGATGAGCCTACTGGAGTCCGGACACTTCAATCAGTTCGAGCCGGGGGTGTTCGACCCCCTCCTTCGCTCCATTCGCAGCCCCCATGACCCCTGGCTAACCGCCGCCGATTTCGACGGCTATCGTCGGGCCCAGGAGCGTGCGGCACGCGCCTACGCCGATCCCCAGCGCTGGGCGCGAATGAGCATCCTTAACACCGCCTACAGCGGCCGCTTCTCGTCCGATCGCACCATCGACGAATACAACCGGGAGATTTGGAGACTTGTGCCGGTGGCGCCGCACCCGATCGGAGGATAGCCCATGGCAGACACCAGCGACCCCAAGCACGGCAAGACGGGCAAACCCATTGATACCGCCAAGCTCGATCGGGTGGTGGCGGGGGCGCGACAGGCCAGGGAGGAGCGGGAGGCCGGCTACCGCGAGCGGGCGCTCAAGCTTTTTCCTTGGGTGTGCGGGCGCTGCGGGCGCGTCTTTTCCCGCGAGAATCTGCGCGAGCTCACCGTGCACCACAAGGACATGGATCATGACAACAACCCGCCGGATGGGAGCAATTGGGAGCTGCTCTGCCTCTATTGCCACGACAACGAGCACCAGAAGTACGAAGAGCACTTGGCCGCAGTCGCCGCCGGGCGCGGCGCGGAGCCAAGAGCGACCCGGCAGGCAACGCATCGCCCCTTCGGCGATCTGGAGGCCCTGCTGAAGAAAAAGAGCGGAGACTAATCAGAGCGAGCGCACCAGGTCCAGGACCTGCTGGGCGTGGCCCTTGGGCTTGACGTCGTAGATGGCGTGGCGCACCTTGCCCTCCTTGTCGAGGATGAAGGTGGAGCGCAGGACGCCGTAGCACCTCTCGCCGTGAGCCTCCTTTTCCCTCCACACGCCATAGGATTCGCAGGCCTCTCCTTCGGTGTCCGCGAGCAGCCGGACATTGATCCCGTACTTGTCGCGGAAGGAGCCGTGGCTGACGCAGTTGTCCTTGCTGATGCCCAGGATCTCGGTGTCAAGGGCCTCGAACTCGGGATACAGGTCGGTGAACTCGATGGCCTCCAGGGTGCAGCCCGGGGTGTCGTCCTTGGGGTAGAAGTACAGCACCAGGTTCTTCTTGCCGCGATATTGGTCCAAGCGAACGCTTTCCAGATCGGCGTCGGGAAGCGAGAACAAGGGGGCCGTATCTCCGGGACGCAGCATCTGAGTTCGCTCCTCTGGGTGTTCTGGTTCTGTTCTCGTTGCTAAGGCCAGGGCTCTGGCTCAAAGGAAGGGGGCGGTATCGCCTTGGGCCAGCCCCGAGTCGAGCGCATTTTTTTGGGCAGGGGTATCGGATGTTTCCGCCCGGCTCGGGTTAACCCCTCCGAGGGAAATTTAGGTAGCTCGGCCCGTCTCGTCAACCGGACGAGGGTAAGGGCTTCCTCCGACGGTGGCTTGAGATCCTGGATCGGCCGGTGAGCCTCGTGCTGCGCGCGCCAGGCGTCCGTCACCGCTGCGCCGTCGCCGAAGCTGCACATCCATCGCGGCGGCCGTTTTTCATTGCGTACGAGGCTCCTCGGGACTCGTCGCGCCGACACAGGACCCGAGGGCCTCTTCCAAGAGCCTCTGGGTGCCCAGCAGCCCCTCGCGGACTTCATCGATAACCCGAGATAGGGTCGGATCGACCTCGGCCAGCAGCCTGGCGCGCGGCGACTTGGTCACCGGTGAGCCGCCGGGTCCGATTTCTTGGTTCAGACCAAGAAGCTCTAGATCCGGGGTCTCGATGCGCTTGAGATGGATTCCACGGGTCATCGCCGTTCGCTGCGGAAGAAGATATCGATCGCGGGAGACGTAACGATACCCGAAAAAGGGCCGAAATTGGATCGTCCGTTGCGGCCGTGGATTCCCATGGAGCCGTTGGTTTATCCTTTCAATCTTTTCGGAGTCCACTTCGTGCCAGACCTGATCGTCCGCTTCCAAAAACCCGCCGCCTGGGCGGACAGCGTCCACATCCACTATTGGGACACTCGCCCGCAGGGCAATAGCTCCATTTGGCCGGGTGTGCCGATGCGGCGAGAGGACGGCTGGTTCCTGCATCGCCTTCGGGGCGTCGAGGCCGCCAGCTTCGTCTTTCACGACGCCAACGGAGCTCAGACGAGGGATCTGCATCGGGACCGGAGCGGCTGGTACACCAGCGATGGCGCTTGGCACGAGCAGGAGCCTCGGGCGACTCGGCCGGTCGAGGAGAAATCCCCGGCGTCGCCGGAGCCTGCGGCGCAGCGGCGGGCCAGAGTGCGCACCAGGGGTCTGCCCGACTTCCGTGAGGAAACCATCTACTTTCTACTCACAACCCGTTTCTTTGACGGCGATCCTTCGAACAACTTCTTTTGCCGCGACCGCCTCAAGCTCAGCTCGGCCGGCGAGGCCGAGGACCCGCACTGGCGCGGCGATTTCAAGGGATTGATCCAGCGCCTGGACTACATCCGCGACCTCGGCTTTTCCGCCATCTGGATCACCCCGCCGATCGAGAACCGCTCGGGCCTCGACTACCACGGCTACCATGGCTACGACTGGACGCGGATCGACCCGCGGCTGGAATCGCCCGGCGCGACCTATCAGGACCTGATCGATGCCGCGCATGCGAGGGGAATCAAGATCATCCAGGACGTGGTTGTCAACCATTCTTGCCAGTGGGGAATCCGCGGCAAGACCTGGATCGACCATCTGCCGATCAAGTACTACGTTCCCCAGGGCTCCGAGCAGGGCGGGGTACGCCACGGTCCCTACCAGGGAAATCTTGGCAACTACGCCTGGCCGAATCGGGACGACATCGACAACCCGGTCGCTCCCGATTGGTACCGGGAGCGTCATGCTCGCGACCCGGACGGCATCGATCCCCTGGTCGACCCCAAGACCGGTGAAACCGTCCCCAAGCCGGGCTACCAGCCTGGCCGCTTCTTCGGCGTCGACGCGAGCAACCTGGACCCGGAGTGGTACCACCAGGAGGGCTTCATCTGCGGCGGCGATTGGGAGAGCGCCCATCCCTTGCAGCACAAGCACCTCGCCGGCGATTGCATCGACCTGGCCACCGAGCGGCAGAACGTCAAGGACTACATCATCGGCAGCATCTGCCGTTACCTGGACATGGGCGTCGATGCCCTGCGCATCGATACCGTCAAGCACATCGAGCGCGACAACCTGCTCGAGTACGTCAATGCCTGGAAGGCCCACAGACCGGGGTTGTTCGTGTTCGGCGAGAATCTGGTCAAGGGCTATGGTTGGGGCGACCTGGGCGGCGGCGATAACGGACCTTCGGAAATCCGGCCCTGGTGGTATACGCGGCTCGGCCACGACCCGCGCGATCCTAACTCCGGGGGCGATTCCGGCTTTCCCCAGCTCGACTTCGGCCTCTTCTCCACCTTTCGCGACAATCTGAGCCGCGGCAGCTTTGCGGGTGTCGCCCGGGTGCTGGAGATGGACTGGATCTACGGCGACGCCACGGAGCTGGTCACCTTCTTGCAAAACCACGACGTCGGCCCCGACAACGACTTTAGATTCCGCTTCAAGGGCGAGCAATGGATGGCGGCGGCCGCCTACAACCTTCTCTGGACGGCGCGCGGGATCCCCTGTCTCTACTTTGGCGAAGAGATCGAGTTCATGAAGGGCGCGCCCCAGGACCTAATCGGCAACGACGACACGCTCGATACCACCGGCCGCGCCTACTTCGGGGACCACCTCACCGAGGATCGCATCGCGGCGACCCAGAACCACCCGCTCTACCGGCACATCCAGCGCCTCAACCGGATCCGGCGAGCGATTCCGGCCCTACAAAAGGCCCCAATGAGCCACCTGGCCGAGTGGGGGGCGGGTCTCTCGTTCGTACGCGATTGGAACGAGGGAAAGAGCTACGCCGTTGTGGGGCTGACCATCGGCGGGCAACAGGATATCAAGGTGGGCGGCGTGCGCGACGGCACCTATCGGGACGCGGTAACCGGCAACGAGATTCAGGCCCAGGAGGGTGTCCTCTCGTTCCACGTCAAGGACAACTCGGCCGGGATCTATGTCCTCGATGGCCCGGGCAAGGTCGGCGAAGACGGTGCCTATCTTCGCTGAGGGGTCGAGACTCGGATGCCTTCCCCTCCGCATCGCGCGGCCCGATCCCGTTTGGTCTTCGGCCAACTCCCGGTAGGGTCCTCCGACTACCCTTGCCCGTCGACCCTATCGAGGATAACCTTACTGGGCTGCGTGCTACAAAAACAAACGCCCGAGATGCACCTTGCCCCCACTCCTCTCTAGAAAAGCGCGTATTGAAGGCATGTGCCTGGCGGGGCGACGCATCCTTTTGTGCGTCGATATCGGACGGTTGCCTGTGCCGTCCGTCGAGGAATATCCATGAAGATTGGCATTCTCACGAACGAATATCCGCCGAACGTATACGGAGGAGCGGGCGTTAGCGTCGAGTACTTGACCGAAGAGTTGTGCAAGCTCGACAACGGACGACATTCGGTAAAGGTGCTCTGCTTCGGCGAGCAGCAGGAGCAGGCAGGAAACCTGTCGGTGCTGGGAATACACCCAGCAATGGAATTCCATACCGTGGATCCTCGCCATCGGAAGTTCCTCGACACCCTGCTCAACGATCTGGTCATGGCGGGCGAGATGTCGGATGTCGATATCGTGCATTGCCATACTTGGTATAGCCATCTCGCTGGCATGCTGGTCAAGCAGCTCCTGCAGATACCCATGGTCTTGACCACCCATTCCCTCGAGCCGCATCGACCCTGGAAGGTCGAGCAGTTGGGTACGGCCTACCATGCCAGCTCATGGATCGAGCGCACGGCCTATCAGAACGCGGACGGGGTGGTTGCCGTCTCGCAGTCCATGAAGGACGACGTACATAGCCTTTACGGCGTGCCCTTCGATCGCATCGGGATTATTCACAACGGCATCAACCTCGATCAATACAAGCCAACTGCTGGAACCGAGGTGCTGGACCGGTACGGGATCGATCGTGACAAGCCCTATGTGTTGTTTGTCGGGCGAATTACGCGGCAAAAGGGCATCATTCATCTGGTCAATGCCATCCGCGCGATCGATCCGGGGGTCCAGGTCGTTCTCTGCGCGGGTGCCCCGGATACCAAGGAGATCGGCGAAGAGATGGAGCGGGCGGTACAGGAGGCCAGGCGGCATACATCCAATCCCGTGATCTGGATCGCGGAGATGCTGCCGAAGAGGGAGATCATCGTGCTCTATTCGCAGGCGTCGGTTTTCGTGTGTCCCTCGGTATACGAGCCCTTCGGCATTATCAATTTGGAGGCCATGGCCTGCGAAACGCCCGTGGTCGCGGCCGCCGTGGGCGGAATCCCCGAGGTCGTCATCCCGGATCGAACCGGTCTTTTGGTCCGCGTCGAGCCGCGCGGCGAGGTCGATGGGGAGCCGGCGGATCCGGAACGCTTCGCCGGGGACCTCGCCTCGGCTGTCAACCGGCTGTTGCGCTCTCCGGAAGAACGTCTCGCGATGGGAAAGCAGGCCAGAAAGCGCGTGGAAGAGCATTTCGGGTGGGACAGTATCGCCCGAAAGACGCTCGATTTTTACCAGCAAGTACTCGACCGTAGGGAGCATTGAGACGTGACACCAACCCGTGCGAGCTCGCCTTCCAATCCAGAGATGCCGACCAAGCGCAAGGACCGGGTGCAAATCAGCCGGCTAACGCCTGAGATCGACGGCGGCCGGTACCCCATCAAGCGAGTGGTCGACGACATTCTGGAGATATCCGCCGATATCGTCGTGGACGGTCATAACGCCCTGGCCGTCGCACTCCTGTTCAAGGAGGAAGCGGCGTCGGACTGGTCCGAGATCCCGATGGAGCATACCCTCAACGACAGTTGGCAGGCGCAGTTCAAGGTGACCCGGATCGGGCGCTGGCAATACACGGTGACAGCCTGGATCGACGAGTTCGCGTCTTGGCAACGAGACCTGGCCAAACGGGTAAACGCCGGGCAAGAGGTTGCGGTTGAGCTGCTGATCGGGCTGAATCTGGTAAAAAAGGCCGCCCAGAGCGCGTCCGCGGCGGACAGGGAGATCTTTTCCAGGTGCATCGAGTCGATCGAAAACAAGCGCAATATCGCGGAAGGTATCCGGACTTCGCTCTCCGACGAGCTGGCCGACCTGATGCGGCGTTATCCGGACCGGCATCATGCCAGCCGATACAAGGAGGTCCTCCAGGTGGTCGTCGACCCAAAGGACGCGCTGTTCAGCGCTTGGTACGAGATCTTCCCGCGCTCCTGCAGTCCCCACCCCGGCGAGCACGGCACCTTTAACGATCTGATCGCCCGTTTGCCCTATATCGCGGGTATGGGTTTCGACGTCATTTACCTTCCGCCTATTCACCCGATCGGCAGAACACACAGGAAGGGCAAGAACAATAATCCCCTAGCCCAACCAGGCGACGTGGGGAGCCCCTGGGCCATCGGCGCCGAGGAAGGCGGGCACAAGTCCATCCATCCGCAGCTCGGGACGCTCGAGGACTTCCGCAGGCTGGTCGCGCAGGCGAAGGTATTCGGTATCTCGGTGGCCCTCGACCTTGCGTTGCAATGCTCGCCAGACCATCCCTACGTCAAGGAGCACCCCGAGTGGTTTCGAATGCGGCCGGATAACACGATTCAATACGCGGAGAATCCACCGAAGAAGTACCAGGATATCTATCCGATCGAGTTCGAGTCCCCCGCCTGGGAGGAGCTGTGGGACGAGCTGAGGAGCATCGTGACCTACTGGATCGACCAGGGGGTGAGAATATTCCGGGTCGACAATCCCCACACCAAGGACTTCTCCTTTTGGGAGTGGCTGATCGAGAGCGTAAAGAAGGAGACGCCGGATGCGATCTTCCTCGCCGAGGCATTCACCCGTCCGAAGCTTATGGCTCAGCTCGCCAAGTTGGGATTTTCCCAGTCCTATACCTATTTCACTTGGCGCAACTCGAAATGGGAGCTGGAGCAGTATCTCACGTCGCTGACCACGACCGAGATGACGGAGTACTTTCGGCCCAACTTCTGGCCCAACACACCCGATATCCTGAACGATTACCTTCAGCTTGGCGGTCCCCCGGCATTCAAGGCGCGCCTGGTCCTTGCCGCCACCCTGTCCAGCAATTACGGGATTTACGGTCCGGCGTTCGAGCTCTGCGTAGGCGAGCCGGTAGAGATCGGAAGCGAGGAGTATCTAAACTCGGAGAAATACGAGGTTCGCCACTGGGACTGGGACGCCCCCCACAACCTTAAGCACTACATCGCTCAAGTGAACCGGATTCGCAGAGAAAACGTCGTGCTGCAATCCAACCGCAATCTCAGGTTCTACCCGTTCGACAACGAAAGCGTTATCTGTTACGGAAAACACAGCGACGATTTTTCGGAGGTGATCATCGTCGCCGTGAATCTAGATCCCAACTGGACGCAATCGGGTTGGCTGGAGCTGCCGATCGAAGAGTTCGACCTACCCTTCGGGAAACCCTATCAGGTACATGATCTGCTCAACGACAAGCGCTATCTGTGGAACGGCGGACGCAATTTCGTCCAGCTCGATCCGCAGACATCGCCGGCGCACATCTTTCGCCTGAGGCGTTTCCAGCGCAGCGAGAGGGAGTTCGATTACTATTTCTAGCGATCAAGGCGATAGCTTGAGCACCACGGTCGCGTAGGGCGGCAAGGTCAGGCACATGGAGTGCTCGCGGCCGTGAGCACCCTGCTGCTCGGTCCTTGCGCCGCCCTCGCTGCCCCAATTGCCCCCGCCGTAGAGCTCGGCGTCGGTATTCAGCACCTCGCGGTAGTATCCGGGCGCCGGGACTCCGATTCGATAATTCTTGCGCACCACGGGCGTGAAGTGGGTCACCGCCACTACCGCCTCGCGTCGATCTTTTCCGTAGCGGGCGAAGCAAATGACGCTGGAATCCTCGTCATGGGTATCGATCCATTCGAAGCCGGCGGGATCGGCGTCCAGCTCGTACAGCGCCGGCGTCTCTCCCGCCAGCCTGTTGAAGTCGCGAATCAGCCGCTGCACACCCAGGTGCATCGGGTCCTGCAGCAGGTGCCAGTCCAGACTGATGTTGCTGTTCCATTCCCGGTCCTGGGCGAACTCGGTACCCATGAACATCAACTTCTTGCCGGGTAACGCATACATCATGCCTAGCCAGGCCCTCAAGGTCGCGAATCTCTGCCAGCGGTCCCCGGGGAGCTTGTTGACCAGCGCGCGCTGTCCGATGGATACCTGGTCGTGCGATACCGGCAGTACAAAGGCTTCGTCAAAGGCGAACCTGAGGGGATCGATCAACTCGTAGTGATAGTATTTTCGGTGCACTGGGTGGCGGTTCAGATAGCGCAGGGTGTCGTATGCCCAAGCCGAATTCCACCGCAGGCTGAAACCAAGACCGCCCTCGCCCACCGAGCGAGTGATACCCTGGCGCAGCGATGAATCCTCGGCGATCGTCAAGACCCCGGGAAACTTCTCGCTCACGACTTGATTCAAGCGGCGGACAAAGTCGAGCGCCTCGAGGCACTCGTTTCCGCCCTCCCGGTTGGGCACCCACTGGCCTTCGCCACGCCCATAATCGAGGAAGAGCAGCTTGGCCAGGCTGTCTATCCGCAGTCCGTCCAGATGGAATTGCTCCAACCAGTACAGGGCATTGGAGAGCAAATAGTTGACTACCGCCGGGCTGCCGAGATTGTACAAGGGCATGTCCCAATCCGGGTCCAGGCCGTGGTGTGGTCTGGTGTCCTCGAACAGCGCCGTACCGTCGAACCGGGCGAGTCCTTGGGGCTCCGACGACAAAAAATTTGGCACCCAGTCGACCACGACGCCGATACCGGCGTTGTGGCAGGCGTCCACCAGGTAGCGGAAGTCGTCGGGTTCTCCGTAGCGGCTGGTCGGGGCATACAAGGCCGATGGCAGGTAGCCTAGGGTGTCGTCGAAGGTATGCTCGCTGATGGGCAACAGGGCGACGTGGGTGAACCCCATATCGGTGACGTAGTCCACCAAGTCGTCCGCCAGCTCGCGATAGCTGAGCCAACGGTTATCTTCCTCCGGCTTTCTTCGCCAGGAGCCCAGATGGACTTCGTAGAAACGCAA
>Ga0114938_1003026_pt1 | contig 10179 bp, 6 predicted proteins | sample AshMeaBigSpring_FD_88675 | JGI IMG/M metagenome (GOLD analysis project Ga0114938, IMG submission 88675) | Groundwater microbial communities from Big Spring, Nevada to study Microbial Dark Matter (Phase II) - Ash Meadows Big Spring | ecosystem: Environmental > Aquatic > Deep subsurface >...
AGCCCAGTCACAAGAACGCCCGCCAGCAGAATAAGGAATCCAATCAGCGGGAAGGGGAATCCGCTTCCTCGTCGCTGGCAAGCAACCCCCCAATCAATGGCAGGGCGAGGACATTGAGGCCGTGGAGCATTCCCATTCCCACAAGCAGGCACGCTATCCGCCCGATTTCGTGCTCGAGTTGGGCTGCGCCAACCAAGCTCGACCAGTCCGGCTGGGGTTCGAAGGAGATGGTGATGAGAACGATCGCTCCAAACACCAGGTAATAGGCGAAGTCCATCAGCACGATGAAGGACGAACCCGCCCGGCGGTTGGTTGCAAAGACCCCGGATGCATACACCGTTCCGAAACGACGAATGGTCGAGCCCAGGCCAACCACTAGGCCCGCCATCGCAACCGACACCACCATCTCCAGCTCCCACCACTGCAAGAGAACTCGCCCTTGGTCGAAGTCGGAAAGCAATAGCAGGCCCCCCGCCAAGCTCAACACTGCCACTGCCAGACCAGCTAGCAGCCCATTGCGCCGGCGCCGGTAGCCGGCGTCCAGCCCAATCGCAACTTCGACCCGATCCAGCAGGTCGGGGCTGGGTTCGAACACCGCCGCTTCTTCGAGGGCAGCGTGGAGGCGTTGTTCGAGCGTCATTCGGTTTCCTCCAGGCGAGCGCGAAGAGTGGCGAGGCCTCGTTTGAGATGGGTCTTGACCGAGTTCACCGAGATCGAGAGCGTCTCCGCGATGTTGGCGAGGTCGAGTTCCAGGTACCACTTGAGTACCAGGCAGTCGCGCTGGCGACGGGGGAGGTCGCGGAGGGCTTCGATGACGTCCCGCTGCTCCTGATTGCGGACCACTTCGTCAAGTGGGCCTGCAGGCTCCACTGGTAGCAAGGCCGGTAGGTGGCGCAGCGAAACCAGCCCGCGGCGGTTTTCGTCCCTGGCCAGGTTGAGCACGATCGAGCGGAGATAGGCGGGGGCACGGGCCGGATCCTGAATGCGCTGTCGGGCGCGGTGGTAGCGGATGAAAGCCTCCTGCACGATATCTTCGGCGGCGTTGCGGTCATCAACGAAGAGACGAGCCAGCGACACCAAGCTTTGACCCTCCGCCCGGAACAGCGTTTCGACGCTGGCGGCTTCTGGTCCGGCAGTCAGGACGCGGCTGGCTGGTAATTCCTGCACCGAAGAGAGGCTAACCATGCCTTTCTAGGGACGGCCGCGGCGGGGGAGTGGGTGACAAACGGCAAAATGCTTGAAGACCGTTGCTGGGGGCAGCGGGGGTTCAGCTCGGTCGGGATCGGTTGAGCACCAGCCCGCGGTAGGACTCGACGAAACCTGCCGAGATGAGGGCGGCGCCGAGTGAAGTCTTGACTGCAGCTTCTCCGTCTATCTCCTCTACTTCCAGGCGCCGCCGGCGGTGGGCGAGGTCGGTGAGCAGCAGGGCGACCTGGTCGAGGTGTTCGGGCTGGCGGGTGAATGTGGTTACCCGGCGAGCCCCTCGCTCCAGGTAGGCCAGCAGGGCGCCGTCTGAGACCACCACCCAGGCACCAACGCTGCGGCTCATCCGTTCCGAAGCCGGCCACGGGATGGCGGCGCCATAGGGGTTGGCCGGGTCGGTGGCAGCCAACCGCGCCGGTCCCCCCCCTAGGCCTGCTCGGAGGGTGTCGACCGCGCCGGGACGGGCGAATTGGGCGCCGCCCAATCCCTCCACGAAGTACCCACGCCGGATCTGTCCTCTCTCTTCCAGCTGGCTGAGCACCGGGTATACCCAAGTGAAGCCGCCCGGAACCGCCTCGGCAGTGGCGCCCGCCCGGGTGACGATCCCATAACGATCCAGCAGTTGGTCGGCCCAGGCGGCGGCTCGCTCGGTCGAGGTGGGGATGGCCGCCAATCGATCCTGAGTGAGCCACCAGCGTCCAGCACTCGAGGGTGGGAAAGCCGACGAGAGCGAGCGGCGCGGGGAGCGGGCGGGTCCCCGCAAGAATTCCCGTAGCGGAACCAGCGAGTCATTGGTCACTTCACCTGCCCACACCAGGTCCCACAAGGCCGCCAGCGCCGCAACCGGGTCACCGCCTCCGATCCCGAGATAAAGGTCAGCAAAGAAGCAGGCCCCTCGCTGAGCGAGGTTGGCGCGGATGGAGTCGTGGAGGGTACCGCTCGGGGGGGGGTCGGCGGGCGAGACGGCAAGCAGTGGAAACGACTCCCGCAGGTACAACGCAAGTTTTCCATCTCGGGCCCCCAGGCCTCCCCTCCCCACCCAGATCACCTCTCCCGATCCCAGTAGGGCGTCGAGCCGTTGGGGCTGGTAGTCAAGCCGGGCAGGCAGGATCTCGCTCTCCAGCACCGAAGCCGGCAGCGCCATCCCCTGCAAGCGGCGCACCGCTCCCAGCAGTGCTTCCTCGCCGGCGGACTTGGATCCCACCCCTTGCCAGCCGACCAGGAAGGCGGCGTAGCGGACCGGATCGACTGCCTCGATCTCATGGCGGAGATGGGCGAGCGAGCGGCGCTTGAGGGTTCGCAGCACATCGGTGTCAACCCATTCCCGGTCACCGCCAGCCACAAAGGCGCCCTGCGAGACCCGGACACCCAGTTCCAGTCGCCGCAGCGTGGATTCCACCACCTCCAACGGGAGTCCCAGTTCTGCGGCAGCCGCGTGAGCAGTGAAAGGCCCGTGAGTGCGAGCGAAACGCCCAACCACATCCCCCAGCGGATCGGCGACCGGTTCCAGGTACACCTGGGGGACACCGATCGGGGCCGGCAGCCCTAGCCCATCCCGCAGTCTGGCGACGTCCTCGATGGCTGCCAAGCGAGGCTCGGGGCCGACCCGGACAACCCGGTGGTTGGCCTCAAGTTCGCTCAGCAGCCGCGCAGGGTCCCCCCCCCGAGTCCTGGCAGCTAACTGTTCATGGGTGAGCGGTCCCAGACGCCGGAGCAGGTCGGCCAGCTCATCCGCGTGCTCGGCCTGATGGGTGTACACCAGCGCCTGCAGCTCCAGTTCGACTGCCTCGATCACCTCTGGGATGAGAAGCTGGCGGAGGTCCACCTCCCCCAGCAGCTCGGCCAGCAGCCGGCGGTCGAGGGTGAGCGCGGCCGCTTGTCGCTCGGCGAGGGGGGTGTCACCCTCGTACATGAAGGAGGCGACGAACTCGAACAGGAGCGAGACTGCAAACGGACTGGGGGAGTTGGTCTCCACCTCGGTTACCGCGATGCTGCGCTGCGCGATCCCACTTAGGATTTCATGCAGGGCGGGCAGATCGAAATCGTCCTGCAGCACTTCGCGGTAAGTCTCCAGGGTGATCGGGAAGTCCCCGAATGCTCGGCTGGCTGACAAGAGGTCGCCGGCTCTGCGTCGCTGCAGCCACAGCGGAGTGCGCTTGCCAGGGCGGCGCCGAGGCAGCAGCAGGGCGCGGGCGGCTGCTTCCCGGAAGCGGGCGGCGAAGAGAGGAGAATCAGGAAGCTGAGCCTCGACCAGCTCGGCCAGCTCCTCGGGTTCGATGATGAACTCGGCAGCACTGGGGGGAAGATCCGAATCAGGAAAACGCAGCGCCATCCCATCATCTCCCCACACCAGGTCGGGCTCGACGCCGGTGCGTTGGGTGACCCGCCGGCGCACTGCCAAAGCCCAAGGAGCGTGAACCCGGGCCCCGAACGGACTCAGCAGGACCAGCCGCCAGTCCCCGAGTTCGTCTCGAAAGCGCTCCACCACCAACCGCCGGTGGGTGGGGAGGACGCCGGTCGCCTCCCGCTGCTCGTCGAGGAAGGCGAGGGCGTTGGCGGCCGCCAGCCGATCGAGGCGGTACTTGGTGCGCAGATGGGATTCCACCGCTTCCGGTGGCATGGCTCCCAGCTCGGCAACCAGCTCGCCGATGGCCCGGCCCAGCTCGACTGAGCGCCCGGGATGGTCACCGTGCCAGAACGGCATCCCCGCCTGGGCGGTGGGAGCCGGGATGACTTCCACCCGAGCCGGGGTGATCTCGGCGATCCGCCAGGTGGAGGAGCCCAACATGAAGGCGTCTCCAACCCGCGACTCGTACACCATTTCTTCGTCCAGCTCTCCCACCTTGGTTCCATCCGGGAGCGTCACCGGGTAGAGACCTCGATCGGGGATGGTCCCCGGGTTGGTAACCGCCAGCAGGCGGGCGCCGCGGCGAGCCGACACCATGCCGGTGGTGCGGTCCCACACCACCCGGGGAGCCAGAGCCGCGAAGAGGTCGGATGGATAACGACCGGCCAGCATGTCCAAGGTGGCATCGAAGGGGCCGGGCGCCAACTCGGCATAGGGCGCCGCCCTCCGCACTGTCTGATACAGATCGTCTGCCGAGCGGGGATCGTCGACCACCATCGCAACCAGCTGCTGGGCGAGCACGTCGAGCGGATGACGGGGAACCCGTGTCTCCTCGATAGCCCCCGCCAGCATCCGTTCGACGGTCACCGCGGATGCCAGCAAGTCGGTCCGGTACTTGGGGAAGAACTTGGCGCGGCTGGCAGCCCCCACTTGGTGGCCGGCCCGGCCTACTCGCTGCAATCCACTGGCCACACTGAGGGGGGCCTCCACTTGCAACACCAGATCGACGGCTCCCATGTCGATCCCCAGCTCCAGCGACGAGGTGGCGACTACCGCCGGAAGCTTGCCGGCTTTGAGCAGCTCTTCGATCTCGATCCGTTGTTCGCGCGCCACCGAACCGTGGTGGGCGCGGGCGATCTCTTCGCCGGCCAAGCGGTTGAGCTCGGACGCGATGCGCTCAGTCAGGCGCCGACTGTTGGCAAAGATGATCACCGAGCGGTTGGCCCGCACCTCCTCCAGCAGCCGCGGGTAGATGGCGTTCCACATCGAACCCCGAGTGCGCTCCCCATTGTCCGCGATGTTGGGGGGGGGAGACGCCATCTCGTCAACCGGAACCACGATCTCGATCTCGAGTGGCTTGGGATCGGCGGCGTCGACGATGTTGACTGGACGTGGTTTCCAGGAGTGCTGGCTGGGTTCGCCTCCTCCCAGGAAACCCGCGATCACGTCCAGCGGGCGTTGGGTGGCAGACAGGCCGATCCGCTGGGGTGGTCCTTGGGTGAGCAGAGCCAGGCGCTCCAACGAGATCGCCAGATGGGCACCTCGCTTGCTCCCCGCCACCGAATGCACTTCATCCACGATCACCCAGCGGACACTGGTGAGGATGCGGCGGGCTTGGCTGGTGAGGAGCAGGTAGAGCGACTCGGGAGTGGTGATCAGAATGTCGGGTGGGTTGCGAGCCATCCGTTGCCGCTCCTCAGGCGGGGTGTCTCCGGTGCGGAGTGCAGCGGTGATCAGTGGCGGGGTGGGTCCGCCCAAGCGCTCAGCCGCGTTGCGAATCCCGGCCAGGGGTGCTCGCAGATTGCGCTCGATGTCGTAGGCAAGCGCCTTGAGCGGCGACACATACAGCACCCGGCAGCGCTCGGCCCTACCCGGAAGCGGCTCGCCCAGCAGCCGATCGATCGCGAAGAGAAAGGCAGCCAGCGTCTTGCCAGAACCGGTGGGGGCGTGGACAAGGGTGTGCTGTCCGGAGGCGATCGCCGGCCACCCCTCGGCCTGGGCGCGGGTCGGGCCCGGGAAAGAGGCCGCCAGCCAGGCGCGGGTCGCAGGCGAGAAACCGTCGAACCAGAGCACTGCCTCAGCCTAGGAGCGCTTCGTCTCGGCGATCAGGGTTGGTCACCTGCGATAATCGGTGGATGCCAACCGACCTGCTGGGTCGCCCGCTGCGGGATCTGCGGATATCGGTAACCGACCGTTGCAACTTCCGATGTCGGTACTGCATGCCAAAGGAGATCTTCAATCGCGAGTACGTCTTCCTTCCCCGCTCGCAGCTGCTCAGCTTCGAGGAGATCACCAGGCTGGCCCGAGTGTTGGTCGACCTGGGAGTCGAAAAGATACGGCTTACCGGGGGAGAACCGCTACTGCGGCGGGAGCTGCCAACCCTGGTGGAGATGCTTTCCCAGCTTGGGGTCGACCTCACTCTCACCACCAACGGCGCCCTGCTGGCGCGGACCGCGAAGGCGCTGGTGGCGGCCGGCCTCCAGCGGGTCACAGTGAGTCTCGACAGCCTCGACGACCAGGTGTTCCGGGCGCTCAACGATGTCGATTTCCCGGTGGCCAAGGTGCTGGAAGGGATCGAGGCGGCCGCCACTGCCGGGCTCGGCCCCATCAAAGTCAACGCGGTGATCAAGCGGGGAGTGAACGACGAGGGAGTGGTGGCGATGGCGGAGCACTTCCGGCACACCGGGCACACGCTTCGTTTCATCGAGTACATGGACGTCGGTCACTCCAACGGATGGCGGCTGGACGAGGTGGTTCCGGCTGCCGAGATCTTGGCTCGGATCGACGCCGTGTTCCCATTGCAGCCGGTGGCTGCCAGCTACCGCGGAGAGGTGGCTCGCCGCTACCGCTACCGGGACGGAGCGGGCGAGATCGGGCTAATCGCCTCGGTCACCCAGCCCTTCTGCGGTGACTGCAGCCGGCTCCGCCTCTCGGCGGATGGTCAGCTCTACACCTGTCTGTTTGCCACCCGAGGTAGCGATCTGATGGAGTTACTGCGGGAGGGGGCATCGGATGAGATGCTGACCAACCGAGTCCAAGCCATCTGGGACGAGCGCTCGGATCGCTACTCGGAGTTGCGATCGGCGGCCACTCAAGGATTACCAAGGGTGGAGATGTCCTACATCGGGGGTTGAGATGGCCCAACCGGCGTTGCGCCTCAAGCGGGCGGCCTTGGGAACCGATTGCCAACCGTGGCCGCAGTCGACCCAGAGTGTGCCAAACTACAGGGCATGGGAAGGCGCGCTCCCAACTCATGAATCATCGAATTGCCTTTTGGGGACTGCTGGGCTTGATCCTGGGCGCCTGCGGTAGCCAGCAGGCCAAGGTCAATTCTTATTCAGACGAGGCTCACCGGATCTACTTCGAGGTGCCCTCCGAATGGCATATCTACGAAGATCACGATCTCGAGTCAGTGGAATCTCAGTTCGCGGGTCCGATCTATACCTATGTGCTTCCGATAGCGGAGCGGGTCGGTATCGATGGATTCCCGTCTGTCAACGCAGATAACCTCGATCAGCGACTTTCCTCCGCCCAGTTCCCTATCGGCGAGGTGGTGATCCGCCGAGTTGGCCCCGACGTGCGTGACCAGGTCAGTCGGAGTCTGGTGAGAGAAGCCGGCTTTCCGCTGTCTAGTTTCGACAAGGTGACCTCCTATTTTCAAGAGGATCTCAACCTCGGGAGTGGTTACCTAGGTCAAAAGGCGCTGGCCAGCTACGAGGATCCGGAGGGGGGACCGGTGGGGGCGGTCTACCTGGCGGCAGTCTCGGACGCCAGCGACGAACACATTTACTCGATCGCGGTCGGTTGTTCTGTCAGCTGTTTCAATGAGAATCGTGACGCAATCAGCAAGGTGGTGAGTTCGTGGCTGGTCAACGTCCGCCAGTAACCCGCCGCCGGGCGGATGGATGGGATCGGATCAAGGTCCTGCTGCTGCTGGGGATCGTGATTGGCATGGGGATAGGTCCGCGCGTCAACGGCCAATTCGTTCCGTTCAAGACTGCGGTGCGGGAGTTCTTCAGTCAACCGGGCGGACGCTTCCTGCTCTTCTTGTTCATCGCCGAGATCATTCGCCAACTCCACTACGCCTACTCGGAACGCTCTGCTGCATATCACGGGTTCTTCCAATACAATGTGTGGGGAGGAGTCGAGCGTGCCCTGGGCGCATACAAGCCGTGGACCCGCTTCCGGATCGGGCGGTTTGGGCGGTTCATCTTCTACGCCATCGTCTACGCCTTTGCCGCTGACTACCTAACCGATGATGTCGAGGGCCCGTTGGAGGCGTTCACCCAGTTCCCCCGCATCGCGCTGGGGGTTGTCTTCAACCCTCTCACTCTGCAAGTGGTTGTCATTCTCGGGATTGCCATCCTTCAGTTCGCCGCCATCTTCTGGTTCCTGTCTCGGGGCGGAACCGATGTCGTGCTACCCGAAGAGATCGCGACCCGTTTCGACCACGTTTGGGGCCAGGACCATGTGTTGAGTTTGATAAAGGAGAACATTGCCTTCCTGGAGAAGCCGGACGAGATCGAGGCCAAAGGTGGCTACATCCCCGGCGGGATGCTCCTGTATGGTCCGCCCGGCACCGGCAAGACCCTGATCGCCGAGGCGATCGCCGGCGAGACCGGACGCCCGTTCGTGTTCGTTGACCCCGGCGCCTTCCTCAACATGTTCTTTGGGGTTGGTGTGCTGAAAGTCAAGGGCCTCTATCGCAAGCTGCGCAAGCTCTCGATGCGTCACGGCGGAGTGATCGTGTTCTTCGATGAAGCCGACTCGCTGGGTTCTCGCGGCGGTACCGTGGGCGGTCCGGTTGGCGCCACCGCCTCGCCGTTGGCCTGCAATGGGATGGGCTACCTGTCTGGCGGCGCCCGCAGCATCCTTCTCTCGACCCCCGAGGCCGAGGCAGGTGGGGTGGCTCCCGCACCCGAGGGCAAGATCCACAAGATCGTGATGGGAAGCATGGGAGGGGGGGGGATGGGGACCCTGCAAGCCCTCCTCACCGAGATGAATGGTCTCAAGAAACCCCGCGGCATCGTCAACCGGATCCGCAAGCTGATCGGGATGAAGCCCAAGCCGCCCCCCAAGTACCGGATCCTGCACATCATGGCTACCAATATGCCCGACGTGCTCGACCCGGCTTTGCTGCGACCAGGTCGCATCGATCGCATCATCAAGGTCGGCTATCCCTCCAAATTAGGTCGTAAACAGACTTTCCTGGGATATCTGGATAAGGTCAAGCACGAGCTCACCGACCCCCAGATCGAGCGGCTGGCAACCATGATGCCGTACTACAGCGGGGCCAAGATCAAAGACGTTGTCAACGAGGCGCTGATCTTGGCGATTCGAGACGGGCGCACCACGATTACCTGGGAAGACGTCATCAAAGCCAAGACCTTGAAGGATCTTGGTGTCCCCGATGACACCAGATACATCGAGCAGGAACGGCGGGCGGTTGCGATCCACGAAGCCTCGCATGCGGTGACTTCCCACCTGTTGCAGCTTCACGAGGCAATCGATGTTGTCTCCATCGAGCGGCGGGCAAATTCATTGGGGCTGGTTCGCAACCTTCCGATCGAGGACCGCCATACCCAATGGCGAACCGAGCTGGAGGCGGACGTCATGATCTCGATCGCCTCTTTGGCCGGGGAGCGGATGTTCTTTGGTGGCGACAATTCCTCGGGAGTGACTGCCGACCTGGTCAACGCCACCCGGTTAACCGCCTCGATGGTGGGAGCGTTCGGGATGGGGGAGGACATCTCATCCTTCTACATGGTTTGGCAGGATCCGGCTGGGCGCATGAGCCAGGGTATTGAAAAGACCCTGGAGCGAAGGCCCGAGCAAGTCGAGCAGTGGATGAAGGAGCTTTACCGGCATACCCAGGACTTGCTCACCGAGTGGAAGCACAAGGTGGTGGCGGTGGCGGATCGGCTGGAGGAGAAGCTCACCATCACCGGCGAAGAGGTAGCCGAGATCATGGGAGTGCCCCCTGGTCTGCGGGCGCTGAATGTTGCCCGGGGATGGGCCCAAGCCGGTCTGGCGGGAGCCCCCAGTGCCTCCCCCAATGGTGAGCCGGCGCGCAGCGACGAGCCCGCCCTTCCCGAGTAGCAGCGCTCAGGCCCTCGGCCCCCAGCCGATGTCGCCAAGGACCACTTCTTGGCAACCGATCGTGAGCGGGCGCCATTCGGTCTCCTCGAAGGCCGGTGCCAGTAGCACCTCATCGCCAACTCTGAAAAACAAGTGGCGTCCGTCGCCGGCCGCTCCGTACAGCTGGGTAGCTTCCAGGTCGAGGGTATCGGTGGGTGCAACAATTGTGGTCTCGCCGCTGACCAGGTCGAACAGAAACGCTTGGGTTTGGTCCTCATTAACCAGCAGGACGCGATCGTTGTCGAACCATCCGTAGGGGAGACCAGCAACGGGTTGCGAGAGCCATCGGGTACCGCTCTGATCGAGCACGAACCAGCGGTGATCAGTGAAATCAGAGGCAGCCATTGCCACCAGCACCCGCGAGCGATCGGGGCTGGTGTAGCCGAGGGTTGGGATAGAGGGGGCGCCTTCCGCCGGTATCGGAAACACCCAAGTGGCGACTCCGGCGGTGGGATCGATGCCGAGGAAGGCGAACTCGAGACTCCCGCCTC
>Ga0114938_1003028_pt1 | contig 10175 bp, 12 predicted proteins | sample AshMeaBigSpring_FD_88675 | JGI IMG/M metagenome (GOLD analysis project Ga0114938, IMG submission 88675) | Groundwater microbial communities from Big Spring, Nevada to study Microbial Dark Matter (Phase II) - Ash Meadows Big Spring | ecosystem: Environmental > Aquatic > Deep subsurface >...
CCACCGCATCAGGGTCATCGATGGGGACCGATGTGAAGCTGACTCCCCACCGAGCCAACACCTTGGCGAAGAGTCGGTAGGTTCCCCCATAAGCATCATTCGGGATCACAACGTGGTCACCCGGAGCCAGCACGGCTCGCACCAAGGTGTCCTCCGCCGCCATGCCGCTGGCGAAGGCGAGTCCCCGGCTCCCTCCCTCCAGCGCCGCCAAACACGTCTCCAGCGCGGTGCGGGTGGGATTTCCAGTGCGAGAGTACTCGTAGCCGTCGTGCTTGCCGACCGCACGCTGGCGATAGGTGGAGGTCAGATAGACGGGAGGCACCACCGCCCCGGTGGAGGGATCCGGTTCCTGACCAGCATGAATCGCCAGCGTCTCGAACCCGAGGTTCTCCTCACTCATTCGTGCCCCTCAGCCAGGTGGTTGAGCAAGTCGGCACGGGTAAGGATCCCCACCGGCTTGCCGTCGTCGAGCACGATCACTCCGCTCGAGTCCTTGAGCAGAACCATGGCCCGACTCAGCGGCTCCCCCGCCCCCACCATCGGCAGCGGCCGGCCCATGTGGTCCCCCACCGGTGTATCCAGCACCGCTCGATCGCCGAACACCGCTTCCATCAAGTCGCGCTCGGAGACCGAACCAACTACCTCCGCCACCATCAGCGGGGGCTCTTCTTTGACAACCGGCATCTGCGAAACCCCGTACTCGCGCATGGTCTTGATGGCTGCCCCCACCGCCTCGTCGGGATGAATGTGCACCAGAGCCGGCAGTCCCCCCCCCTTGCCGGCGAGCACCGCTCCCACCAGCGGTTCGGTGGAAGCCTCCACCAGGAATCCGAAGTCGGCCATCCAGTCGTCGCTGTAGATCTTGGAGAGGTAACCCCGCCCGGAATCGGGGAGGATCACAACCATCACTGCCGACTCGTCCGCTTCGGCCGCCACCTGCAAAGCCGCCGCCACCGCCAGCCCGCACGAGCCCCCCACCAGCAACCCCTCTTCCCGGGCCAGGCGGCGGGTGGTTAGGAACGAGTCACGATCGCTCACCGCCACCACCCGATCGACGATCTTGGGGTCGAAGGTGGCCGGCCAGAAATCCTCTCCGACCCCTTCCACCAGGTAGGGCCGGCCGGTGCCACCAGAGAACACCGAGCCTTCCGGGTCGGCACCCACCACCACCAGCTGGGGGTTGTGTTCCTTGAGGTAGCGGCCAGTGCCGGAGATGGTTCCACCGGTGCCGATCCCAACCACCAAGTGGGTGATCTTGCCTTCGGTGTCTCGCCAGATCTCGGGCCCGGTAGTCCGGTAGTGGGCCTCCGGGTTGCGCGGGTTGGAGTATTGATCAGGACTCCAAGCCCCGGGAGTTTCCGCCACCAGGCGGCGAGCCACCGAGTAGTAGGACTGAGGGTGATCAGGCGAGACTGCGGTGGGACACACCACCACCTCGGCGCCATAGGCCCGCAGCAGGCTGATCTTCTCCTGACTCATCTTGTCTGGCATCACGAAAATGCAGCGGTAGCCCTTCTCGATGGCAACCATCGCCAAACCCACTCCGGTGTTACCGCTGGTCGGCTCGATGATGGTGCCCCCCGGCTGCAGCTGGCCGCTGCGTTCGGCTGCCTCCACCATGGCGAGGCCGATCCGGTCCTTGACCGAGCCTCCCGGATTGAGGTATTCGATCTTGGCGAGCACCATCGGCTTGAGCCCGCGAGTCAGCCGGCGCAGTCGGACCAAGGGGGTGTTGCCGACCAGCTCGAGGATCGATTCCGCGTATTGCACCAGCCAAAGACTACCCCGACGCCACTCGATACCCCGCCCACAGTGCAACCGCACCCACCAGTAGCGAGAGAGCGAAGCCAGTTACCTCGCCCAACGCCACCAGCGACCCGCCGGTCGCCGGCGCCAAGGTCCCTCCCACCACCAGCAGGTTGGCGAATACTCGTCGTCGATGGCGGCGCCAGTTGCGGGTAATGCTGAGCACGGCGAGAGAAACCAAGAGCCCGCTGCCGAGAATGTTCCCGACCAATGCCCACAGCCGGGGTCCGGTGGGCCCCACCTCGCTGATCTCCGAGAACAGCTGGCTTCCAGCTGGGATTCCCTCTTCTGGCAGATCGGCGACCAGCGGAGCGGTGAGCGTCACCAACGTCGCCATCAACAACAACGGGACCGCGAACTCGGCCAAGCGGCGTCCCCGCTCCGGACCCAACACCAAGAAGGCGGAGCCGACCGCCAACAAAGGCACCGTGGCAATCGCACCTGACAGATAGAAAACCCGAAACGCGGCTTGCGGCCAATCATTCGAGATCCCTACCAAGAGGGCGGCGCAGCCGAGGGCGTACGCGGCCATCGCAACCGTCCACCACAGCGTGTGTGGCCTTGGTTTTTTTCGCCAAGCGCGGACTAGCCCGAGCGCGAACCCACCCGCGACTGCGGTTGCCGCCGCCGCTAACAACCCATCCATCCCGGCCACCTTAGGAAAACCTCAATCGGAACCCCCCCGGATAGGATGGCCGCCCCCATGTCCGTGATCTCGACCAACGCCCTCACCCATCGCTATGGGGATATTCAAGCCCTCGATGCCGTCGACGTCGAGATCCCGGGAGGCAGCATCGGGTTGGTGGGTGCCAACGGAGCCGGCAAGACCACCCTGCTCAAGGTTCTGATGGGGACGCTGGTTCCTGCTCACGGGGGTGCCAGCGTGTTGGGATTCGACCCGCAGCGTGAACCGCTCGAGTTGCGAGCCAAGCTCGGCTACATGCCGGAAGGGTCCTTCCTTCTCCCCGACATGATCGCCGCCGACTTCGTCACTTACGCCGGACGGCTGGGCGGACTTCCCGCTCCGGAGGCCAAACGTAGAGCCAGCCACGTACTCACCCTGGTCGGGCTGGCCGAAGAGCGCTTCCGTCCGCTGGGAGGCTTCTCCACCGGAATGCGCCAACGCGCCAAGCTCGCCTGTGCCCTCGTCCACGACCCCGAGCTGCTGCTGCTCGATGAGCCAACCGCCGGCCTCGATCCCGAAGGGCGGGAGGAGATGTTGGACCTGATCCGCCGGCTGGGAGTGTTCGGGATGCACGTGGTGGTGTCATCCCACGTATTGCGAGACATCGAGCGGACCTGCGACTGGGTGGTGATGCTCGACCGAGGCGGGCTTCTGCGCAACGGCCCGATCGAAGAACGGACTACCGATCGAGCCGTGATGATCGAGCTGTTCGACGACCCCACCCCGCTGGCTCAAGCGCTGGCGGCAGCTGGAGCCATGGTCACTCCCGAAGGCGAGCGGATCTTGCACGTCGAAGTCACCACCGGTGATCCGTTCGGGCTGGTCACCACCCAGCTGGCCGCCACCGGAGTCGGCCTGCGGCGCATGGGTCTGCCCAAGGCTCGGCTGGAGGACGTTTACTTCGGAGGAGAGGAAGCATGAGCACACGGGAAGGGGCGGTTTTCGATCTCGACTACCAGCGCTACGTAGGAGCACGCACCGGGCGCGGCGGGATCTTCTGGGCGATCGTATGGGATGGGATCCGCCGTGCGATGGGGATCGGTCGCCGGTTTCGCGCCAAGCTGTTGCCATGGGGAGTCGTACTGGTTGCCATCGGCATAGCGCTGCTCTCGGTCACCCTCGACGTCCTGTTTGCTGCCCTCGACGTCGAGCTGCTCAGCCATTCCGACTATTTCAATATCACAAGTACGTTAGGTTACCTGTTCATGGCGACCGCCGCTCCCGAGTTTCTAGTTCCCGATCGAGTGCACGGCGTCCTCGATCTCTACCGGTCGCGACCGGTGTCGCGAGCGACCTACCTGATCGCCCGCGTGCTCGGTCTCATCATCATCGTCTTGTTCTTCAGTCTGGTCCCCCAACTCATTCTGTTCATAGGAAAAGCTCTGGCCAGCGGCAATTTCGTCCGAGGGGTGCGCGCCAACCTAGAGGTGGGATGGCAAGTACCCGCCACCGCTCTCGTCCACCTTGCCTCCCAGATCGCGGTGGCCTTCCCGGTCGCCGCTTTCGCCAAGCGGCGGGGGACCGCAGCCGCCATGTTCATCGGAACCATGCTGGTGACTTTGCCGATCGCAGAGGGCCTGCGCCAGGTTCAGCGCCACTTTGCACATTTCGCCATCCTCCAGCACCCCTTCTATGTGCAGAACCGTATCTTCGACCTCCATCTCGAAGAAGGCCTTGCCCCGTTCGAGGCTGGGTTCAAGTGGTGGGCATCCTTGCTCGTGATCGTGATGTTGGTGTTGCTGGCGACATTGTTGGTCTGGCGTCGCTACCGGAAACTGTTGTGACCAGCTCGCCCGAGTTCGTCTCCGCTCCCACCATCGAGGTGCAGGATTTGTCCAAATGGTTCGGGAACAAAGTCGCCAACTCAGGGATCTCGTGTTCCTTCGGCCCCGGACTCACCGGACTGCTCGGCCCCAACGGGGCGGGCAAGACAACCCTGCTGCGCGTGATCTCAGGCATCCTGGCACCTTCCCAAGGAGCCGTGCAACTGCTGGGAAGTCCGCCCCAACGCAATGTTTCCATCTATCGAAGGGTGGGGTTGGTGCCAGAGGAGGACGCGGTGTATCCATTCCTCACCGGCCGCCAGTTCGTGAACTATGCGGCGGTGCTGTCCCGCATCCCCGACCCCGAGGAAGCCACTTTCAACGCCCTCGAACAAGTCGAGATGATTGCCGACGCTCACCGGCCAACCGGTGAGTACTCGAAAGGAATGCGCCAACGGGTGAAGGTGGCGGCCGCCCTGGTGCACAACCCCGACGTTTTGCTCTTGGACGAGCCCCTCAACGGCACCGATCCGGTGCAGCGGGCACACCTGATCGCCCTCTTCCGCGCTTTGGCAGCACGTGGCAAGACCGTGATCGTGTCATCACACGTGCTGGAAGAAGTTGAGCGGATGGCCGATCGGGTGATCGCCATGGTCGACGGCCGGCTGGCGGCAGCGGGGACGGTTTCCGCCATCCGGGCGGCAATGACCTCCATCCCCTACAAGGTAAGGATCGAGGCAGACGACCCCCGCAAACTGGGGGCGGGCGTGCTCGGCCTGGAGGCGGTGGGTTCGGTGCGGGTGCGACCGGATGCGATCGAGACCGAGACCCACGATCTCGGCGCGCTCGGCCGGACCGTCGCCAGCGTGGCAGCCGGCCTCGGGGTAGTGCTCAGGAGTTTCGAGCCGGAAGATGTGTCTCTCGAAAGCGTATTCCAGTACTTGGTGCAGAGCCGATGAGAGCTGCTTTGGCCATCGTCAAGGTCACCCTGCGCCAGCTGCTCGGACGCCGCGCTTCAATTGGGTTGCTGCTCTTGTGTCTGCTCCCAGCCGTCAGTCAGTTCTTGGTGGGTTTCTCCCAGAGTGACCAGGAGGCGCTCGAGCTGTATCGCGAAAGCACGTTTGGTCTCCTTTTCGGAGTCGCGGTCCCGCTCACCACCGTTGTACTCGCAACCGGGGCGCTGGGAGGCGAGCGGAGGGGCAACACCCTCGGCTTCATCCTGCTGCGCCCGATCTCCCGAATGGTGGTGGCGGTAGCCAAGATTCTGGCAGCCTGGTTGGCTGCGTTTGGGGTCACGGCAATCGGCGCCGGGGTGGCAGGCACCGCGTTGGGGCTGACCACCGGCAACTGGGCCCAACTGCTTCCCACTATTGCAGGAGTCGGAGTTGCCACTCTCGGTTATGCCGCGGTGTTCACCGCGTTTGGATATTTCACCGATCGGGCCACCCTGGCGGGGCTGGCTTACCTCCTGATTTGGGAAGGGGCAGTGGCCAGCCCCATCCCCGCCCTCACAACCACGTCACTGTGGCGAATAGGCGTCTCGGCCTACGCCGGGCTGGTCAGCGAAGGGCGCCACTGGGCGACCGGCACTGGGCTCGTCAACCAGAGCCAATCCCAACTCAGGGATCTGCTGGGTGTGGTGGTTCCCGGTTTCTGGGGTGCGCTCGCCAAATCGCTGGTCTTGACCTTGATTGCCGGCGCCGTCCTGTCGTACGCCTTCCGGCGCCAGCGGGTCACCAGCGAGGTCTAGACACCGTCTGGGAAATGGCGTATGGGGACCCGGAGCTGGTTTGCGGTAGTATGATTGACGAGTTCATACTAGGGAGCTGGTAGATGGTTCGCAGGACCGTGAATCTTCCAGAGAGTGTCGAAGCAACCGTTCGAGAGCTGGCTCGAGAAGGCGAATCGTTCTCTGCCGCGGTCGCTCGCCTGATCGAAGCAGGAGCGAAGGCGCTGCGCGGGCCGCGCAAGCCGCTATACGTCGGGGTCGGAAAAGGTCCGACGGATCTTTCGCTGCTGGCCGAGAAGTACCTGCGCGAGCCCGTCGAAACACGTTGAGGGTTGTCGGCGATTCAGGTCCGCTAATCGCGGCTGCTCTCGCAGCAGATCCCGCCCACGCTCTCGCCGCCGAGATCGTAACCGAACTCGGCCGTGAGCTCATCATCCCCGAGCCCGTTGTTGTGGAGGTTGATTATTTGCTTCGTTCGCGGGCCGGAGCCTACGTGGCCCGTGCGTTCCTCGAGTCGATCCGGCGCACTGACCACACCGTGCAATTCACGTCGGCGAGTCTCTCGCGCAGGGCGATCCAGTTGGAGGCAGCGTTCGCCGACCTCGATCTCGGCTACGCAGACGGCATTGTCATGGCGCTTGCCGAACGCGAGCGGGCGCCGGTCCTCACCTTCGACTTCACACATTTCCGAGCGACGCATCCGGAAAGAGGATTTTGGCGGCTCGTCGTCGATGAAAAGCGCTATGCGGAAGCGACCCGTTGATCAGTCAGTGGAGCAAATCCCGGGGTGGCATGTGAGCCAGGCCGATTCGACGGGTCGCAAGATCGGAACCGCCGCCTTGGTGGTGTCGGCGGGAATCATCCTCTCCCGCGTGCTCGGCCTGCTGCGAGAAGTGGTGCTGGCAGATCAGTTGGGGGCGAGCGGGATCAGCGACACCTACGTGGTGGCCTTCATCATCCCCGACTTCCTCAACTACTTGCTGGCCGGCGGCTACATATCGATCACCTTCATCCCACTTTTGAGTCGCCATCTGGCGAAGGGAGACGTCGAGGGTGCTCGCCGGTCCTTCTTTCGGATAGCAACGCCGGTGACAGCGGTGCTGGCCGCCCTGGTGCTGATCGGGATGGCATTGGCTGAGCCGGTGATCGATCTGGTCACCGAGCTGACTCCGCAGCAGACGTCCGAGGCGGCTCGCCTCACCCGCATCGTGCTGCCGGCCCAACTCTTCTTCGTGCTCGGCAGCCTCTTGATGGCGATCCAGTACGCCAATGAGAAGTTCTTGTTCCCCTCGCTGGCCCCCGTCATCTACAACCTCGGGATCATTGGGGGGGGGTTGCTGCTCACCGACCAGGGCCAGCCGAGCGGGGAAGGTTTTGCCTTGGGGGTGCTGGTGGGTTCCTTAGTTGGCAACTTCGCGCTGCAGGCATACGGCGCGGCCCGGGCCGGCCTCCGCATGCCCCACCAGCTGGCGTCGAGTGGCGAGGACCTCAAGCAGTACCTCAAACTCGCCCTCCCTCTGATGGTTGGGCAGTCATTGGTGCTACTCGACGAGTCGATCGGACGAGTGTTGGGAACCCGACTCGGAGAAGGCCCGGCTACCCAGCTCCGCTACGCCCGGCAAGTAATGATGGCGCCGGTGGCGGCGATCGGAGGGGCAGCCGCAGTGGCCGCCTTCCCCTATCTCTCCCGGATGGCAGCGGAAGGTGCTTTCGACAAGTTGGGAAAGACTGTCGCTCGGGCCGGCCGATCGGTTGCGGTGCTGGGTCTGGTGGCGGCGGGTCCCCTGGTTGCATTGTCGATCCCTGTAGTCGGGCTCCTCTTCGACCGCGGCGCCTTCGCCGCCAATCCCGCAAACACCTCCGCCACCGCCGCGGCGCTTGCCTTCTACGCGCTTGGCATCCCGTTCTGGGCCTTGCAGTCGCAGTACTCGCGAGGCTTCTACGCCTTGCGGGAGATGTGGACGCCGGTACTGGTGGGGACTGCGGCCACCGTGGTCGCCATCCCCCTCAGCGTCTGGCTCGGCAATGCCTATGGCGTCAAAGGACTGGCGGCGGCTTCCACCCTTTCGATAGCCGGCTACACCGCAGCGCTGGGGTTGCTCTGGTACCGGCGCACCGGACCCGTGCATCGCCTGGAGGTGCTGGGGGGAGTCGGCCGGGCTTTTCCACTCGTGCTTACCGCAGCCGCCGCCGCCTGGCTGGCAGGTCGTTGGTTGGCTTCAGTGCTGGGGGAAGGCTGGCTTGACAACCTGGCGATAGTGGTTGGGGGGGGGATCGCTTTCCTGGCGGTGGTTGCGATCGGCGCCGCCTGGTTGGCCAAGCGACCGCCTCCGCTACAGGACTGAGCACTACTTCTTGTGCTCCGTTTCGCAAATAGCGTGTGGGTATTCGACGAGGCCACGGCGTGCCTGGCCAGGATCGACGACGAAGGCGCAGCCGTGTGCTGCGTCGAGGAGGAGGACGCCGCCAGGAGCGTCGTGGGCCGGCGAGACCCCACGATTATTTGCGAATCGGTGCACCAGACTCAGAGAAGATCTCTCCGATCTCTTGAGTGAGCCTGAGCAGCTGACCGGCCTTGGCGGTATCGATCTCCTGCATGTTCTGAGTGCACAGGTGCCCGGCCCGGAAAAAGAGGTCGTGCAGGTGGGGCCACCGTTCGACATGGGCCGGCTTGAAGTACTGAGTCCACAGCACATCCAGCAGCTCGTACTTGCACTTCTTGGCGTGCTCTTCCTTGTTGGCAACCCGGCGGGCCACCGCTTGCTGGTAGGCGAGGTGGGTGGCATTGTCCGCGCCGGGGGCGGGCGCCTCCAGAGTCTGCAGTTGTTCGACCATCTTCACCACCGTCTCTGCCGCGTTCTGGGCGAAGACCGGGTCGTAGATCCCACACGGGATGTGACAGTGAGCGTGAGCGACGAACTTGGGGCGGAACATGGGACTCCCTTCTAGCAACGATTGCTTCCACGATACACTCACCCCCTTCCGGGAGGAACCTGCCAACCCGCCGCTTCGAGATCGCAGATGCCAGCATGCTCCCCGGTCTCCAGCCGGGCGACTACATAGTTGCTCGCCTGCTGGGGGGATCGCCCCGCCGTGGCGACGTTGTGGTCTTCACGCATCCGCAGCGGCCCGGATTTTTTCTGGTGAAGCGAGCCATCGGGCTTCCCGGCGAGACCGTGACCATCACGCCAGGAGCAGTTGCGATCGATGGGCGTACCCGGAGCGAAGCGTGGGCTTTCGGCCCTTTGCATACTCAAGGCGAATGGCGGCTGGGACCTGGCCAGGTGTTCATGTTGAGCGACAACCGAAACCTGGTCACCGATGACTCACGAAGTTTTGGCCCGGTTGGCGGCCCCTGGTGGCGGGGGGTGTTCCGCTACTGGCCGCTGGGCCGGGTGTCCCGGCTGGATTCCCAACGCTCGTAGTGGACGAGATCGGTCAACGGCCGGCGCCCACCGGGCAGCGCCTGGCGAAGCTGGCGCCGGTGCTCACCCTCGGCCTCCTCGGCTGGGTACCCAAGCGCGATCGCCCACCTGGCTCGGTGATCAGGAGGTAGGCCGAGCACCGAAGCCGAACGATCCTCGATGTGAAGCGACACCGGGCACGAGCCGATCCCCTCGCTGGCCGCCGCCAGCATCATGTTCTGGGCAACTCTTCCAATGTCGAAGTCGTTCCCCTTTGCCAGACGCACCAACGCCACCACCGCCACCGCGCCGCGGAAAGGGGTCGTGAAGTACCCGCAGTCCATCAAGGCTTGAATCTGGGCTCGTTCACGGACTAACACGAAGGCCCATGCCTGGTTGTTCTTGGAACTACCGGTCCAGCGCCCAGCTTCCAGGATGCGCTCGAGCGACTCTGCCGGAAGTGCTTCGGGTCGGTAGCGGCGGACTACCCTGAGGCCCCGAACTAGACGGTAGGGATCGGTTTTGGACACCCCCCGACACTACCCAACAGCTTCTTGTTCAGGGCAGCGCCCTCTCGCGGGTTGAAGCCGGACTCGGCCCACCTTTCCAGGCTTCCCAACTGACTCCGCGCCAAACCAAAGCATCTAAAAAAGCCTCTTTGGTCAGTTGTTGTCCCCGCTTAGGACCTGGTTGGCATCTTCCCAATTACCAGAGTCAAAAGCTCCGGTCGGGGGGAAAAGGCAAGACGTCACCCGCCAAAGCCCTTCCGAAACGTCAGAGGGTGACCA
>Ga0114938_1003031_pt1 | contig 10169 bp, 9 predicted proteins | sample AshMeaBigSpring_FD_88675 | JGI IMG/M metagenome (GOLD analysis project Ga0114938, IMG submission 88675) | Groundwater microbial communities from Big Spring, Nevada to study Microbial Dark Matter (Phase II) - Ash Meadows Big Spring | ecosystem: Environmental > Aquatic > Deep subsurface >...
ACGCCGACGATGAGCACGGCTTGGGCAGGTGTCATGGCGCGCGATGCGATGACGGTGGCCACGATGTTGGCGGCGTCATGGAACCCGTTGGTGTAGTCGAACACCAGCACCACCACCACGGTGACAACGGCCAGCAGGAGCAGGGTTTCCATGGTTCGACCTGAGGTGTGGGGCGGTGTTGCTGCGATGTAAGGGGAGCAGTTTCCAGTATGACAGTTTGTTGACGCTCCGGCGAAAGATGTGCGGTTTGCGCTACGTCAGGCGGGAAGAAGGCAGGGGTTGGGGCGAAAAAAAACCGGCCAGTGGCCGGTTCCTTTGGGGGGGTGGGTGCTCAGTGCACGACCACAGGCATCTGGGCCAGGCTGGCATAGCCTTCCAGCGTGGTTTCGACTTCTTCCTGCGAAGGCGTGTCGCGCTGCCAGGCAGCAATGTGGCGCTGGAACATTTCTGCCCAGGAGCCGTCGAGGTAGACCTCTTTGCCGGAGCGCTTGTCCACGATCTCGAAGCCGTGCCGGGGCAGCTGTGGTACTTCGGCGGGTTCCGGGTCGCCCGCTGTCGGGGCATTGACGTGGATGTGAACCACCGCGAACGATTCGGAGTCGTAAAGCATGTTCATGGCATTGTTCCTTCCAGTTTGGAGCATTGTCGCGTGTTTTGGGTTTGCCTGCATCAGCAACCTGCTGACAGGTTTATCGGCAGGGAGGTGGGGGTGCTGAAGCACAGTTCAAGGTTCCATCCCGGCCAACTGCTGGTCGACCACGTCCCCGTTGGCCTGCGTCCAGCGCACCCGCACCGGCAGGTGACCCAGTTCGGGCGCGAGCCACACTTCAACCAGGTTGTCGTAGGTGTGAGTGGGCTGGCGAACGAGGCGGACTGCAGACCGGCTCCCGACAGGCAGTGCCAGTTCTTCGGCAGCACCGATTTTGAACTGCCAGATGTCGGCATCGCGGGGGCCGGCGGTGTGCACCGACAGCACGGTTCCCTGTTGCCAGCGTTGGGGGTCACCGCTGAGCATGGCGGCCAGTTGAAACAGCACGCTCAACCGATCCTGCGTATACGCTTGCAGGGGCAGATCAGGGGTGTTGGCGCTGAACCGCAAGCTGGCCGGTTGTCGGTTGCGGTCAAAGTGAGTGGCCAGCTCCGACTTGGTTTTGTCGCCAAACCGGACGGGTTGCAGACCCGCGACCGGATCGACCCGTCCCTTGCTGGTTTGGGTGCGCGAGCCCACCAGCAGCGCTTTGATTTCGAGCCGTGCCTCGTACGACTGGCCATCGTGGCTGAACCGGATGGTGCTGCTGGCTGGAAAGCTCACACCTTTGCGCGTGCCTTTCACTTCGTAGGACAAGGTGACGCTGGCGGGCAGATTCAGCTTGCCCGGTGTACTGGCAACCGGGCCGTTTGAGCTTGCTTCGGGCACGCTGACGCGTGGCGATGGGACAAGCTTGCCTGGCGCTGGGTTCGCTTCGGGCTCTGGCGAGGGGGTACTGGGGGCCGTCAGCGGTTGGCGGGTGGCTGAGGGCGGATTCGAATTTCTTGCTTTCTCATCAACAGGAGCATTGTGTTCTTTATTTGAAAGCGTTGGAGCCGATTTCGACTCTTTTTTTGTGGCGGATGTGGGTGTCATTGTTGGCCCGCTTGCTCGGGCCTGGTGGTCCGAGGTGGGGGGTGTTGCCGGGTCAGGCGCTTCAGGGTTGGGCAAAGGGGCGCCTGCCGGTGCACCCGTCGGTGGCAACAGCTTGATGGTCTGCCCGGGTGTGGGGGGCGGCGGCGCGGCGGACACCGGTGCAGGGTGGGCAGTATGCTGTTCGCCCTCGTCCAGCCAGAGGGCCAGCAGCCAGACGTGGGCTGCCAGCACGGCCAGCATCAGCAACACCAGCCAGCGCCTGCCCGGCCCGGCGGGGCTCACTGGAGGCTGTGGCTTGTGCACCGCTGTCCGGGGCATCATGTGCTGAGGGGTGATGCCCATGGGAGAAAACTGCCGATCTCGACGCTTGGGGACACGCCAGTGGCGTCGGGGTCAGCTCTGGAACACCGCATCGAACGACTGGAAGCCTTTGATTTCGATGGGGTTGCCAAACGGATCCAGGAGAAACATCGTCCATTGTTCACCGGGTTGCCCGGCGAACCTGACCTGAGGTGGCAGGACGAAAGACACGCCTGCCTGCGTCAGGCGTTCGGCCATGATTTGCCACGCTGGCAGCGGCAACACGAGGCCGAAATGAGGCATGGGCACCAGGTGGTCGCCCACATGCCCGGTGAGGGTGGTGGCAAAAGGCTCGCCCAGGTGCAGGGACAACTGATGACCACAGAGGTCGAAGTCGACCCAGGTGTCGGTGCTGCGACCTTCGGTGCAGCCCAGCACATTACGGTAAAAATCACGCGCCACGTTCAGATCGCGCACATGGAACGCAAGGTGAAAAAGACTGTTCATGTGCGTGACCTTACCGCATTCAGCGATCCCAGCTTGTCAGAGCGAGTGGGTGTGCACCTTGCCGTGGGTGCTTTCGACCTGGGTCTGACAGCCGATGCAGCGCTCGGCCATCGGGTTGGCCTGCAGGCGTGCATCGGGGATGTCTGCGCCGCAATCGGTGCAGATGCCGTAATCGCCCTCGGTGATGCGTTTCAAGGCTGCACCGATCTGGTTCAGTTCAAGCAACTCGCGCTCTTCGAGGGCCACAGACAGGTCGTGCAAGGCATCGGTCTGTGCCCAATCGCCTTGCGCCAGCGAGCGGGTTTCGGCGGCGGCCTCGGCGCGGCTGATTTCGCCGCCGCGCTGCTGCCGGAGTTGTGCCAGCAGGTCCGCACGAAGGGTTTGAAGTTGCTGGGCGAATTGAGGAAGCAGTTCAGGTGTCATGGGTCGGTCTCCAACAGATGTGTCAATCATCTGACAGGTTGGCTGCAGTGGGCTTGATTCAGGTCAAACATGCACCCGATGACGTTGATCGAGGGATGCGACCGCGCACAAACTGTGCGCAGACGTACGGGCTGTGGCATGCTGTGAGGCTTACGGGGAATCCCCCTGATCAGGAGACGATGCATGACCGATACAGGCAACAGTGGTTTTGGCAAGTTTGTGCCGGGCTTTGAGTTTTTGCAGAACCTGGCGCGACAGGCCACAGGTGGGCTGGCACAGGGCATGCAGCCGGCAGCGCCGCAGGTGCCCAACCTGGGCAATTGGGTGGCCCCGACGTTCAGTGTGGAAGACCTGGACAAGCGCATCAACGAGTTGAAGACGGTTCAGTTCTGGCTGGACCAGAACTCACGTGCGTTGGGGGCGACCATTCAGGCGCTCGAGGTGCAGAAAATGACGTTGGCCACACTGAAAGGTATGAATGTGAGCATGGGCGACGTGGCAGAGACGCTCAAGGTCAAAACAGCCGACGTGATGGCCAGCATGGCCAGCATGGCAGCCATGGGCAACAAGCCTGCCGATGGACCGGCAGACCCCGCAACACCGGCCAGTGAACCGGTTGGTTCGGCAGGCAAAGCGGGCGGCACGCAGTTTGCCGGCCTTGAAATTCCGCCGCGCCATGCGCCAGCAGTTGCGCCTGCGGAGCCGCCAGTGCCACCGGCAGAGCCTGAAACGCAGGCCGCAGCGCCTTCGCCGTCACCAGCACCAGCACCAGCAGCGGCTCCTGTTGTGGATCCGATGCAGTGGTGGGGGGCGCTGACCCAGCAGTTCCAGACGATTGCCGCTCAAGCCATACAGGAGTTGCCGGGCCAGACAGCGGTGGAGGCCAGCAAACACATGGCTACTGCGCTGGCCAGCGAAGCGGTCAAGACCGCCACGGAAATGACCGCAGGGGTGGCACGCAGTCTGGCACCCAAGTCACCAGTCGAAAAGCCTCCTGCCAAAACTTCAAAAACTTCAAAAACTTCAAAAACTTCAAAAACTGCCAAGTCAACCCATGCTACCGGTGGGGCAGGCGTTGCACGTGCTGGCGACAAGCCGGCGGTCAAACGCGGCACCAGTGCTGGCGGGAACAAGGTGAGCGTCAAAGCCGCTTCTGCCAAGGCCGCCAAGGCCGTTTCGGCAGTGCCCGCGCCTGCAGCGCGGGGGGTGCGCAAACAAGCCGGGAAAGCAACGGCACCGACCCGCAAGGTAGCGCGCGGCCAGTGAGGACAGTGGGGCGGCCGTTTTTCCTGCCTGAACAGATCGCTTCGACCGTTCGGGGCGCGAGGAGTAAGCATGGCATCGTTCCCCTTTGCCCACGCCACGCACCCACAGTGGTCGGTGGCTGTGTCGCTGGTGCTGGCCCAGCTCGGTGCTCAACGCGCTGCGGCGCCGCCCTTGGGCGTGCTCTACATCACCGACCACTTTGCTGCCCATGCCCAAGAGGTTCTGGATCAATTGATGGCAGGTTTGCCCGAGGTCACCGATTGGGTGGGGGCGGTTGGGCTGGGCATTGCGGCCACAGGTGTGGAGTACTGGGACGAGCCAGCACTGGCGGTCATGCTGGTGGACGTGCCGGCAGACCAGTTTCAGGTGTTCAATGGCGTGACCCCATTGCCAGCAGCCGTCGCTGGCCTGCAGCCTGGAGGCGGTTCACGGTTTGTTGCCCAGACGGCGCTGGTGCATGCCGATGCGCACACGCCGGATTTACCTGAACTGATTGTCGAACTGGCGCAACGTACGCGCTCGGCTGCGGTGTTCGGCGGTGTGGTGTATGGGCGTGAGCGTTGTGTGCAGTTTGCGCACAGCAGCCGCGGGCGTTTGAGCGGGCGTGGCGTGTCGCCGGGTGTTTTGACGGGTGGTTTGAGTGGCGTGGCTTTCGGCCCGGACATCGAGGTGTGGACGCGCGTGACCCAGGGCTGTCGGCCGATGGGTGCGGTGCATACCGTTACGCGCACACACGACAACGTGGTGCTGGAGCTGGACGGTGTGGGTGCTTTGGACCGGTTGCTGTCGGATGCAAACGTGTCGCTGGCGCAGCCCGACGTGGCGGTACTGCGGCTGCGGCAGGTGCTGGCGGGCATCCGCCCGATGGATGGTCAGTTCGGCCAGCGCCCGGCACCGGACATTGCTTCAGAGGAGGCGCTGGCTTTGGGGGCAGAAACCCGTGTGCGCCACATCATCGGCCTGGACACGGCACGCAGGGGTTTTGTGCTGTCTGAATGTTTGCAGCCCGGCGAGCAATTGGTGTTTTGCGAGCGACATGCCGAAGCAGCCCGAATGGATTTGCTGCACATGTGCACAGCCTTGCGCGAAGATCTGGCAGCACTGGACGGTCAGCCCAAAAGCGTGTGTGGGGCTCTTTACATCAGTTGCAACGGACGTGGTGGCGCGCACTTCGGCGCTGACCATGCCGAGTTGCAGTGTGTACAGGCGGCCTTGGGCGACATTCCTCTGGTGGGGTTGTTTGCCGGGGGCGAGATCGCCGGTCAGCAGTTGTATGGATACACCGGCGTGTTGACGATTTTTGTGGCAGATGTGGCGAGCGCGTAGGTGTCTTGAGTGGCTGGATCGGTGGGTGCAGTTGTGATGCCGCCGTCCTTGCTACCATCCATGCCTGCTCGTAAAAGCTGGCGATCTGGTGCCGGCGCTCTCAACACGGAGTTCTGATGATGCGTTCCCTTTGTTTTTCTTTGCCATCTGCACGTCAAGCGGGGGGGTGGATGTCGCTTTTGGCGGTGGCCGTGTTGTCAGCGTGTGGCGGTGGCGACTCGTACACGCCGACCGCGCCGGTGGTGACGGTGGTCGAAAACTTCCCGACGATCGTGAACACCGAAAGTGGTGCATTGATGCGCCGAGGTCAGAACGTGGATGCCACTACCGGTTCTCTGGTCGGGCCGGAGTATGGTGACACCTGGATGTACCAATGGGTCAACAAGACCACGGGTACGGGCTTTTACACCACCCATTTCCTTTCGTCGCTGGACAAGACCACCCAGTTGTATGCCAACACGGTGACGTACTCGGACACGCAGCCATTCGAGGTTCGCGATTTTGGCTCGCGCAACCAGTTTGTTGCCCGTTCCTTCGAGAACACGCGTTGTCAATACAGCCCGCAAGACCGGTCACCTTTTCCGCGTCGTCCTTTTGCCGTGGGCAACACCTGGACCTATGTCTGGGACGAGACTTGCCTGAATGGCACCGTGGTGAATACGGTCAGGAAAACCATCACGGGTCGCGTCGTGGGCTTGGAAACCAAAACGCTGGGTTTGCTGGGTCAGGGTGGTGTGGCATTGGGTGGTACTACGCAGCGGACGTTCCAGACCGCTCGCTACAACGCCACCCGGACAGAGACCACTCAAGCGGGTACGTGGACCTATGTGGACACTTGTTGGCATGACATGGCACAGGATCGAACGGTTCAGTGCGATACCGCAGCGAGCTTCGTGCCCGCAGGTGGCACGGCCATTGCGCAGGTTTATGAACAATCTCAGACCTTGGCGTTCGTCCGCGAAGTGCGTACACCGAGCCCGGTATTGATCACCGATGGCCCGACCACCGTGGCCATGTATGCAGGCCGCTGGGATTTCAAATTGGTGGGCACAGGTGGCAGCGTGACGTGTTCGAACATGGCCATCAGCCTGACGGGCAATGTGACAGGCGATTGTGTCCGTGTGACGACCACATTGCTGACCCGGCCAGACCCCAATAATCCACCGGCGGGGACCATTCAGGTGCCTGTCGAGACCAGGGCGGGCTTTACAGTCAGTGGCTTTGTGGATCGACGCGCCCAGACAACTGCTGCTGCCGCAGGTGGGACGAGTTCCACGCGTTGGATCGATGCCATCAATATCGTTGCGGATTCGAACCCCAACGATCTCAGCATGACAGGCGAAATGCTGTCGCCGATTTCGGCGACAGGGACTTGGTTGGGTGTCGCCGGATCAGGAGGTACTCGTCTGGAAGGAACCTTTGCAGCCAAGCACCGCTGAGTTACAACCTCGTCTGCATTGATTGCCGTCGAGATTTGTGGGGCAAAGGTCTGTTTTTTGCGTAATCTTGTTGATGGGTTGCTGCGATTTTTTGTTTGATGCGCTGTAATCAAGCGTTTTCAAACACCCCGTGCCCGATCGGCTTGGAAGCGGGTCACGAAATCGGCGAAATTGCCGGCTTCCAGCGCTGCGCGAACCTCGCTCATCAGGTTCAGGTAGTAATGCAGGTTGTGGATGCTGGTGAGCATCGGGCCCAGCATTTCGCCACAGCGGTCCAGGTGGTGCAGGTAGGCGCGGCTGAAGCCTTCGCGGCCACCCGCTGCCCATGGCACACCAGATGACCCGGCACACGCGTAGCAGGTGCAGGTTTCGTCAATCGGTTTGGGGTCGGTCTTGTGCCGGGCGTTGCGGATCTTCAGGTCGCCATAGCGGGTGAAGGTGTGGCCATTGCGGGCGTTGCGAGTGGGCATGACGCAGTCGAACATGTCGATGCCGTTCAACACCCCGGCAATCAGGTCTTCGGGCGTGCCCACCCCCATCAGGTAATGCGGTTTGTGTGCAGGCAGCTTGGGGCCGATGTGCTGCAGCACCCGCATCATGTCTTCCTTGGGCTCGCCCACACTCAGGCCGCCCACGGCAATGCCGGGGAAGTCCAGCGCCTCCAGCCCGGCCAGCGATTCGTCGCGCAGGTGTTCGAACATGCCACCCTGCACGATGCCGAACAGCGCATTCGGGTTCTCCAGCCGTGCAAACTCTGTCTGGCAACGCTTGGCCCACCGCAGGCTCAGCTCCATGGAGCTGCGGGCTTCGCGCTCGGTGGTGATCTGGCCTTTGGTTTTTTTCTCGACCGACAGGTAGGGCGTGCATTCGTCGAACTGCATGACGATGTCAGAGTTCAGCACCGTTTGGATCTGCATGCTCACTTCGGGCGTGAGAAACAGCTTGTCTCCATTGACGGGGCTGGCGAACTTGACCCCCTCTTCGGTGATCTTGCGCATCTCGCCCAGGCTCCACACCTGGAAGCCGCCGGAGTCGGTCAGGATGGGTTTGTGCCAGTTTTCGAACGCGTGCAGGCCGCCGAACTGCTTCACCACGTCCAGGCCCGGGCGCATCCACAGGTGGAAGGTGTTGCCCAGGATGATCTGGGCGTCCATCTCGTGCAGGCTGCGTGGCATCACGCCTTTGACGGTGCCATAGGTGCCGACGGGCATGAAGATGGGGGTTTGCACCACACCGTGGTTGAGCTTGAGCTGGCCACGGCGGGCGTGGCTGTGGGCGTCTTGCGCCAGAACCTCGAATTTGAGCATGCGTGTCAGCGAGATTTATTGGTTTTGTCGCGCAGGGGGTCGAACGGGCGGTCGATCGGTTGCAGCGGGTCTTTCATGGCACCTTCGTGCTTGACCCTTGGCAGTGCCCCGGTGGGGGCAGGCCCCAGTTTGACCAGCGCGTTTCGCATCGGCACGTTTGTGCCGGCGAGTTTGGGATTTTTGCGTAGGATGCGCTCTTCTTCTGCCATGGCATCGTAAATGGCCCAGCACAGCACACGGGACACACGGGAGCAGATTTCCCAGTCCTCGGCTTCGACCTGGGCGTTGCGTGCCGCGGGGTTTTGCGGGTAACGGTCGCGGTGGACCAACAGCCACGCCAGATGCAGTTCCACCACCTCGGTCAGGATGCGGTGGTGCAGCCGGTCGAAGGTGTTGTACTCAAAAATGGCAGTCAGCCAATTGCCATCGATCAGTTTCTGATTGGAGGCTTTGCGCAGCTTTTCTAGATCAGCTTCTTTGAACAGGTGGACATCGACCAGCAGGGTGGTTCGGGCCAGATCCCAAATTCGTTTGGAGGCATACCGTGTGAGGGATTCAAACGCCTCGTACCGGTGCCATGGGCTGCCTTCACTGATTCTGGGCGGGCCGAAGCGCAACCAGTTGGCCCAGTTGTCTTTCAGGTGCTGCAGCAGCGTCGGGGGCCAGGCATCGGGGTGGTTGGCAAACGCATTGCGCACCGAGACTTCCAGCACCGAGCGGATGCCGGTCAGGTAGGCATCTTCAACCGGATCAGGTTGGATCACCGCGGTCTGCGACCAGGCACGGACAGAGAAGCCCGCGGTTGCAGCGCTGGCCAAAAGCTGGTGAAAGCGGCGACGATCCATCTCAGGTCTCCGGTTGGGCGTGTCGGTTTGACTCTATCACCCCTGCACGCGGGGCTGTGTTTCGGGTCAGCCACATCGCATCGCCATACGAGAAAAAACGGTACCTGTTCCGCACGGCATGGGCATAGACGCCACGGATGTGGTCGTAACCCGACAGGGCGCTGACCAGCATCATCAGGGTGCTTTTGGGCAGGTGGAAGTTGGTGATGAGGGCATCCACCACGTTGAACTGGAACCCGGGTGTGATGAAAATCTGCGTGTCGCCCGTGGTCTCGCCGCTGGCCGCCCATGACTCCAGCGTGCGCACGGTGGTGGTGCCAACGGCAATCACCCGGCCACCTCGCGCCCGGCAGCGCGCCAGTGCCTGTACGGTTTCGGGGGGCATGTTGTACCACTCGCTGTGCATCACGTGCTGGCTCAGGTCTTCGGTCTTCACGGGTTGGAACGTGCCCGCTCCGACGTGAAGGGTGACCGTTGCACGCTCGATGCCCCGCTCATCCAGTTGCGTGAGCAAGGCCTGGTCAAAGTGCAGCGCGGCGGTGGGGGCGGCCACGGCACCGGGGTGCCGGGCGAAGACGGTCTGGTAACGCTGCTCGTCCTCAGCGGTGTCGGTGTGGGTGATGTAGGGAGGCAGCGGCACATGGCCGTGGCGTTGCATCAGGGCGTGGGGCTCGCCCGACAGACGGAACCTGAACAGCGCACCGTGCTCGTCGGGCCAGCGACCCAGCAGCGTGCCGGTGAAGCCCCCGGCTGCTTCGCCTCCTGCCATGTGCACCCGCGCACCCGGCAAGGGCTTCTTGCTCACTTTCATGTGGGCGACCACTTCATGGCCGGGCAGCACGCGCTCAACCAGCAGTTCCAGCTTTCCGCCGGTGTCTTTTTCACCGAACAGGCGGGCCTTGATGACCTGCGTGTCGTTGAACACCATCAGGTCGCCCGGTTGCAGCAGGGCAGGCAGGTCGCGGAAGACCCGGTCGACCGGCGTGGGGCCGCCTGCATCGAGCAAGCGTGACCCGCTGCGCTCGGCGGCCGGGTGCTGTGCGATCAGCTCCGGTGGCAGGTCAAAGTCGAAATCGGTGAGGGAATAGGGCGTTGCAACAGGTGATGCGGAAGTGGTCATGTGGCTTGAGGG
>Ga0114938_1003032_pt1 | contig 10169 bp, 10 predicted proteins | sample AshMeaBigSpring_FD_88675 | JGI IMG/M metagenome (GOLD analysis project Ga0114938, IMG submission 88675) | Groundwater microbial communities from Big Spring, Nevada to study Microbial Dark Matter (Phase II) - Ash Meadows Big Spring | ecosystem: Environmental > Aquatic > Deep subsurface >...
AGCGCCCACAGTATATTCTTTTTTCCCCACCGGGGCAATAGGCCAAACAAGTTTTAAGGGACGTTGGGGATCGGGAGAAGGTACTGTGCGGACAGCCTATTTGAAGGCGACGAGACCGAAGGCCTCGGGCCGAGGCTGGAGGCGGGCGAAGCCGGCTTCCTTCAATCGGCGCGCGACGCCCTGGGTGACGTTTGCGCCCGACTTGCTGTGCGGATCTCCGATGTAGTGGAACAAGCGCCCGTTCGGTTTGAGCACACGATGGGCTTGCCGATAAAAGGCCAGTGAATACAGCTCACCGGCCAACGCGAACGTCGGCGGGTCGTGCAGGATGCGGGCGAACGACTCGCCTTCGAACGACTCGATCAACTCGCCGCTGTCGCCGATGAGTTGCGTGACGCGCGGATTCCCAGACAGCGTCTGCGACCACGGATTGCGCCGAACGATCTCCTGTGCTGCGGGGTCAAGTTCAATCGTCACCACCTCGCGTGCGGTCTTCGCGCACTCAATGGCCGTGTAGCCGAGGCCGGTGCACGTATCAAGCACCCGCCCAGTTGGGCCGAGGGCTTTGACCTTGGCGAGCGTATCCGCCCACGGGTCGGTGCCTTTGATTCTGTGCATCGGGAATCCCGACACCAACATCGTCGGCGCGCGTTGCGTCGGGAAGAGAGTGTATACGCGGCCCGTCAACTCGGAGAAGGCTTGTATCTTCTGCGCCGCGCCATCTTCGATTTCAAAACATGCACTGGTCTCGCTGGCGATTTCGTCCAACACCCCCCACCCCAGTGCGACCCCATTGGCGAACGTCACACCTTTCGGCGAGAGGTGTGCCTCGGTTAGCGTGAGATTGAGGTCAATGGATGTCGGCGCCACTGTGACACCCGCCGCGCGCGCCTTGCGCAACGGCTCAACTTGAAAGTGGGAGAGCACCATCAGAAAACAAAAGGACACGGACTCTCAGGCATGAGCACGGGTGATGTCGTCCGTGTTTCTCCGTGTCCCGATTGAGACGCCGCCGATCAACACCCGAAACTGGTATCAGGCACCTTGTTGAGGACGCTGAGTTGCGCGCCGTTCACGGTCAGGTCAGCGTTGAGGGTGAGGAGGCCAAACCAGGTGTTGCCGGGTTTGAGGGCCAGCGGGTTGCCGGCCATATCCACCAAACGCAGTTGCCAGCCGGTGCTCTCATCGCGCAGCCACGAGCCTTCGATCATCTGCCCGTCGCGGAAGACACGAGCCGGGCCGCGGTACCAGAATTGAATCTCCAGGCCGCACAGGTTACCGCTGGCCGTGTCCTCGAGCACGAGGTTGTTTACCTGATTGACCTGCGCCAGCACGACGTTGGCGGCGTTGAGTTGCGCGCCGGTCGCCGCCTCGACATGCGGCACCTGGTCAGCGTTCGGGGCCGACTCCTGCCAGCGATCGTAGCGCCCCGTGCCGGGGTTGTACTTCCACGTCACCTGCGCCGCGCCGGAGAAGCGGATGTAGACTTCAGCGATGCCGGCGTTGCCTTGCGGCGGGGCGGGGTCGAACTTCAATCCCTTCACCTCCGGGCGGCCCAGGTTCTGAGTCGTCTTCGTCGCCAACACCTGCCGCACCGAGTCGGTGTTGGTGAAGAGCGTATTGATGTCGTTGGGAGTCTCGCGGCACAGCGGCGGGCAATTGCTGGCGCTGTCTTCCGACACCAACCGCCACGCGCCCTCGCCCGAGAACCACGGGCGGCTGCGGATCTTCTGCATCGTGCCGAGGCTGGAGCCGGAGGTGACGAGCACCGCGCCGAACATCGGCGGCAGTTCCGCGTCGATGTACCGCATCGAGCGGATCGGGCCGACCTTGGCGACATCATTCTGCAGGAAGAGGGCGGTGAAGCGGGTGTTGCCGCCCTCGGCCAGATGTTCGAAGACCAGGTCGGCCAGGGCCAGGCCCCATTGCGGGCGGGCGCTCACCGGGAAGTTCGAAATCTTGACCGCGACCGGGATGCGGTTGAGCTTGACCGGTTCGACTTGCTCGCCCGTCAACGGGTTGATGTTCTCGGTGTAGCTATCCGGCCCGAGGGCGAGGGCGACGGCGGTGGGCGCCTCGGTGGCGACGGGGGCCGGCGTCGGCGCGGCGGCGCTGGTGGAGATGACGGCCGGCGGCAGGGTCGGCTCACTCACCGACACGTTGGCCGGGGGCAGGGTGGGCGTGGCGGTGCCGCAGGCCGCAAGCACCACTCCCAGGATGACGGTGTAGCTCAGACGTTTCGGCATGTGTGTTTCTCCGCTGAAATCGCACCGCATTCTAAATCAAACCGGCGATTCCGGCCCCGCCCACGCCGGCGCACACCATCTCTCGCCGTTTCTTGTTTGACGCCCATCTTTGCGTGCCTGTATAATCGCGGCGCTGTGCACAAAATGACCGTTCTCATTAAGTCGAGGTCGGGATGCCGCTCAAGGGCAACCTGAGAGATTTTTCAACCACCAATCTGTTGAACCTCATCAACCTGGCCAAGAAGACGGGCACGTTGATCATCGAAGGCCCGGGCCAGGGCGCCTCGATGTCCTTTCGCAACGGGCGTTTGATTCACGCCGCGATGGGCGCGGAGGACGGGCACCTCACCACCATCCTGCGCAAGACCGGCAAGCTCTCCGACGAGCAGGTCAAGGCCATCCGCCTGCGCGCCGCCAACGCCACCGACAAGGAACTCGGGCTGCTGCTCATCAACGCCGGCTATGTTAATCAAGGGGATATCGTCAACGGCTTGCGCAGCCACATGCTCGAGATCGTCTACCGGCTGTTCACCTGGGTCGAGGGGCTGTTCCGCTTCGAGCCGGCCATCATGCCCGGGGAGGACAAGATCACCGTCCCCATCGAACTGGAGAACGTCATCCTCGAAGGCTCGCGCCGCATGCAGGAGTGGGCGCAGCTGGCCGAGGAGATCCCCAATCTCGATATGGCCCTCAAGTTCGCCGACCGGCCCAACGTCAACGTGCGCCAGATGCAATTGAGCGCCGACGAGTGGCGGGTGGTGTCGTACATCAACCCGAAGAACTCGATGCGGGCGATTGCCAAACAGAACAGCCTCAACGATTTTCAGATCCGCCGCATCGTGTATGGTTTGTTGCAGGCCGGGTTGGTGGAGCTGATGCGGCCCGAGGGCACGCCCCGGCCCGTCGCCACCGGCGCGGGGCGGCCGGCCGCGCAGAAGCCGGCCACGGTCGAAGAGCGCAAGGCGCAGACCGGGTTGATCAACAAACTCATCACGCGGATTCGTTCACTCTAAGGCCGGAGCGCGAGAGAACCGATGCAAGCCGTCAAAATGGTTGTCACCGGGCCGTTCAATTCCGGCAAAACGCACTTCATCCGCGCCATCAGCGAGATTGATGTGGTGGCGACGGAGCGCAAAATCTCGTCGGATGCGGAGAAGGTGAAGGACAGCACCACCGTGGCGATGGACTTTGGCCGCATCACGGTAGATGACGAACTCATTCTGTATCTCTTCGGCACGCCGGGGCAGAAGCGCTTCGACTTCATGTGGGAGATTCTGTCGGAAGGCATGCTGGGCTTTGTGGTGATGGTGGATAGCACCCGGCCCGAGACCTTCCGCGAGGCCAAGAGCATCCTCGAAACGTTCCGCGCCTACGCCCCCACCCCGTACGTCGTAGCCGCCAACAAACAAGATCAACCCGATGCGTGGGAGCTGGATGACCTGCGCATTGCCCTGCGGCTCGACCCGGCTATCAAGCTGCTGCCGTGTGTGGCCTCCGACAAAGAGAAGGTCAAGTCGGTGCTGCTCGAGTTGCTGTATTCCATTCTGCAGGAAATGGAAGCACCTCAGGCCTGACCCAATGGCGGCCCGCCTGCGGGCAATGCCTGAGCGTCTGAATCGCCGCCGTGAGTTCCATCGTCACCGAACAAGGCATCGTTCATTACGAATCGTACGGCTCCGGCTCGCCGGTGATCCTGCTGCACGGCTGGCTGGGCAGCTGGGGGTTGTGGCAGCCGACGATGGAGGCGTTGGGCCGCCAGTATCGCTGCTACGCCATTGACTTCTGGGGCTTTGGCGACTCGGGCAAGAAACGTGATTCGTATCGGGTCAGCGACTTCGTCGAATTGGTGCCACAATTCATGAATGCCCTGGGGATTCAGTCGGCGCCCATCGTCGGTCACTCGATGGGCGGCACGACGGCGCTCGGCACCGCCATTCGTCACCCGGACTACGTGCGGCGGGTGTGCGTCATCGGTTCGCCGATTGCCGGCTCGTCGCTTTCTCTATTGCTGCAACTGGCCGGCGTGCCGTGGATCGGATCGCTGGTGCGCAACACGCCCGGTGTGCTGCTCTTCGGCCTCAAGCTGTATGCGCCGCTGGTCACCCGCAATCCCAAGACGTGGTACCCGATGCTGGAACGAGATGTGAGCAAGACGACGGTAGCCTCCTTCTTCAGCAGCATCGGCTCGTTGCGGCGCACCGACCTGCGCTCGCAATTGCCGGCGGTGAAGATGCCGGTGACGGGCATCTACGGCCAGCGCGATGTGATTGTGCATCCCAAGCAATACGTGCCGTTGCAGCGCGGCGTGCCGCAGGCCCAGGTGGCGATCATGCCCCGGTCGGGCCACTTCCCGATGCTCGATGAGCCGGATCAGTACCTCACGCACATCAAGACGTTTCTGAGTCAGAACGGCAGCAACTGAATGGCGCTCACCGATGCCGGGCGCGGCGCCGCCGGCCCGGATTTTTATTACCCGAACAAGATGGTGCGCATCATCCTCCTGGCGATGGAGGAAGTGATGGGCCGCAACGGCGTGAGCGCCGCGCTCAACCTGGCGCGGTTGCGCCACCTCGTCAACAACTATCCGGCCAACAACTTCGACCGCGAGGTGACGTTCGACGAGATCGGCGGGCTGATGAAGGCGCTGGACGATATGTACGGCCCGCGCGGCGGGCGGGGCATCGCTCTGCGGGCGGGCCGGGCGGCGTTCAAGTACGGCATCAAAGAGTTCGGCCCGGTGCTGGGCATCGCCGATTTGGCCTTCCGGCTGTTGCCGCTCAACATGAAGCTCAAGGTCGGCGCGGATATCTTCGCCGAGGCCTTCAACCGCTTCAGCGACCAGATCGTGAAGGTGGCGGATGAGGACGAGCGCATCGTCTGGCAGAACACCCGCTGCCCGATGTGCTGGGGGCGCAAGAGCGATGCGCCGTGCTGCAACCTCGCCGTCGGCATCCTGCAAGAATCGCTTTATTGGGTGAGCGGGGGCAAGCACTTCGACGTGATCGAGACGACCTGCACGGCGATGGGCCACGAGAATTGCACCTTCATCATTGACAAGAAGGCGATGGATTGAGGCCGAGACCCGAGAAAAGCCCGCACACGCGGGCTTTTTCTTTTTCTGGGCCATTCCCGTTCACCCAACCTAAACCCAAGTCTCACGCCAACCATCCCTACGCCCGGCGGTGTCTTATGGTATGGTAGCATTGAAAGGGAATTACATTGAAGGGACCCGGCACCGCACCCCTGCCCGCTTACGGCCATGCGTAAGATCATCATCCGCGACGAACGGCACGTTCACCCCTTCAACGACGAGGCCCGCGACCTCCGCATCCAGAATAAGCCGCTCTGGCTGCACCAGCGCGACACCCTCAGCCGTTACGCCGCTCAGGAGCTGGAGGTCACCAGCCTGTACGCCGTGCCCGCCAGCGTGACGGGCGAGGCCGTCGTCTACCGCGACAATTTGTTCTTCGATCAGGAGTACATTGATCAGTTTATCGCCCAGGCGCGCCGCGCCGGGCGACCGAGCCGCGCGGCCTTCTCGCCCGACAACCGCACCTTTAGCCAGCACGCCCTGCCGCTGGCCACCAGCTACACCCACTCCGGGCGGCTGCACTTCGCCGATCTGTGGTACTTCCCGCAGGGCGTCGATCCCGATGTCGTGCCCGAGCCGGTGATCATTGATTTCAAATCGCGCGAGATCGGCTTCTACCGCGTGCCGTCGTACATGTCCAACGACAAAGGCGAGCTGGTGTATCAGGTTCCGATACTCGGGTTGATTGCGATTGACTCGTGGGTGCACATCTTCATCGCCGATGCCGTGTACGGGCTGTTCGGGCGCGGCGCGCGCTTCGAGGATCGCCTCAACCGCGACGTGCTGTACAACGCCCGGGTGCTGGGCCGCGCGCTGCTCGAAGGCAAGCAGGTATTGCAGTGCTCCGAACTGGTGAGGATCGGCAAGAACTGCATCATCCACCCGTCGGCCGTCATCAGCGGGCCGGCCACCATCGGCGATAACTGCACCATCGGCGCGGGCGTCGTCATCGAAAACAGCACCATCGGCGACAACGTCAACATCTCGCAGGGTTGCCAGGTGATGCTGAGCACGGTCGGCGACGGGGCCTTCCTGCCCTTCCGCTCGGCGCTCTTCCTCACGACGTTGATGGAGCACAGCATCGTGGCGCAGAACACGTGCCTGCAGATGTGCGTCATCGGGCGGCGCACCTTCATCGGCGCGGGCAGCACCTTCACCGATTACAACCTGCTGACCATGCCCATCCGCGCGATGAACGGCGACGGCGAACTGGCGCAGGCGGGCGCGCCGGTGCTCGGCGGCTGCGTCGGGCACAACTGCCGCCTCGGCTCCGGGCTGATCATTTACCCGGCCCGTACGGTCGAAAGCGACGTCATCCTCTTCGCCTCCGCCGACCGGCGCGTCATTGACCGCAACGTCGCTTACGAGGACAGCGACCACCTCGGCACCCGCGCCGCCCACCTGCACAAACGGCTGTACCCCCGCAAAGGCGAGAAGGTGATGGAGTCGTGGTAATTACCCATTACCCATAACGAACTGGAGTAATTGGTAATTGGTTATTCGATGGACACCTTCGCCTTCATCATCCACCCGATCGACCCGAAGCGAGATGTGAGCCGCAAATTTCCGCTGCTCGGCAAATTTCTGTCGGTGGCGCAGATCAACTTCTTCAGCACCTTCTTCCCGCCTGTGTACATCTCGGAGATCACCGGCGTTCGGTCGCAGGCGACGGGCAAAGCGATCAAGGGTTGGTTTGTCGCCTGCCCGTACACGCCGCAGCGCATGCTCGAACTGCCCGAGCGCACCGTGTATGGCAAGATCACGCAGACGGGCCGGATGGCGGAGAAGCTCGGCGCGCGGGTGCTCGGCCTGGGCGCGTTCACATCGGTGATCGGCGATGCGGGCTTGACGGTGGCAAAACAATTGTCAATCCCGGTGACGACGGGCGACTCATACACCGTCGCCGTCGCGGTGGAATCAGTGCGCGAGGCGGCGCGCCAGCTCGACGTGCCGCTGGGCGCGGCGACCGCCGCCGTCGTCGGCGCGACCGGGGCGATTGGGGCGGCGGCCTCCGAGTTGATGGCGCGCGAGGTCGAGCGGCTGTGGCTGATCGGCAAGCCGGGCCGCAGCGCCGCGCTTGAGGCGTTACGCGACCGCATCGCCGCGCGCACATTGTGCGAAGTCCGCATCGCCCACGAGGTGGCGGTGCTGCCCGAGTGCGAGGTGGTGTTGACGGTGACGAGCGCCGGCGCAGCCCACATCCACCCCGAGCATTTGAAGCCGGGGGCGATTGTGTGCGATGTGGCCCGCCCGCGCGATGTGTCGGCGCAGGTGGCCGCGGCGCGCGAGGATGTGCTGGTGATCGACGGCGGCATGGTCGAGGTGCCGGGCGAGGTGGACTTTCATTTCAACTTCGGCTTCCCGCCGCGGATGGCCTACGCCTGCATGGCCGAGACGATGGCCCTGGCGCTCGAAGGCCGCTGGGAGAGTTACACGCTCGGCAAAGACATCAGTGTGGCGCAGGTGGAAGAGATCGCCCGCATCGCGACCCGGCACGGCTTCCGGCTGGGCGGCTTTCGTTCGTTCGAACGGCCAGTGACGGCCGAGCAAATCGCGCAGGTGAAGGTCGCGGCCCAACGGTCGCGGGAGAGAGTGGCATGACTCAGCGGCACTTACTCATCGTCGAGGACGACCCCGACACCGCCAACCTGTTGCAGATGTACTTCGCCGGCAGCGGCTACGATACGCACGTCATCGGGCGCGGGCCGGAGGCGCTGAGCGCGGCGCGTCACAAGCCGCCCGACCTGGTGCTGCTCGATATCAACCTGCCGGGCATGAACGGCCTCGATGTGTGCGCGGCCCTGCGCGCCGCGCCGCGCACCGCCTATCTGCCCATCATCTTCATCAGCGAGCGCAACTCGCAGGCCGACCGCATCGCCGGGTTGAGCGCGGGCGCGCACGACTTCGTCGCCAAGCCCTTCGACCTCGAGGAATTGCGCTTGCGGGTGCAGGCCGCCATCAACCGCGCCGAGCGCGACCACCTCACCGACCCGCGCACCGGCCTGCCCACCGGCCGGCTGGTTGATGAACAGATCCGGCGGGTGAAGGAGCAGCCGGGCTGGCACGCGCTCGAGTGCCAAATCGACTCGTTTCGCGCCTTTGTGGATCTGAACGGCTTCGCGGCCGGGGACGATGTGCTCAAGTTCGCCGCCCACCTGCTGCGCGATGTCGTGGCGACCCACGGCACGGCCGATGATTTCCTCGGCCACCCGGCCAACGACACCTTCATCATCCTCACCGCTGCGCTCGACCCGGACGCGCTGGCACAGGCATTGCAGGCCCGTTTCGACGAGGACGTCAAAACCCACTACTCGTTTATGGATGCCGAGCAGGGCTTCATCCAGATTCGGGGCAACGACGGGCAAATGACCCAGGCCCCGCTGATGACGTTGCGGGTGAGAGAGAAATAATCGCCACTTACCATTCACCAATTACATTCCGACGGAGGTCATTGGTCAGTGGTAACGGAGGACGCCATGAACAAAAGCCGATTACTGGTGGTTGAGGACGACTTCGATATCTCCAACATGCTGCGGATTTATTTCAGCGGGCAGGGTTACGAGGTGAACGTGGCCCCGCGCGGCAGCGACGCGCTGGAGATGACGCGCAAGGGCCTGCCCAACCTCATCCTGCTCGACATCATGCTGCCGGATATGGATGGCTTCGCCGTCTGCCAGCAGTTGCGGACGACGACGCGCACGCAGCATGTGCCCATCATCTTCCTCACCCAGCGCGACGAGCGCAGCGACAAGATTCAGGGCCTCACCCACGGCGCGGACGATTACATCACCAAGCCCTTCGACATCGAGGAGCTCAAGCTGCGCGTGCAGAACTCCATCGCCCGGCAGGAGCGCGAGAACTCGCTCGACCCGCGCACCAGCCTGCCGTCGGGCCGGTTGATCGAGGACCAATTGCGCAAGATCATCCGCGAGGACGGCTGGGCGTTCATGGATTGCGGCATCCTCAACTTTGGCCGCTTCCGCGACGCCTACGGCTTCATCGCCGGCGACGAAGTGTTGCGCTTCACGGCCATGCTGCTCGGCGAGGTGGTGGATGAGTCCGGCACGGCCAACGACTTCGTCGGCCACCCCGGCGGCGAGAACTTCGTGGTCGTGACCCAGGCGGCCAGGGCCAAAGCCGTCAAGACAAGCCTCAAGCAACGCTTTGCCGAGGAGGTACAGACCCATTACAACTTCATCGACCGCGAGCGCGGCTTCATCCTGGTCAAGGACGCGCGCTCGCCGGAGGGCGGCGAATTCAAAGCCGACCTGATGAAGATGGCCATCGGCATCGTCACCCCGGAGACACGCCAGTTCTCCGACATCCGCGAGATCACCGAGCTGGCCGCCGAGGCCCGCCGGCAGGATGCCGCTTCCGAATAGTCGTGTAGGCAAGTAGTCCGCTAGTCAGGTAGCCCGGTAGTTGCCGCAGTTCGACTACCCGGCCGCTCGACTACTCGACTACTCAACCAAATCAATGCCGCTGTCTCCGTTGCCGTTTGCATTTCTGACCATCGCCTCGGCGGGTTGCTGCTGGCCGGGGTGTGGGTGGCGTTGCGCTGGCTCGGCGCTCAGCCGCCGCACGCCTACGTCACCTCGCCCATCCCGGCCACGCTCGATCTGGCCGAGGAGGAATCGGGCCTGGTGATCGCGCAGAGCGGCGGCAAGGTACTGTTCATCAACGAGCGCGCCAAACAGTGGCTGGGGGCTGAGGCCAGCGACCTCAACACCTTGTCGCGCCGCGTTCGGCCAAGCGATACCTTCGTCGAGTTGTTCGCCAACGAGGGCACGGCGCGCTTCAATCTGGGCGTGAGCGGCAAACAGGTCGAGGCG
>Ga0114938_1003033_pt1 | contig 10166 bp, 1 predicted proteins | sample AshMeaBigSpring_FD_88675 | JGI IMG/M metagenome (GOLD analysis project Ga0114938, IMG submission 88675) | Groundwater microbial communities from Big Spring, Nevada to study Microbial Dark Matter (Phase II) - Ash Meadows Big Spring | ecosystem: Environmental > Aquatic > Deep subsurface >...
GAAAAATTCGCAGGCGTTTTTGACCTGACCTATACCCGCTTCAACGACCTTAAGATCGCTGAAGCCCATGCCCTGCAGGCAGAGAAAGATTTACTGGAAATCAAGACTGCGCGTCAAAAGGCGGAACAGGCCCTCACCGAACTGAAAGCCACGCAGGCCCAACTTGTACAACAGGAAAAACTAGCCTCTTTGGGCCAACTCACCGCCGGCATCGCCCACGAAATCCAGAACCCCCTCAACTTTGTCAATAATTTCTCGGAGATCAATGCCGAACTCTCTGAAGAAATCCTCGAAGCTGCCTCAAAGGGCGATATCGAAGAAGTCAAAGCCCTGGCCATCGACATCAGGTCAAACCAGGAGAAAATCCGCGAACACGGGAAACGGGCGGACTCCATCGTCAAGGGCATGCTGCAGCACTCCCGCAGCAGCAGCGGTGTCAAGGAGCCCACAGACATTAATAAACTCGCGGATGAATACCTGCGGCTGGCGTATCACGGCCTTCGCGCGAAGGACAAATCCTTCAATGCTTCCATAGAAACGGATTTTAATAATGACATCGGCCCCATTCCCCTCATGCCACAGGAGATGGGGCGGGTCCTGCTGAACCTATTCAATAATGCCTTTTACGCCGTACACGAACGTTCGCGCTCAGGCATTCAAGGATATGAACCCACGGTGACTGTCTCCACGAAGACACACAACGCCAAAGTATACATATCCGTACAAGACAATGGCCCTGGTGTCCCTGAAACGATCTGGGAAAAAATCTTCCAGCCCTTCTTCACCACCAAACCCACCGGGCAGGGAACGGGACTGGGCTTGTCGCTGAGCTACGATATTGTCACCAAGGGACACGGCGGAGAAATCACCCTGCAGACAAAGGACGGCGTTGGCACAACATTTACCATTTCATTACCCTTAGTATAGTTCGAGCATGGATAGCGAAAAGAAAGCATTGATGTTGAGCACCTATCGCCAGTTTATGGAAACCGGCCTGGGTAATGGGGATCCTGTATCTCTGCAGCAGATCGTGGATACAAAGATTGTTGGATTTGGAACGGCTATGGATGAAAAAATACAGGGCATTGAGGAAGTTAAAACGCTCCTTGAAAACCAGAAAGAGCAGGGTAAAGCATTGGATATATCATGGAAGATTGTTCCGATTTCTCATTTTACGACTGCTGACGAGCAAACGGCTGTTTTTGCCGATGATGTGTACCTGACCATAAAGTCGCGAGAAGAATCCATCGACATGTATATCCGTTTTTCCACAGTGCTCAACTATGTCGATGGTCAATGGAAAGTCATTCATTGGCACGGTTCCAAACCTGAACAGGTGGAGAGCGGGAAAGATACCTGGGGCCTCGACTTATGGAAGCAAAAGGCTGCAGCACTCGAGCAATTGGTGGAAGAAAAAACAACGGACCTTCTGCATAAAAACAGGGAACTGCAGATCGAAGCTGCACTGGAAAAAGTGCGGTCCGTGGCGATGGGCATGAAAGCGCCGGAAGACATGCTCTCGATCTGCAAGACGATTTCTCAACAGCTGGAGGCACTGGGTCTGCGCAATATCCGCAATGTACAAACCGCCATTTTCTACCCGGATCGTGGTAGATATATGAACTATGAGTTCTATGCAAAGCACGATAAAACCTTTGTCACGGATGCTGACTACCGGAGCCACCCCATCCAGCAGTCCTTCGCCCGGAAAATGATGAAAGGTCCCCATGAGGAACACAGGGAACATCTCAAGGGAAAGCAATTGCGCGACTGGTACGATTTTCTACTAACTACCAACCAGTTCGCCGACGAATATATCCTGCAGGCGGAATCGCTCGATTATTACTTGTTCTCGCTGGGCCCTGTGGCCCTGGGTATATCAACTTACGCCGCGCTCGAACCAGGAGAGATCGACCTCTTCAAGCGCTTTATCAAAGTATTCGAGTTGGCCTACCAGCGGTACCTCGACATCGAAAAAGCACTTCTCCAGGCTAAAGAAGCCCAAACCGAACTTGCCCTGGAAAGAATCCGTGCCAAGGTTACCGCCATGATGGAATCGAAGGACCTCCTGGACATTGTTGTATCCATGCGGAAGGAATTCGTGGAGCTTGGACATGAAGCCCATTATTTCTGGTACATGCGATGGCTCCCGGACCAATACGAGAAAGCCATGACCAGCGGCGATGGTACGCGGATTGGCATGATCATGACCTTACCCAGGCATATCCATGGCGATATCCCCCTGCTGGCCAGTTGGGAAAAGAGTACAGAACCGGCAGTGGTCTATCCCATGGATGTGGACGCGGCGATCGCCTATGTCCACAAAATGGTTGAACTGGGGAATTTTATCCAGGTCGATCCCCAGGCTCCCACGGAAGAAGACCTGCGTCATATCAACGGCCTTACTTTTGTGATGGCTCGCACTACCCATGGTGAGATCGGCTACAGTTTACCGGGCGAAGTGCCCCATCCCCCTGCCAGCGATATAGCCACCCTCGTTCGTTTTGCCGGCGTCTTTGACCTCGCCTATCGTCGCTTTGAAGACCTGCAGCAAGCGGAAAAAAGAAACCGGGAGACGCAGATCGAACTGGCCCTGGAAAGGGTCAGGGCCAAAGCGATGGCCATGCATGAAAGCAGGGAACTGGGCAGCGTGGCGGCCGTCATGTTTGACCAGATGCGGATGCTGGGCGGTGAACTCTTTGCCTTCGGCATCGTGCTGTGCGACCCGCAGAAAAGCACCGTGGAACAATGGCATGGCCTCGCAGAAGGGGACATGATGACACCCTTTGAAGTACCCATCGATCTGGATTATATCCATCGGTATCGATACGATCAATGGAAGGCCGGCGTGGGGCTTTTCTCCATTGAAATACCTTCAGACTACATCGCACGGCACTTTGAACTGATGTTCGCCCTGCCCTCCGTCCGGACCGTACTGGATGATTTGTCGGCAAAGGGCATCAACCTGGCTGCGCCGTCCTGGGAAATTGATTATGGCGCATCGTTCAAGCATGGGTATCTGCTGGTGTCATCGCTTACACCTTTTGCAGAGTCTCATGTCTTTCCCCGTTTTGCCAAAGTGTTTGAACAGGCCTATACTCGCTTCCTCGATTTGCAGAAAGCGGAAGCCCAGGCAAGGGAAGCGCAGATCGAAGTATCACTGGAAAGGACCCGTACCCAAAGTATGCTGATGCAGCATTCAGATGAAATCAAATCCATCTCCAATACTTTTCATGAACAGTTGATCCAACTAGGTATCCCCTCCGAGTTTTCTTATGTCTGGCTTCCGAACGAACCTAGCAAAGAACATCAATTTTGGGCGAGTTGGTCCGAGCTCGTAAACGGCAAGACGGCCTTCAAGAGCAAGCAGGTCACCTATCCGCTAGACAAATCAGAGCCCTATACCAAAGCCTGTTTTGATGCCTGGGCTCAGCCGGAAGTCGTTTTGGAAGCGTTTATTCCCCCCACAGAAGTAGCAGGATTTTTTGAGGTTTGGAAGGAGTTGCTGGAGGGAGCTGAAAAGCTTACAGCTTCGTATTTCCCGGAAGGGATTTACTATTCCGAGGCGTATATGCGGTATGGGTGTTTTGGTATCAACATCCGGCGAAAGCTGACCGAAGAGGAAAAAGCCCTTCTAAAGCGCTTTTCCATTGAATTTGAAAGAGCCTATACCCGATTTCTGGACCTCAAGAAAGCCGAAGCCCAGGCGCGGGAAGCGCAGATCGAAGCGGCGCTGGAAAGGGTGAGGAGCCGTGGCATGGGCATGCAAAAAAGCCATGAACTGACGGACGTGATTCAAATCGTCTACGATCAAATGGCCCAACTGAATATGCCTGTAGAACACACCGGGTTCATCCTGGACTATAAAACACGCAATGACTACGTCAGTTGGATTGCCGACCACCTCGAAAGTCCTTCCCATATTGTCATACCGTATTTTGAGGCCATCTATTATAACCGGTTCAATGAAGCCAAAAGAGAAGGTGCAGCGTTCTTTGCAGTTAACCTGGACTTTGACGAAAAAAACAGGTTCTACCAGGATCTGTTCAGACACCTGCCGGGATTCCCGGAAGAATCAAAATCATTTATCCTGGAGCAGCCGGCCCTGACCCTATCTACCGTTTTGTTGGACGACGTCGCACTGTATATCGAAAATTTTTCCGGCAAGCCATACAGTAACGAGGAAAACGGTGTGCTGATGCGCTTCGGAAAAGTTTTCCAGCAGACCTATACCCGCTTCCTTGACCTGCAGAAAGCGGAAGCCCAGGCCCGGGAAGCACAGATAGAAACTGCCCTGGAAAGGGTGAGAAGCAGAACCATGGGCATGCAACAAAGCGACGAATTAAAGGAGGCTGCCATGTTATTGTTCCAACAGGTAGTGGCCTTAGGCGTCCCGGCATTTGGAACCGGCTTTAACATCTGGGACGAGGACCGAAAATATGCAACGGCTTGGATGGCAGGCATAGACCGCCTTCAACCCCCATTTAAAACATCCTGCGCTGAAGATATCTTCTTAAGAATTCACGAGGCAGCAGAAAGAGGCGAGACGCTGTTTGTTGAGGAACAAGGAGGCGAATCACTGAAGGAGCATTATGACTACATGGCTTCCATTCCCGTCTTCAAAGAAATCGCGGATAACATGGCCAGCGCGGGACAATCCTTTCCCGCTTTTCAAATCATGCACTGCGCCTTTTTCTCCCTCGGCTACCTGATGTTCATAACCTTCGAGCCCGTTCCCGAGGCATACGACATCTTCAAACGCTTCGCCAAAGTGTTTGAACAAACCTACACCCGCTTCCTTGATCTGAAAAAAGCTGAGGCACAGGCCAGAGAAGCACAGATAGAGGCCGCACTGGAACGAGTGAGAAGCCGGACCATGGGCATGCAAAAAAGTACTGAGCTCAATGAAGTGGCATTTGTGCTTTTCGAACAGGTGCGGCTGCTGGGCGGCCGGCTTTGGGGGACAGGTTTTGTATTGTGCGATAAGCAGCAAGGCAGCGATGAATTTTGGTTTGCCAATGAAATGGGAATCATGCCGGCCGTCAGTATTCCGAATACAGAAGACGATGTGCACGTGGCGATGCTCCGCGGATGGAAACAAAACCAGGAATACCTGCTTATGGAAAAAGGCGGCGATGCACTTGCCGCGCATTATGCATATCTCTATGGACTGCCCCAGATGAAAGCTTTTTTTGATCCCATGCTGGCGGCTGGTTTCACTTTCCCGCAATGGCAGCAATGGCATGCGGCCTATTTCTCGAAAGGTTACCTGCTCATTATCACCACGGAACCACATGCCGAACCAGACATTTTTAAACGCTTCGCCAAAGTGTTCGACCAGACATACACCCGCTTCCTTGACCTCCAGAAAGCAGAAGCACAGGCACGTGAAGCACAGATCGAAGCGGCACTGGAAAGGGTGAGAAGCAGAACGATGGCCATGCAAAAAAGTTCAGAGCTGCCTGAAACATCCTACATCCTATCTCAGCAACTTAAAGAATTGGGTGAACCGTCAGAGCAACTTACCATAGGCGTTGTGGATGAGGAAAATAAAGCCATTGACATCTCGGCTACCCTCCATGGGAATATGTTGAAACAAACATACCTGCACAGTATCGACGAGCCTTATATGATGAGTAAGGTATACAAAGCCTGGAAAAATCAGCTTAAAACCTTGGTGGTCGAATTGAAAGGCGATGAATTGAATGCTTACAATAGGTATCGCAATGAGCTGACAAAATCGGAAATGTTCCCAACAAATCTGGGAAAGGAAGATCGACGAATTGTTTATGCCGCTTTCTTTTCAAAAGGCATGCTCGCCTTGGCAGTCAATGAACCCCGGCCACCGCAATCTCTTGAACTCTTAGAAAGATTTGCTTCAGTCTTCGATCTTACTTACACGCGCTTCCTGGATCTGCAGAAAGCAGAAGCCCAGGCGAGGGAAGCACAGATCGAAGCGGCCCTTGAGCGGGTTCGAAGTAAAGCAATGGCCATGCACAACAGCGATGAGGTAGGAGAGAGTGTGGCCACGTTATTTGAGGAGCTGTTAAAACTGGGTGTTCTGGGAGCCGGCGACCGTTGCGGCATCGGCATTATGCAGCCGCAGTATACCATGGAAGCCTGGACGGCGGCAAAAACGCATGATGGCAAAGCCGAACTGACCATTGGCATTCTGAACATGACCCTGCATCCCCTGCTGAAGGCAGCGTACGAAGGCTGGGTATATAAAAAGGACATCCATCAATATATCCTTGAGGGAAAAGATAAAGACACATATGCCGAGATGATCCGAAACCAGGTTAATTACAAGATCAGGAGAGATAACTTCATGGAAGCCGAACGCATGGTACACACCGACTTCTACTTCAAGGAAGGATGTCTTTATGTGTTTTCCCATAAGGATTTGTTGCCTGAAATCATTTCCACATATAAACGATTCACCATAGCTTTTGGACAAACCTACACCAGGTACCAGGATCTTAGAAAAGCCGAAGCCCAAGCCCGGCAAGCTCAGATAGAAGCCGCCCTGGAAAGTATCCGCAGCAAAGCCATGGCCATGCGTACCAGCGAAGATATCGCTGAAACCACGGCCGCATCCTTTGCAGAGCTCAAGAAATTGGGTATCTCTTCTTTTCGAAGCGGCGTGGGCATCTTAACCAAAGGATCAAGAATGGCCCAGGTATTTGCGGACACGCGTGCCGAGGATGGACAAACCAGGGCTTTGAGTACGATGCGGAGTATGGATGAACACCCGGCATTGCAACAGCAATATACAGCCTGGGAGAAACAAGAGGACTATGAGCAATTCCTGTCGGGCGATGAACTGATCACTTACTACAGTCATCCGTTCTTTCAAAAATCGAATATCGATCTGCAGAATTATTCCGGGAACAACCAGGAATGCGGTTATTACTTTGCTTTCCCGGATGGTCTCTTTTACGCATGGTCGTACCAGCCTTACACCGAGGATGAAAAAAATATACTCAGGCGTTTCCGGAACATTATTTCGCTCACCTTCAGACGCTACCTGGATCTTCAAAAAGCCGAAGCCCAGGCCCGTGAAGCCACCAAGCAGGCTTCGCTCGACCGGGTGCGAGCCGTGATCGCCAGCATGCGATCTGCCGAAGACCTGGAGCTGATCACGCCGTTGATCTTTAAGGAGCTGACGACCCTGGGCGTGCCCTTTATCCGGTGCGGCGTCTTCATCATCCATGAAGACAGGCAAATCATCGATGCCTACCTGTCATCGCCCTCCGGCGCTTCCCTCGGCGTGTTGCACCTTCCTTTCCAGGCCAGTGAACTCACCCTGCAAACCGTGGACGCCTGGCGCAACGGCCAGGCGCACCGCCAACACTGGAGCCAGGCGGATTTCATCGCCTGGACAAAGCAGATGATGGACCAGCACCAGATTGAAAGCAGCAGTACCTACCAGGGTGCGGATGCCGCCCCTGAATCCCTCGATCTCCATTTCGTACCCTTTGCCCAGGGCATGCTCTATGTAGGTGCGCTCCAGTCTTTGGGCGATCAGGACCTGGATCTGGTCATCGCCCTTGCCAAATCCTTTTCCATTGCCTATGCCCGCTATGAGGACTTTGTGAAGCTGGAAATGGCCAAAGCCAACATCGAATCCACCCTGACAGAACTGAAAGCCACGCAGGCCCAGCTGGTCCAGCAGGAAAAACTGGCATCCCTGGGCCAGCTCACTGCCGGCATCGCCCATGAGATCCAAAACCCGCTGAACTTCGTGAATAATTTCTCCGAGATCAATGCCGAACTCTCCGAGGAAATCCTCGAAGCTGCCGCAAAGGGCGATATAGAAGAAGTCAAAGCTTTGGCCATCGACATCAAGTCCAACCAGGAAAAAATACGGGAACACGGCAAACGGGCGGACTCCATCGTCAAAGGAATGCTGCAGCACAGCCGCAGCAGTTCCGGCGCCAAAGAACCTACCAATATTGCCTCCCTGGCAGACGAATACCTTCGCCTGGCCTACCATGGCATGCGGGCCAAGGATAAATCCTTCAATGCATCCATCAAAACGGCCTTTGAACCCAACCTGCCACTTGTTCCCGTGGTGGCACAGGATATCGGCAGGGTATTGCTAAACCTGTTCAACAATGCATTCGATGCCGTCAGCGAAAAACAAAGAATGGAGGGCGATGGGTATGTCCCGGAACTAATCGTGCAGGTTGGCTGGGCCGATGATCTGCCAGGCGATGGCCTGCATACGCGGGATCTCGCCGGTGGGTCCCGCGATCTGCGGAATTCACCCAATCAAAAATCCGAAATCCAAAATCAGAAATCGATCGCGATAGCGATCTCAGACAACGGTACCGGGATCCCGGAAGCCATTAAAGCAAAAATCTTCCAGCCCTTCTTCACCACCAAACCCACGGGACAGGGGACGGGATTGGGTTTGAGTCTGAGTTATGATATTATCAAGTCGCACGGAGGGGATATAACGGTGAACACGAAAGAAGGTGAAGGAACTGAATTTATCGTTCAATTGCCAACGAACAGGGAAGCATGAAAAAATTCCTATATGTAATATCGCTGTTCCTGGCACCACTGTTAACCGCCGGGCAACCCGCAAATCCACACCTGGGCAACTTGCACAGGTCTCTTTCCGATGCAAGAAACGATACCGCAAGATTGAAAGCATATAGCGACCTCGGGGCTTATTACACGCTTGAGGACCGCGACAGCTCAGGTTACTACCTGGAAAAAGCTTACTCCCTTGCGGTTGCACTACATCTAAAATTAAACGAAGCATCCATATTGAACCTGATGGGGGTTCTCCAGATGCAACAGGAAAAATTTGCGAAGTCGCTGGAATTCTATTTAAGGGCGATGCATATCGCAAAAGATCCTTCCATTGAAAAAACCATCCGGCAATTGTCGCCGGGTCAAAGCCCTGCCAGTGCAAGAATGCTCGAGATAAGCAAGAGCTACGATTTGATCGGGTTGCTGAATGCATACACCGGAAACTGGACCGAAAACATCAAAAATCAAATGAAATATTACCGGGAAGCTGAAAAGTACGCCATCGCATCCGGTAATCAAAGGCAGATCGCCACGGTAACATTTCACATGGGTATCGCCTATAAAAACGCGGGGAAATTAGATTCTGCGCTCATATTCATTAAAAAGGCTCAATCAGCATTTTCAGCATTGAACGATGCACAGCTGGGTCGTTCACTGATATACCTGGGGGAAACCTATGAGCAGATGGGAAATCCAGACCTGGCCGCCCATACTTTACTGCAGGCGTCGGCAATGCTAAACCAGACAAATGACTATGTGCACAGGGGCCTTGCATATACTACCCTGAGCCGGGTCTATGGGCTTTTATCAAAGACCGACTCCGCATTGTATTATGCGAAGGAAAGTTCCAGGATCTTTGAAAAACGCAGGGACCCTGCCTGGAAAAGAGATGCATACAACCTGATCGCTTCCCATTTTGACCGTCTCGGTAAAATCGACAGCGCCACCTTCTACCTAAAATTAGCCAAATCGCTCAGTGACAGCCTGAGCATTGAAGAGCGAAAAAATCTGCTGGCATTCCAGGACGTCCTTATAGATGAACAGATAAAATTGGAAAACCTGGAGAAAGAGAGAATTGAAACACGTGAGAAAATAAAAATATCCCTGCTGATGTCAGGTATTGGTGTATTCCTGGTTATTGCATTATTGCTTTACAGGAATAACCGGGCAAAGAAAAAAACGAATGAGATGCTCCAGCAACGGAATGTACAAATCGAAAATACGTTACATCAGTTACGGTCTACCCAATCGAAGCTGATCCAGTCAGAGAAAATGGCCTCGCTTGGTGAGTTAACGGCCGGCATAGCGCATGAAATTCAAAACCCGATCAACTTCGTCAATAATTTCAGTGAAGTCAGCAGTGAGTTGATCGATGAAATGAAAGAGAAAATAAACAAGGGCAACTATGAAGAAGCGAACGCCATTGCAAATGACGTAAAACACAACCTTGATAAAATAACGCATCACGGCAAACGCGCGGATTCCATCGTAAAAGGGATGTTACAACACAGTCGCAGCAGCGCAGGCACTAAAGAACCCACCGACATTTCCGCGTTAGCTGATGAATACCTCCGCCTGGCCTACCATGGCATGCGGGCCAAGGACAAAGCCTTCAATGCATC
>Ga0114938_1003034_pt1 | contig 10166 bp, 3 predicted proteins | sample AshMeaBigSpring_FD_88675 | JGI IMG/M metagenome (GOLD analysis project Ga0114938, IMG submission 88675) | Groundwater microbial communities from Big Spring, Nevada to study Microbial Dark Matter (Phase II) - Ash Meadows Big Spring | ecosystem: Environmental > Aquatic > Deep subsurface >...
GGAAGATTTTCCCTGATTCCAGGGGGTCAGGTCGATGTTTTCGGCCAGCGCGTATCCGCGAGGTCGAGTTGATCGGCCGAAAAATGGACCAGACCCCGGGCCGTGAACTCCGGGTCGAGGACCAGGTAACCGTTCACGACCCGCTGGACGCTTTTCCCTGATTCCAGGGGGTCAGGTCGATGTTTTCGGCCAGCGCGTATCCGCGAGGTCAAGTTTATGGGGGGGGGCTTCGCGGAGTCAGGCCCTGTTTTCGGTTTTCGAGCGATTTGGTCGACTGTACAACGGCGCGACCACTCCGCATACAACGCTCCCGTGTCCCAGAGTCTCTGAGCGAGCGAAGCGTGGCCAAGCAACTGGAATCGCAATTCTGAAACCCTCTGAAAACCGACAACAGGGTCTGACCCCAATTTGTTTGGAAGGCGGCTGATCCACGGCGGCTACGATGGCACCGTGAATGTCTGGCGGTTGGACTGAATTCGCCCGCACGCATTTGCTCTGCGCCCCGTGCGCGAGCCGCGCCGATGTGCACCCTCCGGCATCCGTATCCACCCGTCCCGCGTCGGAAAGGCACATGCGGGCATCAGCTTCCACGCGCGAACCGCCCCGCCGTATCCGCGAGCTCGGGCCACGATTGACGCGTCCGCACGATCGGTTCATACTGACCGCGGCGGGGTCCGGGATGGCTTCGGTGCGCCTGCCTGGACTGGAGTAGCCGTTCACGGGTCGGGGTCTGGTCCATTTTTCGGCCGACAGACTCGACCTCGCAGATACGCTTTGGCCGAAAACATGGACCTGACCCCCTGGAATCAGGCACAATTCTCCACCGGGCTGTGAACGGTTACGGACTGGATTGCTCGGCTGGGCGATGTTCCCTGGCGGAGCCGCGGACTTTTCCCCGGGAGGGAACTCGTGCGGCGTGAAGTCGGAGGCAGAGACACCGCGCCAGCGGCACCGCTTGCGGCAGGTGATGAAGGCTTCGCGTTCGACTGCGTGTCGCTCGATCTCGAAGTCGGCGTTCAGGATCCGCGTATTCGCAGCTTTGCCGCGGTGCGCGGCGACACGGGTAAGCAGTTCGCGTTCAAGGGCGGTGATCTCGCGCAGGCTCTCGCGCGGCTCGACGAGCTGGCTGACGGCGCCGCGTTCGTGCTCGGCCACAACATCATCGCCTTTGACCTGCCGCACCTGGCCGCCGTGGAACCCGATCTTCGGCTGCTGAAGCTGCCGGCAGTCGACACGCTGCGCATCAACCCGCTCGCCTTTCCGCGCAACCCGTATCACCGCCTGGTCAAGCACTACCAGGACGGCGCGTTGAAGCGGGTGCAGCGGAATGATCCGCTGCTCGATGCGGAACTTGCGCTGCAGGTGTTCCGCGACCAGCGCAAGGCGCTCGCCGCCGCCCAGCAGCAGAGGCCGGAGCTGATGGCGGCCTGGCATTGGCTGACGACCGATGCCTCAGGCCGGGCAGACGACGGCAGGCCGGCGGCGGGCGGGCGCGCACGGGCCGGACTCGACGAGTTCTTCGCCACGCTGCGCCGCGCTCCTCGGCCCGACGAAGCCGAGGCGCACGCGGCGATCGAGCAGGTGCTGGCCCGCGGTGGCTGCATCACGCACGGTCGCGAGATCGTCGCTGGCAGCGCGCGGCTCGGCTGGCCGCTGGCGTATGCGCTGGCCTGGCTGTCCGTAGCCGGGGGCAATTCGGTGATGCCGCCGTGGGTGCGGCACCAGTTTCCCGAGGCAGGCGGGCTGGTGCGGCGGCTGCGCGACGAGGCCTGCCCCGACCCGGGCTGCGGTTGGTGCCGCGAGCGGCACGACGCGCGGCGCGAGCTGGCGCGCTGGTTCGGCTTCCCGGAATTCCGCCCCGAGCCGGCGGACGATCAGGGACGGCCGTATCAGCAGTTGATCGTCGAGGCGGCGATGCAGGGCCGGCACCTGCTCGCCATCCTGCCCACCGGCACCGGCAAGTCGCTGTGCTACCAGATCCCGGCGCTGTCGCGTTACGACAAGACCGGCGGGCTGACGATCGTGATCTCGCCGCTGGTGGCGCTGATGGCCGACCAGGTCGCCGGGCTGGAGGCGCGCGGCATCACCTGCGCCGCGGCGCTCAACGGCCTGCTGTCGATGCCGGAGCGCGGCGACGTGCTCGACCGCGTGCGGCTGGGCGGCGTGGGCATCCTGCTGGTGTCGCCGGAGCAGTTGCGCAGCCAGGGCTTTCGCGGGGCAGTCGCGCAGCGCGAAATCGCCGCTTGGGTGCTCGACGAGGCGCACTGCCTGTCCAAGTGGGGCCACGACTTCCGGCCCGACTACCGCTATGTCGGCCGCTTCATCCGCGCGCATGCCGGCGAAGACGCGGTGCCGCCGCTGTTGTGCCTGACGGCGACGGCGAAGCCGGAAGTGAGCGCCGACATCGTCGCCCACTTCCGCGACCGGCTCGGCATCGACCTGGTCGTCTACGACGGCGGCGCGCAGCGGATCAACCTCGACTTCGACGTCGTGCCGACCAGCGGCGGCGAGAAGCGGGCGCACATCCACCAGGTGCTCGAGCAGGAGCTGCCGCCGGAGAGGCCGGGCGGCGCGATCGTCTACTGCGCCACGCGCCGCACGACCGAGGCCGTGGCGAAGTTCCTGGGCGAGAAGGGCCTGGCGGCGGCGTGCTTCCATGCCGGCCTGAAGCCGGAGCGCAAGAAGGAAGTGCAGCAGGCGTTCATTCGCGGCGATCTGCGCGTGATCGTCGCCACCAACGCCTTCGGCATGGGCATCGACAAGCCGGACGTGCGCGTGGTGGTGCACGCGGACATTCCCGGTTCGCTGGAGAACTACCTGCAGGAGGCCGGGCGCGCCGGCCGCGACCGGCAGGCCTCGCGCTGCGTGCTGCTGTACACGCCGGAGGACGTCGAGCGGCAGTTCGGCATGTCGGCCCGCTCGCGGCTGACGCAGGCGGAGATCGCCTCGGTCCTGCGCGCGCTGCGGCGGCTGGACGTGAAGAAGCGGCTCGGCGGCGAGGTGATCGCCACGCCGGGCGAGATCCTGCTCGAAGAAGAGGAGGGTAGCTTCAGCCGCGATTCGGCCCCCACCGACGACACGCGCGTGCGCACGGCCGTATCGTGGCTGGAAGAGGCGAAGCTGCTCACGCGCGAGGAGAACCGGGTCCAGGTCTTTCCGTCGTCGCTGCGGGTGAACTCGCGCGACGACGCGCAGGCCAGGCTCGACAAGGCGAATCTGGCCGACGGCTACCGCCGCAGCCTGCTGGCGATCGTCGAGGCGCTGATCTCGGCCGAGCCGGACGAAGGCGTCTCGACCGACGAGCTGATGGCCGTGTCGGGGCTGAATGCCGAGCGCACGTGCAAGGCCCTGCACGACATGGAGACGCTCGGCATCGCCAGCAACGACACCGCGCTGACCGCCTTCGTGCACGCGGGTGTGGAGAACTCGTCGCAAAAGCGACTTGAGGAAGCGGCGGCGTTGGAGAATGCGCTGATTGGCGAAATGCGCGCGGCCGCGCCCGATCTGCTGCCCGGCGAACAGACCCTGTTGCATCTGCGTCATGCAACGCAGCGGCTGAAGGACGCCGGCCACGCGCAGGCTTTTCCGGAACAGCTGCTTCGCATCGTGCGGAGCATCGCCGCCGATGGCCGCGCCGAGGGGGGCGGCGGCGGCAGCCTGAGCCTGCGCCGGCTCGATCCCGAAACGGTGCAAATGACGCTGCTGCGCACATGGGCCGACCTCGAAACGACCTCGCAGCTTCGCCGGGCCGGGGCAAAGCGCCTGCTGGTGCACCTGCTCGGCTGCCTGCCACCGGGGCAGCGCGGCACCAATCTGCTGGCCGGGACGACACTCGGCATGCTGCTGGCGGCACTGCAAGGCGACCTGAGCCTAAGGGCGGACGTGCGCGACATGAGCAAGCTGCTCGACCGCGCGCTGTTGTGGCTGCACGAACAGGACGTGATCCGGTTAAGCAAGGGACTGGCGGTGTTCCGCCCGGCGATGACGATCCGCCTGGTGTCGGGCAAGCACGGCTTCGCCAAGCCTGATTTCCAGCCGCTGAAGATGCACTACGACGAGCAAGTGGTGCAGATCCACGTGATGGCCGAGTACGCGCTGCGCGGGCTGACAGCCGTCGCCGATGCGCTGCGGCTAGCGATGGACTACTTCAGCCTGAAGCGGGAGGAGTTCCTGCGCCGCTGGCTGCCCGACCGCGAGAAGGAGCTGAGGCTGCAGACGACGCCGGAGTCGTGGCGGCGGATCGTCGAGGAGCTGAACAACGGCGTTCAGCAGCGGATCGTCGCCGACGACCGCGACGCGACCAACCTGCTGGTACTCGCCGGGCCCGGCTCTGGCAAGACGCGCGTGCTCGTGCACCGGATCGCGTACCTGGTGCGCGTGCGGCGCGAGAACCCGCGCGCGATCCTGGCGCTGGCGTACAACCGCCACGCCGCGGTGGAGATCCGCCGGCGGCTGCGCGCGCTGATCGGCGACGACGCCAACGGCGTCACGGTGCTGACCTGCCACGCCCTGGCGATGCGGCTGGCCGGCGCGAGCTTCGCCGAGCGTGCCGCGGAGCCGGGCGACGAGTACTTCCGGCAGGTGCTGACGGACGCCGTGGCGCTGCTCGAGGGCAAGGGGCTCGCGCTGGAGGAAGCCGACGCGCAGCGTGAGCGCCTGCTGGCCGGCTTCCGCTGGATCCTGGTCGACGAGTACCAGGACATCGGCGCCGAGCAGTACCAACTGATCTCGGCGCTCGCCGGCCGCACGCGGCCCGACGAGGACGGCAAATTGAGCCTGCTTGCCGTCGGCGACGACGACCAGAACATCTACGCCTTCGCCGGCGCCTCGGTCGAGTTCATCCGCCGCTTTGCCGAGGATTATGCGGCCAAACCGGTGTTCCTGACGGATAACTACCGCTCGACGAGGCACATCATCGACGCCGCCAACGCGGTGATCGCGCCGGCGGCCGAGCGGATGAAACGGGATCAGCCGATCACCATCGACCGCGCGCGCGATAAATCGAAGGCAGGCGGGCGGTGGGCAGAGCTCGACCCGGTGGGCCAGGGCCGCGTGCAGCTGCTGGCGCCGGCGGGCGACGCGATCGGGCAGGCGGACGCCGTGATGGTCGAGCTGCAGCGGCTGGCGGCACTTGACGCCGACTGGGACTGGGCCCGCTGCGCGGTCATCGCGAGGGAGTGGAAGTATCTCGATCCGGTGCGCGCGTGGTGTGAGCTGAAAAGCATCCCGGCGCAGATGGCGGACGAGGAGCCGCCGCACTTCTGGAGGCTCCGCGAGACGCAACAACTGGTCGACTGGCTGCGCGGCGGCGACAGGAGGCTCGTCGAGGGCCGAGCCATCGAGCAATGGCTGGCAGAGCAGCCGGCCGGCCCGTGGTGGGAAGCGCTGCGCGAGGCGGCTGCCGCGTACGTGCTGGAAACCGGCGGTGCCGAAATGCCGGCGGGGCACTTCAGCGAGTGGCTCGCCGAGTGGGGCCGCGAGTTTCGGCGGCGGCAGACGGGTCTGCTGCTCTTGACCGCGCACCGCGCCAAGGGGCTGGAGTTCGATCACGCGGTGGTGCTCGACGGCGGCTGGGACCAGTGCGCCAAGAACGAGGACCGCGATGCGTCGCGCCGGCTGTATTACGTGGCGATGACCCGGGCGCGACAAACGCTCGTGCTGGCGCGCCTGCACCCCCGGCACGTATTCGCCGACGCACTGGCGGATTTGGCCTGTGGAGTGGCGCGGGAACCGGTCGAGTGCGCGCGGCCGCCGGCGGCTGCGCTCGCCCGCGAGTACCGGCGGCTGACGCTCTCCGACGTTGACCTAAGTTTCGCCGGCCGGAAGAGGCCTGGGCACCCGGTGCATCGAGCGATCGGGCGACTCCGCACCGGTTTGGAGCTATGGCTTCGCGAGGGTCACGGCCGGTTCGAACTAGTGGACGACCGCGGCACGTGTGTCGGCCGGCTGGCCGGCAGATTCTCACCGCCATCGGGCAAGACCTGCATTCGGGCTGATGTGCAGGCGATCGTTGGGCGACGGCGCGAGGAATCGAAGCCCGAGTATCTCGACCGCGTTTGCTGCGCGCAGTGGGAGGTCGTCGTGCCCGAGCTGGTATTTGAGCCTTAGACGGGGGGATGCGCCGCGGCCCACGACGTGTCGGCCTGGCCCGGCCGGCGCGGCGTCGTTTCGATACCGCTTTACGACGGCGAACGGGTCCCTGGGCCGCCCGGTTCAGGCACACGGGCGCGCGGGTCGGCGAGATCGACTGCGGGCCGATTCGGACCGCGGCGCGCTGCGCGCGACGCCTCCCGCACCCTCGCTCCCGCACATGACCGCCCACGGGGTCAGGCCCATGTTTCGGCGGCACCGTCGCACGACGACGCGCCGTCTTCCCGCTGAAAACTCTGCCAGACCCCGGCCCGTGAACGGTTACCCCGCACACGCACCATTTCCACGTGCCGGCCGGGGTCACCGACGGACCGCCTCCTCGCCGCAATTGCCATCAGGGGCGAAATGGCATAGCATCGTGCCGACCTGGTTGGCCGGCCGACGCCGCGTCGGCGAGATTGCGGTTGGCGCTGCCGAGTGACCGGGTGCACGGCGGGTTCCGCCCGTCCGGACGACCTCTTCTTGGATTGTCTGCACTTGTCGTGGGGGGCGGCGCGGGCTGCGGCCCAAGACCGCTCTCCGCGACACGCTCGGGAGCAAAGTTGATGGCTTTTGATATCCAGCGACTGGTCGAGTTTGACTTTCTGCGGGCCACCGAGATCGCGGCGCTCAACTGCATGCAGTGGATCGGCAAGGGAAACAAGGAGGCCGCCGACGAGGCCGCCTGCGACGCCATCCGCGGGATGCTGGACCTGACCGACATCTGCGGCGAAGTGGTCATCGGCGAGGGGATCAAGGATCAGGCCCCTGGCCTGTTCAAGGGCGAGCGGGTGGGAATGTGGCGGCCCGGGGCCCCCCGCTTCGACATCGCCCTGGATCCGATCGACGGCACGACCAACCTGAGCAAGGGGATGCCGAACTCGATCAGCTGCATCGCCGCGGCCAGCCCCAATACCAACGGCGATGCGGGCCTGCAGGAGATCCCGGCGTTCTACATGAAGAAGCTGGCCTACCCGCCGCAGGTCCGCCAGGCCTGGATCGCCGACCCGAAGCTGCCGGTTGATGTGAACGCCCCATTATCCGAAGTCATCCGCGTGACCGCGCAGATTCTGGGCAAGAATGTCCGCGACGTGGTCGTGATGGTGCTCGACCGGCCCCGCAACCAGCCGTTCATCGAGGAGGTGCGCCAGCTGGGTGCCTCGCTGCGGATGATCGCGGACGGCGACATTGCGGCCGCCCTGGCTCCAGCCCTCAGCCGTTCGAACATCGACCTGTACGCGGGCATCGGCGGTTCCGCGGAGGGCGTGTTGGCGGCCGCCGCCCTGCGCTGTCTGGGAGGCGGCATGCAGGGTCAGATCTGGCCGCGCGACGAGGCGGAACGCAGGGCCCTGGTGGAAGCCGGCTGGGGCGACCGGCTGGACAGGGTCTACCGCTCGCTCGACCTGGCCTGCGGCGACGAAATCCTGTTCACCGCCACCGGGATCAGCGACAGCCCGCTGCTCAAGGGGGTCGAAGTCCACGGCACGACGGCCATTACGCATTCCGTGCTGATGCGGGCCAAGAGCGGCACCGTCCGGTACCTGACCACCGAGCACAATCTGCGGAAAAAGACCATTCACCTGCGTTCGAGGGTCGCGGAGGTGCGGATCTGACACGCCCTCTGCCGATCTGGGGCGACGGGTGGGCCCCGGGGCTGGCTCGTTTCCCGGACGCCGAGCAATGCGTGCGGGCAGATGCCGAACCCATGGGCATGCCTGTCCGCCGTTCTTCTCGGCCGGATTTATCGCTGCAGACCGCGCGAAAATCACCGGGTGTCGCCCAGTTGCCCACCCCAACGCGCTCCCTTCTTGACAAGACCTGCTCACTATATTTGCATAGAAGGAACGATCCGCTGCTGGATCGGCCACGCTGTAACCGTTCACATCCTGGTTGAAGATTTGCCGTGATTCCAGGGGGTCAGGTCCATGTTTTCGGCCCACGCCTGTTGACAAGGGGGGAGTTTGTCGGCCGAAAAATGGACCAGACCCCGGCCCGTGAACGGTTATGCCACGCGCGACGAACTTATGCGCAGTCAAGCGGGGCACTGCGAAGGTCGCCCCGGCCTGGACGGGCCGTCGCGCGAGGGGCTCCCGCGTGCCGACGCGCGGGGATGCTGTTTCATTTGTGGTCGCTCGGAAGTTCCCTCTTACTGCCCTCTCCATCCTGGTGCCCTCAACATGCCGACCCGTTCCGACGCCGCGTTCCGCCACCTCCGGCGACTGATGACGAAGGCCGCAGAGCAACATCGCCACCCGTCGCGCGGGTTGAGCCTGCAGACCTTGGAGGCACGCTGCCTGCTGGCCGCCGACGCTGTCCTGTACTGGAACGCCCTTGCGCTGGACGCCGTGGCCAATGACCACACGCCCGCGCTGGTATCGACGGCAGACCAGGGTGGGCCGACGCGGACCTCGCGGGCCCTGGCGATCGTGCACGTGGCCATGTACGACGCGCTCAATTCGATAGAAGGCGCGCACAAGCCTTACCTGGTGGCCAAGGGCGGATCGGGTAGGGCCTCGAAGGAGGCGGCGGTCGCGCAGGCGGCCCACGATACGCTCGCCGCCCTGTACCCCCAGCAGCGGGCCCTCTTCGACGCGGCCCTTCACGCGGTGCTCGACGAAATCCCCAACGGCCGGGCCGAGAACGAAGGGGTGGCGGTCGGCAGATTTGTCGCCCGCAAGATCCTGCTGGCCCGGCAAAACGACGGATTCGATGCCGAGGTCGACCACGTGCTGGGCACCGACCCGGGAGACCACCGGGTCGACCCGCTGCACCCCGACCAGGGCCTGCTCACACCGCATTGGGGCAAGGTGCAACCCTTTGCGATGACGCACGGATCTCAGTTTCGCGTACCGGGACCGCCGGAATTGACCAGCGAGGAGTACGCCGCCGCGTACAACGAAGTCAAGCGGCTGGGAGACGTGAACAGCGCCGAGCGGACCGACGAGCAGACCGAGATCGGCATCTTCTGGGGGTACGACGGGACACCTGGGCTGGGCACGCCGCCCCGCATGCTTAACCAGATCGCGCGCACGATCGCCATCGATCAAGGGAACACGATGTCCCAGAACGCGCGGCTGCTGGCATTGGTCAATGTCGCCATGGCGGACGCGGGGATCGCCTCCTGGGACAGCAAGTACGAGTACGACTTCTGGCGACCGATCGTGGCGATTCGCCAGGAAGCGACCGTCAGCGATGCCGGAGGCATGGACGGAAATCTGGCTACCGCGGGCGATGCCGGTTGGACACCGTTGGGAGCTCCGGCCAGCAATCAAGGCGGCACGAATTTCACGCCGCCGTTCCCAGCCTACACGTCGGGCCATGCCACGTTTGGCGCCGCCACCTTCCGCTCTATCGCCCATTTCTATGGCACGGACCAGCTGGCATTCTCCTTTACCTCGGATGAATTCAACGGCGTGACGACCGACCAGTTTGGCGTTGTGCGTCCGGTAGTCACCCGGTCGTACAACAGCCTGAGCGAGGCGTCCCAGGAAAACGCGGACAGCCGCATCTACCTCGGAATTCACTGGCGGTTTGACGCCACCGATGGCATCGTGCAGGGCAACGCCATCGCGGACCATGTGTTTGCCAGGCTGTTCCAGCCGCTGGTGGTGAATTGGAGCGGTCATCCTGCCAGACCGCCGCAAGGCGGATCGCCCGGGGCAGGCGACCCCGGTGGCGGCAGGCCGTCCGGTCCCCAGTCGCCCGAACCTCGACGTGTGGCGCACATGGCGGCCTATGTGCGGGAAACCCCTGCGCCATCCGCGGCTCGCGGTCAGGTGACCAGGCAAACGCCGCTGAAGGCCGGTCATGTCGATGGGGTGCTGGCCGATGCGCAAGGGCTCCGCGACGTGCTGGAGCCGGTCCTCCCGCAAGTCCGCCTGGGATGAGTCATACGATTGGGCGGGGACAAGTTCTGTAACCGTTCACAGCCCGGTGGAAGATTTTCCCTGATTGCAGGGGGTCAGGTCCATGTTTTCGGCCAGCGCGTATCCGCGAGGTCGAGTTTGTCGGCCGAAAAATGGACCAGACCCCGACCC
>Ga0114938_1003040_pt1 | contig 10155 bp, 6 predicted proteins | sample AshMeaBigSpring_FD_88675 | JGI IMG/M metagenome (GOLD analysis project Ga0114938, IMG submission 88675) | Groundwater microbial communities from Big Spring, Nevada to study Microbial Dark Matter (Phase II) - Ash Meadows Big Spring | ecosystem: Environmental > Aquatic > Deep subsurface >...
CTGTTGTTACTTACCATACGTTTATACCTGCAGTTGAATTTTATAAACCGTTCCGTTTTGCTGCTGCTGCTCAATGCTTCCGTTGAGCTGTGCCACCAGGGTGTGTACCAGTTTCATACCCAGCGAACCGGGACGGTTAGCCATTCCCGTAATTCCCTTTCCGTTATCCGCAATTCTTAATTCTATTTTATCATTGACCGCATCAGTCAGCATTATCTCTATTTTGGGGTCGGCTGTGGCAAGGGAAAAAGCATGTTTGAAGGCATTGGTCACCAGTTCATTTACAATAAGCCCTACCGGTATGGCCACATCTATATCAAGCCCGGGGGTTTGAAGCGCCACTTTTGTTTCCACATTTTTTTTATCAAAACCAAAACTACCTGCCAGTGAATTGGCCAGTGTTTCCAGGTAGTCCTTTATATCAAGAGCAGCCATATCCTTATCCATGTACAGCTTCTGGTGAATCATGGCCATGGCATCCACCCGGGTCCTTCCTTCATCCATGGCCTGCCTGGCGGCTTCATCTTCGAGTCGGTTGGCCTGTAAGGATAAAAGACCTGATACCACCTGCAGGTTGTTTTTTACCCGGTGATGCAGTTCCCGTATCAGTGTTTCTATCTGTTTGTTTTTTTGCTCCAGCAGGGCAGCATGTTTCTTTTTAAGCACATAGCTGCGGATCAAGACAACGGCCGCCAGCAACAGGAGCAAAAGCCCTCCCACCAAAAAGAAGTTTTGCTTGCGGTGAAAAGCAATTTGATCGTCTTTTAGCTTTTTCTCATTTTCAGCAATGGCCAGCAGGCGGTCTTTTTCTTTTGTCTTGAATTGTTTTTCCAATCTGCCCGTCACCAGGTAATTGGCAATACCCGCCAGTGAATCTTTTAGCCTGTAATATTCTACGCTGGCCTGCAGCGCCATTTGTTCATTCTTTTTCAGCCGGTGCCAGGCCGGTAGTTCTTTATAAAAATAAATACGGCTGTAGGGGATGAGGTTTTGACCGATCTCTTTACTGATTGCCAAATAGAGGCTGTCTGCCTGCTGCAGATCTCCATTTTTAACACAGGCCCGGAAAAGAGCAATATGGTTTTCATTGATCCCTGTACCCGACAGGGCAATGGCCTTTTGATAATTCTCTACGGCATTTTCCATGTTGCCGCCGTTTTCATTCAGCCAGGCTTTTACATAATAGAAAAAGGGAGAGGGAATTTCGGGCTTGTTATAATATTTCTTAGCATAAAATACAGCAGAATCAAAAAGCTCTTTTACCCTTGCCGCCGGCTGGTGATAGGATTCGAAATAGGCCTGCTCTGCCAGTAACCTGGCCAGGAATGCATCACCAAAAATGGAACGGTGAAACCGGGTACATTGCCGCATATATGCTGTGGCCTGTTCAAAGTCGCCAAGGTATAAATATCCGCTTGCCAGTTCATGCAGCAATAACAGGTGCGTACCCCTGAAATAAAATGGCGCCCGCTGCCAGGGCACAGCTTTGTTGGTTCTTAATTCTTCTGCAGTAGAAAATTCCTGGATGGCAAGCAGTGTTTCCAGCGACTTTTTCAGATTTTGAACAGGGAATATTTTCAGATAGTAGGCATAGTTGTGCAAAGACAGGGCATCATCCTGCAGGGAGGGTGTTTGCTTAGCCAGCCGTTGTGCTATTTTAAACAATGAATCACTCAGTGAAGTCTCTTTTTTCAAGGCAGCCAATGATACTGCCTGTTGTGTTAAAAACAGGGATTCATTGAACAAATCCTTTGCCCCCCGGGATATACCGGCACCCTTTACTGCATACGCATAACTGCTGTCAAATTCTCCTCGGTAGAAGTGTACCTGTACTTTCTGCATGAGCATGTCCCTGAAATCAACCGATTGCTGAATTTCCTTTCTGAGCTGTGACAGAAAATAAGCCCTTGAAATAAGCAGGTGGGCATCTGTTATTTCATCCTGAGAAATTTTTAATTGCGACCAGAAATTAAAAAGCCGGACTCCATAAGTATACAAGCCCGACCGGCTGCTAAGATATAAAGCGGTGTACAAGAGGCTGTCCTGTGCGTTAACGGTAAGTTGCTTTGTTTTAAGCAAATCAATTTTCGACTGTACAATACCGGTATCTGAAGCTGAGTTTTTTACTGCGGTAAATGGCAATTGCAGGGCAGCACTTACCCATTGGGAGTGAATTTTTGTTATCAGTAAAAAAAATAAACAGACGCCTAAACCAATTGTTTTCATACCAACGAATAATCCTGTACAGAAAATGGAAATTAACTATTTTACGGCTAAGTATACAAGGACTTGAAAAATTAATACAAGGATAGCAGCATGAACGGAGAATCGGTCAGTTTGTTTAAACCCTGTTATTGTAAGTCAAAATTTTAGTAATGAGCCGGGGACCCGCCAAACGAAATATTGTTGACGGAGTAGACCACATGGGTTCTATCTACCGGGTTATGCCCACAATAGCAGCTTTAATTGAGGCGGATTACAAAGAAGAAGAGCTGGATAAAGCATATAAGGATTTTCAGGAAATAGAGCAACCGAATGAGCCTTTACCTGATGACCATGACGGATATGGAGTGTATTGGACCAACTGGACACTGAAAGGAAGACAAATGAACTTCACCATTTGCTTTGAAAAACATGAAGGGTACTATGGATGGGCTATCCGCTGCCCGGATGAAGAAACCTATTACCGGGTGAGGGAAGCATTGGAGCCGTTACTAAGTATCGGCTGAAGAAAAAGACCAGGGTTTTGAGACAATGCCAAATGAAAATAATCCTTCTTCTTTTCTGCTACAATAATAATCGGCCGCAATCCGGCAGTTAGTCTGTATGTTTAAAACCCTTTCTTGTCCCCGATATATTTATCAAACCATTCCACATTGGTCTGCATTGTTTTTAAAACCATCGTGGGTTCTACCGGTCCGTGACCCTGTCTCGGCATTGCCAGCATGCGAACCGGCACATCTCTTCTGCGCAGCGCATTGTAAAACATAATGGCATTGCTGATAGGTACCCGCTGGTCGCCTTCGCAATGTTGCAGCATGACCGGCGTTTTTACATTCTGTACATACCGCAATGGTGAGTGTGCATCATATTTGGCCCAGTCATCCCAGGGATTGCTTTGAAAATAAGAGGGCAGAAAACCCTCAATATCATCAGTGAGGTTCTGATGTACTAAATCTATTACGGGGGCGCCAATGCTTGCTGCTTTAAAACGGTTGGTATGCCCTACGATCCAGCTGCTCATAAAGCCGCCATAGCTCCAGCCCATCACTCCCATTTTGCTTTCATCGGCCACGCCTTTCTTGATTACTTCATCTACACCGGCCATTAAATCCAAAAAATCTTTTCCGCCCCAGTCGTTCCGGTTGGCCTGCCTGAACTCCGTACCATAACCGGAAGAGCCTCTTGGGTTGGGACGCAGCACAGCATATCCTGCTTCGGCAAAAGCTGCTATAGGATAAGCACCGCCATTACCTGCCACACAGGTTTGCTGAAACACACCTGCCGGCCCGCCATGCACATTCAGGATAAACGGAACTTTTTGACCCGGCTTGTAACCGATTGGATAAGTAAGCAGCCCTTCAATTTCTCTACCATCAGCTGCTTTCCATTTTATCACTTCTGTTTTGGGCAATGCTTTTGCACCATGCTCTGCATTCAGGTCTGTAACTTTTGAAGGAGCATACTTGTTTAATGTGCTGATAAAGGTTTGGGGAAATGTAGAGGGATTTTGCTGCAGAAAGGTAAGATGTGTGCCCGTTGAGTTCATAAAAGGTGCAGTAATTAAATCGGTGGCGCCTTTACTCCATTCTGTTATTGATTTTCCATCCGTACTTAATAAATAAATACTGCTGAGCGTATGATTGGGCTCGCCCCATAATACATTCTTTCCATCCGGTGTCCATCCGATAATGGCTATGTTTCCAATACCTCCGTTCTCATTCGGTGTCGCTTTCAGCCGCCAGGTTTTTCCATCTTCTATATTATAAATACGGGCATGGTGCGGGCCGCTCCAGTCAACAGGGTCGGCAGTACAGTTATAAACTATTTGTTTTCCATCGGGACTGAAAACAGGACTGGTTTCTCCGGCACCAGTAGCAGCCACAGGTTTTATTTTTCCTGTTTCAATTTCTATCATTGAAATATCGCTGTACACATTATCATTAGCCTCGGGACTTTTGCCATGGCTGTAGGCAATCATTCTTCCATCAGCGCTCCAGTCAAAGGCATTGATATTATAATTTTCTGTTGTCAGCCTTTTCTGTACATATTTACCGGCTGTATCTTTTTTATTGAGCCAGAGAACAAACAGCCTGTTTTGCTTTACTGTTTCATCCATAAAATACCAGTCATTCTTTGCCTTCTTATCTTTTTCTTCCTTGCTGTCTGCCGCATCCTGCATTAAAAATGCAATCATATTTCCGTCGCGGCTCCATTTGTAATTACCTACTCCTGATTTTACATCAGTAATTTTTTCCGACTCGCCGCCGCCAACCGGCAGCAGGTACAGGTTTGCCTTTCCATCTCTTGATGAAGAAAAGCTTATCCATTTACCATCGGGGCTCCATTGCGGGTTGGAAGAATTTTTATCTCCTTTGGTAAGCTGAATATGATTACTGCCATCGGTATTACAAAGCCATACCTGGTTGATGTATTCGCTGCGGTCGTCTGTCATCAACGCTTCTCTTACAGTGTAAAGCACTTTGTTTCCATCGGGTGAAGCAACGGCAGCAGAGATGTTTTTTAATTTAAGGCACTGCTCCGGTGACCAGTTTTTTTGAGCGTAAAGAAGAACCGGCAGCAACATAAAAGCAAATAGTAACTGTTTTCTCATACTAAATTGTTTTACAGTATTAAGGTAGTTGTTCCAGGGGTATGAAAAGGACGGGAAAGACTGTTAAGGTAAGACTGTTTTCAATACCTTCCAATGCAGGATAGCTAAAAATTAATCAGCCGCTGTACCGTTTCATGCAGCCTTGTTTTCGCTAAAAAATTATTCTCCAGCTCAATACTAAATGGAACTGGTGTATCCAGCGAAGCACACCTCATCACCGGTGCATCCAATAAACCAAAACAGTTTTCTGCAATCCATGCGGCTATCTCACCACCGATACCACCAATGAGTGTGTCTTCATGCAATAACAACACTCTTCCGGTTCGCTTTACCGCTTCACGGATGGCTATATAATCCAGCGGTGCCAATGTTCTTAGATCCAATATATCAATAGAAATTTCCGGATGCTCAGCTGCATAATCCTCTGCCCAATGTACACCGCTTCCATAAGTGATTATAGAAACTTCATCGCCTTCTCGTACATGCCGGGCTTTACCGATCTCTATTTCATAATATTCCTCCGGCACCGGGCCGCTCACCGAACGGTACAAGGCTTTGTGCTCAAAATACATCACCGGGTTCGGATCATTAATGGCAGCAATGAGCAAGCCTTTTGCATCCATTGGTGTAGATGGATACACCACTTTCAATCCCGGCACTTTGGTAAACCAGGCTTCATTGCTTTGCGAATGGAACGGACCGGCGCCTACACCACCGCCTGCCGGCATACGAATCACCACATCTGCATTTTGCCCCCAGCGGTAATGAATCTTAGCAAGATTGTTTACGATCTGGTTGAAGCCCACCGTAACAAAATCGGCGAACTGCATTTCCATCATATTCTTGTACCCTTCCAGCGATAATCCTAATGCAGTACCCACGATGGCACTTTCGCAAAGCGGTGTATTTCTCACTCTTGCTTTGCCGAATTCCTGCACAAATCCTTCTGTGATCTTAAAGGCACCGCCATACTCCGCAATATCCTGTCCCATGAGGATGAGATTGGGGTGACGTTGCATGGATTGATGAAGACCTTCTTTTATAGCATCAATGAGACGGGAGTCTTTTGTCGGGAGCCGGGAGTCCGTTGTAAGTTTCGAATTGTCGATGACTTTGGCCGTTGACTGTTGACCATTATCTGTTGACCGAACCGCATACACATCTTCCAGTTCTTCTTCCGTATCTGCCACTACCGGTTTTGTATTAAATCCGATGGCCAGTTCGCTTTCTATTTTCTCTTTGAACTCGTTCCGTATCTCAGCCACTTTCATTTCACTGAGTACTCCTGCATTAATTAAGTAATGCTCATAATTTTTGATCGGGTCTTTTTGCTCCCATAATCTGAACAAATCCTGCGGCACATATTTCGTTCCGCTGGCTTCTTCATGTCCCCGCATACGGAAAGTCATACATTCGATGAGGTATGGTTTCTGGTGCTTGATGCAGAATTCCCTTACACCTTTTATGGTGTCATAAACAGCCAACAAATTGTTTCCATCAATCTGTACCCCTTCCATTCCGTAACCTTTGGCTTTATCCACCAAACTTATGCAGCGGTATTGTTCATTTACCGGTGTACTTAAACCATAACCATTGTTCTCTATTAAAAAGATGGCGGGAAGGTCCCAAACAGCTGCTACATTCAATGCTTCATGAAAATCACCTTCGCTGGTAGCACCGTCACCGGTGAAAGCCAGTGAGACCTTATCTTCCTTTTTGAGTTTATACGCTAATGCCACTCCATCCGCAATGGCCATCTGCGGACCGAGGTGTGAGATCATACCACAGATATGATGCTCACGGCTGCCGACGTGAAAACTTCTTTCTCTTGCTTTGCTGTATCCTTCTTTGGCCCCCTGCCATTGCATGAACAAGCGACTCAATGGCATGTTGCGGGTAGTAAACACACCAAGATTGCGGTGCATCGGCATAATCCATTCATCATCTTGCAATGCCAGCGTGGCGCCGACAGCAATCGCTTCCTGCCCGATACCACTAAACCATTTAGAGATCTTGCCCTGTCGTAGCAGCACCAGCATTTTTTCTTCGATCATGCGGGGCCACAACAGGTGTTTATAGAAAGTGACAAGCTGCTCGTTGGATAGATCCTTCCGGTCGAAAGTCATTTGCAGTTTAACGTTTAAAGTTTCAGGTTCAAAGTTATGGCTTCAGCGGCTGAGCCAACATTAAACATTAAACTTTTCAACCTTTAAACAAATTAGACTACCACCAGCTCATAAAACGCTTCCGGCTGCAGGTATTTCTGTGCCAGGAACTGCAGTTCTTCCGCCGAGATTGTTTTGATGGTGTGAATGGAATCGTAGAAATATTGTTCGGTGAGATTATTTAAAACGATATTCTTCCAGCGGCCCATGATCTGGAAAGGTCCGTCCAGGTCGCCGAGAATGCCCCCCATCATATAATTTCTGACAAGCAGCAGTTCTTCTTCATCCACCACTTGTTCCCGCAGCAACTTCATTTCTTTGTACACTTCTTCAATGGTTGCTTCACAAACATCTTTACCGGCTTCGGTACTGATCATCCACGCCGTATCATGAATGTGGTTTTGAATAAAACTATGAATACCGTAGGTATATCCTTTTTCTTCCCGGATATTACTCATTAACCGTGAACCGAAGAAACCACCCAACAGCGTATTCAGCACCATCACTTTCATAAAATCAGGGTGGTGACGGTTAGGAAATGAACGGGCCATGCGAACAGAGCCCTGCACACCGGCCTCATCGTTAGTGATCCGGTATTTTCTGTCTGCAGCAGGCTGTGCCATTATCTCCTGTAAAGCAACCGGCTGATTAGGCAGGTCGCCAAAATACTGATCCAGCAAAGAAGCAATATCAGCCGGCAGCTTACCAGCCACAAACAGCACCAGCTTACCCTGCTGGTAATACTTTTTATAAAAATCAAGCAACTGCTCCTTGTTCAATGTATCGAAATCTTCCAGCTTGCTGTATTTACCATAGGGATGACTTTCGCCATACAGGTAAACATCAATCAGGCGGCTTGCCACAAAATCACTTTTCTTCAGGTTCACTTTCAGCCGCTGCTTCATGTTCTGCTGATAGATATCGAGTTCTTCCTGTGGCATCACTGAATCAACTATAAGCTCCCTGACAGAAGGCAGTAATTCTTTTATGTGTTTGGAAAGACAGTGCAGTGTAATAGTAGCTGTTTCGTTGTAGCAGGCCCTGTTCAGGTAAGCGCCGTAGTATTCAAAATACTCATTGATCTGGAACGCTGTTTTCTTTGATGTACCATTCCGCAGCAAAAAATTAGTCGTGGCCGCCACCAGGTTTTGCTCTTCGAACCAGTTGCCGGCAGAAAATACCCATTCCACGGCCAGCACTTCTTCAGCGCCTGCATCCACGGCATATACTTCTACACCATTCTTTAGCACAAACTTTTCTGCATGCTTCAGCTGCAATTTGAAATTTACCGCATCCACTATTTCCGGGGCATGTTTCCTGTCTGGCATAAATTTTTTCCCTTCGTTTATTTCTTCAATCAGTTTTGTGATAAGTAATGGATCGTACTGCAGTTTTCCCGGCGGAAGATCCGGCGGCTTTGTTCCAAAATATCCTCCGTAGTCACTTTCGCATATTTCTGTAATTCAAAATTCATCCAGGCCGCATCGCCCAGTGTTTCATAATAGGCCAGGCTGTTGGCTCTGCTCATCACACTCATGTCTTCAAAAGCGATCATGCTTTCTGTTTTGTTCTTCACTTTCTGCAATTCGGCTTCTGCAACTTTTTCATTCTTCATTTTCTCCAACTCCTTCTCCACTGCTTTTTCTGCGTCTTCCATCTTCACTCCTTTCACCAGTTTGCCTTCCACTGCTACCAGCCCGGCATCGGTACTGCCAAAATGATGACATTCAATATTGCTGAATAATTTTTGCTCTTTTACCAGTGATTGATAGAGCCTTGATGAACCGCCACCGCTTAGGATATCCGTCATCAGGTCAACAGCGTAGTAGCTGCCATCCATCCTGCTGCCCATATGCCAGCATTTATATAATGCATCCAGCGGCACATTGGCCTTTATTTCCAAAAACCTTTCCTGGGTTTGTTCTGGTTCTACCGGCAGGCTGCGGTTATATTTTTCCCCGGCAGGAATATCACCAAACCATTTTTCGGCCAGCTCTTTCACTCTCTCCACCGTTACATTTCCCGCTACCACCAGCACGGCATTCACGGGACGGTAATGTTTGAAGAAAAAGTTTTTTACGTCATCCAGTTTTGCATTCTCTATATGCGATAGTTCTTTACCAATCGTCATCCAGCGATACGGATGTTTTTTATAGGCCAGCTCCCGCATCTTATGCCACACATCACCATAAGGTTTGGTTAGGTAATGTTCTTTAAACTCTTCACACACTACCTTGCGCTGCACATCAAGGCTTTTATCGCTGAAGGCCAGTGATAACATCCGGTCACTCTCCAACCAGAAAGCTGTTTCCAGGTTTTCAGCCGGCAGTTGTATGTAATAGTTGGTGAGGTCGTTGGTGGTGTAGGCATTGTTCTCGCCACCGGCCATTTGCAGCGGCTCATCATAACTGGGCACATTTACAGAACCGCCAAACATCAGGTGCTCGAACAAATGCGCAAAACCTGTTTGTTCGGGATCCTCATCCCTTGCGCCTACATCATACATGATATTCATTACCGCCATCGGAGTGGACAGGTCCTGGTGCACAATTACCCGCAGGCCATTGGCCAGTGTAAATCTCTCAAATTGGATCATACAGTTGTAACAGCTTTACAAAAAACAAGTTGTAAAAGTATTGAAAAATACGGCTCAGGTCGGTGCCGTCATCAGAGAATGCTTTTTACTTTAAACTCCACTTCCATCAGTCTGCCATCACGACGGAAGACAACCTTGACCTTTTCACCGGGAACCTGCAAAGCAATCTTGTATTGATTCAGGTTTTGCGAAAAATTTTTGTTGATGGCAATTACTTCATCTCCCTCCTTCAGTCCGGCTTCTTCACCAGGTGAACCTTTGGCCACATCTCCGACGATGATAAGTCCATTAATAAAGTAAAGCTCTATACCGGAATAGGAATAATCGAATGTTTCATTGAAGTGCCGGTTAGGAATGATAAAGATGTCTCCTTTTGCATAATTAATAATAACATTGAACCGTCGTAAAATATCATTACCGATCAGCCCGCCCATATAGGGATAACTGGTTACATTATTCTCATCATCAAAAATAAAAGTGGGTACATTCCTGAATTTATAAGGGCCAATTTTTACTTCCCGCATCACCATCAGCTCCATATCAATTTTTCCGCCCAGGCC
>Ga0114938_1003042_pt1 | contig 10149 bp, 11 predicted proteins | sample AshMeaBigSpring_FD_88675 | JGI IMG/M metagenome (GOLD analysis project Ga0114938, IMG submission 88675) | Groundwater microbial communities from Big Spring, Nevada to study Microbial Dark Matter (Phase II) - Ash Meadows Big Spring | ecosystem: Environmental > Aquatic > Deep subsurface >...
TGTCCCGGGCGTCCGGGGCGGCCCGGGCGGCCGGGCCCCCGGGGTTCCCGCGGCCGCCCACCCGACAGCCGCCGCACACACATATAAGATAGTGCAATGCGCGCGAATACCCCCCGACTCGGCCTGCTCGACCGCCTGATCCAGGAGTTCGACCGGGGCCTCCGGACCGTGGCCGCCTCGAACGTGGCCGCGCGGCCCAATCCCGCCGGCTCCGCCCCTGAAACCGTCACTGACCCCGCCGCCCGGCGCCACGCCGCCGGCCTGATGCGGGTCAACCACGCCGGGGAGATCGCGGCCCAGGCGCTCTACCATGGGCAGGCCCTGACGGCCCGCAACGACAAGGTTCGCGAGTCCCTGCTCGAGGCGGCGCGGGACGAAACCGACCACCTCGCATGGTGCGAGCAGCGGGTGCGCGAGCTCGACAGTCGCGTGAGCCTGCTCGCCCCGGTGTGGTATGCGGGCTCATTCGCGATCGGCGCGCTCGCCGGACTCGCCGGCGACCGCAACAGCCTCGGTTTCGTCGCCGAGACCGAGAAGCAGGTGATCGAGCACCTCGAGTCGCACCTGCACGATCACGGCCTGCCCGAGGACGACGAGCGATCGCGGCGCATCGTCGCGCAGATGCAGGCCGACGAGGCGCGGCACGGTTCGGATGCGAAGGCTGCCGGAGGCCGCGACCTGCCGCAGCCCGTGCGCGAACTCATGCGTCGCACCGCAAAGTTGATGACGAGCACCGCCTATCGTGTGTAAGTGCTTGCGGCGGCAGCGGTTCTGCTATTAAATCCGCCCTGCTTTTACATAAATCACAAGGGACAGGGAGCATGGAGACAGGTGGCCGACCGTTGAGCGACATCCCGGCGATCAACCGGTTCCTGAGCTATTGCCGCATCCGCACAGTGCCGTCGAAGACGGTGCTGATCCACGCGGGCGACGTTCCCGACGTCCTCTACTACGTGATCAAGGGCTCGGTCGAAGTCCTCATCGAGGACGAGGAAGGCAACGAGATGGTGCTGGCCTACCTGAACAAGGGCCAGTTCTTCGGCGAGATGGGGCTCTTCAACGAGCAGCCTGCGCGCAGCGCCTGGGTGCGCACCCGCACTCAGTGCGAGCTCGCCGAAATGACCTACCCGCGCTTCCGCCAGATCGCCGCCGAGAGCCCGACCCTGCTGTTCGAGCTCGCCACGCAGCTCGCCAGCCGCCTCGATCGCACCAACCGCAAGCTCGGCGACCTCGCGTTCGTCGACGTGACCGGCCGGGTCGCGCACGCGATCATGGACCTGTGCAACGAACCCGACGCGATGACGCACCCCGAAGGCACGCAGATCAAGGTGAGCCGGCAGGAGCTGTCGCGTCTCGTCGGCTGCTCGCGCGAGATGGCGGGCCGCGTGCTGAAGGTGCTCGAGGAGCAAGGCCTGCTGACCGCGCGCGGCAAGACGATGGTCGTCTACGGCGTGCGTCCGCGACTCAAGGGCAAGGCCGCCGCAATGTCCGCCCAGCCGAGCGCGCCCTCGCCGCTCGCACTGCGTAGTCGCAGAGCCACGACGGCCGACGAGGACGACGATGACGATGACGACGAGTAGGGGCTGGCCCTAACCTCTCGCCCTGCGGATCTCCTCCCTCATCGCCGCAATCGTCGCGCGATAGTCCTTCGCGCCGAAGATCGCGGAGCCGGCGACGAACGTGTCCGCGCCCGCAGCCGCGACGGCGCCGATGTTGTCCACCTTCACGCCACCGTCCACTTCGAGGCGGATCTCGCGGCCGGTACGGTCGATCATCTCGCGCACCTTCGTGATCTTGGGCAGCGCCGACGGGATGAACGACTGGCCGCCGAAGCCCGGGTTCACCGACATGAGCAGTACCATGTCGATCTTGTCGAGCACGTGATCGAGCCAGTTCACGGGCGTGGCCGGATTCAGCACGAGGCCCGGACGGCAGCCGTGCTCGCGGATCAGGCCGATGGTGCGATCCACGTGCTCGCTCGCCTCGGGGTGGAAGGTGATCCAGGTGGCGCCGGCCTTCGCGAAGTCGGGCACGATGCGATCCACCGGCTTCACCATCAAGTGCACGTCGATCGGCGCGGTGACGCCGTGCTTGCGCAGCGCCTCGCACACGAGCGGGCCGATCGTGAGGTTCGGCACGTAGTGGTTGTCCATCACGTCGAAGTGCACGATGTCGGCGCCGGCCTCGAGCACGTTGCGCACTTCCTCGCCGAGGCGCGCGAAATCGGCCGAGAGAATCGAGGGCGCGATCCAGGGAGACTGCATAACGGGCTCCAGCGGGCGATGCTCCACTCTAGCAGGCCGGCGGACTACTTCATCCCCCGGTGTTTCCGGATGATCTCGTAGGCCTCGAGGATCTGCCGCGTGCGCTCGTGCGCCGCCTCGACCATCGACTGCGGCAGGCCGTTGGCCACCAGCTTGTCGGGGTGGTTCTGGCTCATCAGGCGGCGGTAGGCGAGCGTCAGGTCGGCGTCGGACGCGTCGGGGCGCACCCCCAGCGCCTGGTAGGCGTCGGCCAGGCGATCGGCCGCGGGACGCTCGGGCGAGGCGCCGCCCCCGGGACGGCCCGCATGCATCCGCAGCATCGCCTCGAACGCCGCGAACTCCATGGCCGAGATGCCGAGCGCGCTGCAGACGCGCGCGAACACCGCTCGGGCCGGCGCGCTCAAGCCGCCGCCGTAAAGCGCCGCCTCGAGCTGGATCTGCACGAAGAGCCGCCGTAGGTCTTCGCGGCCGACGGACGCCGTCCGGAGTTCGTCCAGCACGTCCTCGAGCGGGAAGTCGCCCGACTTGCCTTCGGTGAACAGGTCGATCGCACGACGCACGTCCGCCTCGCCCAGCGAGAAACGGCGCATGGTGGCGCGGGCGGCATCGATCTCCTGCTCGGTGACGCGGCCGTCGGCCTTCGCGACGTGGCCCATCACCTGGAAGGTCGCGCGGAAGAACAACCGCTGGAAGTCGCGCGACGGCACTGCGCCGCTGCCGCTGCGCCGCGCGCCGGCGGACTTGCGGTCGAACTGGTGCCCGATGAGGAAGCCCACGATGGCACCGAGCAATCCGCGCCCGATGATGGCGCCGAGCACTGCCCCGATCAGCTTGCCGTACCAACCCATGCTTGCCTTGACCGTCGGGGAATGCGCCTGCAACACTGCGAGCCCGCGGCAGCGCGCTATGTTACCAGCCCGCTGCGCGTGCCCCGCCCGAATCGTGGAACCGCCCGCATGACCGCACCGCACACGCCCTCTCCGCCCATGCACGAGTCGCACCTGGGCGGCCTCAAGCGCATCCACCAGGGCAAGGTCCGCGACATCTACGACGTGGATGCCAGCCACATGCTGATCATCACCACGGACCGCCTGAGCGCGTTCGACGTGGTGCTGCCCGACCCGATCCCGGGCAAGGGCCACGTGCTCACGAGCATCTCGAATTTCTGGTTCGGCAAGACCCGGCACATCGTGCCGAACCACCTCTCCGACTACCCGCTCGAGCGCGCCGTGCCCGATGCCGCCGAACGCGCGCTGATCGCCGACCGCGCGATCGTGGTGCGCAAGCTCAAGGCACTCCCGGTCGAGGCCGTCGTGCGCGGCTACCTGATCGGTTCGGGCTGGAAAGACTACCAGGCGACGGGCCAGGTGTGCGGCATCGAACTGCCGAAGGGGTTGCGCATGGCCGACCGCCTGCCGCAACCGATCTTCACGCCCTCGACCAAGGCCGCGAAGGGTCACCACGACGAGAACGTGGCGTTCGACGCGATCGTCGCGGAGATCGGTGCGCCGCTCGCAGCGAAGGTGCGCGACACGGCCATCGCGCTGTACCGGTTCGCCGCAGCGTACGCCCTCGAGCGCGGCATCATCATCGCCGATACGAAGTTCGAATTCGGCGTGGACGAGTCGGGCGCACTGGTGCTGATCGACGAGGCGATCACCCCGGACTCGGCGCGCTTCTGGCCGGTGGACACTTACGCGCCGGGCTCGAGCCCGCCGTCGTTCGACAAGCAATTCGTGCGCGACTACCTCGAGACGCTCGACTGGAACAAGACTGCGCCCGGCCCGAAGCTGCCTGCCGACGTGATCGCGAAGACGGCCGAGAAGTATCGCGAAGCGCTGCGGCGCCTCACCGCGTAGCCCACTGCGCGATCACGCGGTGCAGATCCCGCACGCCGTCGGTGAGCGCGGCCGGCCCCGGCTGCAGGATGATCGACGACTTCACCTCGTGCAGTTCGCCGTCACGCACGGCCGGCACGCCGGCCCACCCCGGACGTGCGGCCACCGACCGCGGATTGAATTTCTTGCCGCACCACGAGCCGAAGATGACGTCGGGCGCGCGGCGCGGCACCTCGAGCGGATCGCCGATGATGCGGTTGCGACCGAGTGACTGGGTGGCGAGATCGGGAAACACGTCGTTGCCGCCTGCGATGCCGATCAGCTCCGAGACCCAGCGGATGGCCGAGATCTGCGGCTCGTCCCATTCCTCGAAGTAGACGCGTGGCCGGCGCGGCAGTGACGCGGCCGCGGCCCGGATCGCGTCGAGCCCGGCCTCCAGCTCGCCCACCAGCGCCGCCGTCTTCGCCTCACAGCCAATCATCCCGCCGAGCGTGCGCAGCATGCGCAGGATCTCGGCGACGCTGCGCTGGTTGAACACGTGCACCTCGATGCCCCGCCGCACGAGCTCGGCTGCGATGTCCGCCTGCAGGTCGGAGAACCCGAGCACCAGGTCGGGCTCGAGCGCCACGATGCGGTCGAGCTTGGCCGACGTGAACGCCGACACCCGCGGCTTTTCCTTGCGGGCGCGGGGTGGCCGCACCGTGAACCCGGAGATACCGACGATGCGCCAGTCCTCACCCAGCAGGTAGAGGGCTTCGGTCGTTTCCTCGGTGAGGCAGACGATGCGTGACGGAAAGCTCGCGGCATCAACCATCCGGCTAATCTAGCACTTGCCCGCCGTACGCGGCCGTGCAAGGCTTGGCCTCGCTTGACCCAGTCACCCGCCCTCTTTCCTACCCTGCGGCGCCAGTTCGAGCACTGGCTCTTCGACTTGCCCGAAGCGGTCGGCGGCCGCGCCATGCGCTGGGTGATGCTGCCCCTGCGTTACCTCTACGCGCTGCTGCGCGACCTCGGCCGCGGCGAGCTCGGCTTGCGGGCCATGAGCCTGGTTTACTCCACGCTGTTCGCGATCGTCCCCGTCGTCGCCGTGGCGTTCTCCGTGCTCAAGGCCTTCGGCTACCACCGCGAACTCGAGCCCGTGCTGTTCGAGTTCCTGCGGCCGCTCGGCGACCAGGGCTACGAGCTCACCCGCAGCATCATGGGCTTCGTCGAGAACGTGCAGGGCACGATCCTCGGCACGGTGGGCTTCGCGTTCCTGCTCTACACCGTCGTGTCGATGATCCAGAAGATGGAGGATTCGCTCAATTTCGTCTGGCACGTCGAGCGCTCCCGCAGCCTGGCGCGCCGCGTCAGCGAATACCTCGTCGTGATGCTGATCGGACCGGCGATCGCCGTGTTCGCGATGGTGCTGCTCGCGCGCGTCGAGGCCAGCGACGTGCTGGCACGTCTCTCGGGGCTCGCCACCGGCGACACCGGCACGCTCGACACGCCCCACTTCACGCCGTACGTGATGGTCGTGGCGCTGTTCGCCTTCGTCTACGTGTACATGCCCAACGTCCGCGTGCGCATCGGCCCGGCACTCGTCGGCGCGCTGTTCGCGGGCTTGCTGTGGGCAGCGGTCGGCGCGCTGTTCACCCGCATCGTCGTTTACTCCGCCAAGACCGCGGCGATCTATGCGGGCCTCGCCGTCGTGCTGCTGTTCCTGGTGTGGGTGTACATCAGCTGGCTGATCCTGCTGCTCGGCGCACAGCTGTCGTTCTACGTGCAGCACCCCGAGCACCTGCGCAGCGGCCACGCCGAGGTGCCGCTCACCAGCGCGCTGCGTGAGCGGGTGGCGCTCGCCGTCATGTGCCTCGTGGGCGAGCGGTTCCTGGCCGGCGGCGCGCGCTGGACGATCGCCGGCCTCGCGGAGCGGCTCGACGTGCCGGGCACCGTGCTCGACCAGATCGTGTCATCGCTGCAGGCGCATGGATTGGTGCTCGACGTCGAGGACGACACCGTGGCGCCCGCCCGTGACCTCGGCGCCATCACGCTCGACGCGATCCTCGACGCCGTGCGCCACGAAACCCCGGACCCGCGCCGCGCCACGCCACGCGCCGTGCCGGCGGCCGACCAGGCTGCGCGCCTCGCCGATGAGGCCATGCGCGCGAGCCTGCGCGGCCGCACGCTGCGGGACCTGCTGCAACCCGGGGCTTGAAGGGCGCGGCGCCCGCTCAGGCACCGGCCACCGTCATCTGCTCGACCAGGATCGACCCGGTGCGGATGCCGCCCCGCGCGTCGATGTCGGCGCCGACGTCCACGATCTCCCGGTACATGTCGCGCAGGTTGCCGGCGATGGTGACCTCGTGCACCGGGTAGGCGATGCGGCCACCCTCCACCCAGAAGCCCGCGGCGCCGCGCGAGTAATCGCCGGTCACGCCGTTGACACCCTGGCCCATCAGCTCGGTGACGAGCAGGCCCCGGCCCATAAGGGCCAGCATCGCGTCGAAGTCGCGTTCGCGGCAATGCACGAACAGGTTGTGCGTGCCGCCGGCGTTGCCGGTGGTCCGCAGCCCGAGCTTGCGCGCAGAGTAAGTGCTCAACACGTAGCCGAGCAGCACCCCTGCGCTCACGAGTTCACGGTCACGGGTCGCGACGCCTTCGTGGTCGAATGGCGCGCTCGCCAGGGCCCGCGCGATGTGCGGCCGCTCCGACAGCGCGAACCAGTCCGGGAAGACCTGCTGCCCGGCGGAGTCGAGCAGGAACGACGCGCGCCGGTACTGGCTGCCGCCGCGGATCGCGCCCACGAAGTGACCGACCAGGCCACGGGCCATGTCGGGCGCGTACAGCACCGGCACCTTCATCGTGCCGAGCTGGCGCGCGCCGAGGCGACGCGCCGCACGTTCGCCGGCCGTGCGGCCCACCGACCGCGCGTCCTCGAGTTCGCGCCAGTCCCGCGCGGTCGAATACCAGTAATCGCGCTCCATCTCCTCGCCTTCCGCGCCGAGCACCGCGCAGCTCAGGCTGTGCACCGTGCCCGGGTAGGCGGCGAGGAAGCCGTGCGAGTTGCCGTAAGCACGCACGCCCCGGTGCGTGCTCACGCCCGCGCCCTCGGAGTTGGTGATGCGCTGGTCCACCGCCATCGCCGCGGCCTCGCACTCGAGCGCCAGCTCGACGGCGCGCTCGGGCGTGACGTCCCACGGGTGCGCGAGATCGAGGTCGGGGATGTCCGTGGCCAGCGTGTCGGCGTCGGCGATGCCCGCGCAGGGGTCCTCGGCGGTGAAGCGCGCGATGCTGCACGCCTTGGCGACGGTCTCCCGCAGCGCCGCAGGACCGAGGTCGGCGGTGCTCGCGGAACCCTTGCGCGCGCCGAAATACACCGTGACCGCCATGCCACGGTCCCGCTGGTACTCGATCGTCTCGACCTCGCCGAGGCGCACCGACACCGACAGGCCGACGTCCACGCTGATGGCCGCCTCGGCCTGCGAGGCGCCCAGCGTCTTCGCCTCGCCGAGCGCCAGTTCGACGAGGGCGAGCAGGTCGGCGCCGTCGGCGACGACGGCATTGGCTGGATCGTTGGACATGAGCGCAGGCATCCCCGGCGGTGAGCCTGTCATTCTAGCAGCGGCACCGGCGGGGGCAGTCGCGCGTGCGACGCGTGCTAGCATCGCCGCCCATGAACGAACGGGACGATCTCGAGGACGAGGGTCCGAGCAAGAGCGAACTCAAGCGCCAGGTGCGCGCGCTCCAGGACCTCGGCGACGAGTTGGTGGCCCTGCCGCCCGCCGAACTCGACGACCTCGACCTACCCGACGACCTGCGCAACGCGGTCATCGAGGGGCGGCGCATCACCGCGCACGGCGCACGCGTGCGGCAGCGGCTCTACATCGGCAAACTGCTGCGCCGGGTCGACGCCGAGCCGATCCGCGCCGCGCTCGCCCGCCGCGCCGAGACCGACCGCCAGCGCATCCGCCGCGAGCACGCGATCGAGCAGTGGCGCGAGCGCCTGCTGGCCGACGAAGCCGCCGCCTGGACCGAGCTGGGTGGGCGCGTCGCCCCCGGGGACCTGCAGCAGCTACGCTCGCTCGTCCGGCAGGCGCGGGCCGAGCGCGATGCGGTCCGGCCGCCGGCCGCCGCACGACAGTTGTTCCGGCGGCTGCGCGACCTGCTCGGCGCCGCGGAAAAGTAGGGTCCGCGGGCCGCGATGCTACAATTCGCCGATGAACCCGCTCGTCGGCATCATCATGGGGTCGACCTCCGACTGGGAGACCCTCCGCCACGCGGCCGAGACGCTCGACAAGCTCGGCGTCCCGCACGAAGTGCGCGTGGTCTCGGCGCACCGTACCCCGGACCTTCTGTTCGAGTACGCAGCCAGCGCGCGTGACCGCGGCCTGCAGGTGCTGATCGCGGGAGCCGGCGGCGCGGCCCACCTGCCCGGCATGGCTGCGGCCAAGACCTCGCTGCCGGTGCTCGGCGTGCCCGTGCAGTCCAAGGCCCTGAACGGCCTCGACTCGCTGCTCTCCATCGTGCAGATGCCGGCCGGCGTCCCGGTCGGCACGCTCGCCATCGGCGTGGCGGGTGCCACCAACGCCGCGCTGCTCGCCGCCGCGATCCTCGGGAACACGCAACCGGCGATCCGGGCGGCCGTCGAATCCTTCCGCGCGGCGCAGACCGACAAGGTGCTCGCGCACCCCGACCCCCGGCACCCCCCCACCCCAGCATGAAGATCGGCATCATCGGCGCCGGCCAGCTCGGTCAGATGCTGGCGCTGTCGGGCATCCCGCTGGCGCTGCAGTTCCGGTTCCTCGACTCGAGCGCGGATGCGCCGGGGGCGCAGGTCGCGCCGATCGTCGTCGGTGCGTTCGACGACATCGTCGCGCTGCGCAGGCTCGCGGGCGAAGTGGACCTCGTCACCTACGAGTTCGAGAACGTGCCCGTGGCAGCGCTGCGCGAGATGGCGGCGACGCGGCCGTGCTTCCCACCCGTCGACGCGCTGCGGGTCTCGCAGGATCGCATCCTCGAGAAGGAACTGTTCGGCCGCCTCGGGATTGCCACGCCGCCGTACCGCGCGGTGGACTCGCTGGCCGAGCTCGAGGCGGGCGTCGCGGCGCTCGGATTGCCCTGCGTGCTCAAGACGCGCCGGCTCGGTTACGACGGGCGCGGGCAACGCGTGCTGAAGAAGCGCTCCGACGTCGGCCCGGCCTGGGACGCGCTCGGCCGCGTGCCGCTGATCCTCGAAGGCTTCATCAGGTTCGACCGCGAGGTGTCGATCGTCGGCGCCCGCAGCACGCGCGGCGAGACGCGCGCCTACCCGGTCGTCACCAACACGCACCGCGAAGGCATCCTGCGCGTCACCGTGGCGCCCACGCGCGACGCGAGGCTGCAACGCGCGGCCGAGAGACACCTGCGCCGGGTACTCGCTTACTTCGACTATGCGGGCGTGCTCACCATAGAGTTCTTCGTCGCAGGCGGCCGGCTCATCGCCAACGAGATGGCGCCGCGGGTCCACAACTCGGGACACTGGACTATCGAGGGCGCGGTGACCTCGCAGTTCGAGAACCACCTGCGCGCCATCCTCGGCCTGCCGCTCGGCGACACGAGCCCGACGGGTCACTCGGCCATGGTCAACTACATCGGCACCGTGCCCGACCGCGCGGCGGTCCTCGCGGTGCCCGGCACGCACCATCACGACTACGGCAAGGCGCCGCGCGCCAACCGCAAGCTCGGCCACTGCACGGTGGTGGCATCGACCGCTGCGCGGCGCGACGCCGCGCTCAGGCAGCTGCTGCGCCGGCTGGCTCGCTGAATTCGCCCGGACCTGCCGGCGTGGCCGGGCCGGACTGTGACCGACCGCATTTTTTGCCTCGCTGCCCGTTGCGTATAGTATTCATTGGAACACCGCATGTACCTGGAACACTTCCAGCTCAAGGAACTGCCCTTCCGGCTCAGCCCGGATCCGGCATTCCTTTACCTGAGCCACATCCACTCCCGCGCCAAGGCGTACATGGAGTCGACGATCTGGTTCACGGACGGGTTCGTGGTGATCACGGGCGAAATCGGTTCCGGAA
>Ga0114938_1003043_pt1 | contig 10147 bp, 11 predicted proteins | sample AshMeaBigSpring_FD_88675 | JGI IMG/M metagenome (GOLD analysis project Ga0114938, IMG submission 88675) | Groundwater microbial communities from Big Spring, Nevada to study Microbial Dark Matter (Phase II) - Ash Meadows Big Spring | ecosystem: Environmental > Aquatic > Deep subsurface >...
CGGCATCGAGCGCCTCGACGATGACCCGGCCGAAGGGCTCGCTGCGCGACGGACTCACGAACAGGTCGAACGCCTGGTACAGCGCCTTCGCGTCCGCGCGAAAGCCGGTGATCGTCACACCGGGTCCCGCGAGTCGCTCCAGCCTGCGACGCTGGCGGCCCTCTCCGACGATCACGAGGCGCGAGTTCGGCAGTGCGGCGGCCTCGAAGGCTCGCACCAGGACGTCGAATCCCTTGCTCCAGGCGAGCCGCCCGACACCGCCGACGACGAAATCCCGGTCGCACGCGCCGAATCCGGCGCGCAGGCGCCGCACCTCCGCGGGCCCGAGCCGCGGCTGTGGTACCAGCGTGTTCGGCATGAGGTACACCTGGCCACGGTAGTCGGCCGGCACGGTCTCGACCTGCCACTCCGAGATGCAGAACAAGCCATCCGTGCGCAGGTAGTGAGGGCCGTTGAGGGAGATGTGCAGCGTGCACACATGGGCCGCGTCGGGACCGAGCTGCGCCACGAAGCGCGTCCCGCGCCGCAGGTGCGTGTGCACGACGTCGGGTCGCCACGCGCGGATCGACTCGCCGATCCGTCGGCGCGAACCGAATAAGCCGGGCACCTCGAAGACCCGGACGCGCGGGTCGAGGTGATCGCGGATGCTGGCCCCCTCCGGGCTGCGGTGGCCGCGGCGTACGACTAGAGCGACGTCGTGGCCGTCGCACAGTTCGTTGCAGGCCTCCGCTGCCGCGCGCTCGGAGCCGGCGAATCCACGCGACAGAATGACGTGCATGATGCGCAGGCGTCCGGCGTGGGCAATCGATGCGTCACTATGATCACGGGCGACGGCGGGCGCGAGCCGCGCGAGCGCGGCGAGCGCAACGTCGAGACCGTTGCGCAGGTCGAGCGCGACCAACCGGTCTCGCAGTTCAGCCCGTCCCGCTGGATCGGACAGGAGGTGCGCTGCCTCACCGGCAAGCGACGCCGCCTGCAGCTTCGCCGGCCGGGCGTACCCGCGGGATGCGCAGCTGGCGATCCGCGCCGGCTGGTCGCGCGCGATCGGCGCCGCCACGCACGGGGTGCGCATCGCCAGCGCCTGCAGCAGAAGGCTGCCACCGTTGATCATGCCCGCGCGTGCGTCGCGCAGCAGACCCATCAGGACCGAGTTCGGCAGACCCTCGATCACGCGCACGCCCGAGGGTACGTCCGCGGGCGGGACGAACCTCGAGCCGAGCACTGCGACGACGGGGATCCCGGTTTCACGGTTCAGGGTGCACGCCGCGTCGAAATAGACGCGCGCGGCGTCGGGCTGCTCGCTGAAGACGCCGCCGCCGCCCGGGCAGGCGAGCACGTAGTTGTCCGGTGCGACGCCGAGTTCGAGCTGCAATCGGCGGGTCCCGGGCTCGTCGACCGGCTCGTGAAGCACCTCGAGGAGATCGACGCGGCAGGTCGGGGTCAACCGCAGGCGCAGGCGCTCGAGCATACCGAGCTCGCCGCCGAGAAACCGCGGCTGCGCGATCCAGTGCTGGTCCAGCCAGCGCATGCGGCGGCGCCTGAAGCCTTTGCTGCGCGTGCTGGGGCGCGAACTGACGAACACCACCCGGGCGCCGAGCTCGCGGGCGTGCCGGTACTGCGCTGCACGCCCGGCGCTGTCGAAGACCACGATATCGGGGCGTTCGCGTTCCAGGATCGCGTTGACCTCACGAGTCTCGAACGTCGGCGAACGTTCAACGGGCAGCACCGCGTACGGGGCATTCCGCGCGTAGGTCGCGTCGCGGCTGACGATGAACTTGATGCTGCAGCCGGGCCAGCGTCGCTCCACCGCCCGCGCGACAGCGAGCGACCGGAAGTATTCGCCGGCTCCAGCCGGCCCCGAGACGGGGACGAAGAGGAACTTTGGTGCGTCGCTCACGCGCCGCCCGCCGCGTCCACTGCCTCGACGGCTCGGCGGAAGGCTGCCGCCACGCTCTCGCTGAAGCAGCAGAAGACGATCTCTCGCGGCTGGACCTGCTGCTCGAGGTGAGCGCGAACGGCCCGGACCGCGACCTCAGCCGCCAGGGCCACCGGATAGCCATAGGCCCCGCAGCTGATGGCTGGAAATGCAATCGAGTCGAGCCCGTGCGCAACTGCGACTTCGAGTGATCGCCGGTAGCAGGACGCGAGCAGCTCGGCCTCGCGGTGGCCACCGCCGTGCCAGACCGGGCCGACCGTGTGGATCACGAACCGCGCGGGAAGCCGATAGCCGGCCGTGAGCTTTGCGTGGCCGGTGTCGCAGCCGCCGAGCCCGCGGCATTCGGCGAGAAGCTCGGGCCCGGCGGCGCGGTGAATCGCTCCGTCGACGCCCCCGCCGCCCAGCAGGCTGCGATTGGCCGCGTTGACGATCGCGTCCACCTCGAGCCGGGTGATGTCGCCCACGACGACCTTGACCTCGCCTGCCATCGCCTCCGGCCCAAGGGGTAAGCCCTGAGGCGATTCTATCGCGCGGCCTTGGCCTAATCCGCGTCGAGACGCCCATGCTGCGTGAGCCGCGCCTCGATGCCGGCACGGGTGCGCTCGTGGGTTTTCGCCAGCTCCTCGACCGTGACGCCTCCAACGCGCAAGCGCACCTGGCCGTGGAAGAACCCGCGGGAGGCTAGGCGCGGCCGATCGCGATCATCGGTCGCAGGAACGCGAGGCGCTCGCACGGGTCGTCGATCTCCAGGCAGTGCTGCTTGTAGTGGAGCGGCACCGGCAGCATCTCGGCGATTCTTGCTGCGACCCAGGCGGCCTCGGAGGGATGCCGCTCCGACGAGAGGTACAGGTCGCCGGCACGGTCCAGCGCCGACGCCACGGCGGGCCCGAGCTCCGCGTATTCATCCGGCAAGGCAATCCGCGAGTCTTCGGGCAGCCACTCGACCCGGGCGAGGTGGAGTCCGTCGCGGGCCTGCCGGCGTTCGACGATCCTGAATCGCCTCTCGCCCCGCGCCGTGATCCCGAGCAGCCCGTCGGGTTGCTGGCAGAAGTCCACGATGCGCGCATAGGTTCCGACGTCGAACGTAACCGCCGGCCCGCCGGCTTCCTGCCCTGCGCGAATCAGTACGACGCCGAAGCCCGACCCGTCGCGCATGCAGCGACGAACGAGGTCGACGTAGCGCGCCTCGAAGATGCGCAGCGGCAAGGGTCCGCCGGGGAAAAGAACCGCATTGAGCGGGAACAGCGGGATTTCCTCGTTCATCGCCCGTCACTCCGCCGCAGGGTCGAGGTCCACGCGGTCACGCCCTGGAACGACGTCAGCTCGCGCGGTGCGCCTGCAGAGCCGCGAGGAGCCGCTCGTGCAGTCCCCCGAACGATCCGTTGCTCATCAGCACGAGGTGATCGCCGGGGCGGGACTCGGCGACGAGCCGCGCCGTGAGACCGGCGAGGTCCTCGTGCACCTCCGCGAGACCATCGAGCGGTTGCATCGCCTCGGCGACGTCCCACTTCACCTCCGGCGACTTGTAGACGAATACACGGTCCGCACCGCGCAGCGAGCCCGCGAGCGCCGCCTTGTGAGTGCCGAGTTTCATCGTGTTCGAGCGCGGCTCGAGCACGGCAATGACGCGCCCCCGTCCAGCCCGCCGGCGGACGCCCTCCAGCGTCGTCGCGATTGCCGTGGGGTGGTGTGCGAAGTCGTCGTACACCACGATCCCCTGCACGGTACCGCGCACCTCGAGACGGCGCCGCACGCCGCGGAAACGGCGCAGGGCCTCGAGCGCCACCTGTTCGTCGACGCCCGCATGGTGAGCCGCCACCACGGCAGCGAGCGCGTTCTCCGCATTGTGACGGCCGAGCATGCTCCACTCGACCTCCCCCACGTCCCGGTCGCCGTGCCGGATGGCGAAGCGCGCATAGCCGGTCGCCGGGTCCGCCACGGCGCGCCAGTCCGTCGGCGCCGACGCATCCGCCGCATAGCGCTCGACCGGCGTCCAGCAGCCCATTTCCAGCACTTCGGCGAGGTTGAGATCGGTGGCGTTCAGAACCACGCGTCCGTTTCCGGGCACGGCGCGCAACAGCAGGTGGAACTGGCGCTGTATGGACGCCACATCCGGATAGATGTCGGCGTGGTCGTGCTCGAGGTTGTGCAGTATCGCCGTGCGCGGCCGGTAGTGGACGAACTTGGCGCGCTTGTCGAAGAACGCCGTGTCGTACTCGTCGGCCTCGACCACGAAGTGCGTGCCCGCGCCGAGGCGTGCGCTCGCGTCGAAGTCGATCGGCACTCCGCCGACCAGGAATCCGGGACTCAGTCCCGCATGCTCGAGGATCCACGCGAGCAGGGTCGACGTCGTCGTCTTGCCGTGCGTGCCGGCGACGCCCAGCACCCAGCGCCCCTGGAGCACGTGTCGAGCGAGCCACTCCGGGCCCGACTGGTAGGGCACGCCGCTGTCGAGCACGGCCTCGATGAGCGGGTTGCCGCGGCTCATGACGTTGCCGATCACGAACACATCCGGGGCGAGCCGGACCTGGTCCGGTGCGTAACCCTCGATCAGTTCGATGCCGAGCGCCGCCAGCTGGGTGCTCATCGGCGGATAGACGTTGCGATCCGAACCCGTGACCCGGTGCCCGGCGGCTCGTGCGAGTGCCGCGATCCCGCCCATGAAGGTGCCGCAGATGCCGATGATGTGCAGGTGCATGCTCAGGTCCCCGGCCCGCGCAGCATGCCGACCAGCAGGTTGATGAGGAAAAAGTACGTGAGTGACACCGCGACGCCGGTGAACAGGCTGGAATCCGTCGCGAGCTTGAGGATGCGCCCGGTGACGAGGGCGAACACCGCCACGAGCAGCAGGCCCACGAACTGCACCATGGACGAGGCCGCGCCGCTGCCCGCTGACGTCACGAGCAGCTGCAGCGGCAGGTACAGGACGAGCCCGAGCAGCGCGCCTGTCCCCAGCACGGCCGCGACGGTCTGGACGTAGCGCTCGGAGCGGCCGTACACCCTGAGCACCAGCCATACCCAGGCCATGAGCATGAGCGGGTCCACGATCACGAAGACGAACCAGATCACGCCGGGCTCGTTCAGCAGCGCGAGCTGCACGACCGAGACGAGCACATAGGCCGCGAGAGTCAGCCAGACCAGCAGCGCAGACGCAGGAAGGTCCTGTGGGCCGCGCCGCCAGAGTACGATGTCGAGAAAGGTCCTCAGGAAGTGCTGCACTACGTGATCGCGGCGACCGGGGGAGCCGCGATTCTACACGCACGTCGGAGACTGAATGCGCGAAGCCACGCTCGTCACTGCCCAGGGACAGCTGGACACGGCTGTGTTCCGCCTGCAGTCGGCGGCGAGGCTGGCGATCGACACCGAGTTCATGCGGGAACGGACCTATTACCCGCAGCTCTGCCTCGTGCAGGTCGCCACGGACTCCGACTGCTTCCTGATCGATCCGCTCGCCGGACTCGACCTCGCGGCACTGTACGCGGCGTTCTCCGACCGCTCCAGAATCAAGATCCTGCACGCCGCTCGCCAGGACCTCGAGGTGCTGCAGCTCGCCGGACGCTCCGTCCCGGCGCCCGTGTTCGACACCCAGGTCGCAGCGGGTCTGCTCGGCATGCCACCGCAGGTCGGCTACGCGGAGCTGGTCGCACGCCAGCTCGGGCACTCCATCGACAAGGCCCAGACCCGCACCGACTGGTCGCGCCGCCCGCTCACGCCCGAGCAGCTCGCGTACGCGGCCGACGACGTGCACCACCTCCTGCAGCTGCATGCCGAGCTGTCGGCCGCGCTGGCCGCATCGGGACGCGAACGCTGGATGATCGAGGACGCCGCCGGCCTCGAGGACGTCGCGCTCTATCAGACGGAACCCGGCGAGGCGTGGCGGCGGCTCAAGGGGATCGGGCGGCTGCGCCCCCGCGAACAGGCCGTCGCGCGAGCCCTTGCCGAGTGGCGCGAGCACCGCGCCATCGCCTCCGACAAGCCGCGCGGCTGGATTCTCAGCGACGAGGCGCTGCTTGCAATGGCGAGCCTCGCGCCGCGCACCATGGCCGACCTCGAAGGAATACGCGCCATTCCGCCCGCAGTGGCACGCAAGCGCGGCGCGGAGCTGCTCGAGCTCATTGCGGGATCGCAAGCCGGCGCCAGCGACGAACGCGCTGCAGAGGCGATGCCGCGGCGGCCGACGCCAGAGGAGAACGCACTCGTGGCCAGGCTGCAGCAGGTCGTGCGCGACTCGGCCGCAGCGCTCGGCATCAGCCCGGAGGTGCTTGCGACGCGCCGCGACGTCGAGGCGCTGGTCTTCAAGGATCGTGGCGAGTCGGCGGCACTGCGCGGGTGGCGTCGAGAGGTGATCGGCGAGAAACTGCTCGCGGCGATGGGCTGAAAAGGGGACGCAACCCTCCTAAAAGGGGACGGGACCCTTTTTCCTTTGAGGAGGTCGGACGGGGAAAAAGGGTCCCGTCCCCTTTTAGGAGGGTTGCGTCCCCTTACTTATTCACCCGCAGCGCGCAGAAACTCCGCGTAGACCTTCTCGACCGGCTGGTCGGCGTTGACGACCTTGAGGAGCCCGCGCGCCCTGTAGTGGTCCACGAGCGGTTGTGTCTGAGTCTGGTACACCTTGAGCCGGTTGGCGATCACGTCGTCCTTGTCGTCGGCGCGCTGCACGAGCAGCGGCGCCTCGTCGCCCGGGTGGTTGTCGCAACGGTCCCCAAGCGGCGAGGGCGAGCTGTAGACATTGAAGACCTTGCTGCACGTGGGGCAACTCCGCCGCCCGGTCAGACGCCGGAACAGCACCTTCGAGTCCACGTCCATGAGCACGACTGCGTCGATCGGCTGGCCGAGCTCGGCGAGCAGCGCATCGAGCGCACCGGCCTGCGCGACGTTGCGCGGATAGCCGTCGAGGATGAATCCCTGCGCAGCGTCCGGACGGCCGAGGCGCTCCCGGATCAGGCCGAGCACGATCTCGTCGGACACGAGTTCGCCGGCATCCATGGCTGCCTTCGCGCGCTTGCCGAGATCCGTCCCGCGGGCCACGGCGTCCCTCAGCAGATCGCCGGAGGAAACCTGGGGAGTGCCCTTGTCGTCACGCAGTCGCTGCGCCTGCGTGCCCTTGCCTGAACCCGGGGCGCCGAGCAAGACGAGTCTCATGATTCTTCCATCCGGAGGATCGAGCAGGAAGCGCGAATACTAGGGGAGCGCCACCGGTCGCGAAATCGTGGACTGTCGCCGGTATCAGCGCCCGGCGGGCCACCCGGAGGGCACAGGCGGATGTCCGCAATTATTCGGGGCCTTCGCTTGCGGTATGCTACGGCTTCGCAGCAACAACGTAAGTCCACGATATCAATGGAGTTTTCAGGAGCCCGCATGAAGAAGAAGACCCCGCCGCGGAACGCTTTCTACGCCCAGTCCGGCGGCGTCACGGCCGTCATCAATGCCTCCGCCTGCGGCGTCATCGAGACCTGCCGCAAGCACAAGGATCGCATCGGCAGGCTCTACGCCGGCCGCCACGGCATCCTCGGCGCGCTCACGGAGGACCTGATCGACACCAGCCAGGAAACCGCGGCGGACATTCGCGCGCTGCGGCACACGCCCTCCGGCGCCTTCGGCTCGGCCCGCTACAAGCTGAAGAAATTCGAGGACAACCCGGCCCAGTACGAGCGACTGATCGAGGTGTTCAGGGCCCACGACATCGGCTACTTCTTCTACAACGGCGGCGGCGACTCTGCGGACACCTGTCTCAAGGTCTCCTTGCTGGCAGAGAAGCTGGGGTTCCCGCTCACGGCCATTCACGTGCCGAAGACCGTGGACAACGACCTGCCGATCACGGACTGCTGCCCGGGTTTCGGCTCGGTCGCCAAGTACGTCGCCGTCTCGATCCGCGAGGCTGGATTCGACGTGGCCTCGATGGCGCGCACCTCGACCAAGGTGTTCGTGATGGAGGTCATGGGCCGTCACGCGGGCTGGATCGCAGCGGCGGGCGGCCTCGCGGCGCAAAAGGCGGGCGACGCCCCGCACATCATCCTGTTCCCGGAGATCACCTTGGACGAGGAGAAGTTCCTCGCGCGGGTGAAGGAGTGTGTGGACAAGTACGGCTACTGCGCGATCGTGGTGTCCGAGGGCGTAAAGAACGCCGAGGGAAAGTTCCTCGCCGACGCCGGCACGCGCGACGCGTTCGGTCACGCCCAGCTTGGCGGTGTGGGGCCGGTTGTCGCGCAGCTGGTGAAAGAGAAGCTCGGCTACAAGTACCACTGGGCAGTCGCCGACTATCTGCAGCGCGCCGCCCGGCACATCGCCTCGAAAGTGGACGTCGAGCAGGCGTACGCGGTCGGCAAGGCCGCGGTCGAGCTCGCACTCAAGGGCCACCACGCGGTCATGCCCGCGATCATCCGCACCTCGCACAAGCCCTACCGCTGGAAGATCGGGGTCGCGCCGCTCGAAAACGTGGCGAACGTCGAGAAGATGCTGCCGCGGGACTACATCACCCCGGACGGCTTCCACATCACGGCCAAGGGCCGCCGCTACCTTGCCCCCCTCATCCGGGGCGAGGACTACCCCCCGTACAAGGACGGCCTGCCCCAGTACGTGGTCCTGAAGAACAAGCCGGTGCGCAGGAAGCTGAAGACGACGTTCACGGTCTAGCCGGGGCTGACGCGAGCGCGGGTCGAGCCGCGGTCGCGTTCAGCGCAGCAACCGCATCGCTCGGCTCGCCATGAGCGCAATGGGGAGCGCTTGGCGGGCGAAACCGATCAGCCGCCGCGGTCCGGCCACAACGGCGACGACGACGCCCGCGGCCAGGAACACGGGGCCGAGCCGGCGGATGACCACGACGGCCTGGTCGACCCGCGCCGCACCCGCGCCGAGGACCGCACCCTCTCCGGCGATCTCTGCGCGCTGCACGGAGCATTGCGCCTGCAGCATGCGGCGGCGCGCGGCCAGCTGCTCGAGGCGATTGCTCATCGGTTCGAGCGCAGGGCCGCAACGTCCTTGCGAAGCTCACTGCGCGTGGCGTCGAGCAATCGGGGCCGCCCGCGAAGGTGCCGCCGCACGACGACGCCACAGGCAACCCCCGCCGCCACGAATACCGCATTCACGCCAATGGCCGCCGTGATCCGGTACGTCTCCCAGAACGCGATGATGACGGTGACGCCCGCCAGCAGCACCGCGAAGATGCCCAGCATGAGCGCGGCGATCGCCCACGCCAGCAGCCGCAATCCCCGCTCGCCATCCTCCCTGAGTTCGGTCGCGAAGAGGTCGACCCGCGTCTCGACCGCGGCCAGCAGGTTGCCGGCCAGCCGGACGATGGATTGCAGCAGGCTGCCGGCCGGGCCGGCGGGCGTCTGGTCCGCGTCCATCGGCCGTCTCAGCGACGCGCGAGCAGCACGCCGATCACCAGCCCGACGCCCGCGGCGATGCCCATCGCCTGCCACGGGTTGCGGCGTGCGTAATCCTCCGTCGAGTGGAGGGCCTCCTCGCCGCGCCGGATCGCCGACTGTTCGGCCTCGTGCAGGCGACGCCGGGCCGCCTCCATCGATTCGCGGATCCGCGCCCGCGCCTCGGCGGTCCTCTCGCCGCCGTGCTCGGCCGACGCCTTCATCAAGGCCTCCGCGTCGCGCAGGACCGCCGCGAGGTCGTCCTTCAGGGTCTGCGTAGTCACATGCTCGGTCATCTTCGTCCCTCCTTAGTGGCCGGGCCCGGAATCATCTTGTCACTCCCGGGCACCGCGGGCCATGCCGCCCGGTTGTGGTATGATGGTCGGCCATTTCGCGCGGTCGGCCAGCGGACAAAGAGCCCCGTCCGGCCGCGATCTGAACCAGGGATACCCTCGTTGGGAGGTTTGCAATGACCACTTCACTCGCGCTGTGGCTCGCGATCGGATCCGGCCTTGCCGCGATCCTGTACGGGGTGTTCTCCGTGCGATGGATCCTGGCCCAGCCGGCCGGCAACGCGCGCATGCAGGAAATCGCCTCGGCCGTCCAGCAGGGCGCCAAGGCCTACCTGAACCGCCAGTACACCACCATCGCCATGGTCGGCGTCGTCCTGTTCGTGATCCTGGGCGTCGCCCTGGGCTGGCACACGGCGGGAGGTTTCGCGCTCGGCGCTATCCTGTCGGGCGCCGCTGGCTACATCGGCATGAACGTGTCGGTGCGCTCGAACCTGCGCACGGCGGAGGCCGCGCGCAAGGGTTTGAACGAGGCGCTCTCCCTCGCTTTCCGCGGC
>Ga0114938_1003044_pt1 | contig 10145 bp, 10 predicted proteins | sample AshMeaBigSpring_FD_88675 | JGI IMG/M metagenome (GOLD analysis project Ga0114938, IMG submission 88675) | Groundwater microbial communities from Big Spring, Nevada to study Microbial Dark Matter (Phase II) - Ash Meadows Big Spring | ecosystem: Environmental > Aquatic > Deep subsurface >...
AAGTATTCGAGAGGCTTTCCGGCGAAGAACGCTGGAGTGAGTTTCCGGCGCCCCTAATAGTAGATTAGAATACAAGGATATTAGCAAAAATGCTAGGCCGCTACCGAAGGCGGTAGAAACGGCCCTTCACGGGGAATAGCGGGCGCCGCCGGGGCCGGCCCGCCGATCATTCCCCGCTGGCGCCGCTTGCCGCCGCGGCCCTACCCTCCTCCTCGACCGCCGAGACGATCTCGCACGCCTCCAGGTCGGGCAGATGATTGAAATGCCCTGTGATGCCGCGCTGCTCGAGGGCCTTGGATAGAGCCTCCATGCGTTGGTCCATGAGATGGATGTGATCCAGCATGCAATTGATCGCGTGGGCGACGGGGTCCGGCGCATCCCGGGTAGCGCCGTAGGCGTCGAAGCCGATGCGCTTGGCGGTGACGGCGCGGCGCTCGCGCTCCGCCTCGCTCGGAATCGGTCCCACGACGTGACCGGGCACGCCGATCACGGTCGCCCCCGCCGCCACCGACTTGACCACGACCGCGTTGGAGCCGATCCGCGCCCCGTCCCCGATCTCGATGGGACCGAGCACCTTGGCCCCGGCCCCGACAACCACGTCGCGCCCCAGAGTCGGATGGCGCTTTCCCTTCTCCCAACTGGTGCCGCCCAGGGTGACGCCGTGATAGAGGGTGCAGTCCTCGCCAATAGTCGCCGTCTCTCCAATCACCACCCCCATCCCATGGTCGATAAAGAAGCGGCGTCCGATCTCTGCCCCGGGGTGAATCTCGATACCCGTCAGGAGGCGCGCCAGATTGGACACGAAGCGGGCCAGCCATTTCAGGCCGTGCCGCCACAGTCTATGGGAAAGGCGATGCAGTAGCACCGCATGCAGCCCCGGATAGGTGGTAAGGACCTCGAAGGTCGTGCGCGCCGCGGGGTCCCGCTCGAACGTGCAGGCGATGTCTTCTTTTATGCGCTCGAACATCGGATCTTGCTTTGTGACCTGCCGCTCGCCGGTCTAACGTTCCAAGGACTCGCCCATCCCTGCGCGAGACACTCCCTTTGGGGTGACCGCTCCGCGCCGGCGCGGCTTCTGAAACCGGTCCTGGGTCTTGCGGCCCTGGGCCGCGCTCAGGATCCCGCGCAGGATATTGAGCTCCACGCGATCCGGCCGCGCCCGGTTAAACAGCCGCCGCAGCCGCCGCAGCAGCTTGCCCGACTGCTCGGGGTCGCTGAAACCGAGATCGATCATCGCCTGCTCCAGATGCCAAAAAAAACCCTCCATGTCCTCGGCGGGCGCGGGATAGCGGGGAGCCAGCGCGGCCCGCGCTCCCGAGAGGTCGCGCAGCGCGAGGTGGATCTCGTAGGCGAATATCTGGGCGGCGGCGCCCAGATTCAGGGAGCGGAAGCTCGGACTTACCGGGATGTGCACCAGGTAATGGCAGCGCGCCAGCTCGTCGTTGCTAAGTCCGGAGCTCTCGCGCCCCAGGACCAGGGCAACCTCCCCCGCCCCTGCCTCGGCGATCATTCGCTCGGCGCAGTCCCGCGGCTCCACCAGGGGCCAGGCGACCGAACGCATCCGAGCGCTGGAGCCCACCACCAGGCGGCAACCCGCGATGGCGCTCACCAGGTTGTCGTGCACGCGGGCTTTGGCCAGCAGGTCGTCGGCCCCGGATGCCCGCGCCAGGGCCTCTGCGTTGGGAAACCCCCGCGGCCGCACCAAATCAAGGCGGCTCAGGCCCTGGGTCTTCATAGCGCGGGCGACGGCCCCCAGGTTTCCGGGATGCGTAGTCTCGACCAGCACGAAGCGGATGCGCTCCAGCAAGGGATAGGTACCGCCGGTCCGGGATAGGGCTTCTTCGGAAGTTGGCTCCATCGTCAAGCTGTAATGGACCGCAGGCTTCGGGTATCTTTGGCCAAATGCATCCCATGCTCAACATCGCCACTCGGGCCGCCCGCAGCGCCGGCCGCGTCCTGCTGCGCTACTTCGAGCGCACGGATCGGGTCGCCGTCGACACCAAGAGCCGTAACGACTTCGTGACCGACGTGGATCGTGCCGCCGAGGCGGCCATCATCCAGGAGCTGCGAGCCAGATTTCCGGATCACGCCATCCTGGCGGAAGAGAGCGGAAGACACCCGGGCGGGGATTTCGAGTGGATCATCGATCCCCTCGACGGAACGACCAATTACCTGCACGGCTTTCCCCAGTTCTCCGTATCCATTGCCCTTAAGTATCGCGGCCGCCTGGAGCAGGCGGTTGTCTACGACCCCCTGCGCGAGGAGCTGTTCACCGCCAGCCGCGGCCAGGGCGCGCAGCTCAACGACCGCAAGCTGCGCGTGAGCAACCGGACGGGACTCGAGGGGGCGCTAATCGGAACCGGTTTCCCGTACCGCGACCAGGCCCACGTGGACGCCTACCTCGGCATGCTCAAGGCGCTGCTCCGAGACACCGCTGGCATTCGCCGCCCTGGCTCGGCGGCCCTCGACGTCGCCTACGTAGCGGCGGGCCGTTTGGACGGCTTCTGGGAGCTTGGGCTCGCCCAATGGGACTTCGCCGCCGGGGCCCTGCTGGTGACCGAGGCCGGGGGGAAGGTATCGGACCTCGCCGGGGGCGACCGCCACCTGGAGACCGGCAACCTGATCGCCGGCGGACTCAAGGTCCATGGCGCCATACTGGCCAAGGTGCGTCCCTTCCTCTCGGACGATCTTCCGGCATGAACCCCGGAGGGTGAGCCCCCCTCAGGGCAGGGCGTCCAGCTCCGCCCCCTCCTTCTTGACCGGCATCAGGTCGGCGCGGCTGACCCCCAAAGCGACGGCCGCCGCCGTGGCCACATAGACGGTCGAGTAGGTGCCGACGACGATTCCGATGATCAGGGCCAAGGAAAAGCCGCCGATGGCCTGGCCGCCCAAGAAAAAGAGCGCCAGGAGCACCAGCAGCGTCGTGCCGGAGGTAATGACCGTGCGCGACAATGTCTCGTTGATGGACTGGTTCATGACGTCGATCACCGTACCCTTGCGCACCTTGCGGAAGTTCTCCCGAACGCGGTCGAAGATCACGATGGTGTCGTTGAGCGAGTAGCCGATCACCGCCAGCACGGCGGCCAAGACCGGGAGATCCAGCTCGATCTGAAACAGGGAAAAGACCCCGACCGTGAACAGCACGTCGTGAACGAGGGCAATGACGGCGCCGACGGCGAACCGCCACTCGAAGCGAAGGGCTACATAGACGAGAATGCCGATCAGGGAAAAGAGCACCGCCAGCCCTCCGTCCTCGCGTAGCTCCTCGCCCACCTGAGGCCCCACGAACTCCACCCGCCGCAGCTCGACCACACCGCCCGCGGCGCTACTCAGGACCCGAAATACGCGATCGCTCAGCTCGGCGCTCGCCCCCTCGCCCTCCCCTGCCTGCGGGGCAAGCCGGATCATCACGTCGCGCAGGGTGCCGAAGTGCTGCACCGTTGCCCCCGAAAAGCCACCTTCGCTCAGGGCGGCGCGCACCTCGGAGAGCTCGGCGGGCTGCTCGTAGCCCAGCTCGATCAGGGTGCCGCCGGTGAAATCGAGACCCAAATCGAACCCGCGCACCAGCATGGAGGCGACGCAAATCAGGAGCGCCGCCGCCGACAGCATCGCCGCCGCGCGGCGCCTGCCCATGAAGTCGATATTAAGGCCCTGTAAGACTTGCATGCTGGGTTCCCGTTCAGATCGCGAGCCTGGCCACGCGCTTGCCGCCATAGATCAGGTTGACCAAGGCGCGGCTGCCCATGATCGCGGTAAACATGGAGGTCAGGATGCCGATGAAGAGGGTCACGGCGAAGCCCTTGATGGGCCCAGTCCCGAAGCTAAATAAGACCACCGCCGCGATCAGGGTCGTGATGTTGGCGTCCACGATGGTGGACAGGGCCTTGTCATAGCCGGCATGGATGCTCGCCTGGGGCGAGTTGCCGTTGCGTATCTCCTCGCGGATGCGCTCGAAGATGAGCACGTTGGCGTCCACCGCCATACCCACTGTCAACACGATGCCGGCGATGCCGGGCAGGGTCAGGGTCGCCTGCAGCAGCGATAGCACGGCCACGATCAGCACCAGATTCAGGAGCAGAACCAGGTCCGCCACCAAACCGAAGAGCTTGTAATAGATCGCCATGAAGACCACAACGAGAACGAGGCCGATGACCACCGACCGAAAGCCCTGATCGATGTTGTCCTGCCCCAGGCTGGGACCGATGGTGCGCTCCTCCACGATCTCGATGGGGGCCGCAAGCGCCCCCGCTCGCAGCAGCAGGGCCAGGTTGTGGGCCTCGTTCGAGCTGTCCAGTCCGGTGGTCTGAAACCGCCGCCCAAAGGGCTCTAGGATATTGGCGACGCTGATCACCTCCTCGGTGCGCACCGTGCGCTTCACGGGGGCACCCTCGACCAGCTCGGTCTGGGTGCGGTTTTCGATGAAGACCACCGCCATAGGCTTGCCCACGTTCTCGGTGGTGACATTGCGCATCTGCCGCGCGCCCTGGCCATCCAGGCTCACGAACACGGCCGGCTGGCCGCTGCGCTGATCGAAGCCCGCCGAGGCGTCGGTGATCTGATCCCCAGTAACGATCACCCGCCGCAGCAAAAGCACCGGCCGGCCGTTGCGCTCCTTATAGAGCTTGCTGCCCACGGGTACCCGGCCATCGACCGCGTCCTCCACCGAATGCTCCGTATCGACTAGCCGATACTCCAAGGTCGCGGTGGCCCCCAGGATCTCCTTCAGGCGCCCCGGATCCGATGCACCGGGGAGCTGGACCACGATGCGGCGCTCGCCCTGACGCTGGATGATGGGCTCCGCCACGCCCAAGGCGTTGACTCGGTTGCGCAGGGTGGTGATGTTCTGCTCCAGGGCGAACTTTTTCACCTCCTGTTGGTCTGCCGGCGTCATTTCCGCAAAGACGAAGTAGGCTCCACCCGCCTCCCGGGTGTCCAGGGTCAGATCGCGAAACTCCCCGCCGATCAGCTTCGCCCCCCGATCGCGGGTCTCGGCGTCCTGAAACTTGACCGAGATGCGCCCGCCTTCGCGGCCTACCGTTTGATAGCGCACCTTCTCGTTGCGCAACAGGGTTCGGATATCGCCACTGTAGCGCTCCAAGGCCTGATCAACTGCCGCCTCCATGTCCACGTCGATCAGGACATGGATGCCGCCGCGCAGATCCAGCCCCAGGAACATGGGCTGAATTCCCAGGGCGCGCAGCCAAGCGGGAAGATCGGCGGACAGGGTCAAGGCGTTGTTGTACCGGTCCGAGAGCGTCGCCTCGATCGCGGCTTGGCCCTTGAGCTGCAGACCCGAGGTAGCGAAACGCACCAGGACCTTGCCTCCTTCCAGGTGCTCGACCGCCTTGTACTCGACCCCCGCATTCTCGAGGGCGGCCTTGACCTCGCCCAGGGTCGCGTCCGTTACCTCGGCCCCGCGGGCGGCGGTTACCTCGATGGAGGGGTTCTGGGAGAAGAGGTTGGGCAGGGCATAGAGCAGGCCCACCAGAACCACGCCCAGGATGAGAAGGTTCTTCCAGAGGGGGTATCGGTTCATGGGGATTCCAGCGGAGGGAGCTTCCACGCGCCGTCCGATCCGCCGCGCCGGACCCGGTGCGGAACGTCGCGACCTCCGAGGGCGGCTACAGCTCCTTGATCGACCCCTTGGGCAGGACGGATTCCACGGCCTGACGGCGGATCTTCACCTGAATGCCGTCCGCTATCTCGAGCTGCGCGAAGTTCTCGCCGAGCTCCGTCACCCGGCCGGCCAGACCGCCCATGGTGACGATCTCGTCGCCCTTGGCCAGGGCATCCACCATTTTCTTGTGCTCCTTCTGGCGCTTGACCTGCGGTCGAATCATCAGGAAGTACAGGAGCACCACCAGTCCGATGGGAAACAGAAGGCCCAGCAGCGGATCGCTCGGCGCGGCCGCGGCATCCTGGGCCAGGGCGTCGGAGATGAGAAGGCTCATGGGGTATCCTCAGAGCTCGGCGGAAGCGGAAAATTCAGCGCGCCATTATACACGTCCGAAGGGAAGTTAAACCTGGGCCGATACGTCTACGCTTTTCGGCCGGCCCCGAAGAAATTCCGCGCGAAGGCATCCAGTACGCCCGCGACGATCGCCGCCCGCAAGGAGCCCATCAGCGAGTGGTAGTAGGCCAGGTTATGGATGGTGCTCAGCCGCGAGCCAAGGATCTCGTTGCACTTGTCCAGGTGGTGCAGATAGGCGCGGCTGAAATGACGGCAGGTGTAACAGTCACAATTGGGATCGAGCGGCCCCGTATCCGCCTTGTAGCGAGCGTTGCGGATCTTGACGACCCCCTCGCTGGTGAACAGATGTCCGTTGCGGGCGTTGCGGGTCGGCAGCACGCAGTCGAACAGGTCGATACCCCGGCGCACGGCCTCGACCAAATCCGCCGGGGTGCCTACGCCCATCAGATAGCGCGGGCGCTCCGCCGGCAGGCGCTCGGCGAGGAAGTCCAGGATCCGCAGCCGATCGGCTTCCGGCTCTCCGACGGAGAGCCCCCCGACCGCGTAGCCGTCAAAGCCGATCTCGCGCAACCCGACGAGGGACGCCGCTCTGAGGTCTTCGTACATGCCGCCCTGGACGATGCCGAACAAGGCGGCCGGATTGTCGCCGTGGGCCAGCTTGCCGCGCGCCGCCCAGCGCAGCGACAGCTCCATGGACGACCGCGTCTCCGCGGGCGCGGCGGGATAGGGGGTGCAGTCGTCGAAGCTCATCACCACGTCCGACCCCAGGGCGCGCTGCACGGCGATCGACTCCTCGGGCCCCAGAAAAACCGGGCTGCCGTCCACCGGGGACCTGAAATGCACCCCCTTCTCCGTGATTCGCCGCAGCTCGCCCAGGCTGTAGACCTGGAATCCTCCCGAATCGGTCAGGATGGGTCCGTCCCAATGCATGAATCCGTGCAGACCGCCATGGCGGGCGATGACCTCGGTCCCCGGTCGCAGCATCAGGTGAAAGGTATTGGCGAGGAGGATCCGGGTGCCCAGCTCTCGCAGCTCCTCGGGGGTCATGGCCTTGACCGTGCCATAGGTCCCGACAGGCATGAAGGCCGGCGTATCGACGGCCCCGCGCGCGAAGGTCAGGCGGCAGCGCCTGGCCGCGCCATCGGTCACCAGGAGCTCAAGCTTCACGTCGCGTTTGCTCGAGCCACTTCCCGAGCTGCCGCAGGTCCGCCACCTCCAGAGCCGGCGGGGCGAGCGGCTGCGGCCAGGTCTGGCCATCCCGGTTCACCCATACCGCCGCCATGCCGAAGCCGCGCGCCGCTTCCACGTCCAATAGAGGGTGGTCACCCACATGGAGCGCTTGAGCCGGGGCAACGCCCGCCCACTTCAGGGCGCCGCGAAACAAGGCGGGATCCGGCTTCTGCGCCCCCACGTCGGCCGCCGTTAGCGACAGGTCGAATAGGCCTCGGAGGGGCGTCCGTGCGATCGCGGCGTTGCCGTTGGTAACCGAGACCAGCCGGTAGTGTCGCTTCAGCTCGTGAAGCGCGGGGACGACATCGGCGTAGGGTTTCACCTGATTGCGGTGACGCAAAAATACGGACATGGCCTCTTCCGCCAGCTCGGTGTCGTAGCCGAAGTCCCGCAGCAAAGCGGAGAGGGAGGCGTGACGAAGGGCCGTAAGGTCATGGGCGATTTCGGGAACCTCCTCCGCCACCCCCTTACGGTGCCGGCGAAGGCTCTGTTGGTCATGAACCCGCGCCAGGCCGGGGGCGCGCTCGGCGATCCAGGCATAGAGGGCGTCCTCGGCTCGGTGTATGGTCGGGAAACAGGGCCAGAGGGTGTCGTCGAGATCGATCGTCAGGAGCCTTACTCGGTGGGTTAGGTTCATCTTGTCAATCCCCAAGCCGGCCCGCATTGTGCTCCGGCGAAGAGGCGCTTGTCAGATCCTGCACGCGCCGTCCCTCGCCAGTACCAACGGCAACCATTCCCGGAGAAGCCAATCCATGATGAGTTTCAGAGACAAGAAAAAGATGCCGAGGCCCGAGGAGGCCCTGCCGGGACGAAGCCAACCCCTGCGGGTGACGAACCGGCATTTTGTCAATGGCAACCCGATCCAGCCTCCCTTCCCCGATTGCATGCAGACGGGATTGTTCGGCCTCGGCTGTTTTTGGGGGGCCGAACGGCGCTTTTGGAAGCTTCCGGGCGTCTATTCGACCGCCGTCGGCTACGCCGCCGGCTTCACGCCCAATCCCACCTACGACGAGGTGTGCTCCGGCCTCACCGGTCACAACGAGGTGGTGCTGGTTGTATTCGACCCCGCGAAGATCGGCTACGAGGACCTGCTCAGGGAGCTCTGGGAGGCCCACGATCCCACCCAAGGCATGCGTCAGGGAAACGATATCGGCACCCAGTACCGTTCCGGAATCTACGTCGCCGATACGGCCCAGCGGGTCGCCGCGGAGGCAAGCCTGAAGCGCTACGACGAGGCCCTGAAAGAGGCCGAGCGCGGCCCGATCACTACCGAGATCCTTCCCGCATCCGAGTTTTTCTACGCCGAGGATTTCCATCAACAATACTTGGCCAAGAACCCCCGCGGCTATTGCGGACTGGGGGGATGCGGCGTCCCATTTCCCGGTTGAGCCGCCTTCGGCCTGCACGCCGAAAAAAATCGCGTGGAGGGGTTGACAAGTAGATCGGTATTTAAGAAACTATTGATGTACTGAATCACACCCTGGTTCAGAACACTCCTCCATCCTCCTTTGGTGGTAACTTGAGCGCGACGCCCCCCGTCGCGCTTTTTTTTGCCTGCTCCGACCGGAATCGCCGCGTCAGAGCAAACCGCGCAAGCCGACCAATCAACCCCGGCGGGTCAGAAACATGGCGTCTCCGTAGCTGAAAAAACGGTATCCCTTCTCTACCGCGTGCCGGTAGGCGGACATCACTGGCTCGTATCCACCGAAGGCGCACACCAGCATAAGCAGGGTCGACTCCGGAAGGTGAAAATTGGTGACCATCGCATCCACGACTTTGAACCGGTGACCGGGGCGGATGAAAAGCCGGGTGTCGCCTTGGTAGGGCCTGAGCTCGCCGCTGGCCGCCGTTTCCAAGGCGCGCACGCTCGTGGTGCCCACGGCGATCACTCGCCCGCCCGCCTCGCGAGCCGCGCGGATTCGATCGCAGGCCGCTTGGTCCACCTCCAGCCACTCCGCGTGCATCCGATGCTCGTCGAGACGCTTCGCCCGCACAGGCTGAAAGGTGCCGGCGCCCACGTGCAACGTGACATGCACGGCGCCGACGCCCGCATCCGCGATGCGGGCCAGCATCCTCTGATCAAAATGCAGCCCGGCCGTCGGGGCCGCGACCGCCCCCTCCCGCCGCGCGTAGACGGTCTGATAGCGCTCCGCGTCCGCCGCGTCGTCCGGACGCCGGATGTAGGGCGGCAGCGGTAGGTGACCCTGACGCGCCATGAGGGCCTCGAATACAACATCCGGGGAGCACAGGCGAAATCGCTCCCCTTCCCGCCCACGGACCTCCAGCACCTCGCCCCCCTCCAGCCGAATCCTCGTCCCGGGCTTGGGGGACTTGCTCGCCCGGACATGGGCCAGGGCCTCGTCCGGCGCCGGCAGACGCTCGATCAGGATCTCCACCCGGCCGCCGCTCTCCTTGCGCCCGTAGAGTCGCGCCCGCATCACCCGGGTATCGTTGAGCACCAGCAGATCGCCGGGGCGAAGCAGATCAGGGAGATCCGAAAACCTCAGATCTCGTCGGCGCCCGCTCGGCCCGTCCAGGGCGAGCATACGGCTCGCCCCCCGCTCCGGCAGGGGGCGTTGGGCGATGAGATCGGGAGGTAGATCGAAGCGGAAATCCGAGAGCCACATGGCCGGCGATCATAACCGGCCTCTTGCTCTGAATCCCGCAACCGATATACTGACCAGCCTCCCGCCGGGGTGGCGAAATTGGTAGACGCATCAGACTCAAAATCTGACGGTGGCAACACCGTGCCGGTTCGAGTCCGGCTCCCGGCACCAAATAAACACAAGGGCTTGCAGCGATGCAGGTCCTTATTTTTTAACTCTACCCGCTACAGGTGGTCGCCGATACCAGAACCTCGAAGGGAAGCATCGTCTTCAGGCTGGACAGGAAGTTGGCGCGCCCGACAGGACTTGAACCTGTGACCCCAGCCTTCGGAGGGCTG
>Ga0114938_1003046_pt1 | contig 10139 bp, 6 predicted proteins | sample AshMeaBigSpring_FD_88675 | JGI IMG/M metagenome (GOLD analysis project Ga0114938, IMG submission 88675) | Groundwater microbial communities from Big Spring, Nevada to study Microbial Dark Matter (Phase II) - Ash Meadows Big Spring | ecosystem: Environmental > Aquatic > Deep subsurface >...
CGCCGGGCGGAAGTTCTGGCGGATGGTGCGGATCACGGCCAGCGCGGTCAGGCCGATCAGCAGCAGCACGTAGTAGGTGGTGCTGTAGAGCGTCGTGCGCAGAAAAACGTCGTTGAGGTTGTTGTAGGGCGGGCTGCCGCCGATGCGCCGGTCGGTAAGATAGGTGTAGGTGGCGGCAAAACGCTCGTTGAAGATGAAAGGCACGTAGAAGACGCCCAGCACCACCGCACCCACACCCGCCGCAATCGCCGTCGCGCCGAGCAAGGAGCGCCACTGGTCGCGGTTGCGCCAGAAGATCACCCCTAGCAGGTACGCCGCCGGGATCGCCGCCAGCGCACCTTCGTAGTGGGAGAGCAGCCCCGTCGCCAGCAGGATGGCCGCCAGCGAGAGGTAGCGCGCCGTCGCCGCCGGTTTGACGGTGAGCCGGTAGAGCACCAGCACCGCCAGCACCGAGGTCAGGAACACCACGCTCTGATACTGCACGATGTGGGCAAAGCCGATGAAGTAGCCGTCGAGCAGCAGGAACATCGCCGCGACCCAGCCGGCCAGCGGACGAAAGAGGCGCCAGCCGAGCACGAAACTCGCCAGCAGCGCGGTCATGTTGGCGATGGCAAAAGGCAGCCGCGCCGTCTGTTCGGTGAGATGGCCGGTCAGCGTGTAGAGCACGGTCGGCACGAGGATTTCGGTCGGCCCCTTTTTGTGGAGCATCAACACATCTTCGTAGCCTTGCAGGACGGCCGCCGCGCGCAGTGCCGCGCGCGCCTCGTCGCCTTGATAGTCGGCGTACTCCAGCCCCATGAAGCGGAAAAAGGCGCCGAGGGTCAGCAGCACCAACAGCCCGCCCCAGAACCAGCGCCGGTCGCCGGCAAAGGGTTCCCAGGCGGGTGCGCCTGGCTGCACACGCCGCGCGCGCCACCCGACCCAGCCGGCCAGTGCCAGCGTCACGGCATCGAAGATCAGCAGTGTGGGCAACTGCGCCGGGCCGCCGGGCAGGTAGCTGATCAGCAGCATCCCCACGACCATGATCGTGTATGCGGCGGCGATGCTGTAGAGCACGCGCTCGAAGCGATCCGGTCGAGAGGCGCTTTGCCCAACCAGCGCCTCGACCAACAATGCGCCGGGGAGGAAGCCGGCGATCCACAATGCGGCGATGGCTTGCACCAGCGGCGGCAACGGCGTCAGGAGCAGCCCATTCGCCAACGCGCCGGTCAGCATCGCACCCAAAAGCCAACGGTTTGTCATGGCGCAACAGTGTATCACAGGCAGGCGGCGAACGGCATACTGGCAGGTTACAGCAAAGCTGGTTTTGCCTGATGGCATCGTGTATACTGTATGTTGATTGTATATACAACTGCAATGAGGGGAGATCGATGCGGCAGATCGAAGGCTTTCTTTGGGAAGAATGGGTGATCGACAAACTCGACTGGAAACATGGCGTTGATCCCCAAGATAGTGGAAGAAAGTTTCTTCAATCCACCGTACAAGGTGCGCAGGACGACCGACAACAAACATCTGTTGTACGGGAGATCGGATAGTGGTCGATATTTGTTTGTGGTATTTGTGTGGGAAGGGCAGTTCGTGAAGGTGATTGCGGCACGCGATATGACGCCGATGGAGAAGAGATTCTATGGTCGCGAATGAGCAAAACGGGAAACCGCTACCAACATTTGCCAACCAGCCGGCGGAGGCTGAGTTCTGGGACACCCATGATTCGACCGACTATCTCGCCGCAACCGAGGCCGTTGACGCGACTTTTGTCGACGCACGTCCCACAAAACAGCAAATTTCGCTGCGCCTGGAGCCGGCTGTGATTGAGCAACTCAAGCAGATCGCCCACACTAAAGGCATCGGCTACCAGACGATGATTCGCATGTGGGTGATGGAACGTCTGGAACAGGCTGGCGGCGTATAGAATCGGTGTTGCCGCACAGGAAAGCTGATTGGACTATATGCACCTCGTCGCCGACCTCCACATCCACTCGCACTACTCACGCGCCACCAGCAAGGACCTGACGCTCGAACATCTGTGGAAATGGGCGCAGATCAAGGGCGTTGCGGTCGTGGCGACCGGCGACATCGCGCATCCGGGCTGGCTGGCGGAGATTCGCGAGAAGCTGGCGCCGGCTGAGCCGGGACTGTTCCGCCTCAAGGAGGAGTTCGCTGCGGCGGTCGCCGCCGACGTTCCGCTGGCGTGCCGGGGCGAGGTGCGCTTTCTGCTTGGCGGCGAGATCAGCAACATCTACAAACGCCACGGCAGGACGCGCAAGGTGCATAACCTGATCTTTGCGCCCGACCTCGCAGCAGTGGAACGGCTGCAGACGCGGCTGGAGCGCATCGGCAACATCCGCGCCGACGGTCGCCCGATCCTCGGCCTTGACTCACGCGACCTGCTTGAGATTGCGCTGGAAACGGATGCTCGCTGTCACTTCATCCCCGCGCACATCTGGACGCCGTGGTTCGCCATGCTCGGCTCGATGTCGGGCTTCGACTCGGTCGAGGAATGCTTCGGCGACCTGACGCCGCACATCTTTGCGCTGGAGACCGGGCTCTCCTCCGACCCGCCGATGAATTGGCGCGTCTCCACCCTGGATCGCTACACGCTTGTCTCCAACTCCGACGCGCATTCGCCGCCCAAGCTGGCGCGCGAGGCGACCCTTTTCGACTGCGAGCTGAGTTACGCTGCGCTCTTTGCCGCCATGCACAGCGGCGATCCGGCGCTCTTCAAGGGCACGATCGAGTTCTTCCCGGAAGAAGGCAAATACCACGTCGACGGCCACCGCAAGTGCGGCGTGCGCTGGGAGCCGGCAACGACGCTGGCGCACGGTGGCCTCTGTCCGGTCTGCGGCAAGGAGGTCACGGTGGGCGTGCTGCACCGCGTCGAGGCGCTGGCGGATCGCGCCGAAGGCGAACGCCCGCCGCGCACACATCCCTTTCTCAGCCTGACGCCGCTGCCCGAAGTGCTGGGCGAACTCTACGGCGTTGGCGCCGGTTCGCGCCGCGTGCAGCAGGAATACTGGAAACTGCTCGGCAAGCTGGGTCCCGAATTGACGATCCTGCGCGAGACGCCGCTGGAAGCGATCGCGGCGGCGGGCGGTGCACAGCTCGCGCAAGGCATCGACCGCATGCGCCGCGGCCAGGTCGACGCCGAGCCGGGTTACGACGGCGAATACGGCGTCATCCGCGTCTTCAGCGCCAAAGCCATCGGCGACGATGCGTCGCAATTAGCGTTGCTTGTTGATTCAGAGCCGCAATCAAACCTTCCAAATCAGAATCTCCCTGGAAGCTCTGAGCTTCCAGGAAGATCGCCTGCCGTTGCGCTGCCACAACAACCCGACCTCTTCACCGTGTCGCTCGCCGGCCTTGATACGTCACCTGCGCCGCCAGTTCTCCAGGAACAGCCAACCACCTACACGCCCTCAATCTCCAATCTCGAATCTCCAATCTCCCAATCTCCCAATCTCGCAATCCCTCAATCCCTCAATCCCGAACAACGCTCCGCCGTCCTTTGCGCCGACGCGTCGCTGATCATTTCCGCGGGGCCGGGCACGGGCAAAACGCGCACGCTCACCGTGCGGATCGCTCACCTGATCCGCGATCTCGGTGTGACGCTAGAAAGCGTGCTGGCGATCACCTTCACCAACAAGGCGGCGCAGGAAATGCGCGCCCGGCTGGCAGCGCTGCTGGGCGAGGACACTGCGCGGTGCGTCACCATCAAGACTTTTCACGCCTTCGGCGCGCAGTTGCTTTACACTCATGCTGCCGCCGCCGGACTCAACCCAGACTTTGTGATCCTGAGTGACGAGGAACGGCGGGACTTACTGGCTGAAGTTGCGCCCGACCTCGACAGTCGCACACGTGACGCCACGCTCGACGCCATCGTCGCTGCAAAGAATCAACTCGCCGCGCCGGTGGCGGAGTTTGTCGACCTGTTTGGTGCGTATGAGGCGGCGCTGCGCCGCGCCAACGCCGTTGATTTTGACGACCTGATCGGGCTGACGGTGCGACTGCTCGAAAGTGCGCCGGCCGTCACCGCTACGGTGCATCGGCGCTATCGCTGGATTTCGGTGGACGAGTATCAGGATGTCAACGCGGCGCAGGTGCAATTGCTTCGCTTGCTGACTGCGGGCGGCGCCAATCTGTGCGTCATCGGCGATCCGGATCAGGCGATCTATGGCTTTCGCGGCGCGGACCGGCGCTTTTTCCTGGACTTCCTGGCCGACTATCCGGGCGCAGTGCGCGTACAGTTGACGCGTAACTACCGCTCGCAGCGCGCCATCCTCGACGCCGCGCAGCAGGTGATCGCCCACAACGCCGGGCGTGACGCGCTGCCGCTGCTGGCGAGCTTTGCCGCGGCGGTGCGGCTCGACATCCACGCGGCGCCGACCGAGAAGGCCGAAGCCGAGACCATCGTTCATCAAATCGAGCAGATGGTGGGCGGCACGAGCTACTTTTCGATTGATTCGGGGCGCAGCGATGGTCAGCCGCCCGCTGTGCGCGCCTTCGGCGACTTCGCCGTGCTCTACCGGCTGGGTGCACAGGCGGCGCCGCTGGTCGAGGCGTTCGAGCGCTCCGGCATTCCCTACCAGGTGGCGGGGCAGGCGTCATTCTGGGCGGGCAAGGCGGCGCGGCGTGTGCTGGCGTGGCTGTGGCTGCTGGAGAATCCACGCAGCCCGCTGCATCTGACGCAGATACTGGCCGATGCTGGCGTGGGTGACGCGGCGACGGGCGCAGCGCGGGTGACACAATTGCTGGCAACAGAGACCGATCTGTCGGCGGCGCTGACGCGGCTGGCTGTGGGGTTACCTACGCGCCAACGCCGCCACATCGAGAAGCTGGCGACCTTCTGGCAAGAGCTACCCATCGCCGCTCCGGTCGTTGATCTGTTGGCGCAGGTGTGCGACTTCCTGGGCATCGAGGCGGAGTTGCGCGCCGGCATGATCCAGCGTGCGCAGCCCTTTGGCGACCGCCGCCGTGAGTTTCTGGAAAGTGCGCTGCTCGAACGCGAATCCGACAACTACGACCTGCGCGCCGACCGTGTGGCGCTGATGACGCTGCACGCGGCCAAGGGGTTGGAGTTTCCGGTCGTCTTCATCGCCGGTTGCGAGGAAGGGCTGCTGCCCTACGTGCGCAACAGTGACAATCTGCCGGACATCGAGGAGGAGCGACGGCTCTTTTATGTGGGCATGACGCGGGCGCGGGATAAGTTGATCCTGAGCCACGCCCGCCGTCGCACCCTTTTTGGCAAACAGCAGGAGCATCCGCCATCGCGCTTTGTGGGCGAGATCGAGGCGGCGTTGCTGGAGATGCAGGAGCGCCCAGCCTTCACGCCGGAGAAACGCCTCGACGCCGAACAGCTTGGGCTGTTCGGGTGAGAGCAGAATTCAGCGCTCTTTGAGCAGGTCGCGAATCTCCGTGAGCAGCTTCTCCTCGGCGGACGGTGCAGGCGGCGGCGCAGGCACAGCCTCTTTCGTCTTCATCATTGAGTTGGCGCCTTTGACGACGAAGAACATCGAGGCGGCAATGATCAAGAAGTTGATGATGGCCTGGATGAAGTTGCCGTACTGAATGGCGGCGTCGTTGATCTTAATCGCCAGCCCGGTGAAGTCTAGCCCGCCCAGGATCACGCCGACGATCGGCATGATGACATCGTTGACCAACGAGTTGACGATGGCGCTGAACGCCGTACCCATGACGACAGCCACGGCTAGATCGAGTACATTGCCGCGACTGATGAACTGCTTGAATTCATTCCACATCGGTTCTCTCCTTGCCAGTCGCGTGATTGTGAATTGAACGGAAAAAGGCGCGCGTTGTTGATGTGCGCCTTAACACTACAATGTGAGAAATTGGTTGTCAATCCAGATTATTGACCGAAGATGGTGTAGAAACGGTAGCCCTGCGCCGACAACTCGCGTAGGATGATTTCCAGTGCGGCCACGCTCTGCGTGCGCTCCCCACCGCCATCGTGCATCAAGATGACGGCGCCCGGAAAGGCGTGGCTCACGACGTGGTTGGCGATGGTTTCGACGCCGGGTCGCCGCCAATCTTGCGGATCGACGTCCCACAGCACGGGCGTGTAGCCAAGCTCCGCCATCCACTGGCGATCGTCGGTATTGATCGCGCCGTAGGGCGGGCGCACATAGAGCACGTCGCCGTCGAGCGTGAAGAGATCGCCTGCCACCGCAAGCAGTTCGTTGCGTGTACGCTGAATCTGGTCGATGAACTCCTCTTTGCTGATCTTGTCCAGCCAGACATGATCCCAGGTGTGGTTGCCGATGTAGCTGCCTTCGGACGCCATGCGGCGCAGCACATCGGCGCCGCCTGCCGCCTGCCGTCCGATCACGAAGAAGGTGGCGCGGGCGTTGTACTGCGCCAGCAGATCGAGCACCTGCTGTGTGAAGACGCCATTCGGCCCGTCGTCGAAGGTGAGGTAGATGACCGGGGCGCCCTCCGGTGTGGTCGTGGGCAGGTTGGCGAGGAGGGGCTGACCGCGTCCGGCGGTGGACTGGCTGGGCGCCGGCGTCGGTGCGGGCGGCAGTTGATCGGCGGGCACGGCGTCGATCAGGTTCAAGTCGCCAGTCACGGCGCCAAGGTCGGCGCGCACCCAGCCATTTTGTTGCGCCAGACAGCAGATTTGCAGCCACGCACCGCGCGGCGTGCCATCGCCCACCTTGCCGACCACATCGATCACGTCGCCGGCGTAGATGCGCTGGGTGACAGGATAGTCGGTGCTTGGTCCGCTGCGCACGTTGACGACATCGCCGCCGACGGTGAAGGTGACCCTGCTCGTGTCCAGACGCGCCGGTGCGGGCGTCACCAGGGCGAGTAGCGTGGATAAGTCGATCAGCCCCGTCGGCGTGAGTCCTTCAACTTCTTGAAAGCGCGCCACGCTGCGGCGCAGAGTCTCGCTGTAGACGTTGTCGTCCGTCGCCGGGTAGGTGTAGTTGAGATACGGGATCGCCGCCGCCAACTGGTTGATGGTGCGGACGAAGGGATGGCGCTGACCGCTGCCCAGCGTCAGGTCGAGGTCTTCACGGTCATAGACCAGGTTGTCGACGCCCAGCCCTCGCACGTCGAAGCCGCCATTGGCGACTACGCCCTCAAGCTGGACGGCTTTCTTCAGCGCTGCGCCGCTGTCTGTGGCGTTGAGGCGCACGTAGATCGTGCCTTCGGCCTGGTTCCAGGCGCCACCCCAAGTCGCAGGCGCTGCGCCAGCGGCTGGCGCAATCGCGGCCAGGATCGCCTGTCCACCAGGCAACAGGTTGATCGTGTAGCCGCCGCCTTCCACCAGCAGCGGGGCGCCTGTCGCGGCTGCATTCCGTGCGCTGAGCGGCAGACCGGTCGCCAGCATCAAGAGGCTGCAAAGCGCCAGGCTGAACAAAAATCGCACGAGCATACTTGTTCCTTTGTTGGCGATGGGGGGTACACCACCGTCTACTGACAATCATGGCATGTCAAGCAACTTCGGCTCAACCGGATCGCATGTGGTCACATATCCGGGGACAGTAGATAAACCGTCCGTTCTGGCAGAGAGCTTATCGCCCGTCCCCGGCGCATCAGGCGCGCCCCCCTCTCGATTCCGGTTGCGCCGCAATTTTTTCCTCACGCCTTGTCGATTGGGATATCCTGCGCGCCTGGATCGCTTGGCGCGTCACTGGGTTTGGTTTGTGCGGCGCTCTTGGCTTCCAGGTCTTGCATCGCCTTGTCGAGCTGCGCGCTGAGGGATTGCAAGCCACTCTTCAGCGCCGTTGCCAGGTCATTGACCACCTTGCTGTGGGCAACTTTTTCTGTCACTTCCCCAGCTTTCGATTGCAACTCTTTCGCTTCCTGCGAAGCCGCCACCTGCTTGAAACTGCTTTCCAGCGAGGTGACCACCGACTCAGCGCCGGTGCGCAAATCGGTCTCCAGTTGCTTGCGCTGATCGCTATTCCACCAGGACTTGCCCAGATCGGTGAAGCGGTTTGCCAGCCCGGCCAGTTCGTCCAGCAACTCCTGCGTGGCGTTACTGGCGTCGGCGGGCTTGCTCTGCGTTGCGGTCGGTTCAGGATTGGGTGTGGTCTGTCCGCTGTTTTCCATGTGTCGATTCCTTTTTGAATGGCGTTCATCTATGCGACAAATGACAATTTGTCACAGCATCGGCGGTTCAAACCAGCCCAGCGCCGTGACCTTTACTATCATCCACCATCATACATTACGGAGGCTGCGGCGTAAAGGTTGCTACGGAATCCTCAAGTCGGCGCTATCACCCACCGCTGCGCCGTCGATCGTCGTTGGCAGGCGCACAAGCGTCGTTGGTTCGTATAGTCCTACCTTGAGGGTTGCGTCCGCTGGCACAGTGAGCGCGTGCTCGGTGATCAGGAACTCGCCTGGCTGCCAGCTTCCCGTCGGTGCGGCGCCGGTCGCGGTGACGGGCGGGCCATCCTGCTGCGCCCGCGTGACGCCATCTGGCGCGTCGGCGTGGACGAAGATGTGATGCGGCGGCAGCAGCGGCTGCATGATCTCCCAGTACAGGCGCAGGCTTACGACGTCGTCGGCGGTGGGTGTCAGCGTGTAGCCGTAGAGACGGGCGTGGGTGCCAAACTGTGCTGGCGCCGGTAAGCTGACCATCGGCGTCGGGCGCGTGAACTCGGCGCGACGTTGGGCGATGCGCACAACGCCAAGCGCAACCGGCGGCGTCTTGGCGCCCGTCGCTGCATCCTGGAAGCCGGCGACCAACTGATAGTCGCCGCTGGTGAGCGCCCCGGGCGTGGGGAAGCGCACCGGCACACGCAGCAGTTCGCCCTGCGTCAACACGCTGACCGGGTAATCCGGCAGCGGCCATCCCTCATCGCCAGCAACCCCGACGCCCTGCGCATCGAGCAGGCTGACGTAGAGCGCACGGTCAGCGGGCGTGTCGGCTTCGGCGCGCAAAAAGAGCGTGATCCCCAACGCTGTGCCTGCCAGGATCGGCGCATTTTCCGCCGGCCCCGTAAAGCCCAGAAAGGTCACACCATCTTGCGTCACCGGCGGCGTCAGTGGGGTGCGGATTGGCAGGCGCGCTGCTGGCTGCGCCGTGTCCGTCGCAGCGACTGTGAGCTGGCTGATGGGGGCATCCACGGTATCGCTGCCCGCCAGCGTCAGCGCGTCGCCGCTGACGCCCTGTGCGTCTTGATGCGCTACACTCACCCCCACGGTGTAGACGCCCGGCGGCAGCCCGACCGGGACGATCAGCCCGACGGTCTGTGTTACTTGTGTGCCCGGCGGTGTAGTCGTCCAGGTCGCCTCATACTCGCGGCTGCTCCAGATGTACCCGGCAGCGTCGAGCAGACGCAGGCTAATGTTGTAATCGGCGGGCGTGACGACCTGCCACGTCAGCGCGACCGCCACCGGCGCGTTGTCGGCGGTGACGACGGCGGGCGTGGTCGCCGCCTGCACAAGCTGCACTGCGCCAAAATCGGCGGGCGGTGCAGGGCTTGCCGGTGGCGCGGGCAGGTCAGCCCACGCCGTCAGGCGCGTGCCGCCGTACCAGCGATTCTCCAGATTGAATGTCCGCCCGGTCAGATCGGCTTCGATTTCACCAGGCAGCGTACTGCCAAAGGTTAGCGGCGCCGGAAACCAGAGCGTCCCCGCCGCCAGCGCCGCCTCGATCGTCGCCTGCACTGTGGACGACCAGCTCACCGCGCCGTCGGAGAGCAGCACCGGCGCCGGGCCGGTCAGCGCAGGATCGGCCTGCGGTGTGTAGGCGCGCCAATAGCCCACTTGCCACGGAAAGATGGCGAGCAGCGTGTCGGCGTTGCGTCCTTGCTGCACAATCTGGCGCAGGATGGGGCGGTAATCTTCTTCAATGTAGCGCGGCGTCGTGTAGAAGGTGAACACACCACCCATCGCCGCCGCCAATAACAGGGTCAGCGCCACAACCCCGGCGTGAGCCGAGTGCCAGGTGCGGTCGATCCCGGTCGCCAGCAGCAAGGTAACGTAGGGCAGGACAAAGATCAGCAGCCGTTCGCCACCTTCCGGGAAGAAAGGAAAGCGCAGGCTGACCAGCCACCCACCCACCAGCGCCACGCCCACCAGCACGCTCAGGAGCGTGACCGCCGCGCGTTCACTCGGTGCGGCGGCGGAAGCGGGGCGAGGGGCGAGGGGCGAGGGGCGACGTGAAG
>Ga0114938_1003047_pt1 | contig 10138 bp, 9 predicted proteins | sample AshMeaBigSpring_FD_88675 | JGI IMG/M metagenome (GOLD analysis project Ga0114938, IMG submission 88675) | Groundwater microbial communities from Big Spring, Nevada to study Microbial Dark Matter (Phase II) - Ash Meadows Big Spring | ecosystem: Environmental > Aquatic > Deep subsurface >...
AACATCACGCAGTTCGGAGGTTCGCTGAGGTTGGATTTCAAAGCGGGAAATGCCACCCAGAGCTACGTGGGAAATACGGCGAACACGACGGCCATGTTTCAGCATTTGGCGGCGCTCTCGGGGTCATCCCCGAATGCCGTCGTTACCAGTGGAGGAAAATATGTCCGGGCGGTCGGCGCGAATTTTTACCCGGCCTCCATCAGCGGCAGTTTTGTCAGCGCCAATCCCTACGGGAACTTTAACAACTACTTTCAGAGCCTCTACACGGGCTCCGGAAACGGGACTTCCAGCGTAGTGAACGAGCTGACCAATCTCGCCCCCGGTGCCGTGCCCGGAGGACCTGGCTCGGCCGGATTCGCTGCCGTGTCAAGCAATGCGACCCGGGGGATCACCAACAATGCCACCTACAACCTCGACTACCACTTTACGGCCACCTTTTCTCAGGCTACTGCGCCCTCCGGCCCCTCGAACCCTTACGGCACTTACAATCTGACATTGTCAGGCTATGTCTACGCAACTCCCAGCAGCGGCGGGAACACGACGGTTTACGGTGCGGCAGCCACGGGCAACCAGACATCCGGCGGCTCCACGCCGCTCACGATTTCGATCCCTGCGGACAATCTTTCCACGGGAAACTGGACGCTTTCCGATTTCATGTACCTGCAGTCACTGTCCAACGGCAACATCGCACCCCTCGTCACTTTTGGCGGCTGGGGCAACCTGACGACGGATTTCGGCAGCGCGACCGTAAGCAGCGCCCTCCAGCAGAAAGCTGCGGGAGATTTCTCGCAGGGTATCCTGATGGGGCTTGTCGGAAGCGCCACCGGCACGGTCGTCCCAACCTCGCTGACGACGAACGGGACCGTCGCGCTCGGCAACCAGACGAGTTATCAGTGGTTTAAAAACAGCCCGGATGTCGGATATTCGGTGGCTCAGCCAGGCAATGCTTTTTACAGCTCCTGGGGGAGCGTGATCTCCGCTTATTCCGCCGGCGATAAAAATGGGGTCATTTTCAATGCCGGAGGGGTTTATGGAAACCCCTACGACGACAGGTTCAGCCTGAACACTATCGCACCCGATTCCAGCACCACATCGATGCTGATCACCTTGCTGCCCGATGGTACCCTCACGGTGCCGGAGCCTTCCGCTGCCGCACTTCTTTTGGTATGCGGAGGAACGGCTTTTCTGGCGATGCGGTTCCGCGCAAAAAAGCCATCAGCGTCCTGAGCGGACCGGTGGTCTCCGGGATCGGTGTGATCAGGGGGCGATGTTTGCCTGGGCATGGCGGCAAAGTCATTCGGCCCACGCCATATGCAGCTTTCCGGCGCCGCCACATCCCGGGATTTTGTGTGACAACAGATTGACCTGCCCGACGGGACCTGTAACATCCTCCCCTCCCGCTCGGATATCCCCCGCCGACGGCTCATTCCAACCATTTCTATTTTTACTGTGAGCGACAAAGCACCCTGGATTACGTTCCGCCCGGAACTTCGCGTATTGGACTGCACGATCCGCGATGGCGGACTCATGAACAACTCGCAATTTTCCGATGACGAGGTGCGGGCGGTTTACACGGCATGCGTCGAGGCCGGGATCGACTACATGGAAATCGGCTACAAGAATTCGCATGCGGCGTTTCCGAAGGATCAATACGGGCCCTGGCGCCATTGCGATGAGGAGGACCTGCGCCGTGTCGTGGGAGATCACTCATTCGAGAAGACCGGGCTCAAGCTTGCTGTGATGGCCGATGCCGGTGGAAAATGTGACTGGCAGACCGGCATCCTTCCCGCGAAGGAAAGCGTGATCGACATGGTGCGCGTCGCCTGCTACGCGAACCAGATTTCCGAGGCTGTCGAGATGGTCCACCATTGCCACGAGCTCGGTTACGAGACGACGCTGAATATCATGGCGATCTCGACCGTGCACGACGCCGAGATCGACCAGGTCCTGGAGATTGCCCGCGGGACGCCGGCCGGCACGGTCGTCGTGGTGGACAGCAACGGCAATCTCTACCGCGAGCAGGTCGATCACCTCGTAAACAAATACCGCAAGGCGCTTGAAGGCACCGGTAAGGATGTCGGCATCCATGCCCACAACAATTTGCAGCTCGCATTTGCAAACACGATCGAGGCCATCATCCTCGGCTGCAACCGGGTCGATGCCACGATGCTCGGGCTCGGACGCGGTGCAGGCAACTGCCCGATGGAAATCCTTCTCAGCTTCCTGCGGAACCCGAAGTTCAAGCTGCGCCCGGTCCTGAAAGTGATTCAGGAGACGATCATGCCGATGAAGAAGCGCTTCGACTGGGGCCCGAATATCCCCTACATGATCACCGGGGCCCTCAACGCCCACCCCCGCAGTGCGATCGCATTCTGCGAAGGGGAAAATCCGGGCGACTTCGTCGGCTTCTTCGACAAGATGCAGAACGAGGGCTAAGCAGACCCCTCGCATCACGCATGAGGATGTTCAGAACTCTCCAGATTTCCCAGCGGTTGCACACGGACTGCTCCCTTTTCTGAACGCAGCCGATTTGCTCATTGTCCACAATGCCCAATTTGACATCCGAAAACTGAACGGCAGACTTCGTTTGGTTTACCCTGAGAAATATTTGCGGCAGTAATCGTTGGCACGCCGGACAATCTCCAACAGCACCGGGGAATGCTGCAGGACGCCCACAAAAAGATCGCTCAAATCTTCCTGTGCGTATTCGTGCGCAATCTCGTTGCGCAGTTCTCGAATTTCCCGGAAAGCTGCGGCCGAATCAATCAGCCCCCGTTTCTCGGCCCGATTCAAGGCATCCAGAAGCGTGCCGCTGTCCTCCAACTCGATACGGTCCAGCCCCCGGAAGAGTTTCTGCAGGATCATGTCGCTCAGGCGTGCGAACCGGCTGGTCAACGCCTCAAATGCGTCAAGGTCCGCCGCCGAAAGCTCGCTCTTTCCCGCCGTTTTCTGGCAGCGCTTGAGGGACCGCCGCAGCCATGTCGCCCCGTCGTCGAGTTGCCTCAATGTTTCCTCCAGCATCCGGACATGCTCCCGGTGTTTCATATCAGTTGAGCCTCTTTGCGGATCAGCTTCACAAAAGCCGAGGGGTGGCCGCGATCCACGGCAATGTCGATCTTTTGATCGCCGAGGGCATCCTTAAGCGCCAGCTTCAATCGCAGACGCTCCATGAAACCGATCTTTCGGGATCGGATGAGCAGGTCGATATCCCCACCCTTGAGCTTGTCCTGAAGCCGCGAGCCAAAGAGCATGACCTCCGCCGCCGGGTCGGCGGCTGCCACGCAATCGCGAATCGCCCGGCGTTCTTTTTGACTCAAGCGCATCGTAAGGATTATTGCGCGGCCCCGGAGCGAACAGCAAGCGAAGTTTTCTTCGCTCCTTTGCGGCTGACTGAGAATGGAAATGCCATAGGCTCATGCGGCTCAAAAACGTTCCGCAGACAATAATCCGCAAAGACGCTGATCTGACGTTTTCGGCACTTCAGATTGTCCCCAATCATTGTCCTGTCAGATTGCCCAGGGTTCAGGCACGGTCGCCACATGCAAATTGACTTCGATAAGAAAGACTGATACGAAGAGACCACCCGCCAGAATGAAAATCAGTAGCCTCGATTTTGAAACTGCGAACCACTCCGACGCGAGCATTTGCGCGGCAGGGGTTGCGGTATTTGTGGACGGAGAGCTGATCGAAACTCGCCACTGGCTGGTTCGTCCGCCAAGGGGGCATGACTGGTTTCGGGAAGATTTTATCGAGATCCACGGAATCACTCACGAGGATGTGCAGGCTGCGCCGGAGTTCCCAGCGGTCGCACAAGAATTGCTCCCATTTCTGACCACTGCCGATTTCGTCATTGCCCACAATGCCCAGTTTGATATCCGAAAACTGAACGGCACCCTCAGCCACTTCGGAATTCCCTGCCCGAGTTTTTCCACCCTCTGCACCTGCCAGATCGCCAGGCGGGCATGGCCGGAATTACCCAACCACAAGCTCAGCACCGTGGCCGATCACATCGGCCACACTTTCCGCCACCACAACGCGTTGGATGATGCCGAGGCTGCCGGACGTGTGCTTTTGACAATCATCAAAGAACGCGGCGAGGACTGGGTGACAAATCACCTGTCCTGAGAATGCGATTTCAAGATTCCACAAAAATATGAATAACTATTCTGAATAGTTGAAAAGATTCTCCTAAAAACAACAAAACAATCACACCAATGTCAAACTACTACTGCGAATACTGTGGAAACAAATACCAAAACGTTCAGGCCCTCACAAGTTTCAGTTGCACAAAGCATCCGAATGGTGTGAACAAAGGAAAGCATTCCCTGTATCAGGGAGATGAGAAGGATCAATACACCTGCAAATTTTGTGGAAACAAATACTCAACCATTCAGGCCCTCACAAGTTTCAGTTGCACAAGGCATCCGGATGGTGTGAACAAAGGAAAGCATTCGCCCGCACTCTGACCGGCGTCGACGTCAAAAGTCATCTGACAGGCAAGATCAAATACTGCATGGTAACCACAGCGTTCATTTTCATGCAGAACAAAACAAAATATACTTTAATCGGCATCCCTGAAATTGAAACAATGGCTCATTACAGCCGTCGGGCGTCAATCCGCTTGGCTTACGCGACGATACCTTCACGAAATCCGTACAAACATCGCAAATACAAATATTGATAAGACTCTCAATCTATGAAGAACAAAGAATTAGAAACACTAAATTTCAAGGAATTACTTCATTACGACGGAATTCCTGACGCCAGAAATCGCCCAACATGCACTGGCTATTGCATCTCTTGCGAAATAAATGAATACATGGAAGATTCCAATCTCGAATTGTTCCAAATGTCGCACGGAGCCGATACGGAAGATTTTGAGAACGCAATAACAAAATTGCCGGATGACGGATTCGAGGCTCCTGTCGCATTTTTGCTGGAATCTCCTGGAGGGAACTATGAAAACGGGAAAGCTATTCCATACAATGGCTTTTCGAAAGAACCTCCTGTCAATGTTTACTACTGGCTGCCATTGCCATCACCAAGGGATACTTGGCCAGATAAAGACGAGGCTGATCCTGGTAGCTATGGGAAATATTTTGCCTATATTCTCGCCAAACACAAACTTCGGAATGCGTATTTTACTAATGTTGTAAAATGCTCGTTGGCATCTAAAAAAGACCCGACCACTCACGAGCGTTCCAAATCATTTTTTCACTTGAATGTCAACGGTGATCCCAACCACTGGCACACTAAGATTCGAATCAATTGCTACAACCTTTTTCTGAAGCAAGAACTGCTCTTAACTCGCCCGCAGATCGTTTTCTATTTTGGTAAGAATGCCCAAGATATGGCGCAAGCCAATGGCATCCGTGAACTGCTGACAGGCACAATATTTAAAAGATTGCGCCATCCATCAGATTTCTATCACGGCACAGACACAATTCTGCCCGATAACGATAAGATTATTTCGGAGGCCCTTGCGGAGTGGAGATCGACCAATCCATGACGTTGTGCGCAAGGCTTATCGAGCCTTGGAGATTTCTTTCTCAATCTGTCAAAACGCTTCCGTTCCCTGCACAAGGGCGTGGTTGCGACACTAGGAAAAGTGTGGAGGTCAACTTGTGAGAGGAGTTTATTCATGCCGATGGGGCATTACATGAATTCCCGCCTGAGTCGAGCTAGTCGTTTGGGATCGGTGCCCTCGACTAAGCCGAGACCCTTGCAAAGAAAAGCATGAGCAGCATGACCTTTGAGATTCATCCGTTTAACCTCAGCGTCGAGTGACAGCAATTTGGCGGCGTGGGCTCTCCGTTGATCTATCCCATCAGACAGCCCTTCTCCCTGCTTTTTTAGAGCCCTTGCCCGATGGAGTTTCATCACCGCATTCCAGCGCACATCGCGCTTGGCGTCGAATGACCAATAGACGGGAATGAAGATCATTGTCCCGTAGGGGGTGAGATTGACCGAGAGCTTCATGGTGAGCGGCTTGTCACCTTCCATGCCGTAGAGGTTCCACCGCATGCAGAACACATCGAAGGCGGCTTGGAAACGGTGTCGAGGTTTGGACCAATCCACATTAAATCGTGGCCTCAGGTTTCTTTCACCGGTCAGTGAACGGCGCAAAATTCCCTTTTGATTGGCGAACTGGGAAATATCCCACTGTTTTTTGATCGCCTGCCACTCGCGGCGGAGTTCGGGATTCCTTAGTGCCTCTTTCTCAATGGAATCAAACTTCGCCGTTGTTGTGACAAGGGACTCGTAGCTTCCATGCTGGACCAAGTGTTCATGCTCCATTGCGACCCGACAAACCTCCTCAGATGGTGGTTCTGGAAGGCAGTTCAGGAGGAAAGTCATTTCCTCATCAATCGGTTTTTCCGCTTCATACAAGTCCAAGCACGTGCAGAAAACGTCATGGATATTCAGAGGCCACAGGGAAATGGGTATGAGCATCCAACGGTGGAGACGCTCAAGAGATTTTCGATCTTTCTTGTCGGGAAGGGCATGGAATCGCCGGATGTCTTCCTGCGAATATTCCCGCCGATGGTAGGCAAGCGCGTCGAGCTTTTCTAGATCCTGTTTAAGAGTATGCCGCACGGCGTGGACATTACCGCAACCAAGCATTGGGGACAATTCAATCCGTGGAATCCCAATATTGCATCGTGCAGAATCATGGATATGTCACCTGAAATTCAAAACCACATCGGTTCACCCCCGTCTGAAAACTCAGAATGTCTCTCGCCGGGGGATGTCCGCTCACAGACACAAACCGGTTTTCTGTGCGATCTTGCGAAGGGGAATGCCTTTTATCCGGGAATAAACGAACCGCCCGTGCCGGTTATGGCAGCATTCGGCCCCAATCGGCTTCACCAGTGCAGGCTGGAGGGTTTGTGGGATTTTGATCGAGCCGCCGCCGAAAATCGCCAATGCGTCGTCCGCTCATATCGGAACCTGAAGCGCAACGACTTGGGAGGACGCTGGGAGGATGTCGTCTTTCAATTTGGAGAACGGGCATTTGTCTGTGGCGACTCTAGGCGGATCATCGGGTATGCCACCAGCTATGAAGAAGCCGAAAAAATTGTCCGGGAATTCAATTCTTCATACCGTCACGTTTCCTCCACCACGGGCGGAAGCTTCCAACTCATCCGAAAAAATCGGTATGGAATCGAGTGCGAAAATGTTGTCCTTGAGGCCGGCACAGTATTGGGGGAAGAGAGCTTTTCTCTCCATTATCCCGAGGGAACCGACGGATGGCACAAAAGTTTTGTCGAGAAGCTGAGCAACCGGAAGCATGGCCTCTCGATCCTTGAGGGGAAGCCAGGCACTGGCAAAACATCATACCTGAGGCATCTCATGGGTTCACTGAATGAAACTCACCGGTTCTACTTCATCGCTCCATCCAATCTGGGTATTCTCTCGGAGCCGGATTTCATCGGTTTCTGGGGGAAAGAACGACTCTTATACGCAGACTACAAGTTGGCTGTAATTCTTGAGGATGCGGATACCGCACTGATGACCCGTGCAACTGACAATAACGCCCAAGCAAGCGCAATCCTGAATCTTTCCGATGGAATGCTGGCTGATTTCCTGCGCCTCCAGATTATCTGCACCATCAATTGTAGGGCGGACGAAATTGACCAGGCTTTCCTCCGCCCTGGCAGGCTTTTGTGCCACCGAATTTTTGAGCGCCTTGATCCTTCGCAAGCAGCCCGACTTGCTGCGTCAATGGGAATAGAACTGCCCCATGCGAGGGACTATTCCCTCGCAGAGGTGTTCGCCGGAAACAGCGGCGATGGAGTGCTGGCGCGGCCGCACATCGGCTTCGGAGGTAAAAACTGAGGAGAGCCAGAATGACAAACGGGTTCACTTGCACCTGTTGCGGGGTCTGGCAATGGCCTTGTGCTCATGCGCCTACCCCCGCATGATCCAGACGCCGAGGAGCGCGATATCTGCCGGCGTCACCCCGCTGATGCGCGCTGCCTGACCGAGCGTTTCCGGGCGGATTTTGGTGAGCTTCTGCACAGCTTCTGAGCGGAGGCCATTAATGGCCGCATAGTTGATCGAGGGCGGGATTACCTTGCTTTCGTGGCGCCCGGTTCTGGCGATCTGCTCCTCCTGACGCCGGAGGTAGCCTTCGTATTTGAGGTCGGTTTCGATCTGTTCCCAGACATCAGTGGGGAACTCTCCGGCGATCGGGTCCGGAATGGTGCGCCAGGAATTTTCTGTGCGCTTGAGCCAGCGGTCGAGCGGGACAGTGTCAATTTTTACTTCGCGCAGGCGGGCCCTCAGGCTGGCAACCAGGGTGGACTTCTGCTCGAATCGCGACCGGCGCTCGCCGGTGACGAGTCCGGATGCGATCCCCTTGGCGCACAGCCGGAGATCGGCGTTGTCCTGACGGAGGAGGAGGCGGTATTCCGCGCGACTTGTGAACATCCGGTAGGGTTCAGGCGTGCCGCGGGTAACCAGGTCGTCGAGCAGGACACCAATGTAGGCCTCGTGCCGGTCGAGCGTAAGTGGCGGGTTGCCAAGGATCTTGAGCGCGGCGTTCGCCCCGGCCATTAGGCCCTGTGCCGCCGCTTCCTCGTAGCCGGATGTGCCGTTGATCTGGCCGGCAAAATAGAGGCCGGGGAGCCGCTTAGTTTCGAGTGTTGTGTGGAGCTGGGTCGGCGGGCAGTAGTCGTATTCGACGGCATAGCCGGGCCGCAGGATCTCCGCGTTCTCGAGCCCGGGCACGCTGCGAATGAAGGCATACTGGACCTCGAAGGGCAGGCTGGTCGAAACGCCGTTGACGTAAATTTCATCGGTGTGGCGGCCCTCGGGCTCCAGAAAGAGCTGGTGCTGGGATTTTTCCGCAAACTTGACGACCTTGTCCTCAATGCTCGGGCAGTAGCGTGGTCCGACGCCCTCGATGATGCCGGCGTAGAGCGGAGACTTGTCGAGGTTTGCGCGGATGATGTCATGCGTGGCAGCGGTCGTGTGCGTGATCCAGCATGGGATCTGCCGCACGTTGAGCCGTCCGTCCTCCCACTCGTTGAGCGTGAAGATGTCGTCCGGGACGCGCGCGAGGGTGTCGGCGAGATAGCTGAAAACCGGCGGCGGTTCGTCGCCCGCCTGGGCCTCGCACCGGGAAAAATCGATGCTCTTGGCGAGGAGGCGGCAGGGCGTGCCGGTCTTGAAGCGTCCGACTTCGAATCCCAACTCGCGCAGGCAGTCGCTGAATGTCGAAACCGTATCCCCCATGCGGCCGCCGGTCTCGTTGCGGAGCCCGACATGGAGGAGGCCGCGCATGAATGTGCCGGTCGTCACAACGACCGCACGTCCCCGGAATCGCAGTCCGAGGTTCGTCTCGATGCCGGACACGCCGTCCCCGCCGACTACGAGGCGGGTGACGTTGCCCTGCTTGAGGTCGAGGCGGGGCAAGCGCTCGAGAAGAGCTTTCGCGCGGAACTGGTAGGCCTTCTTGTCGCATTGTGCGCGGGGTGCGCGCACGCTCGGGCCTTTTGTGGCGTTGAGCATCCGGAACTGGATGCCGGTGGCGTCGGTGTTCAGAGCCATCAGCCCGCCGAGGGCGTCGATTTCACGAACGATGTGGCCCTTGGCAAGGCCACCGATGGCCGGGTTGCACGACATCTGACCGACGGTATCGGCATTCTGCGTGAGCAGGAGCGTCTCGCAGCCAAGCCGGGCGGCGGCCGCCGCCGCCTCGATGCCGGCGTGGCCAGCCCCGATGACAATGACATCGTAGGCCTTCGGATACTCGAATCCGCTCAAATTACTCGGTGGGAATCCCGTGCTCGCGGAGCTTGTTCATGAGCGCGCCGGTGCTCAGCTTCGAGCTATTTTGTAGAACCACCTCGCCGGCGACAAAGTTATCAAACGTGCCGCGGATCCCGACGTTTTGTCCGGCTACGATGAACGCCCGCTCGGATGTCAGCGTACCTTCCCAGTTGCGGTGGAAGACGGTGGCCTGAGACTTGTTCGTCGCGACGCTCATGTCGGTCGTCGGAATGTCGTCGGCGGCGAAGACCGCGCGGACGTCAGGCGTCGTCTGGTTCGGCAACTGCATGATGACGGCGAGCGGGTCGCTGTTCTGGTCGTCCGACTGGCAGACCTGGCCGACGCGTCCGTAAACCAGGAT
>Ga0114938_1003048_pt1 | contig 10136 bp, 11 predicted proteins | sample AshMeaBigSpring_FD_88675 | JGI IMG/M metagenome (GOLD analysis project Ga0114938, IMG submission 88675) | Groundwater microbial communities from Big Spring, Nevada to study Microbial Dark Matter (Phase II) - Ash Meadows Big Spring | ecosystem: Environmental > Aquatic > Deep subsurface >...
AGCCGCGACACGGATGCGTCCTGGAAGTCGGCCTCGTTGAGGAACGGGACGGTCGACTGCTCGTGGTTGACGTAGACGTCGACGGTGCCTGGCGTCCCGCTGGGGCGGATGCCGATCCCGTCGGGGAGGCCCTCGAAGGTCAACCCGTCGACAACCTCGCCGCTGCTGATCAGGGCTCGCACCTGCGAGCCTGCCGGCGCTGCGTCGTTGAAGGCGATGAGCGGATCCTCGGGGGTGAGGTGGCCGGCGGCGTGCGCCGGACCCGGGACCATCACCACCGTGAGCGTGAACGCGGCCACAAGCGGCCACGTGCGTCGGCGCTGTCGCGACATCGCATCTCCCCTTCCCCTGTCGCCGCCCGCTCGGCGTCGTCGCATGGCGCGACCCCGCAGCCGGCGTCCTGCGTTCCTCGGAGCGTACTCTCATGGTGTCGGCGATGGGGCCCGAACGTGCGACCTTTCCAAACGAACGATCGTTCGCTAAGGTGGCTGGTCCGGCGATCGAGGCGGCAGGGAGCGACGAGGTCCGATGACCACGGGAGAGCACAGGTTCCAGGCGATCATCGACGCCGACGACAAGGTCGAGCCGACCGACTGGATGCCGGAGGACTATCGCAAGACGCTGATACGCCAGATCGCCCAGCACGCCCACTCCGAGGTGATCGGGATGCAGCCCGAGGCCAACTGGATCTCACGGGCGCCAAGCCTGAAGCGCAAGGCGATCCTGATGGCCAAGGTGCAGGACGAGGCCGGGCACGGTCTCTACCTCTACTCGGCCACCGAGACGCTGGGTGTCGGACGCGACGAATTGGTTGACCTGCTCCACACCGGTCGCCACAAGTACTCGTCGATCTTCAACTACCCGACGCTCAACTGGGCGGACATCGGGACCATCGGTTGGCTGGTCGACGGCGCCGCCATCACCAACCAGGTGATGCTCACCCGCACGAGCTACGGCCCCTACGCGCGGGCCATGGTCCGCATCTGCAAGGAGGAGTCCTTCCACCAGCGCCAGGGTTACGAGCTGCTGCTCACCCTGTGCCGAGGGAGCGACGAGCAGCGGGCGATGGCGCAGGATGCCGCCAACCGGTGGTGGTGGCCCTCGCTCATGATGTTCGGCCCCCACGACACGGAGTCGACCCACTCGGAGCAGTCGATGGCGTGGAAGGTCAAGCGGGTCTCGAACGACGATCTCCGCCAGCAGTTCGTCGACATGACGGTGCCGCAGGCGGAATACCTCGGGCTGACACTTCCCGACCCCGACCTGCGCTGGAACGAGCGGCGGGGCCACTACGACTTCGGTGACATCGACTGGGACGAGTTCTGGGCGGTGGTGCAAGGGAACGGCCCGATGAACCGGGAGCGGATGGAGCACAAGCGACGCGCCTGGGACGACGGCGCCTGGGTGAGGGAGGCGGCCGCAGCCCACGCCACCAAGGAGCGGAACCGCCGGCCGGGCAAGGCCAGCGCATGAGGAGGCGCCGCCGATGAGCTACGACGTACCGCTGGCACCAGGCGAGCAGATCGCAGACGTCGAGGCCACCGGCCGGTCCGGCTGGCCGATGTGGGAGGTGTTCATCCGCCAGCGCCGGGGACTCAGCCACGTCCACGCCGGAAGCCTCCATGCCCCCGATGCGGAGACGGCGCTGCAAAACGCCCGCGATGTGTACACCCGCCGGGCGGAGGGCGTGAGCATCTGGGTGGTTCCTTCGTCGACGATCACCGCCTCCGACCCGGACGATGCCGACTCCATGTTCGAGCCGTTTGGCGAACAGCCGTACCGGCACGCCACCTTCTACGAGATCCCAACACAGGTGGGGCACATGTGAGCGGTGCAGCCCAAGCCATGGCCGAGATCACGGCCGCAGCGCCCCAGGGGATGCCGGCACCGGTGGGCGCCGATCCCCACGTCGTCTACGTGTTGCGGCACGCCGATGACAACCTGATCCTCGCCCAGCGTCTCGGCGAGTGGATCTCGCACGCTCCAGAGCTCGAGCTGGACATCGCCATCGCCAACACGGCGATCGACCATCTCGGGCAGGCCAGGGCGCTGCTCACGCACGCCGCCCGTCTCGAGGGGGTGGGTCGGGACGAGGACGACCTCGCCATGCTGCGCACCGAGCGCCAGTTCGCCAACCTGCTCATCGTCGAGCAGCCAAACTGCGACTTTGCCACGACCATGGCCCGCCAGCTCCTCCTTGACGCCTACCAGCTGTCGTTGTGGGAGGCGCTGCAGCGCTCGCTCGACGAGACGCTTGCCGGGATCGCGGCAAAGGCGCTCAAGGAGGCCCGTTACCACTTCCGTCACTCGAGTGCATGGGTGGTGCGGCTGGGTGACGGCACAGACGACAGCCATCGCCGCATGCAGACCGGGCTCGACACCATGTGGCGCTTCACCGGCGAGATGCTCAGCGGCGATTCCGTCGATGCGGCGATGGTGGAACGGGGGATCGGGGTCGATCCCGCCACGTTCCGCCAGACGTGGGAAGGGCGCATCGACACCGTGCTCGCCGAGGCGACACTGACCCGCCCCACCGACCCCTACCAGCGCAGCGGCGGGCGGAGCGGGTTCCACACCGAGCACCTCGGCCACCTTCTCGGCGAGATGCAGTGGATGCAGCGAACCTATCCCGGTCTGGAGTGGTGACCGTGGCGGTGATGACACCCGAGCGGGTCTTCCAGGTGTTGAGCCGTGTGGTCGACCCCGAGATCCCCGTGCTCACCATCGCAGACATCGGCATCCTGCGCCATGTGGCCATCGAGGGTGATACCGTCGTGGTGACCATCACCCCCACATACTCGGGGTGCCCGGCCATGGACATGATCCGCAGCGAGATCGTCGCCGCCCTCGCAGACGCCGGGTACGAGCGCACCGACGTGCAAACCCGGTATGCCCCGGCGTGGACCACCGACTGGATTTCCGAGGGTGGAAGACGCCGTCTCGCCGAGTTCGGTATCGCCCCCCCGCACCCGACCGCGCAGGGTCGGGGCCAGGTGCTGTGCCCCCGCTGCCGGTCGGCCGCCACCGGCACGGTGAGCGAGTTCGGGTCGACCGCGTGCAAGGCGCTACTGGTGTGCCGCGGGTGTGGCGAGCCCTTCGACTACTTCAAGGAGATCTGACCGTGGCCGCCCCCGTCTTCCACCCGCTACGGGTCGTCGAGGTGGCGCCCGAGACCGAGGATGCGGTGTCGGTCACCTTCGACGTCCCGGACGAGCTGGCGGGGGAGTTCCGCTACCTCCCCGGCCAGCATGTCACCGTCCGGGGGCGTATCGACGGCGAGGACGTGCGGCGCAGCTACTCGATCTGCGCCAACGCCAACAGCGGCAAGCTGCGGGTGGGTGTCAAGCGGCTCGCCGGCGGCGTGTTCTCCACCTACGCCACCACCGAGCTGCGGGCGGGCGACGTGCTCGACGTGATGTCGCCGACCGGCGAGTTCACCATCGAACCCGACCCTGTGGCGCAGCGGCACTATGCCGCGATCGCCGCAGGTAGCGGGATCACCCCCGTCCTGTCGCTTGTGTCGACGGTGCTCGAGGTGGAGGCCGGCAGCCGCTTCACCGTGATCCTCGGCAACCGTGGCGCCGCCTCGATCATGTTCCTCGAGGAGCTCGAGGGGCTGAAGGATCGCTACCCGGACCGCTTCCACCTCATCCACGTGCTGAGCCGGGAGAGCGGCATCGTCCCGCTGTTCAGCGGACGGATCGACGCCGAGAAGCTGACGCAGCTCCTCGCCACTGTCGTCGACGGCGCCACCGTCGACGACTGGTATCTGTGCGGGCCGCACGAGATGGTGCAGGCGGCTCGCACCGTGCTCGGCGGCCGGGGGGTGGCGCAGACAGACATCCACGACGAGCTGTTCTTTGCCGGCCCGATCGATCCGAGCCTGCTGCCCCAACCTCCCGCCGACGAGCCGGGGACGGTGGCGCTCGTGTTCACGCTCGACGGTCGCAGGTCGACGGTGCGGATGCGGCGGGAGACGTCGATCCTCGACGCCGCGCTGGTGGTACGGCGTGAGCTGCCCTACTCGTGCAAGGGCGGGATGTGCGCAAGCTGCAAGGCGAGGGTTGTGGACGGTGCGGTGACGATGGACAGGAACTTCGCTCTCGTCGAGGAGGACCTTGCCGCCGGCTACGTGCTCACCTGCCAGGCCCACCCCACCACGGGACATGTCGTCGTCGACTACGACCAGCGGTGACCCGTAACACCCGCGCCGACGTGGTGCAGGCGGCGGGGCGGCTGTTCGCCGAGCGCGGCTACCACGGCACCTCGATGCGCGACGTCGGGCGGGAGCTGGGGCTGCTCGGCTCGTCGCTGTACTCCCATGTCGCCGGCAAGCAGCAGCTGCTGGTCGAGGTGGTGGAGCGGGGAGCGGCGCTGTTCCAGGCGGCGGCCGATGCGGCGCTGCACACCGACGGCTCTGCCCAAGAGAGGCTGCGGGCGTTTGTCGCAGGGCACGTGGCGGTGATCCTCGACCATCTCGACGAGGCCAGGACCTTCCTCAACGAAGCGAGGGCCCTCGACCCGGCACACCGGGCACGTGTCATCGCCGCCCGCGACCGCTACGAGACGTCGCTGCGCACCCTGCTGGCAGACGGTGCAGGCGATGGCAGCTTTCGACCCGACCTCGATCCCAAGCTCGCCGGCATCTTCATCCTCTCGATCCTCAACGCCGTCGACCGCTGGTACCGGGAGACGGGTCCGGCGGATCGCACCACGCTTGTCGACGAGGTCTGCGGCTTTGTCATCGCCGCCGTTCGTTGAGGATCGACGGGCGTCACTCCACATCGATGTCGCCGGGGAGTGCGTCGGCGCTGTATACCCCTCCTGCGTTCCACAGCATCCAACCCACCCCACGCAGCTCGGCCTCGTCGATCCCCGCCCGCACCTGGGCCGGGGTGTAGTAGAACGCCTGGAGCCACGGCCGGAGCAGGGCGGTGGGGTGGAGGCGGGCGCTGGCGTCATCGATGGCGTCCGCCGTGACCGGTCCGGGGTGATCGTTTGGGTCGGAGAACCCCAGCCACCCCGGCGAGTAGTGGCTCGGGTAGACCATCGGGCTGATGGCGTCGACCACCGCTGACAGCTCTTCGGGACGCTGCCCGATCCCCTCATCGGTCGGGGAGGAGGCGACGATGCCGAAGATGTCTGCGGACAGCGCACAACCGAGGGGGTGGAGCCGCTGCCGGGCCTCGGTGAGGAAGGCGGCGATGGCGGCGACCCGCTCGTCGGCGGTGAGCGGTCGGCGCGCCTGTGCGGCGGCGGCGGTGCGACCGGCGGGGAAGCGCACGTAGTCGAACTGGATCTCGTCGAAACCGAGCTGGCACGCCTCGACGGCGAGCGCCAGCGGGTACTCCCATGTTGCCTGGTTGGTCGCATCGATCCACCACCCGGCCAGCTTGGCATCAGGCTCGGCCTTCACCCACACCTTGTCTTCGAAGGTGACGAGCCGGGTGATGGCGTACATGCCCCGCTCGTGGACGGCGGCCACGGCGGCAACCGGGTCGTAGGTGGCATTCACGGCAGCGATGGCGTTTGGGAAGGACACCGATGTGGCGTAGCGCACCTTGCCGGTCTCGTCCTTGGTGTCGAACACGATCGTGTTGACGGCGCTGGCCTCCGCCAGGGCGAGAAGATCGGCGAAGACCACCGCATCACCCGCCGCCTCTGGGATGGCGCGCAGCGCTCTCACCAGATGCGGTTCCAGTGTCACCTCGAGGGGAGCGCTCCCGTCCCAGTCGACCGTGGTCGGCATCCACGCCGGCCGGGTGATGGCCACGGTCCCGGCAGGAACCGGGGGAGCGGTGAAGCTGCCGTCTGCGCCGGTGACGATGTCGACACCGTCGATGCTGACGACAGCGTCCGGGAGCGGAGCACCGCCGGGGGTGCGCACGACACCGCTGAGCGGGAAGGTCGGGATGGTGGTGGTAGTGGTTGTAGTGTTTGGCGCCATCGTGGTGGTCGGCGCCGCATTCGTGGTTGTGGCAACGGTCGTGGGCGTTGCGGGCGATGCGTCGGCGGCGGTCTGCACCGCTACCTCGGGGGAGCATCCGGCCCCGGCGACGACGAGGGCAGCGACGGAGAGCCACGAGCGTCTTGGCCTCGACATGCCGAGATCGTACCGGTGGGCCGGAACTGCACCCACGACCGGTGATGTCGCCGCTCTCAGAGATGCAACTCGACGACATCGCCGTCGACGACGACGTGCTCGGCGCCGACATGGGTGCCGTCGAACCCGCTCCGCCCCCAGATGCGAGCAAAGCGCAACTTGGCGGCGACGTCCTTGTGGACGAGCCGAGCGACATCGTGGACCGTCGCCCCCGGTCGCACGGTGAACGGGCGGGTCATGTCTGGCGGTTCGCCGGGGACCTTGGTGTACACCCGCACGATCTTGAGAGTCGCAAACAGCCACGACCCGATCCGATCGACACCGTCGCCGGTGAGCGCCGACACGGCAAGCATCGGGTAGGCAAGCCTGGTGAGCTCCTCGAAGACACGCAGCTCCGTCATCACATCGCTGACCAGGTCGGCCTTGTTGGCCACCAGAGCGGTGGGAACGACGGCGCCGAAGGCGTCGTCCACCCTTGGCGGTCCCGGATCATCGACCGGCCACATGGGGGTGAGGTGGACTCGCCGCTCCTCGAGGATGCCGTGCAGCTCGATCACCGCCTCGGTGCAGTCCGGAGCGGAGAGATCGACTACCAGCAGGCACCCGTCTGCGGTCTGCAGGGCGTTGGCCACCCATGGCACCGGGTGCGCCCACGCGATGGGGGGGAGGTCGACCAGCTGGATGGTGATGTCCTGGTGCGCCAGCATGCCCGGCACAGGATGCTGCGTGGTGAACGGGTAGTCGCCCACCTGGCTGTGCGAGCCGGTGAGACGGGCGTGCAACGCCGACTTCCCCGAGTTGGGTGGCCCGATCAAGGCGATCTGGGCGGCGCCTTCCGGCCGGATCACGCTTGGTGGCCCGCTGCGGGCGCCGGTTGCCCTCGGGCCGGCCCGGGCCTCGGTCAGCTCCTTTATGCGGGTCTTGATGTCCGCCCGCATGGCCTCGGTGCCCTTGTGCTTTGGGATGGTGCGCAGCATCTCCCGCAGGTGGTCGAGCTGGTCCCGTGGGTCGCGTGCCCGCCGGAACGCCGCCTCCGCCGCCTTGTACTCGGGGGTGGTGTTAGCCGGCATGACGCACCATGTATACCCACCAGAGCAGCCGGTGTCGAAGCCGGCATGCAGCCACCGCTTGTCGCTGCGGCTACGTTGGGCGGTCATGCCAGAGGGTCACACGCTGCATCGGATCGCCCGCCGCCACAATGCCCTGTTGGGCGGCCGCAAGGTCGAGGTATGGTCGCCGCAGGGGCGGTTCTCCGCCGAAGCGGCCATGCTCGACGGACGGAGGCTCGACGAGGTCGGCGCCTACGGCAAGCATCTCTTCTACCGGTGGGACGGCGCCCCGACGCTCTACGTGCATCTCGGGCTGGTGGGCAGGTTCACCACGTGGAGCCGGTCGGAGGCCCCGCCCGCCACCTCGGGCACCCGGCTCGCCATGCGGGCGGCCGACGCCACCACCTATCTGACCGGCCCGATGGCGTGTCGTCTCGTGTCGGGGGAGGAGGAGAACGAGATCATCGGCACCCTCGGACCCGACCCGATCAGGAGCCGGAGGGGCCGAGCCGAGTTTGCCCGCCGTCTCGGGCCGAGGCGAGTGCCGGTTGCGGCCGCCTTGCTCGACCAGAGGATCATCGCCGGCATCGGCAACGTGTACCGGGCGGAGCTGCTGTTCCTGCTCGGCATCCACCCCGACACGCCGGCCGCCGCCCTGACCCCTGAGCAGGTCGATGCGCTGTGGGACCTCAGCGTCGACCAGTTGCGGCTCGGCGTGGAACACGGCCGCATCGTCACCGTGCGCCCCGCAGAGATGGGAGCAAGGGGGAGGGTGGACCTCGACGACGACGAGCGCCTCTACGTGTATCACCGCGACGGGTTGCCGTGCCGGCGGTGTGCGACCCCGATCCGCATGAAGGAGGTTGCCGGCAGACGCACCTGGTGGTGTCCCGTCTGCCAGCCGGGTGGGAGCTGAGTCCCGTCGCCGGCGTATGGAATGATTCGCACCTTCGGTGCGCTGATTGTGACCCACATCTCATCGGAGGCTCGCCTCGTGCTGCACCTGCCCCTCGAACCCCTCCCCACCAACCTCGAGCCGACCCGCGCCACGCTCCACGCCTACGCCGGCGCCGTCGGCGCCATCCCCAGGGTGCACGCCATCCCCCACCCCCAGTGGTTGCACATCAGCCTCAACCCGGGCCCGACCGGTCTGTCCACCAAGCAGATGGGCTATCCGGAGGGGACGTTCCGGCTCAGGATGGACCTCAACCTGCACGACGTCGTGCTCGAGACCTCGGCAGGTACCGAGCGGCGCTTCTCGATGCAGGAGGGGCGCACCGGCACCGAGATGGGGGATGCGCTCATCGCCGCCGTCGCCGACCTCGGGCTTGGTGGCGACTACGCCCGCACCAAGTTCGAGAGCGACGAGTCTCGGGAGTACGACCCGGCTGCGGCGACGGGTTTCTGGGGGGTGCTCACCAGCGTGGCGTGGCTGTTCGCAGGACACAGGGCGTCCCTCGAAGGCTCGGTCGGCCCGATCCAGGTGTGGCCGCACGGCTTCGATGTCGCCTTCGAGTGGTTCGGCACGACGATGGTGACGCACGAGATGCACGACGAGACGCTTGTCTCGCCGGCGCAGCTCAATCTTGGCTTCTACCCGCGAGGCGACGCCTACTTCTACTCCAACCCATGGCCATTCGATGAGACGCTGTTGGCGGCGCCGCTGCCGTCTGGGGCCGTGTGGCACACCGCCGGCTGGCAGGGGACCATGCTGCGCTACGAGGATGTCGCCGGCCGCCCGGACGCCGCCGAGCGCGTCCTCGCCTACGCCAAAGCCGTGTTTGCCGTCGCCACGCCCACCTTGATGGGCTGAGCCGGCGAGATGGCGGTCAACGGCGCTCGGTTCGCCACACCACCTTGAGACCGGACCAGGTCTCGTCGATCGCCGCCACCTTGACGTCCACCATCCCGAGGGGCAGCACCACTTGGCGCACCACGTCCTCCGTCATGTCGGTCGCCACCTTCGAGGCCCGTTTAGGCCACGCCACCCACAGCGCCCCCGCCGGGTAGATGAGCCTGCCCAGCGTGGCGATGCGCCGCTCCAGCAGGCGTCGCTCCTTGGTGAAGAAGACGGCGACATTCGCAGAGCCGCCTGCCGTGGTGCGGATGGTGACGCCCGGTGGCAGCGGGGCGACGATGTCGCCGAAGAGGCCGGGGTCGCCGAGCACGACGACGGTGTGGCCGGCGTTGATACCGAGCTTTCTGGCGAGCGGGGTCCCCGAGTAGCCGGCGCTCACCCGGTCACGCCCAGTCAAGTACGACCTTGGCGCACTCACCCGTTCGCATCACCTCGAAGGCAGCCTCGAAGTCGTCTGCGGCGAAGTGGTGGGTGATGACAGGCGTGACGTCGAGACCGGTCTGCAGCATGGCCAGCGTCTTGTACCAGGTCTCGAACATCTTGCGCCCGTAGATGCCCTCGAGGGTGAGCCCCTTGAAGATGACGTCGTTCCAGTCGATCGGCGTCGGGGTGTTTGCCTTGGGGATGCCGAGCAGGGCGATCTTGCCGCCATTGTTCATCGTGCTGATCATCTGGTGGAGCGCCGCAGGTGACCCTGACATCTCGAGCCCGATGTCGAAGCCCTCGTTCATGCCAAGCGACGCCATGGTCTCGTCCAGGTCGCTGTGGCCGACATCGACGGCGCGGTCGGCGCCCATCGTGGCAGCGATACCCAGCCGGTATTCGTTGATGTCGGTGATGACCACGAAGCGGGCGCCGACGTGGCGGGCGATCGCCACCGCCATCATCCCGATCGGGCCGGCACCGGTGACGAGCACGTCCTCGCCGACGAGGTCGAAGCTGAGGGCAGTGTGGGTGGCATTGCCGAGCGGGTCGAGAATGCTGGCGACATCGTCCGGGATGTCGTCCGGGATCGGCTGGACGTTGCCGCCGGGGATGGCTACGTACTCGGCGAAGGCACCGGGTCGGTTGACACCGACCCCGACGGTGCGAATGCAGAAGTGACGGCGACCCGCCTGGCAGTTGC
>Ga0114938_1003049_pt1 | contig 10134 bp, 7 predicted proteins | sample AshMeaBigSpring_FD_88675 | JGI IMG/M metagenome (GOLD analysis project Ga0114938, IMG submission 88675) | Groundwater microbial communities from Big Spring, Nevada to study Microbial Dark Matter (Phase II) - Ash Meadows Big Spring | ecosystem: Environmental > Aquatic > Deep subsurface >...
CGGTTGGCCCTCCCGCCCGGTGGGCTCGCCTGCATAGGCGCGGACGCGGTGGACGTCGAGCAACACGTGGCGGTCGCCGTAGGCGTGATGGATGCGAATCAGTGGGCGGGTGGCCTGCACCCGAATCCCTAGCTCCTCCCACAGCTCCCTGGCCAGGCCCTCGGTGAGGGTCTCGCCAGGCTCCAGCTTGCCGCCGGGGAACTCCCAGAGCCCGCCCTGGTGGACGCCCGGTGGCCGCTGCGCCACCAGGACGCGGCCCTGGCGATCCGCGATGGCCCCGACGGCCACATGGATCCGGTTTTGCGCCAAGGGGCCGGGCCCTCAGCTCCGGTATTCGGCGTTGATGCGGACGTAGTCGTAGGAGAGGTCGCAGGTAAGGACGCGCACCTCAGCCTCGCCTCGCCCAAGGGCGAGGCGGATGAGGATGTCCGGTTGTGCCATGACGGCCCGACCGGCGGCCTCCGTATAGTCTGCGGCGCGCCCGCCGTCGCTGACGATGAGGGTATCCCCGAGCCAGAGGCGCACGCGGTCGATATCGAGATCCGCCACACCGGCACGACCCACGGCGGCGAGGATGCGCCCCCAGTTGGGGTCCGAGGCGAACAGCGCCGTCTTGACCAGCGGGGACTGCGCGACGGCGTCGGCCACGCGGCGCGCCTCGGTAGGGTCCAGCGCCTCCTCGACCAGGATGGTGACCAGCTTGGTGGCCCCCTCCCCGTCGCGGATGATCGCGGTGGCCAGCTCCTGGCAGACGGCAGTGACCGCCCCACGCAGGGCCTGGTAGTCGTCGCTTGCGCGGTCGCCAATGGGCGCATTGCCCAGGGTCCCGGCCGCGGCCAGGACGCAGGCGTCGTTGGTGGAGGTATCGCCGTCCACGGTAATGGCGTTGAAGGACAGGTCAACCGCCTCCTGGAGGCAGCCGTGAAGCGCGTCCCGGGCCACGGCGGCATCGGTGGCGAGGTAGGCGAGCATGGTGGCCATGTCCGGGCGAATCATCCCCGCCCCCTTGCAGATCCCGGTGAGACTGGCCGTCCGACCGGCCACATGGAAGCGGCGGGAGGCCAGCTTGGGGACCCTGTCCGTGGTCATGATGGCCCGCGCCGCATCGGCCCAGCCGTCGTCCCTCAAAGCCGCCAGGGCGGCGGGCAGGGCGGCGGCCAGACGGCCAACGGGGAGGTGCTCGCCGATGACCCCGGTGGAGAAGGGCAGCACCTCCTCGCGGGTGCAGCCGGTGAGGCGGGCGAGGGCCTCGCAGCTGTCAATCGCGTCGGCCAGGCCGCGCGGGCCGGTCCCGGCGTTGGCGTTGCCGGAGTTGACCAGGAGGTAACGGGGGGCCGCCTGGGCGATATGGCGCCGGGCCACCACCACGGGTGCGGCGCAGAAGGCGTTGCGCGTAAAGACCGCGGCACAGGTGGCGCCCGCGGGTAGCTCCATTAGGAGCATGTCCTGCCGGTCCGCATAGCGGATGCCGGCCGCGGCAGTGCCGAGGCGTACCCCTAGGACAGGGTAAAGGGCTGGGGTCATGCGCTCAGGCCGCCTTGCCGTGGCAGTGCTTGTATTTCTTGCCCGAGCCGCAGGGGCAAGGCTCGTTGCGCCCGACCTTGCGCTGCTCGCGGACGAAGGGCTCGTGGTGTGTCTCGTGGGCCGGGCGCCGCTGGGCCAGGAGCTCGCCCGCGGGCTCGGGCTCAGGGGCCGCATCGAGCCCGTGGAACTCCTCGTGCATGAATTTGAACTCGTGCTCGTCCGCCGGGGGTGGACCCAGGGCAGCCAGCTCTTCCGGGGTCTGGATGCGCAGCCGGGCCAGGGTGGTGACCACCTCCTGCTTGATGCTGTCGAGCATCGCCGAGAACATCTCGAAGGCCTCGCGCTTGTACTCCTGCTTGGGGTTCTTCTGGGCATAGCCGCGCAGGTGAATGCCCTGGCGCAGATAGTCCATGGCCGCCAGATGGTCCTTCCACTGGGTGTCCAGGGTCTGGAGCATCACCGCCTTCTCGATCTGGCGCATGACCTCGGCCCCCACCGCCCGCTCCTTGTCCGCGTAATGCTGGGCGACGCGGTCGTGGATGCGGCGGCGCAGTTTCTCCTCGTCCAGGTCGTGCTCCTGATCCAGCCACTGCTGAATGGGCCAGTCACCGCCGAAGTTGTCGGCCAGGGCCTGGCTCAGGTCGGCGACCTGCCACAGCTCCTCCAGACTCTCCCGCGGGATATGGGTGTCAATCATGCCGGCCAGGACGTCGTCGCGCATGGCTTCGACGGTATCGGCGACGCTGTCGGTATCCATCAGCTCGCGGCGCTGGCGATAGATGACCTTACGCTGGTCGTTGGCGACGTCGTCGTACTCCAGGAGCTGCTTTCTGATATCGAAGTTCCGCCCCTCGACCTTGCGCTGGGCGTTCTCGATGGCCTTGGTGACCCAAGGGTGCTCGATCGCCTCGCCGGGCTGCATCCCGAGCTTCTGCATCAGCGTGGAGACACGCTCAGACGCGAAGATGCGCATCAAGTTGTCTTCCAACGACAGGTAAAAGCGGCTGGAGCCGGGATCGCCCTGACGCCCGGAGCGGCCGCGTAGCTGGTTGTCGATGCGCCGTGACTCGTGGCGCTCGGTGCCGGTCACGTGCAGACCGCCGGCGGCGATGACCTGGGCGTGGCGCCCCTTCCAGGCGGCGCGGATGGACTCGAGGTCGGCGTCCGGGCCCGCCTGCTCCAGCTCCGCCTCCAGGTTGCCCCCGAGGACGATGTCGGTACCGCGGCCGGCCATGTTGGTGGCGATGGTCACGGCCCCGGGTCGTCCCGCCTGGGCGACGATGCCCGCTTCTCGTTCGTGCTGTTTGGCGTTGAGGACCTCATGGGGGATGCCGGCCTCCTTGAGCAGTTTGTCGATCAGCTCGGAGGTCTCGATGGAGGCGGTGCCGACCAGGACCGGCTGGCCGCGCTGCACGCAGTCGCGGATGTCCTCGATGATGGCGTCGTACTTCTCCTTCTGGGTCAGGTAGACCAGGTCGCCGTTGTCCTTGCGGATCATGGGCTGATTGGTCGGGATGACCACCACCTCGAGCCCGTAGATCTGCTGGAACTCGTAGGCCTCGGTGTCCGCCGTGCCGGTCATGCCCGATAGCTTGGGGTAGAGGCGAAAGAGGTTCTGGAAGGTGATGGAGGCCAGGGTCTGGTTTTCCTGCTGGATCGGCACCCCCTCCTTGGCCTCGACGGCCTGATGCAGACCCTCCGACCAACGCCGCCCGGGCATCGTGCGGCCGGTGAACTCATCGACGATGATGATCTGGCCGTCCCGAACGATGTACTCGACGTTCTTCTGGAACAGGGCATGGGCACGCAGGGCCGCGTACACATGGTGCATCAGGACGATATTGCCGGCGTCGTAGAGGCTCTCGCCATCCGCCAGGAGGCCCATCTCGGTGAGCATCTCCTCGACCTCCTGGTGGCCATCCTCGCTCAGGTAGACCTGGCGGGCCTTCTCATCCACCGAGTAGTCACCCGGGCCGAAGTCTGGCTTGCCCTCCTCGTTGGTGATGGGGCTCTGACGGCTCAGGCGCGGGATGATGGTGTCGATGCGCTTGTAGAGGTCGGTGCTCCCCTCTGAGGGGCCGGATATGATCAAGGGGGTGCGCGCCTCGTCGATGAGGATGGAGTCCACCTCGTCGACGATGGCGTAGAAAGGGTCGCGCTGAACGCGCTGCTCGGCCGCAAAGGCCATGTTGTCGCGCAGGTAGTCGAAGCCGAACTCGTTGTTGGTGCCGTAGGTGATGTCGGCGGCGTATGACTCCTTGCGGGTGACCGGGCGCATGTACCTGTAGCCCTGGCCGTCGGGCGGCTGGTACTGGGGGTCGTAGAGGTAGGAGGCGCTATCCGGGCCCATGCCGCCGGACGAGTTGATCACGCCCACCGACAGGCCCAGAAAGGCGTACACGCGGCCCATCCAGGCCGCGTCGCGCCGCGCGAGGTAGTCGTTCACGGTGACCACGTGCACGCCCTTGCCCGGCAGGGCATTGAGATAGGCGGCGAGGGTCGCGACCAGGGTCTTGCCCTCGCCGGTGCGCATCTCGGCGATCTTGCCGTCGTTCAGGACCATGCCGCCGATAAGCTGGACGTCGAAGTGACGCATCCCCAGGGCCCGGGTGGCCGCCTCGCGGACCACGGCAAAGGCCTCCGGGAGCAGTTCGTCCAGCGCGGCACCCGCCGCCAGCCGGGCGCGAAACTCCGCGGTCTTGGCCTTCAGGTCGGCGTCGCTGAGCGGTTGGACGCTGGGCTCAAGGGCGGAGATCCTGGTAACCACCTTGAACAGCCGTTTGACCAGGCGCTCATTGCGGCTGCCAAAGATCTTCTTGAAGAGGTTCGTGACCATTTGGGGGACGGGCGTCGAAAAAGAGCCGGCATGATACTGGAAAAGCCGTGGCCGCGCCCCCCGGCGCCCAGGGGCCGGGGGACCCCCGGGGCCCGGTGGATGCGGTGGGCGTGGTTGCCTGCGGATGCCGACCTGAGGGTGTCGCAAGGGTCCGGCCGGGCCCTTGCGACGCCCCGAGCCGTAGGCTGAGGCGGCTAGCCGCCCGAGCGGTCGGAGGATGCGCGCGTGTCGGCGGCGATATTCGCCTGGTCGATGTACTTCATGGGATTGACCTGTTTGCCGCCCACCAGGACCTCGAAGTGGACATGCGGCCCGGTGGAGCGTCCGCTCGACCCCAGGGTAGCGATGGTCTGACCACGCTCGACGCTCGCCCCCTCCTTGACCAGGAGCTTCTGGCAGTGGCCGTAGCGGGTCATCAGGCCATCTTTGTGTCGAACCTCCACCATGTTGCCGTAGCCGCTCTGCCGGCCGCTGAAGGTGACGATCCCGTCACCCACGGCGACCACCGGTGACCCGCGCACGCCGGCAAAGTCGATCCCCTTGTGGAAGGCGCTGCGGCCGCGGAATGGATCCTTGCGGAAGCCAAAGGTGGACGTGATGTAGCCGGAGCGCACCGGCCAGCCCGAGGGGGCCGCTTGCTCGCCGAGGTGCCGCTCCATGATCAGCTCCTCGAGCATGGTGAGCTTGTGTTTGCGGTCGTCGAGCTCGCTTAAGACCTCAGCCAGCTCCTCGGCCAGGTCGTCGATGGCGGGGGTAGTGAGGGAGCTCCCGGTCTCAGGACCGCCCTGGGGCGGGGGATTCTGGAAATCGAACTCTTCGGCGTTGAGGCCGGCCATCTTGACCAACCGCTCCCCGAGGGCATTCAGCCGCAGGATCTCGGCCTGCATCGCGCCCACCTGACCGGAGACCGCATCGATCTCGGCGACCAGTTCCTGTTCCTGGCCCTGCGCCTGGTGCGTCAGCGCCGGCGCCGCCTCCTGGATCTGGGTCGCTGGGGCGGGCGCCGGGACCCCAAATCTCACTAATGCCTGCCGAACCAGGCCCCGATCCCCGAGCCAAGCCCCTGTCCCTCCTGCCACGACGGCCAGGGTGACGGCCGCCAAAATACCAACCAGTGCCTGACTTTGCGTGGACCTTCTGCGGTCCAACGGTACAAGAATGAATCGCTTCATCTTAACCTCCCGATAAACGGATTTTGTGCAAGGTACCAGCTTGGCACCTCTCATTTCAAGGTTTTCCCGCCAAACGGCGGATCCGGCCAGGGTGATCGAGGCTTGCCCCGAGCCCTTGGACGGCTATAGTGCGAGCCATCGCCACGCCGATTGCGCCCTGCCGGGCAGTCCCATGCCATGTCCGAAAAGGCACGCCATATCAAGAATTTCTTGCGTCAGAGTCCGGCCGCGGCGGGGCTTCTGGAGGGCGTCGACCGCGACGCCCGCCTGCTCAGGTCGACGCAGGGGGCCGTGCCCCCGGAGCTCCGTGCGCACTGCCTGCACGCGAGTCTGGAGGACGGGCGGCTCTCGCTGGTCACCGATGGCCCAGTCTGGGCCTCGCGACTGCGATTCGCGGCCCCGGAGCTGCTCGCCGGGCTGCGCGGCCATGGATTGGCGGCGGAAGCGGTGCGGGTCCGCGTCGCCCCACCGCAGGCGCCAGGCCCGCAGACCTCGGCCATGGGGGCTCAGCCGGGCCTTTCCCGGGAGACCCGGGCGCACCTGAGGGAGGCCGCGGCGCAGATCGCCGACCCCGACCTCGCCGCCGCCTTGCGGCGGCTGGCCGAGGCCGGGGCCGGCGGTCAGGCCGGCGGGCGTTAGGAAACGGCGAGGGGACGAGGGGCGTAGGAGATGGGGGCCGGCTGCTCGGCATCCTCGAAGGTGACCTCCTCCCAGGCCGAGGTGTCCGCCACCAAGGCCCGCAGCAGGCGGTTGTTGAGGGCATGCCCAGACTTGTGACCGCGGAAGGAGCCGATCAGGCTGTGGCCAAGCAGATAGAGGTCGCCGATGGCGTCGAGGATCTTGTGGCGAACGAACTCGTCCTCGTAGCGCAGCCCCTCGCTGTTCAGGACCCGGTAGTCGTCCACCACCACCGCGTTGTCCAGGCTCCCACCGAGGGCCAGGTTCTGCTGACGCAGGGCCTCGATTTCCCGGAGGAAACCGAACGTGCGAGCCCGGCTGACCTCCTTGACGAACGAGGTCGTGGAGAAGTCGACCGTGGCCATTTGCGCACGCGACGCGAAGGCCGGGTGATCGAAATCGATGGAAAATGCCACCTTGAACCCGTTGTACGGTTCGAAGATGGCATACTTGCCACCCTCCTCCACCGCCACCCGCCGCTTGATGCGGATGAAGCGCTTGGGACGGCTCTGCTCCTCGACCCCAGCGGACTGGATCAGGAAGACAAAGGGCCCAGCGCTGCCGTCCATGATGGGGACCTCGGGGGCGCTCACCTCGATGTACGCGTTGTCGATACCCAGCCCGGCCAGGGCGGAGAGCAAGTGCTCGACGGTGGAGATGCGCACCTGCCCCTGGGTCAGGGTGGTGGAGAGCCGGGTGTCGCCCACGTTGCAGGGGGTCGCCTTGATCTCCACCGCCGGGGTGAGGTCCACCCGACGGAATACGATCCCAGTATCCGGAGCCGCTGGACGCAGGGTAAGGTAGATCTTCTCGCCGGTGTGCAGGCCGACGCCGGTCGCCCGAATCACGTTCCGCAGGGTTCGCTGCCTGATCATCGCTTGTGTGTCTCCGGTCGCATCCCAAGCTGGACTCGTCCGAATCCGACACCCGACTGGGCGTACCGCAGGCGGTCTTGGATGGCCCCAAGGCACCGCTTCGGCCAGCGACTTCTGGTATCTTCTCCGGGCCCATCGCGATGACTGGGCATCCCGGCCCAGGTCTCGCGTTAGGGTTTTCCCGTATTATGATCACCTCAACACACAGTTTGCAAGCGAATTATCTGATAAATCTCGCGATCCGCTGGCAGGGTTCGCCCAGTTAGTCTGCCTGGCGCCGCAGGAAGGCCGGGATGTCCAGGTAGTCCAGATCCGGCTCGCCCGCCTCCGCCTGGGCTTGACCGCCCGCCGCATGGACTCGGCGGTAGACCGCTGGGCGGTCCATGTCCCGGTAGTCCGGGGGGACGCCGTCGCTGTGACCACCTGCGACCACCCGGATGGCCGGCTCCTCTTTGCCGGCGCTGCGCCCGGCGGCGCTGCGCCGCTCGCCGAGCCCGGTGGCCACAACCGTCACCCGCAGCTCCTCGCTCAGATCCATGTCGATGACGGTGCCGACCACCACGGTGGCGTCGTCGTCGGCGAAGTCGCGCACCGTGTCGCCGACCTCGTGAAACTCGCCGATGGAGAGCGAGGGGCCGGCGGTGATGTTGACCAGGATGCCCTTGGCGCCGGAAAGATCGACGTCCTCCAGCAACGGGCTCTTGATCGCCCGCTCCGCCGCCTCCCGAGCGCGGTCGGGGCCACTCGCCTCCCCCGTACCCATCATGGCCACCCCCATGCTGGCCATGACCGTCTTGACGTCGGCGAAGTCGACGTTGATCAGCCCACGGCGCGTAATCAGCTCGGCGATGCCTTGGGTGGCGTTCAACAGCACATCGTTGGCCGCCTTGAAGGCGTTGAGCAGGCTCATCTCCTTGCCGAGCACCGCGAGCAGCTTCTCGTTGGGGATGGTGATCAGTGAGTCGACGTGCTTGCCCAGCTCCGCGATCCCCTCGTGGGCAATCTTCATGCGCTTGCCGCCCTCGAAGGAGAAGGGCTTGGTGACCACCGCCACGGTCAGGATGCCGAGCTCCTTGGCCACCTCGGCGACCACCGGTGCGGCCCCAGTCCCCGTTCCGCCGCCCATCCCGGCGGTGATGAAGACCATGTCGGCACCGTCCAGGGCGTCCTTGATGCGCTCCTTGTCTTCCAGCGCCGCCTGACGGCCGACCTCGGGATTGGCCCCGGCGCCAAGCCCTTTGGTGATGCCGGACCCAAGCTGGAGAACGGTCTTGATGTCGGCGTGCTTGAGTGCCTGGGCATCGGTGTTGGCGCAGATGAAATCGACACCCTCGATGGAGGAAGCCGCCATGTGATTGACGGCGTTGCCGCCCCCTCCGCCGACCCCGATGACCTTGATGATCGCACTCTGGCTCTGCGTATCCATAAGCTCAAACATGATTTTTCGCCTCGCTTGCTCTCGTGATGACCCCGCCCGGCGCAGACCCCCGCCCGCCACCGGAAACCCCCGAATCCGACCGCCACCGCTCAGGCGGTCCGCTGACCCCCGGGGCAGGCTGCCCCGGCATTTTCGGCGGCGGCAGCCGTCGAAAATGGAGCGATCCGGGCATCGCGCTGCGCGGATCGCGAGCCAACCTGGGCCACGGACGGCCTAGGTTGGCATCCAATCAGAAATTGCCCTGAAACCAGCCCTTCATCCGCTCCCAGATCGCCCCCAGGCCGCGCGCCTGGGTCAGCTCCTGGCGGTGGGCAAACCGGTGCTGGCGCGCATAGATCAGGAGCCCCACCCCGGTGGAATAGATCGGATCGGAGACGATCTCATGCATGCCGACGAAGTACTGGGGCACACCCAGGCGCACCGGCATGTGGAAGACCTCCTCGGCCAGCTCTACCAGGCCCTCCATCTTGGCGCTACCCCCGGTCAGGACCACGCCGCCAGCCACCAGGTCCTCGAAACCGCTGCGCCGCAGCTCCCCTTGCAGCAGGGTGAGGAGCTCCTCGTAGCGCGGCTCCACCACCTCCGCCAGGGTCTGGCGTGACAGGTGCCGAGGCGGACGCTCGCCGATGCTCGGGACCTCGATGGTCTCGCCATGGCCGGCGAGCTTCGCCAGGGCACAGGCGTGGCGGATCTTGATCGCCTCCGCGAACTGGGTCGGGGTGCGCAGCGCCACCGCGATGTCGTTGGTGACCTGGTCCCCGGCGATGGGGATCACCGCCGTGTGACGGATGGCCCCATCGGTGAACACGGCCAGGTCGGTGGTACCGCCGCCGATGTCGACGATGCAAACGCCAAGCTCCTTTTCGTCCTCGCCGAGGACGGCATAGCTCGAGCTCAATTGCTCCAGTACCAGGTCTTCCACCTCGAGCCCGCACCTGCGGATGCACTTGACGATGTTCTGGGCCGCACTCACGGCCCCGGTGACCATGTGCACCCGCGCCTCCAGGCGCACACCGCACATGCCAATGGGCTCGCGGATACCCTCCTGGCCGTCGATGATGAATTCCTGGGGCAGGATGTGCAGGATCTTCTGGTCCGCCGGGATGGCCACGGCGCGGGCCGCCTCGATGACTCGCTCGACGTCCGCCTGGACGACCTCGTGGTCCTTGATCCCAGTGATGCCGTGTGAGTTGAGGCTACGGATGTGGCTACCGGCGATGCCGGCATGGACCGAGTGGATCTCGCACCCGGCCATCAGCTCGGCCTCCTCCACCGCGCGCTGGATGGAGGCGACGGTCGATTCGATATCCACCACCACACCCTTCTTCAGGCCGCGGGAGGGGTGGGTTCCAAGCCCGATGATCTCGATACGGTTGTCCGCCTTCACCTCCCCCACCAGGGCGGCGATCTTGGAGGTACCGATGTCCAGCCCGACGACCAGATTCTTATCACTGCGACGCGCCATGAAGCTCAACCCTTGTTGCGTGACTTGTTGCGACCCTCGCCAACCGACGCCGCCTTGGCGCGGACCGGCCTGGCCTCGGGTGTCCGCGCCTCGGGCGGCTCGGCCTGAGCCACCGCCAGATCCCCGGGGGCGCGACCCTCGGCCCA
>Ga0114938_1003050_pt1 | contig 10131 bp, 5 predicted proteins | sample AshMeaBigSpring_FD_88675 | JGI IMG/M metagenome (GOLD analysis project Ga0114938, IMG submission 88675) | Groundwater microbial communities from Big Spring, Nevada to study Microbial Dark Matter (Phase II) - Ash Meadows Big Spring | ecosystem: Environmental > Aquatic > Deep subsurface >...
GATTTAATCGTTAATATTGCTCAGACATCACCTAAAACTAAAGAAGAGGCTAAGTTGGAAACTCATAACGAATATATTGATATTCAAATACCTCTTTCAGGCACAGAAGTGATGGGCTACACTGCTGCCAAAGACTGTGTTCCGGCTAATGCTCCTTATAACGCAGACAAAGATATTACTTTCTTTGAAGGTCTTGCCGAAGATTATATCGCAGTAAAACCGGGAATGTTTGCCATTTTCTTTCCGCAAGACGGACATGCTCCAGGCATTAGTTCTGATGATGTAAAGAAAGTTATAGTGAAAGTGAAAGCTTAATAATTTCAGTATGGAAAAGGCACTCAATCTAATTAAAAACGATCCTTGGTTGGAGCCTTATAGCAATGCTATTATAGGACGCTATCAACATGTTCTGGAGAAAGAAGCCGAATTAACGGAACAAGGGAAACAAAAGCTGTCTGACTTTGCTTCCGGATACTTATACTTCGGTTTACATCGAACTTCTGATGGATGGATCTTTCGTGAATGGGCCCCGAATGCAACTGATCTTTATTTAATAGGAACATTCAACAACTGGGAAAAACGACCGGAATTTAAGCTCAATAAGTTATCTAATGGTGTTTGGGAAATCAATCTACCGGCCAATACAATTAAGCACGGTGATCTTTTCAAACTGTTTGTCTGTTGGAATGGCGGTCAAGGTGAACGTATACCTGCATGGGCTACTCGTGTAGTACAAGATCAACAAACGGCAATATTCAGTGCTCAGATTTGGGCACCGGAGAAAAGCTATCAATTCAAAAAGAAGAAATTCAAACCGAATACCGAGCCTTTACTCATCTACGAATGCCATATTGGTATGGCACAACAAGAAGAGAAGGTTGGCACTTATTCAGAATTTCGCGAAAAAGTTCTTCCTCGGATAGCTAAGGAAGGCTACAACTGCATTCAGGTAATGGCAATACAGGAGCATCCCTACTATGGAAGCTTCGGATATCATGTAACCAGTTTCTTTGCACCTTCGTCCCGTTTCGGTACTCCGGAGGAACTTAAAGAGCTGATCGATGCAGCTCATGAGATGGGAATTGCTGTAATCATGGATATTGTTCATTCTCATGCAGCCAAAAATCAAGTCGAAGGACTCGGACTATTTGCGGGTGATCCTTATCAATACTTCTGTACGGGTGAAAGACGTGAGCATCCGGCGTGGGACTCATTATGCTTTGATTATGGTAAAAATGAAGTTATTCATTTCTTGCTCTCTAATTGTAAATACTGGCTTGAGGAGTTCCATTTCGATGGTTTTCGTTTCGATGGGGTCACTTCAATGCTGTACTACAGCCACGGCTTAGGAGAGGCTTTTACTAATTATGCCGATTACTTCAACGGACATCAGGATGATAATGCAATCTGTTATCTGACTCTTGCCAATAAGTTAATCCATGAAGTAAAGCCACAAGCTATTACAATCGCTGAAGAGGTTTCGGGTATGCCGGGACTAGCTGCTAAAACGCAAGACGGCGGTTATGGATTCGACTATCGCATGGCTATGAACATCCCTGACTATTGGATCAAGACAATCAAGGAAAAGATTGATGAAGATTGGAAACCATCCAGTATGTTTTGGGAAGTTACCAACCGCCGCCAAGATGAGAAAACAATCTCGTACGCTGAGAGTCACGATCAAGCACTCGTAGGCGACAAGACTATTATCTTCAGACTGATAGATGCTGATATGTATTGGCACATGCAGAAAGGTGACGAAAATTATACTGTGACTCGTGGCATTGCACTGCATAAGATGATCCGTCTACTGACTGCAACAACGATCAATGGTGGGTATCTTAACTTTATGGGAAATGAATTTGGCCATCCGGAATGGATTGATTTTCCTCGTGAAGGGAATGGATGGTCGCATAAATATGCTCGTAGACAATGGAACCTAGTCGATAATACAAACCTTACTTATCACTATCTTGGTGACTTTGATGCAGCCATGCTTAAACTAATTAAAAGTATCAAAGGCTTTCAAAACACTTTGGTGGAGGAGATATGGCATCAAGACGCTGACCAAATACTGGCATATAAACGTAAAGACCTAGTGTTTGTATTCAATTTTAACCCGAAAGTATCTTTTACTGACTACGGTTTTCTCGTTACTCCGGGTGCTTACGATGTTGTATTAAATACTGATAGTCCTGCTTTTGGTGGCAATGGGCTCGCAGACGACTCGATTACTCATTTTACAATTTCCGATCCACTCTATAAAAAAGAAAAGAAAGAATGGATGAAACTTTATATCCCGGCTCGTTCGGCAATGGTTTTGAGGAAAAATAAATAATACACAAACAGGGACTGCTTCTCCTCAGCAGTCCCTGTTTGTTTCTATAGTTTTTCGTCTTACATTCCCATGGGAAGATCTAACAAAACCCAAAGAATAAAGAATGAAGTCCAGAGAATTAAGATTGATAAAGAGTATCTCCAGGTATGTTTTAGCAGCATTCCGTAATTAACACTCTTATCATATTGCCTCATATATGTAAGGACTAAAGGCATATAAAATAGAAACGGAGTAATTGCATTAGTCGAACTATCACCCACCCTAAAGGCACATTGTGTTACATCTGGCGACACTCCCATCTGCGCAAACATAGGGACAAAGATAAACGCCATCAAACTCCATTTAGAAGTGGCGGAAACCATCATTAGATTAATACTTGCTGTAAAAAAGATAAATAATATGAGCGCTCCTAAAGGAGCTACATGAATAGAAGGGAGAATACCTGCTATCAAGGTAACAAAACATTTATCTAAATGAGAATACTCGAAACACGCAAACATTTGCGCTGCAAAAAAAGCAATCACAAAATACTCTCCAAGAAGCTTTATAGGAGTTGTAAACCCTTCAATGACATCCTTGTCGGTACGATAACGACCAGAAGCAAAACCATAAGCCATACTTGTAACTCCTAACCCTAAAGATAACAAAAATAATATTCCTGCAATGAAGGGAGAGTGCATCAGTCCGCCATTTACTCCACGCAAAATGCCATGATACGAAAAGGTCAGCCACAGAATAAGAGTCACATAGGCGGTTGCAGTAGTTACAGCCACGACCAAAGCCCGACGTTCTTTACGCGATAATTGTTTATAAGCTTGCATCTTAGTATCCCCATCATACTCTCCCAAAGCGGGAAGAAGATAACGACGAGTGATCCAATAAAAGATCCCGGCAATGAGGAATGTAGAAGCCGCCATGAAGTAGTAATTACACAACGGTTCTGTATTTCCTTGATAACCGGTGGTTGTCAGAGCAGCTTCTTGAGTAGTATGTGCCAGCAATGGATCCATTGTACTAAGCATGATATTTGCACTATAACCACAAGAAACAGATACATATGCCGTAACGATCCCCGCTAAAGGGTGTAGTCCAACCGATTGAAAAAGCATTGCTGCAATGGGTAAGAGTAAGATGTAACCTCCATCACCGACCAGATTGGATATAATACCAAACATGATGACCCCTATTATGATCCGTTTCTTGTCTTTTCGCTCACCAACGCCCAAACGGATACATGCATCCAAAAAGCCCGAATGCTGAGCTACTCCTAAACCAAACATGGCGATAATAACCATCCCTAATGGAGCAAATCCTGTAAAGTTTGGTATTGCATTTCGCAACCACCAACGTATTCCTTCGGGACTTAAAAGGTTTTGAGCACGTATCTCTTGACCGGTTTGAGGGAGTACGACTTTTAATCCGTAGACATCACATATCCACGAAAGAAAGACGACCCCCATCATTAATAAGAAGAACATGGTCGCCGGATGAGGTATACGCCATCTACTCTTCATCTGCCTCCAAATTGTCTATATCTAATATACGTAACTCAAAAGCTCTGACTACCAAACGAGTGGCATTCACCCCAATCCGTTCGTCATTCGTAAACAAGCGACCAATCAAGTCGTTCTGACGTTTTTCCAACGATTTTACGCCAAACGGCATTGCTTTTAAATTGGCGATCATATCTTTTGTATATCCTAGTGCAAGATGACGGAGAAACCGTTCGTCGTACTCATCGATATCGTAACTGATAATTGCTTCTTGCCGCTTGGCATCATTGATGACCGATTGTTTGAACTTCGCAACAATCTTTTCAAGAATTGGATAGTTGAACACCAGTTTTTTACCATCCATAACGGCTTGTACATCTGTCTTAGTCAGTAGCTCACCTGTTTTTAAGATGATCCCATCGGCCCCGGCATTCAGTACGTCCACCCATAGTTTTTCATTGAGTATCTCACCGGTAAAGATTAATACCCGTACACCTTTGTAACGTTTAAAAATGTTGCGACAGATATCTACACCAATTGTCGTAGACCCTCCTAAGCCCAAATCCAATAAAACCAGATCGGGTAGTTCTTTTTCCATTAATGGCCAAAACTCACTTTCGGTCATAGCCGTACCAATTACCTCTGCGTTGGGTATTTCATGGCGAAAGATTTCCTCTGTACCTTTCAGTTCAAGTTTTACATCTTCTACGATTACGACTTTAAATTTTTTCTCTTCCATATATTATGTGCGTTTATTTGATTACGCCATTCCTATTAAGTGTCTATCTTCTAGGAATGGTAAAATATACTGTAAATCCTCCATTTTCTGCAGGTTCTGCATTGATGCGACATCCACGACGTCCTGCAAATTCGTCGTGATCGCGAATAATCTGTTTGCAAACAAGATACTCGGTGCCTATCAGTTCTCCACCAGGTCCGCTCATACGATCAATATTCGGATAAAACAATTGGTTCAGTTCCGAAAGGCTCTTCTCTCTACGAGTATCGGTAAATAAGAAACGGATATACCCATCTTCTTTGTGTGCTTCCAAAAGAAGTGTGCCTTCTTCCTGAACGGTCAATGCTTCATCAATCAGGTTCTCAAGTAGAAAACGCAATTGATTGATATCTCCCATCACTTTAGCATCAATCGGTTTCATCACCCATTCTATCTGATAGGTAAGGTTCTTGCTTACTTTCTTCATATACTTATCTGCAGCGGCAAAAAGTTCTTTGACCGAAATTTTGGTCCGGCGGAATGTTACTTCCTCTAATTGTCTGGATGCACAAGAGCTAAGGATCGTAAAGATTCCCTTATAATATTCGATAAGTTCGGTAATTGCAACTACACACTCCTTCTCTTCCTCTTCAGTGAGCTGTTGCGTATTTAGCTTTTTGACTATCTGTTTAATCTTATTGGGATAATATACCGTCTCGTGTTTGATGGTGGAAAGACAATTGTCGAGCACCATGTTTTGTACATGAAGCATACCATCTTCCCACGACGCTCTACGAGCTTCTTCATGAGCAGATTCAATATCTCTGTATTTCATAGCCATTTTTACAACAGCATTGAAAACTACTATCGCCACATATCGCGCTACTAGTTCAAACAACAAACGATCAGTCGCCCTTTCGGTCCCTTCCCGTCGTTCGAGACAAAGCACTCCTACACATTGATTCTCTTCACCAACTTCAACCATCAACGGCAATGCCTGAAACTGCTGTTCTTTCAGAAACTCCTTTTTCTCAAAGCACTCCTGAACAATAGATGGCATTTTTTGGTAAGGTTTAGAAGCATATTCTAACCGATGGGCGGCTTCGTTATAAACCGCTATTCCCATTAGATCGATCGTTAACAATTCATTAACAGAATCGAAAGCTTCATTGACTATGCCTTGAGGTATTTCTTTTAAAGTATCTTCCTCTCTCTGCAAAGCTTCGGCAGCTTCTTCCTGCGGACGAAGTAAAGAGGCCGAAAAGACTTTTCTATTGATCTCTAATATCTGTTCCAGATTCATCCGGTTTTTCCAACGCTTACGAATATATAAGATATAATAGCCTACAATAGCAACTGTAAGCATAATGATACAAATAAGAATACCAACGGTTTTATTTGTAGTTGAACGTTCTAACAATTTACAATCACCTTCTAACGATTTGTCTTCTCCCTGAAGTTTGTATAGAGCCGCATATGCAGCATTATTGTAGTAATATGCGTCCAATTGCTTAAGAGCCAAAAAAGCGACAGCCGCTTCATTGCGTATATCCAAAATGACATGGAAATCGGTTGCAAACAGATTATTCCACCACTCAATTTCAGCAGGTGTTCCTTCATCTACCAGCAACATAAAACGTCTTGGGCATGTTAAGGGAGCATATTTTTTATAATGTTGATTCAGATAGATTATTGCCGAATCAGCATACTGTAATGCCAACTCTGGTCTTTGGTCTACATTAGCAAAAAAAGCAGCATTTGCATAGTCGGAAGCTACGCTAAGCAACTCTTCATGTATCGAATCAGAGAAAGCAACTACCGTTTGATCTTGCTGAGCAGAGTTCCCTTTTGATGAGAGATCTTCATCACACGACATCATGCTTAAAGGAAAAAGAAAAAGCAATAACAGACCAATTGCTTTACGCACCCCCAACGGCAATCTGAAAAAGAAACGGCTCCCTTTACCCGGCTCGCTCTCAATATTAAACAGACAAACTCGGAATAATTCGTTCGTCTTTCGATATTTATCAATAATGCCTTTACAATTCATCAGTCCAAATCCACTTCCTTTGTTCTCTTTTAGTTCATCAGGATCAGTGGCATTCTTCATTCCAATCTCACTAGAGTCGTATATCTTCTCTCCAATAATTCGGGATACGTCTTCAGCAGTGATGCCCGGTCCGTCATCTTCCACAGATATTTCCACATATTCTTCTGTAGAACGTGCATGAACCTTCACATTACCACCTTCTGGAGTATACTTACGAGCATTTTCAGCTAGCGTGTTAATCATGAAAAGGGTTAAAGCACGATCCGCTTTTACCAACTCGCGAGTCGGTTCAACAGATAACTTTTGCTTTTTCATTTCAAATGCACGATGTCCTTTTCCTACTAATTCAAAAAGTTCGTTTAAGGGAAATGTTTCAATATTCAGACTTAAAGTACCTTGCTTCATCTTGATCCATAAAGCTAGAATATCATTGTACTCATTAATTTTAGTGACTAATTCGTCGATATAATGATACTTCTCTTTTTTAATCTTCGGATCATTGATAAAGCCTTTATCTGTGAGTTTATGAACTTCGTTTAAGATACGGTCGATATATGGCGTAATACCTGTAACGATTGCAAGGCATGATTTTTTAATTAGGTTCTGACGTTTATTGCCTGCAATATGTTGTTCGTAGATGTAACGCTGTTTATCTAGCTGACTCCGTTCATCACTCAATATCGCAGTCATCTGTTCGTTATCTGCCGCCCATTGAACGTAAGGTTCAAGAATATGTATGAGTGCTCTATTTTCCCGACTCAACTTATGAGCAGATTCAAAAAGCGCTTTTCCATCTTCAGTAACAGAGAAAGTAAGACACTCTTTGCCAAACAAAGAATCGAGTCCCTTTTGAATAAGAGGAATATTCATGGGGATGGATGAAGTGATATCCCGACAAAGAAGTAAGATTTGCTGCAACCGTGCCAAATCAATTTCATTTCTTTGTTTAGAGCGTTTATTAATCACCACAAACAGTATAATAACCAGTACAAAACCAATAATCACGAAAAAAAGTATAGCAGTCAATTGCTTAGACCCAGCTTGCAACGACTGAAAGCGGCTCTCAAACTCCTTGTCCTGTCGAGTAAAAGTCAAAATATCCAAATAGATATTGCGATTATAATTCGACTGTTTACGCAATCCTAATCCTGCATAAGAAACACTCAACTGCTCACGAATACGTCCGATCCATTCAGGCACGGTTTTTACTTTTTCTTCAGCAATCCATGGCACTCCTGTAAAAGTGGTATCTCCATCTAAAAAAACGGTTAACCTATCGGAGGTATTCTTTTTCCCATGATAATAAAGAAAATGATGGCGATTGACACAATTAAGTGCTTTAGTCAACGTATCTAAGGCTTCACCATAGCATCCATGACCATTTAAGTATTTGCCAATCGTCACATAAGTATTACCAATTTGGTAGAGATCATTGTAGCTTTTAACCTTTTTCAATGCCGATTGTGCAAGGCGAAGAGGTAACAATGAATCGACCGGGAAATGGAACTGATTAAGGATATGCGCACGGCGTGCCAGAAAAAAATCATATTCACGAGGGGTAGTCATTAAGTTAGCCAATCCTTGCAGCGCATTACCTTCAAAATAAGCATATTTATATTGGGCCGCTTTACGCCAAATATTATACAGATCATCGAACTGCTTGAGAAGTCTATCATCAGGATCTTCGCTTTCAATTAATGAAGTTGTTCCTTTAATATACTGATAATAGAGCAGTTGGTTCATATCGGCAGATATTTTTTCCTCCGATATCTGATTGAAAGAATGTAATGCCTCCGAACGCTGTTGCAATGAGTAGTAATAAAGGGTGGAAACCAGATAAAACTCAGAATATGCATAATTTAATCGCCGCGTTTCGTGGCGGTCGGCAAACATGTCTCCCTCCTCACGGATACGCTTCATCCTTCGCACAGCACTGTTTCGATAATCATAAAATTCCTTGTTCATCGCTGTCCGTTGATAGATCTTCATCAGTCCAATATCAGCAATCAAAAGTTCCAGTTCGTTCTTTGTATGCTTGAACACCTCTTTGTGTAAAGCTTCCGACCGATCATAATCCATCAACATAAAGGCACAAAAACCCATATTATTACAAGCTTCCGCTTGACCCGACCGATAAAGACTCACCGTCCTATAAGCTGTCCTGGCATACTTATAAGACGAATCTAAGTTAATATAGCGGTAATTGTATGATTTCCCATTCAAAGAATCAACAAGTCGCACCTCTTTAGTCGGAACCATATCGGCACACGAAAAAAGAGCGGTAAGCAGTAGCGTAAATATTATGTATAAGGAATAGCGAGAATTCATCATATTCAACAAACTTCATTCATTCAGCAAAACTACAAATATTTCTGATAAGTTAGATAGAAAAGTTTTTTTTCTATAATAAGTCTTTTAAAATGCTGAGAGAATTCCTACCTTTGCAAGCAAATTAAACAAATAGGTAATAACTATTACAAAATGAGCGAAAAAGCACCCTTTATGGTATTCTCGGGAACTAACTCGAGATATCTTGCAGAAAAAATCTGCGCAAGCCTCAATTGTCCTTTGGGAAAAATGAACATTACCCATTTTGCTGATGGAGAGTTTGCAGTGTCTTATGAAGAATCAATCCGTGGAGCACACGTGTTTTTGGTTCAATCTACTTTCCCTAACTCAGACAATTTAATGGAACTTCTCCTGATGATTGATGCAGCTAAACGTGCATCTGCCAAGAGCGTAGTGGCAGTAATCCCTTACTTCGGTTGGGCTCGTCAGGACAGAAAAGACAAACCTCGTGTATCTATCGGAGCTAAACTAGTTGCCGATATTCTTTCAGTTGCCGGTATCGACCGCTTAATTACTATGGATTTGCATGCAGATCAGATCCAAGGATTCTTCAACATTCCGGTTGATCACTTGTATGCATCTGCTGTATTCCTTCCTTACATCCAGTCGTTAGAATTAGAAAATCTAGTGATTGCGACACCGGACGTTGGTGGTTCGAAACGTGCAAGTACTTTCTCTAAATATTTAGGAGTACCTTTGGTACTTTGCAATAAATCGCGTGAGAAAGCAAATGAAGTAGCTGCTATGCAAATCATTGGTGATGTTAAAGGCAAAAATGTTGTTCTGGTTGACGATATCGTTGATACTGCAGGAACAATCACTAAAGCAGCCGACATTATGCTAGAAGCTGGTGCTAACTCAGTTCGCGCTATTGCTAGTCACTGTGTGATGTCTGATCCGGCTTCATTCCGCGTACAGGAATCTGGTCTGAGTGAAATGGTATTTACCGACAGCATCCCTTACGCTAAGAAATGTGCTAAAGTAAAACAACTTAGCATTGCTGATATGTTTGCTGAAACGATCAGACGCGTAATGAATAATGAATCAATCAGTACACAGTATATCATCTAATAAATAGACGATACAAAAACTAATATATAAAGGAGACTGCCTTCATCTTTTTGAGAGACAGTCTCCTTTACTATTTTACGATAAACGATATTCTTCTTCCATTCTTACACAC
>Ga0114938_1003051_pt1 | contig 10126 bp, 9 predicted proteins | sample AshMeaBigSpring_FD_88675 | JGI IMG/M metagenome (GOLD analysis project Ga0114938, IMG submission 88675) | Groundwater microbial communities from Big Spring, Nevada to study Microbial Dark Matter (Phase II) - Ash Meadows Big Spring | ecosystem: Environmental > Aquatic > Deep subsurface >...
AGGAAAAAAGGGAAAAAAGGGGCCAGGCGCAAATTCTCGGAAAAAAGGGGCCAGGCTCAAATTCTCCTGCACTGAGACTTGATCGAGCCTGGCCTCTGGCCTAGACATCCTGGGATGAGTGCTTATCAAGGCTCGCGGTGGCCCCCGGCTATTCCCGCCGCAGGGCCTCGATGGGGTCGAGCCGGGCCGCGCGGCGCGCCGGAAAATAGCCGAAGACCACCCCCACCGCCGCGGAGAACAGGAAGGCGGTCAGCACGATACGGCCGTTGAAGACGAAGGGGACCTCCAGGACCCCGGCCAGGGCGATGGAGGCGCCGATGGCCAGGACTATCCCCAGTACCCCGCCCAGGGATGACAGGGCCACGGCCTCCACCAGGAACTGCATCAGGACCTCCTGCTCCAGGGCCCCGATGGCCAGCCGGATGCCGATCTCCCGGGTGCGCTCGGTCACCGAGACCAGCATGATGTTCATGATCCCGATGCCGCCCACCAGGAGGCTGACCGCCGCCACGGCGCTCAGCAGGGCGGTCAGGACCCGGGTGGTCCCGGTGAGCATGGTGGCGATCTCCTTCATGTCCCGAACGCTGAAGTTGTCCTGCTCCCCGCGGCCGATGTGGCGGCGCTCGCGCATGACGCGCTCGATCTCGGCCTTGGCCCGCTCGGTGGACTCGCCGTCATGGATGGAGACCTGGATCAGGGTCACGTCCTGGTTGCCCGCGATGCGTCGCTGCAGCGTGCGCAGGGGTATGACCACCAGGTCGTCCTGATCGCTGCCCATGGTGCTCTGGCCCTTGGCCAGCAGCAGCCCGATCACCTCGCAGGAGAGCTTGTTGAGGCGGATGCGCTCGCCCAGGGGGTCGAGGGAGCCGAACAGCTCCTTGCGTACCGTGGCGCCGATCACGCAGACCGCCCGCCCTGAGCGCAGGTCTGCCTCGCTGAAGAGGCGCCCGTCCTCCAGGGTCCAGTTGCGCACCTCGAAGAAGCGGTTGTCCGTGCCCGTCACCGTGGTCGCCCAGTTGGCGTTCCCGGCGATTGCGGTCATGGGCTCGCTCGCGGAGGGCGCGACCGTCCTGACGGCGGCGACATCCCGCCCGACGGCCACCGCATCGGCCAGGCTGAAGGCAGGCGCGCTGGAGCTCTGGCCCGGCCCCATGTGCTGGCCCGTGCGGATCACCAGGAGGTTGCTGCCCAGGCTCTCGATCTGGGTGGTGACGGCCCGGGTGGCGCCATCCCCCAGGGTGACCATGACAATGACCGCGGCCACCCCGATGACGATGCCGAGGATGGTCAGGGTGGAGCGCAGGGCATTGCGGCGGATCTCCCTGATGGCGAGCAGGAGGGCATTTCCCAGCATCAGCCTTGCCCCGCCTGATCGTTGTCGGGGCGGCTGTCGCTGGTGACCCGCCCGTCCAGGAACTGGATGACCCGCCCCGCATAGGCGGCCATGGCCGCCTCGTGGGTGACCATCAGGATGGTGATGCCCTGGTCGCGGTTCAGCCCGGTGAGCAGGGCCATGATCTCGTGGCTGCGGGCACTGTCGAGGTTGCCCGTGGGCTCGTCGGCCAGCAGCAGGCTGGGCTCGGTGACCATGGCCCGGGCGATGGCGACCCGCTGCTGCTGGCCACCGGAGAGCTCCCCGGGAGTGTGGGTCTCCCAGCCTGCCAGCCCGACCTGGGCCAGGGCGCGCCGCGCGCGGGCGTGGCGCTCGGCCCTGGGGACGCGCCGGTAGATGAGCGGCAGCTCTACGTTCTCCAGTGCGGTGGTGCGGTTGAGCAGGTTGAACCCCTGGAAGACGAAGCCCAGATGGCCGCGGCGCAGCAGGGCGCGCTCGTCTCGCGACAGTCGCTCCACCGGCAGGCCGCGAAAGCGGTAGGACCCGGCGCTTGGGGTGTCCAGGCAGCCCAGGATGTTCATGGCCGTGGACTTGCCCGAGCCGCTCGGTCCCATCACGGCGACAAACTCGCCGGCGCCGATGGCCAGTTCCACCCCATCGAGGGCGCGCATGGCCGCCGCCCCGCTGCCGTAGACCTTGGTCACCCCGCGCAGCTCGACCAGCGGGGGGGCCTGGGTCCGTTCTTCAGGCCCCGAAGCGGCGCCGGTCACCGCTTAGGCCCCGCCCGTTCCAGGTCCACCACCACCTCCTGGCCAGGCTCCAGGCCGCCGTCCAGGACCTGGGTCAGGACCCCGTCGGTCACCCCCGTGTGCAGGTCCAGCGCCGTTGGCACCCCGTCGCGCAAGACCCAGACCCTGGCCCCCTTGCCGGTGCGTCGGTCGGCCTCCGGTGGACGCCTGGCCTCCGGGGGACGGCGGGGCAGAAGCATTCCGACCAGGCCACTCCCCCCCTTGGCCTCCTTGGCCCTGGGCGGGTTGAAGCGCAGGGCGGCGTTGGGGACCAGGACGGCGTTGCGCTCCTCGCGCACCAGGATCTCGGCGGTGGCAGTCATCCCGGGGCGCAGGGCAAGGTCGGCATTGTCCACCGCCAGCAGGGCGCCATAGGTCACGACCCCATCCACCGTCTCCGGGGCGTAGCGCACCTGGGTGATGGTGGCCGGGAAGTCGCGGCCGGGGTAGGCGTCCACCGTGAAGCCGGCCCGCTGCCCCTCGGCCACCTGGCCGACGTCGGCCTCGTCCACGGCCACCTTGAGCTCCATCTGGGTCAGGTTCTCCGCCAGCGTGAAGAAGACCGGTGTCTGGAGCGAGGCGGCCACGGTCTGGCCCGGCTCCACCTGGCGCTTGAGGACGATGCCGTCGATGGGGGCGCGGATCACGGTCTTGTCCAGGGTACGCCGGTCGGCATCGAGCTGCGCCTGGGCCTGGGCGACCTGGGCGCTGGCCAACGCGAGCATGGCGGCGGCGCGCTCCGAGGCGGCCGCCGCCGTGTCGAGCTCCTCGGGCGAAGACATGCGCTTGGCGATGAGGTCGCGCGTTCGGTGGAGCCGATTGGCCGTCTCGGTCACCGTCGCCTCCGCCTCCTGGACCCGCGCCCTGGCCAGGCTGAGGGCGGCCTCCGACTGGCGGAACCTGGCCTTGGCCTGATCCGGGTCGAGCCGGGCCAGGACCTGACCGGCCTGGACCCGGTCGTTGAAGTCCACCTCCACCGCCTGGATGGTCCCCGAGACCTCGGTCCCGACCTCGACCTGGGTGATGGGTTGCAGCTCGCCGGTGGCACTCACCTTGACCTGGAGATCGGCGACCCGGACCTGGGCCGTGCGGTAGCGGACCTGCTCCTCGCGAATCCCTGGAAGGGTGGAGAGGAGTGCCGCCACCAGGCCGATCAGGCCCAGGCCAGCGAGCCAGGACCAGAGGCGGCGACGGCGCGGAGGCAGGTCGGGTCCGATCTGCGCAGCCGCCTCGCCGCTTGCGGTATCCGGGGTGGACATGGTTGGGTCTCTCCTCGAAGGCCAGTGGGCGGCCGCCGGACCGGTTCGGTGGGCGTGGGCAGCCTGTCGACGGCGACGATCCGCGGGGACCCGGCGCGGCGACTCAGCCTTCCGCGAGCCGGCGCAGCAGGTCGTCCAGGTCCGGTCCCGGGTAGGTGCGCACCGCGATGGCACAGGCGGCCTCCTCCGGGGCCAGGGGCTCGTTGGCCTGGGTTTGCGCCTCCAGCACGGCGATGTCGGCGTCGGAGGCATCGCACCCCTCGGCGACCCGCTTGGCGACACGGGCCCGCAGCACGGGCTCCGGGGCCTCCAGAGAGAGGATGGTGCAGGGTACTCCGACCTCGCTGGCGAGGGCCAGGAAGGGAGCCCGCTGGGAGCGGCGCAGGAAGGTGGCATCCACCAGGGCCCCGCAGCCGCCGGCAAGGATGGACCGCGCGACCTCTAGCAGGCGCCCGTAGGTGCGCGCCGTCGCCTGCGGCGTATAGAGCCAGGCCGCGGGGCCGACTCGGTCCTCCGGGCGCAGCCCGAACAGGCGCTTGCGCTCGACGTCCGAGCGGACATGGATGAGGCGCAAGCGCTCGCGCAGTATGTTCGACAGGTGGGTCTTGCCCGAGCCGGAGCGCCCATGGGTCAGGACCAGCCGCCTGGGATGCTCGCGGGTATAGTCCTCGGCGAGGTCCAGGTAGCGGGCCAGCTCACGGCGGTAGTGCAGGACCTCGTTGGCCTCCAGCCCGGGCTGGCTCAGGCGGATGGCGGTGACCTTGGCCCTGACCATGGCCCGGTAGACCCGGTAGAGGTCGAGCAGGATGACGCCATCGTAGTCGCCCGACCGCTCCAGGTAACGGTTGAGGAAACGCCGGGCCAGCTCCGGGGCGTCGCCCCCCGCCAGGTCCATGGCCAGGAAGGCGACCTCGTTGATGGTGTCGATCCAGCGCAGGGCCGGGTTGAACTCCAGGCAGTCGAAGATGATGAGCCGCCCGTCCAGCTCGGCGATGTTGTCGCGATGCAGGTCCCCGTGGCACTCGCGTACCCGCCCGCCCAGCCGCCGGCGCTCGATGATCCCCGCCAGGATCGGGAAGCGGGAGCGGGTCCATGCCTCGATGGCGCCGAGGCGTGGCCCCTCGACGGTGCCGATGGACCCCTGGCGCAGGACCGCCAGGTTCGCCAGCATGGGGGCCAGGACCAGTTCTTGCCGCCCATAGCCGCTCTCCAGTGGGGCGATGGGGATCGACTCGTGGAAGGCCGCCACCCGGTCGGCGATGGCATCGACGATGTCCGGCGTCACACGGCGGCGGCTGAGCAGGGCATTCTGAGGGAAGCGGTGCATCCGGACGGCGTATTCCAGGGCCTCGCCCTCGCCGCCCATGCGTGGCGCCGCCGGGGTGCCGGTGATGGGGACCACCGCCAGATAGGTGTCGGGGGCCAGGCGGCGGTTGAGGCGCAGCTCCTCCTCGCAAAAGAAGCGCCTTCGGTCCAGAGTGCTGAAGTCGAGGAAGCCGAGATCGACCGGCTTTTTCAGCTTGTAGGCGAAATCTCCCACCAGGAAGACGTGGGAGGCGTGGGTTTCGATATGGGTGAAGCGGTCCGCCGGATGGGGATAGGCCTCCGGGTGGGCAAGCCCAGCGATGATCTGCGCGTAGTCGGAAGCCACGATGCGCCGTCCCGCCTGCAGCCAGTTTATAAAGCCAATTTATCGACATTCCGGCCGGGGTTGAATGGGTCGCGCGGCCGCCTTTATTATGCGCGGCCTATTTCAACCCGTTGTCATCCCAGGCAACCGAGTCGTCACCCGAGGCCTCCCATCATGTCCATCGAGCGCATCGTGCTGGCCGTCGCCGGCACCTTCATTCTGCTCTCCGTCCTGCTGGCGGTGTATGTCAACATCAACTGGCTGTGGTTCACCGCCTTCGTTGGTGCCAACCTGCTCCAGTCGGCCTTCACCGGCTTCTGCCCCATGGCCACCATCCTGAAGAAGCTGGGCCGGCAGCCGGGACCCGCCTTTTAGATCGGGATCGCCCCTGCAACTGGCGCCTGGTCCGAGTCGCGGGCCTGCCCGCCAAGGGACAGACCCGCTCTCTTTTCAGGGTGGCGCGGGCCGGATCTGTTCCCGATCAGTCCTCCACGGGCAGGGCCCACAGGTCGTGCTCCTCGGCGCCCGTGACCTCGACCTCGATGAAGTCCCCAGGGTCGAGCTCCCAGGCCCCGGGGATGATGACGGTTCCGTCGATCTCCGGGGCGTCGGCGTAGCTCCTGGCCAGGACCCGTTCCTCCTCCACCTCGTCCACCAGCACGGTCAGGCGCCGTCCGATCCTGGCCGCGAGCTTCGCGTGGCTGATCTCGGCCTGGACCTCCATGAAGCGGGCCAGGCGCTCCTCCTTGACCTCCTGGGACACAGGGTTGGGCAGGTCGTTGGCCGCCGCCCCATGCACGGGGGAATAGGCGAAACAGCCGACCCGGTCGAGGCGGGCCTCGCGCAGAAAGGCGAGCAGCAGGTCGAAGTCTGCGGCCGTCTCCCCCGGAAAGCCGACGATGAAGGTGCTGCGCACCACCAGCTCCGGGCAGATCTCGCGCCAGCGGGCCAGACGCGCCAGGACCCGCTCGGTCGCCGCCGGCCGGCGCATGGCCGCGAGCACGGCCGGGCTGCCGTGCTGTAGGGGCATGTCGAGGTAGGGCAGGATGAGTCCCTCGGCCATCAGCGGGATCAGGGCATCCACCTGGGGATACGGATAGACATAGTGCAGGCGGACCCAGGCGGGCAGGTCCCCCAGGGCCCGGGCCAGCCCCGCGCAGTCCGTCCGCAGCGGGCGCCCGCGCCAGAAGTCCGGGCGATAGCGCAGGTCCAGGCCGTAGGCACTGGTGTCCTGGGAGACGATCAGCAGCTCCCTGACCCCGGCCTCCACCAGGCGCTCCGCCTCTGCCAGTACCTCCCCGATGGGGCGGCTGACCAGGTCGCCGCGCAGGCTCGGGATGATGCAGAAGCTGCACCTGTGGTTGCACCCTTCCGAGATCTTGATATAGGCGTAGTGGTGGGGGGTGAGCTTGACCCCCTGGGGCGGCAACAGGCTGGTGAAGGGGTCCGTGCGCGGCGGCAGGTGGGTATGGACCGCGTCCATCACCTCCTGGTAGGCGTGCGGCCCGGTCACCGCCAGGACCTCCGGATGGGTGTCGCGTACCAGCTCCGCCCGGGCCCCGAGGCAGCCGGTGACGATCACCCGGCCGTTCTCGGCCAGGGCCTCGCCGATGGCCCCCAGGGACTCCTCCACCGCCGCGTCGATGAAGCCGCAGGTGTTGACGATGACCAGGTCCGCCCCGGCGTAGGTCGGGGCCACGCCATAGCCCTCGGCGCGCAATTGGGTCAGGATGCGCTCGGAGTCCACCGTCGCCTTGGGGCAACCCAGGCTGACGAAGCCCACCCTGGGTGTCCCTTGGTTCGTTGTCACAGGCATGGCCCTCGATGATGCCGGGTCTGGCGGCGGGCTGATTGGCCGGCTGATGGGCCGGCACGGCGCCCCGGCCTAATGTCCAAAAAGGGTGCGTCGGTACCGGCGAACCCGCTCGTCGTCCGGACCCAGTAGGTCGAGGACCAGCAGCAGGGCCTCGTGGGCCAGCCCGCCCCGATAGTCGGGGGCGCGGCGCTCCAGCTCGGCAAAGTGCTCCAGGGCCGCTGCGTAGTCGTCGGCCACCACGCAGCGAGCGCCCAGGGCGAAGCGGGCGGCGTGGTCCTCCGGGTCCCGCGCCAGGGCCGCTGCGAGCCGCGACTCTGGGGTTGTCGATTCCGGGTGGGCCTCCTCTGGTCCGCCAGCCACGGCGGCCGCAATCAGCTCCAGGTGGGTATGCAGCCGATGGACTTCGCCGTCCGTCCGGAGGGCCGGCGGCAGGGCCGCCAGGACGTCCCTGGCCTCGCCGTGCCGCCCCTGGCGCATCAGCAGCTTGGCCAACATCAGGGGGATGGCGGGGTTATCCGGCTCGGCCACGGCCGCCTCGGCCAGGACCTGGATCGCCTTGCCCTCTTCCCCGGCCTCCCAGGCGGCCAGGGCCGCTGCCTGGGCGCGGTCGGCCAGGGGTCTCAAGTGGCGGTCGATGAGGGCCCTGTAGTCGGCTTCCGTCTGCATGCCGTGGACCTCCTCCACCACCCTGCCGTTGCGGAACAGCTTGCAGGAAGGCAGCCCCTTGACCCCGTAGCCGTGGGCGACCTCCTTCTCCCGGTCCGTGTTCAGGCTCACAAGCAGGAAGCGCCCACCGTAATCCTGCGCCAGGCGTTGCAGGAGCTCCTTCTGGCGCAGGGAGGGCCCAGCCCAGGGGGCCCAGAAGTCCACCAGCACCGGACCCCGCCGGGAGTTCTCCAGGACCAGGGCCGAGAAGTTCTCGCGCGTCCCCTCGAGGACAAAGGCTTGGTTGGGCATGGGTGGCTCGTGCAAGAGTCCGGGAACCTGGGGGCCTGCCGGCTATCGTATCGGGTACACTGCGGGCGCTCAAACCGAGTCGCCCCATCGGCGCTTGTCCAGGCGTGCAGGGACATACGGTCGGTGTCGCCCAGGGTGACGATCGGCCTTGCCGTAAATCAGTATCCGGTAGGATACTGATCAAATGGCAACCCCGTCCGGGTGCCAGTCACACCAAGAACAGCGAATCGGCGCCCGTCGCACGGTCGCGCGCAGTCACCACAGTCAAGAGGTAGCGTCGGTGAAGAACTGCAAGCTCTGCAGATACAGCAAGGTCTGCAATGACCTGCCCGGGATCTGCATCCTGATCCCCTACGTCGCCATTGCCGTCGTCGCCATCGCCGTGGCGTACCTCTTCGTGACCCAGGAGCTGCTGTGAGCCTGGGCCCACCGCCACGACCGCAGCCGCCGCTACGCCGCAAAGGGTCGGATCAGGCCGCGCGTGGCGCCCCTGCGGTCGCCAATGTCCCTCCCGACCCCTTGCCCAGTCGGGTCGACCCGGCCGCCGATTCCGTCGGGCCGGGTAGCCACCTCGAGATGCACCTGGAGATCCGACTACAGGACGGGACCGTTGCCCTGTCCACCTGGGGCGAGGACCCGCTCACCCTGACCCTGGGTGACGGGACCCTAACCCCGGGCCTGGAGTCCCTGCTCCTGGGACTGGTGCCGGGCAGGGAGGCACAGTTCCTGGTTAGTGGCGATGATATCTACGGGCCCCGCGATCCGGACAATGTGCACTGGCTCCCGGTGGCGGACTTCCCCCACGGGCAGGCCACGAAGCCCGGGCAGGTCGTCGCCTTCGAGACCCCCGGAGGGCACGAGGTGGCGGGTCTGGTCCTGGCAATGGAGGGGGGGCAGGCCCGGGTGGACCTCAATCACCCGCTGTCTGGGAGGTCGCTGAGCATCCGTGCCCTGATCCTGGGGGTCGCCCCTGGATCTGCGGCCGACACCAAGCCCTCGGCCCCTGGCCAGGCCCCTGCCCTTGGCCTATCCTCCGCGCCAATGAACATCCTCATCGCCAACCCGCGCGGCTTCTGCGCCGGCGTGGATCGGGCCATCGACATCGTCGAGCGCGCCATCGAGCTCTTCGGGGCCCCGATCTATGTGCGCCACGAGGTGGTGCACAATCGGTTCGTGGTGGAGGACCTGCGCCAGCGCGGCGCGGTCTTCGTCGAGGAGCTGGCCCAGGTCCCGGATGGGTCCACCGTCATCTTCAGCGCCCACGGTGTGTCCCAGCAGGTGCGTCAGGAGGCGGCCGGGCGCGACCTGCGCGTCTTCGATGCCACATGCCCCCTGGTGACCAAGGTGCACCTCGAGGTGGCCCGCCACTGCCAGGAGGGTCATGAGGTCATCCTGATCGGTCACCGCGGGCACCCCGAGGTCGAGGGCACTATGGGCCAGTGTCGGACCGCCGGGAACGGGCCGGGGCGGGTACGTCTGGTGGAGACCACCGGGGATGTGGCGGCCCTGGACGTCGGTGACCCCGAGCACCTCGCCTATGTGACCCAGACGACCCTCTCGATGGACGACACCGAGGCCATCGTCGCTGCCCTGCGCGCGCGCTTCCCGGCCATCCGCGGGCCAAAGAAGAGCGACATCTGCTACGCAACCCAAAACCGCCAGGATGCCGTCAAGGCGCTGGCCGAGCGCTGCGACCTGGTCCTGGTGGTTGGCTCGGCCAACAGCTCCAACTCCAACCGTCTGCGGGAGTTGGCCGAGCGGCAGGGTTGCCGGGCCCACCTCATCGACGGCCCCGACGACATCCACCCGCAGTGGCTGGCCGATGCGCCGCGCGTTGGGGTCACCGCGGGTGCATCCGCCCCCGAGGTCCTGGTTGCGCAGGTCATCGATCGTCTCAAGGCGTGGGGCGCCGATCAGGTGGAGGAGCAGGCCGGCGTGCGCGAGCGGGTCGTCTTCGGCCTACCGAAGGAGCTGATGGCAAGGCCGGCCCCAGTGGCGCAAACCGGGGCCTGATGTCCGCTCCGGCCGGGGGAGTCAGGCTGCCGAAACCCTTGTGCTAGACTGCCACCACCCGGCAGCGACCGACCGGGCGCGGGGCCGCGCCCCGCGCCTTATTCACGGCAGGAGGACCTATGAGCGACATTCTCGTCATCGGCGGCGGCATCATCGGCCTGCTTACGGCCCGCCAACTGGTCGAGGCCGGGGCCCAGGTCACCCTGGTGGAGATGGGCGAGACCGGGCGCGAGGCATCTTGGGCCGGTGGCGGCATCCTTTCGCCCCTCTATCCATGGCGTTACCCCGAGTCTGTCTCGACCCTGGTCGCCTTGAGCCAGCAGGATTACC
>Ga0114938_1003052_pt1 | contig 10119 bp, 6 predicted proteins | sample AshMeaBigSpring_FD_88675 | JGI IMG/M metagenome (GOLD analysis project Ga0114938, IMG submission 88675) | Groundwater microbial communities from Big Spring, Nevada to study Microbial Dark Matter (Phase II) - Ash Meadows Big Spring | ecosystem: Environmental > Aquatic > Deep subsurface >...
AAGCCTCCAGGCATTCCCGAACGGCCTCGGCTTTCAGCCGGCCGGAGGGGCGTGCATAGATGGTGGTCAGCATCCCCCGCGTCATCGGAACCAGATGCGGAACGAAAGTGATCTGAACCGGCGTGCGCGCCTGCCGGCTCAATACCATCTCCATCTCGGGGGCATGGCGGTGGCTGGCGACTTTATAGGCCTTGAAGGATTCGTTGACCTCGCAGTAATGCACGGTGAGAGAAGGTGAGCGCCCGGCCCCGCTCACACCGGATTTGGAATCGGCCACGATGCCGTCCAGCTCCACCAGCCCGCTCTTGACCAGCGGGATCAGAGGCAGCAACACGCTGGTGGGGTAGCATCCCGGGTTTCCGACCAGCCGCGCCGAGGCGATGTCGGTCGAGTAGACCTCGCTCAGTCCGTAGACGGACTCTTTGAGCAGGTCGGGAGCGGTGTGCTGTTGGTAGGCCGCCTCATAGGCTTGGGGCGTGTCGAAGCGGAAATCCGCCGAGAGGTCGATCATCTTCCGGCCCCGCCTGAGGACCTCAGGGGCGACATTCATGGGCAGCTTGTGGGGCAAGGCCGCGAAGACGACGTCGGCGGCGGCGCAGATGCGCTCGTCGTTCAGCTCCTCGCAGACCAGGTCCACCCGCCCGGCCATGGACGGAAATACGCGGTCGAAGCGCTGGCCGGCGAACTGCCGGGAGGTGATCATGGTGAGCCGGACGCGGGGGTGGCCGGCCAGCAACCGGACGAGCTCGGCACCGGCGTACCCCGTTGCGCCTGCGACAGCGGCTCGAATCATCGCACCCCTCCTGAGTGATGGACGTTGGCTGGTCGCAGGGTTACTTAGCAGAGGACGGTGGGAAGTTCAACTACAGATTCATCAGCCGATGGCGCCTTCGAGGGCGAGCACCCATCCGGCCGGCTGCGCGTTCAGACAAAGCGGCGACAGCACCGCACGCACCATGCGGCCTTTCAACCCTGCGAAAAACGCGCTCGGGGGGGATGGGCACCTGCGCGCCGTGGCTTTCAGCGCGCTGCTCAGATCGCCGGACCGGTTCGGCGGGAAGGCGTCCATGACCGGCAGGTTGAGGAGGTCCGCGAGGGGCCGGTCGAAGAGGGACAGGGCCGCCGCATTGACGTTGAGGATGCGGGTGTCCTTATCCAAAATCAGCATTCCCACGCCCAGGCAGTTGACCGCCGCCCGATAAAACTCAAGCGACCCCAGCAGTTCCATGGCGTCCCGCCGCGGAAAGACCCCGCCGGTCTGAAGGATGATCTTCTCGACCGGCGCCGGCCCCGGATGGCTTTCAAGCTCGGCGATGAAATCGTTCAACCGGATCGAGAGCTTGGCGATGGGGCCTTTGGCGATGAAATAATCGGCGCCGATCTCATCGAGATCCTCCATCTGCTCGACCAGCGTCCCGGACAACGCCACGAGCGGGCATCGGTTTCCGGTGAATCTGCGGCGCGCGACCTCGAAGAACTGCCGGCCATCGACTTTGGGCATGACCAGTTCGGCAAAGACCATGTCATAGGGGCCTTTATCCAGGCTCGCGATCCCCTGCTTGCCGTCGTAGGCCTTGCAGACCTGATAGCCCCGCTTCTCCAACAGGCCGGACAAAAACTCGACAAAGAAGAAATCGCTGTCGACCACCAATGCTTTTTTATTCATCCGAAACTACCTCAAAAGCCGACCGCACTGCATCCGGAGGCGCCCTGCAGCGGTCGCGATCGTGCTTTTCTTGGAATCAAATTTCCGACCGGGAAATTTCATTCGATGCACACCCGTCGGACCTCGCGGATCGTGGTGATCCCGTTGATCGTCTTGCGGATCCCGTCCTGCTTCAAGGTCGTCATGCCGTCTTTGGCCGCCTGAACGGCCAGATCGTGCGAGGTGGCGTTCTTCTTCAGCAGAATCTTGACTTCGGAGGTGGCCTCCATCAGCTCGTGAATCCCGATGCGGCCTTTGTAGCCCGAGCCGTTGCACTTTTCGCAGCCCGAGGAGCGCTTCAGGGTTAAACCGGCGCCGTAGCTGAACCCGGAGCGGTCGAAGGCCTCCCGGCCGTAATCGGTCCTCAAGTCCTCGAACTCCGCCTCGGACGGCTGGTAGGATTCGATGCAGTCGACGCACACGCGCCGGACCAGCCGCTGACCCAGCACTCCCAGGAACGCGTCGGAAATGTTCAAGGCGTTCATGCCCATTTCCAGCAGACGGGTCAGCGTCTCCGGCGCGTTGTTCGTGTGCAGGGTGGAAAGCACCAAGTGGCCGGTCAGCGCCGCTTCCAGTCCGATGGCGGCCGTCTCGCGGTCGCGCATTTCGCCGATCATGATGATGTCCGGGTCGAGCCGCAGAAACCCGCGCATGACGCGCGCGAAATCCAGACCGATCTTGGAGCGCACCTGCACCTGGCGCAGGCCCGTTTGGGTGATCTCGACCGGGTCTTCGGCCGTCCAGATTTTTACCCCCGGCTGGTTGATGTGCCCCAGGACGGCGTGCAGCGTGGTCGTCTTTCCGGAGCCGGTCGGCCCCACGCACAGGATCATGCCGTAGGGGCGGGCGATCAGTTTTTTCAGCACGGTCAGGTTGCGCTCGTGCAGCCCGATCTGGTCGATCTTGAGAGGGGTCGTGCGGGTCAGGATGCGCATCACCGCGTCTTCGAATTTACCGACCGTCGGCATGGTGGACAGGCGCAGTTCAAACTCTTGGACCCCCTTGCGCCGGACCTTGATCTTGCCGTCCTGCGGCAGGCGCTTTTCGGCGATGTCAAGCTCGGCCATGATTTTCAGACGCGAAATGATCGCCGGGGCCATGGCGTTTGGCACCTGTACGTACTCGTGGCAGACACCGTCGGTCCGAAACCGGATGGTCGTCTTACGGGTCAGGGGTGAAGGCTCGACGTGGATGTCGGAGGCGTTGTTGCGGAAGGCCGTCACCAGGATCTGGTCCACGAATTTGACGATCTGGCTGGAGGACTCGTCCAGTCCGCTGCGGTCGTCCTGCAGGTCCTCCTCTTCCTCGAAGCTCACGTCGGGCAGGATTTGGTCGATGTTCTCCACCGACGCTTGCGCATTTTTTTCGACCCGCGGATCGAAGAAGTGCTGGATGTACTTTTCGACATCCTCCTTGATCGCGACGGAGATACTGATCTTCTGGCTGCCCATCAGGGCGCGGATGTGGTCGGTCTTGCGCAGGTCCTTGGGGTCGTCCACCAGGATTTCGATGCCGTTCTTGTCCCAGCGCAGCGGGACCCAGACGTAGTAGAGCAGGAAGGCCTTCTTCAGGTTGGTGATCAGCTCGAAGGGCACCGGCAGCTCCGGATCGAAGGTCCGGAAAGGGCAGCCGTAGAACATCGCCAGCGATTTACCGATCTCCTGGGTGTTGACTTTGAACCGGTCGATCAGCATGTACTCGACGCTCTTGTTCGCCTTCTTGGCGATGGCCAGCGCTTCCTGCAGCTGCTGGGTGCTGATCAGTTTGCTGCGCAACAGGTAGTCGTAGCGCGAGTTGCTGCTGAGCTTGGCTTTGAGCGCCTTCAGGCGGCCGGCGATTTCCGGGTCGGCGGCGTCCATCTCGGCGGCGGCCTGGTAAAGCTCAAAGGACAGGTCGTGCATGTCCTTTTGTTCCAGCTGCTGGCCGAGCCAAAATTTGATCTGGGCGGTTTCCTGGTTGCCCAGGCCGAACTTGTAGACGACCTTGTAAGCGGCCTTCACCACCTCGGCCGGGTCCCGAACCTCCAGCAAACAGGCGAGGTAATCGCGTATGATCTTTCCCGGCAGCCCGTTCGCTTTGAGCGCCTCGCTGGCGGCCGGGTCCGCCTCGACCAGCTTCTGGTATTCCGCAGCGGCCTCTTCCATGAGCCCGAGTTCCCTGAGAGCGGCGGCGCCGTCCAGCAGGGTCGTGAAATCCTCCTGGGCGGAGAGGGCTTTCTTGAAAACCGAGAGATGCTCGGCCGAAAGGCCTTTCTTCTCGGACGCTTTTTGATCCAGAATCTCCTGTTTGAGCCGCACCACCTTTTCGGACAGGGTCTGCCGGGCCTCGACCGGGATGGAGTTGCCGGAAGCGATCACCTGTTCATACAGCGCCAGCGCCTCCTCGGTCATTCCCATGGCATAGCAGGTTTCCGCTTCCTTGAGTTTCATATCGACATTCGAAAGGCCGGAGGCCTGGGATTGATCCATACGATGTCAGTCCGTCTTCGCTGAGAAATGAACGCCGCCTGAGGGCAGTGGGCCGCTTCCGGCCCTGAAACACCGGGCCGAGGCAAGAAAATTATATGAATCCTATCGGTTGATTACGGATATACTTTAGGCCTTTGAGGGCCGTCGGGGAGTTTTCAAACCCGGGAAATTTTGTTATGATCAGACCATGTTGGAAGGAGGTGGCAATGCCGGTCTATGAGTATGAGCACCTGAAACAGGCCTGCGATTGGGGTCTGGTGTTCGAACAGCGCCGTTCCATGGCCGACCCGGCCCTTGAATGCTGCCCCAATTGCGGGGCACCCGTCGCGAAGCGTGTATCCCGCATCAACATCAACACGCCTAAAACCAACAGCGAGCTGAAGGACCTCGGGTTCACCAAGCTCGTCCGCCGCGACGACGGAGTCTACGAAAACGTCACCGCCCGCAGCGGCGACAGCCGCTACATGGTGCGCGGGCGGCCGGAGACCCTGCCGGACGTCGGGAAGACCCTCTCCGATTAAACAAACACCCCGTCCCGGGCAAGCCGGGATGGGGTGTTTGTTTATTAAAAAAAACGGATTGTTGAGGTGAAAGTATTAATTTACCCGCTTAATCATCTACAACCTATTTTTTCAGCTTGGCCACCAGAAAACCAGCGTTTTTTCGCCAGACGAAGAGATTGACGGTGCCGTCCTTGGGGACCTTGTTGAGCGCTTCGGTGTAGTCCTTCACGGATTCGACGGTCTGGTGGTTGACCTCCTTGATGATATCGCCCACCCGCATACCGGCCTCCTCCGCCTGGCTGCCGTTCTGGACGTCGATCACGATCACCCCGGACGACTCGCGGATATTGAATCTCTGGGCGATTTCAGGCGTCAGGCCCGATACCCTCAGCCCCATCTGGTCTTCGCGCTTTTCGGGCGACTCCCCCTTTGCGGCCAGTTTGCCTTCCTCGCGCTTGGCGATCTTGACCGTGAAGGTCTTGGCCTGCCCTTCGCGGATCACCTTCAGCTTGGCGCTCTGTCCGACTGGAATGGCCGCCACCAGGCTGGTGAGCTGCCGCGTGGTTTCCACCTTCTGGCCGTTCACCTCCACGATGATGTCCTTGGGCTTGATGCCGGCGGCCTCGGCCGGGTCGCCCTTGAACACGTCGGCCACGAAAACTCCTTTTTTGGCCTCGAGCCCGTAATACTCGGCCATCTCCTGGTTCACGTCCTGGATCGCCACACCGAGCCAGCCGCGGGTGACTTCGCCGCCGGCCTTGAGCTGGTTGACGATCCCCTTGGCCAGATTGATGGGGATGGCGAACCCGATCCCCTGGCCGGAAGCGATGATAGCGGTATTGATCCCGACCACTTCGCCCTTCAGGTTCAAAAGCGGCCCGCCGCTGTTGCCCGGGTTGATGGAGGCGTCGGTCTGGATGAAATCGTCGTAGGGGCCGGAGCCGATCACGCGGCCCTTGGCGCTGACGATTCCCGCCGTCACGGTGCGCTCGAGGCCGAAGGGGCTGCCGATCGCCACCACCCACTGGCCTACCCTCAGCTGGGCCGAATCGCCCAGTTTCACCACCGGAAAATCGTGGCTGTTCGACTTGATTTTCAGGAGCGCGAGATCCGTGCTGGCGTCGCGACCAATCACCTGCGCGTCGAACTCCTTTTCGTCATCCAGCTTGACCTTGATCTGGTCGGCGTCCTCGATGACGTGGTTGTTGGTGACCACGTAACCGTCCTTGTCGATGATGAACCCGGACCCCAGACTGGGCTGCTTGAACTCCCGCTGCATCTCGTCGCCGAAAAACCGCTCGAAGAATTCGTTGAACGGGTTCTCGCGTCCCCCGGGGTCGCGCTGGAAATGACGGAACACGGGCCCCCCGCCCTTCAGCGTCTTGACGGTGCGGATATTCACCACGGCCGGTCCGACCGTCTCGGCCAGCTGGCTGAAGCTGGCCGGCACCATCGGCGGTTCCACCGAAGTCGACGCCCAGGCCGACGGCGTCCCAACGCCCGGCGATCCACCGACGGCCGCCGCCGCCACCAACGCCATCCCCGCCAGCAGGGCCGCCACGGCCCGCCGGCTCACGACTCTGTTGTGCCCGAAACCCATTTTCCGTTCCTCCTTCGGCACCCTATCGCTGCCTTCTGATTCTTTCACCATAATGCGAATCCCGGCGGCCGGTTTCAAGGCACCGATGGAAATCGAAACTCCTGCCGCCTTGACATGCCGCATCTTATTTCCTACAAAAATAGACTTGTGTCCACACAGCAAGGAGCCAGATGCCATGATCCGTGTCGAGAACCTGACCAAGTACTACGGCGACGTATGCGCCGTGGACCAGATCTCCTTCGATGTGCGCCGGGGCGAGATCCTCGGCCTGCTGGGGCCGAACGGCGCCGGCAAAACCACCACGCTGCGCATGCTGACCGGGTTCCTGAAACCCACCGCCGGCCGCATTCAAATAGGGGACTATAGCATTGAGGACCAGGTTCTGGAAATCAAAAAAATGATCGGCTACCTGCCCGAATCGGCCCCCCTGTACCATGACATGCTGGTGTTCGACTACCTGCACTTTGTGGCCGATTTGAGAGAGCTGGGCGCCGGCCAGCGCCTCGACCGCATCCGCGCACTCGGCGAGCTCTGCGGCATCAATGAAGTGATGCACCAGCCCATCGGCGAGTTGTCCAAGGGCTACCGGCAGCGCGTGGGGCTGGCCCATGCCATGATGAACGACCCGGAAGTCTTGGTGCTGGACGAACCCACATCGGGTCTCGACCCCAACCAGATCGTGGAGATCCGCGAAATCATCCGGCGCATCGGCAAGGCCAAGACCGTCGTTTTTTCCACGCACATCCTGAGCGAGGCCGAGGCCACCTGCGACCGCGTGGTCATCATCCACCGCGGCAAGATCGCCGCCGACAGCAGCACAACCCGTCTGAAGGAAACCCTGGGCGGCCGCAGCCAGATCCACATGACCCTGACCGGGGCCGACGCCGAGGCCGTGCGGCAGGAGCTCTCCGGGGTGGCAGGCGTGACGGGTCTGGACCTGCTCGAGCCGGTGAACGGCGCCGTCCGCCTCGTGCTCACCTGCGATGCCTCCCGTGACCCCCGGGCCGAGCTCTACCACCGCATCCGAGGGACGGACTGGACCCTTCTGGAATTCCACCAACAAACCCTGAAACTCGAGGACATCTTCCGCGAGCTGACCAAGGAGGGCTGACACGATGCGCCACGCCCCGAGCATCGGCCGCAAAGAATTCAACGCCTATTTCACCGCGCCCATCGCCTACATCGTCATCGCGATCTTCCTGCTGGTGACGGGCTGGTTTTTCTTCTCCACCTTTTTCCTGATCAACCAGGCCAGCCTGCGGAACTTCTTCGGGCTGCTGCCCATCATCTTCGCCTTCGTGGTGCCGGCGGTCACGATGCGCCTGTTCGCGGAGGAATTCCACATCGGCTCTTATGAAACCCTGCTCACCCTGCCGGTGGACTTCAGCGACGTCATCCTCGGCAAATTCACGGCCGCCTGCGCCTTTATCGCGGCGATGCTCGTACCGACCCTGGCCTACCCGGTCATGGTCGCAGCGCTCGGCCCGCTCGACTGGGGACCGGTCATCGGCGGGTATCTGGGGGCCGTGCTGATGGGGGCGGCCTTCGCGGCCGTCGGCCTCTTCGCCTCGGCGCTCACGCGCAACCAGATCGTCGCCTTCATCATCGGGCTGGCAATCTGTTTCAGCCTGACGCTGGTCGACCAGATGGCCTTTTTCATGCCCCAGGCCCTGGCGAACACCCTCTCCTACCTCGCGGCGGACGTCCATTTTCAGAACGTCGCCAGAGGAGTCATCGACACACGCGACCTGATCTACTTTCTAAGCGTTTGTTTCATCGGCCTCTACGCCACGCACCTGGCGCTGAGCGCCCGCGATTGACATGAAAAGGAACCGGATATGAGTCGATCCAAGCGATCCGCCGTCTACACCAAGTTCGCCCTTTATCTGCTGGCCGTGGTCCTGATCAACGCGGCCGGCATCACCTTGTTTGCGCGTTTCGACCTGACCCGCGACGGCCTTTACTCGCTGTCCGAGGCCAGCCGCAAAGCGGTGTCCACCCTCTCCGAACCGCTGACGCTGCACGTGTTTTTCAGCCGCAACCTGCCCGCCCCCTACAGCAGCATCGAACAGTACCTGCGCGATCTGCTCGAGGAGTACGCCCTGCGGGCCAACCGGCTTCTCAGCTACCGGTTCTACGACGTGAGCGCCGAAGAGGGCGACGGCCCCGTGAATGCCGGCGACAATCAGAAACTGGCCAACAGCTATGGAATCCATCCGATCCAGGTCCAGGCGATCGAAAAGGACGAGGTCAAGTTTCAGCGGGCCTACATGGGCATGGCCCTGATCCACGGCGACCTCATCGAGCGCATCCCGACCATCGCCACCACCGACGGACTCGAGTACCAGATCACTACCGCCATTCAGAAGATGAACGCCAAGATCAGCGCGCTGCTGCGCCTGAGCGGCAAGATTCAGGTGCGGATGTTCCTGTCGCCGTCTCTGAACGCCATCGCTCCGCACATGGGGCTCAAGCAGCTGCCCGAGCTGCCGGCTGAGATCGAACGGACGGTGAAGGCCCTGAATGCCAAGACCTACGGCAAGCTCGCCTACGAGTTCGGCGAGCCGCCCTCCGGGCCCGAATTCGAGGAAGTCTCCCGCACCTACAACCTGCTGGCCCTCTCCTGGCCGGCCTCGAACGACGGCAAGATCGCGGCCGGCAAGGGCGCGATCGGCCTGGTGGTCCAATACGGGGAGCGCAAAATCAACCTGCCGCTGATCGATGTCGTGCGCATCCCGATCCTCGGCACCCAGTACAAGCTGGTCAGCATGGAGGACCTCGACCGGATGATCAGCGCCAGCGTGGAGTCTTTGATCGAAGTCCACAGCCAGCTGGGGTTCGTGGCCGACCGGGGGGCGGCCCCCCTGGCCGGCGCCGGGGCCGGCGCGCCCGGCCGGCCCGAGGAACTGCAGGCCTTCGGCAATCTCCGCGAGCAGCTCTCCCGCTCCTACTCCCTGAAACCGGTGGCTCTCGCCGAGGGCCGCATTCCCGAAGGCATCGCCTGCCTTCTGCTCGCCAAGCCCCGGGAGAAGTTCAGCGAATACGACCTGTTCCTGCTCGACCAGTTCCTGATGCAGGGCAACAGCCTGGCCTTTTTCGTGGATGCCTTCGACGAGCCTCCGATGCCGGGACAGACGCCGTCTCCTCCCATCGAAACCGGCCTGGAGCCCCTGCTGGCGCATTACGGCGTGAAGATCCAGCGTTCCCTGGTGCTGGATGAGAACTGCTATCGCCAGGAGCTGCCGGCGCAGCTGGGCGGGGGCGAGCGGCCGATCTACTACGCCCCGCTCATCAAGAGCCAGTTCATCGACCAGGAGCTCGCCTTCATGCGCAACATCAAGGGGCTGGTGACCCTGAAGGCATCCCCCCTGGAGCTCCTGAACGAACGCGTCCGGGAGAACAACCTGAAGGCCTGGCGGCTGCTCGCCTCTTCGGAAAAATCCTGGGAAATGAAGCCGCCCATCAATCTCAACCCGCTCGGCATTCGCCCCCCGGGCAAGGCCCAGGAGCTGCAGAGCCGGCCGCTGGCCTATCTCATCGAGGGCGCCTTCCCCAGTTATTTTGCCGGCAAACCCCTGCCGGTCCGCACCATCGAGCAGAAGCCCGAAGGCGACGCCCCTGCCGCCGCGCCGGACACGGCGCCGAGCGCGGCCCCGCCGGTCGACCCGGGCCGCATTGAACGCCAGGGACAGTTCATCGCCCAGGGCAAGCCCGGCCGCATCTTCGTGATGGACTCCTCGGAGATGCTCAAGGACGTGGTGATCGATGAATCCGGCCGCGGGCCCAACGCGGTGTTCGCCCTCAACGTGATCGACTATCTGAACGGCCGCGAGCCCATCGCCG
>Ga0114938_1003053_pt1 | contig 10119 bp, 10 predicted proteins | sample AshMeaBigSpring_FD_88675 | JGI IMG/M metagenome (GOLD analysis project Ga0114938, IMG submission 88675) | Groundwater microbial communities from Big Spring, Nevada to study Microbial Dark Matter (Phase II) - Ash Meadows Big Spring | ecosystem: Environmental > Aquatic > Deep subsurface >...
AAGTAATACGCCATCTTCATCATTGCTGACGCTTCAACAGCGCAATCACAACACTACCGACAATATATGCTATACCCCGGAGAAATCATGCCTGCCTGCGCTTCCGCAACGCGATCATCACCCCGCTGCCGATAATGAACAACATCCCCGCCAGGCTCCAGGCATCGGGGAAGGCATCGCCCAGCGCCAGGCCGAACAGGACGGAGAAAACAATGTTGGTATAGCTGATGGCCGATACAATTCCGGCCTTATCGGCCCCATAGGCGCGGGTCACGAAGTACTGGCCGAAGAGGGCGGCAAGGCCAAGGAGTAAAATGATCGCCCAATCGGCCCCGACGGGTAGCTTGAACGAAACGATGAAGAGCTCGTCTTCGGGTATCCCACCCAGGTAGTGCAGGCCCATCGCTACCATCGGCAACAGCAGACCGGACAGCAAAAAAGACAATACGATCATCCTTGGATCGTAGTAGCGGGCAAGCCTGCCGACCGTAAGATAGGCGATCGCGGACGAAATACCGGACACCAGTCCCGCCAGGTGCCAGCCCCAGGGCAGGTCCATCGCGGGCTTATAAATCAGCAGCATGCCGGCAAAACCAAGCAACACCGCGAACAGGACGGCCGGACCATGGTATTCGCGAAAGAACAGGAAACTGAACAGGGCGATAAAAATGGTCGATGTGAGGTTGTAGGTCATCGCCGTTCCCAGGGGCATGTGCAGGATACAGAAGAGCAGGGTATACAAGGCCGTAGTGCCCATCAGCCCGCGAAAGACCAGCCACCCGGTCCTCCCACCCTCCTGCCGCGGCGGGTAGCGCCAGAGACTGATCGCCAGGAAAATCAATCCCACCAGGTTTCGATAGAACACCAGCTGCCCGGCATTGAAATGGTCTTTCAGCATCTTCGCCGCCGCACCCATCGTGGAGAAGCCCAAGGCGGCAAGAAGCATAAATATGATCCCCCGGTAGGTTGTGTTCAACAGAAGTGGGATTTTAGATTTTTGAAGTTAGAAGTATAACGACCCATGGTTGACCAAGACCTGAAATCAAATCAAACCTCGCAAAAAAAGCATTCATCTACTCCTAACTTCCAAAATCTCAGATCTAACATCTATTCCCCTGCGGGTCAGTGACCCACCGGGAAAAATCCGCTAATCCGTAATCCGCCAATCCGCTAATTCCCATACATCTCAGATCGCAAAAACTTCACCCTTTCATCTTCCAGGTACTCGTCGAAACTCATCAGGCGGTCGATGATGCCTGTGGGCGTCAGCTCGATCACGCGGTTGGCCACGGTCTGCATGAAGGTATGGTCATGAGACGTGAGCAAAACGATGCCGGGGAAGATCGAGCAGCCTTCGTTGAAGCTCTGGATCGATTCAAGGTCGAGGTGGTTGGTGGGCTGGTCGAGGATTATGCAGTTGGGGTTCTGGAGCATCATGCGACTGACCATGCAGCGCACTTTCTCGCCCCCGCTGAGTACATTGGTCTTTTTGCCGATCTCATCTCCACTGAACAGCATCTTGCCAAGAAAACCGCGTAGGAAGGGCTCATCGGCATCCGTCACATGCGCGGGCACATACTGGCGCAGCCACTCGAGCAGCGTCAGGCCCTGCGTGAAAAATTCGTTGTGCTCTACGGGCAGGTAGGCGCGGGTGATGGTGGTGCCCCACTCGTATTTACCGGCATCAGCCTGCATGTCGCCGTTCAGTATGGCAAAGAAATTGGTCACGGCCAGGGGATCCTTGCTGACAAAGGCGATCTTATCGCCCTTATTAATACTGAAGCTTACTTTGTCGAACAGTACGCGTCCGTCCACGGATTTCTTCAGGTTCTCCACGTTGAGGATCTGGTTGCCCACTTCGCGCAGCGGCTGGAAAATGATGCCCGGGTAGCGGCGATTGGATGGCTCGATCTGCTCAATAGTGAGTTTTTCCAGCGCTTTTTTCCGGGCCGTGGCCTGTCGCGACTTAGACGCGTTGGCGGAGAAACGGGCGATGAAGTCGAGCAGAGCCTGGCGTTTGTCCTCTACTTTCTTGTTCTTATCGCTGAGCTGGCGGGCCATCAATTGAGACGACTCATACCAGAACGTATAGTTGCCGGTGAAGATTTTTATTTTCTGGCGATCCACATCGGCCACGTGGGTACAAACCGCATCGAGGAAGTGACGGTCGTGGCTCACCACGAGTACGATGTTCTCATAATCCGCGAGGAAGTTCTCGAGCCAGCCGATGGTTTCGATATCCAGGCCGTTGGTCGGTTCGTCCAGGAGCAGGATATCGGGATTGCCAAACAGCGCCTGTGCCAGGAGCACCCGCACTTTGAGGTTCGACGGGATATCTTTCATGAGGCTCGACTGGTACTGCTCAACCACGCCCAGGTCGCTCAACAGGGTGGCCGCATCGGACTCGGCGGTATAGCCACCCATCTCACCGAATTCTGCCTCCAGTTCACCCGCACGGATGCCGTCTTCCTCGGAGAAATCGGCCAGGGAATATATCTTTTCGCGCTCCTGCATCACTTCCCACATCTGCTTGTGGCCCATCAGCACGGTATTCAGGACGGTCTGCTCGTCGAATTCGAACTGGTTCTGCTTCAGCACGGCCATGCGCTCGCCGGGGGTGATTTCCACCGTGCCTTTATTGGGCTCGATTTCCCCGCTGAGGATCTTTAAAAAGGTGGATTTCCCGGCCCCGTTCGCCCCAATCACCCCGTAGCAGTTGCCCTTGATGAAGTTGAGGTTTACCTCGTCAAACAGTACCCGCTTCCCGTAAGCCAGGGTGATATTCCTTGCGCTGATCATGTGTGCTGAATTTGAAGCCGCAAAGATAGGCAATTAGCGGATTAGCGGATTAGCGGATTTGCGGATTTGCGCATTTGGCATTAGCGCATTAACGGATTGTCTAATCAAAGATCAATCGCTTAAATGATTTGGCGGATTAGATGGTCACCGGGAATGAAACTCAACCTCCCGATAATACGCTAATCCGCCAATCCGCAAATGCGTTAATGCTTTAATCCGCTAATGCGCTAATTTCTTACTCCCCACCGCGCAGGAAGAAATAGCCCAGCGAAACGCCGAAATAACGGTTTTTCCAGTCGCTGTCGGACACATTGGACAGGTTGGCGAGGCCAAGGGAATAATTGACTTTCAACATGAAGCCGTTGTTCATGATATATGCCGCCATGAAATTGGCGCCATAGTCAAATTGCTTAAGTTCGTCCTCTGCACTGCCGAATTTGACATCTTCCGTCTGTTCCTCCGACTGTCCCAAGGCGCTGACTTTCACCTTGGATTTCCCGCTGAGACCAAAACCTGCATAGGGACCGGCGCCGATGATAATCCGGCCATTACCGGCTTCAATGGCATAGGCAAGGTTCACGGGAAGGTCGATATAGGAAAGATTGATGTCCGCATCAGCGTCGGCCGTTACGATCTGGCCAAGGATATCAATGGTAACCGTACCATCGGCCTTCAGGCCTTTCTGGACATAATATAGTTCCGGGATGATGCGAAGTCCGCTTTCCCCAATGGGAATATCAGCGATCAGTCCGCCGGAAAAACCAACGCGGTTTTTATAATTCAGGTTGATGCCACTGATGTCTGTAATATCGTCTGTACTTGACTTCGCAAATGCAGCGCCGGCCTGGGCACCCAGGCTGATTTGCGCATTGGCTGCGGAAGCAACCAGGAACAGGGCAACGGAGGGAACGAGGAATTTCAGTTTCATGTACAAAGAATTTTGGATTAATAATGTGCACGCAAAGGTAGCCCCTGAAGCGGGAAATCGAAAAAGGCGAAATCTATTCACGTGATTTTAACAAATCGCGGCAATTTGTTAACTTCCAATGACCCCATATCTTAATAACCTAATATGATGAAGCGAACTTTTTTGCAGGTTCTTTTTTGCTCCGTCCTCACCTCGCTACTCTCCCCTTTCACCCATGCTGCTTTCGCCCAGAAAAAGCCGGCTGTTTCCGCCAGCAAACAATTGGTCATGGCATCGATCGACAAGCAACAGCCCATGCTCATCCGCATGAGCGATTCGATCTGGGGCTATGCGGAAACAGCCCTGAAAGAGGGAAAGTCTTCCAAAATTCTGGCTGACTATGCCGAAGCCCAGGGCTTCCGGGTAGAGCGCGGGGTGGCCGAAATGCCTACCGCCTTCATCGCCACTTACGGTTCCGGGCAACCGATTATTGGCATCCTGGGCGAATTCGACGCGCTGCCGGGCCTCTCCCAGCAGGCAACACCGGAGAAAGCACCTGTATCGGAAGGCGCGCCCGGGCATGGCTGCGGGCATAACCTCTTCGGGCCGGCTAGCCTCGGCGCGGCCACGGCCATCAAGGAACTGATGCAGCAGGGAAAACTGAAGGGTACCATCCGCTTCTACGGTACACCGGCCGAGGAATCCATCGGCGGTAAGATCTATATGGCGAGGGCGGGACTGTTCAACGACCTCGACATCTGTTTCGACTGGCACCCGGCCGACAAGAACGAAGCGGTGGTGCAAACCAGCAGGGCCCTGGTGGATTTCATCATCAAATTCAAAGGCAAGGCGGCCCACGCGTCCTTCGATCCCTGGAATGGCGTCAGCGCCGTGGACGCCATGGAATTCTACACTCACGGGCTGAACTATTTCCGAGAGCACGTCAGGCCCAGTTCCCGCATTCATTATTTTATGCAAAAAGCGGGCGACGCGGTGAACATCGTACCGGACAACGCCCAGATCTGGACCAGGCTGCGCGACGTGAAAACGGAATACGTGGAGGACATGTACAATCGCGTCATGAAAATCGCCGAAGGCGCGGCCATTATGGCGGGCGCCACCTACACCGTGGAACTGATCTCCGGCATGCACGAGCTGATCATCAACCGGACGGGCGCGAAAGTCCTGCATGACAACATGACCCTGATCGGCCCCATCAGATATACGGCGGAAGAAACTGCCTTCGCCCAAAAAATACAGGAAGCCACCGGTAAACCGCAGGTAGGCATCGACGGTAGTATCCAGCCGCTGGCCGAAACCCTGGAGGATCCCCCCGGCGCTTCCTCGGACGTGGGCGATGTGAGCTGGATCGTACCGGAGATTTCACTCGGCGGTGTTACGGCGGGAAAAGGCGTGCCATGGCATTCCTGGGCCGTGGTAGCCTGCGGTGGCATGTCCATCGGGCATAAGGGCATGGCCTTTTCCGCCAAAGCACTGGCCATGACCATGGTGGACGCATTCGAAAACGCGGCCTTCCGCGAAGCGGTTAAAAAGGAATTCCTGGAAAGAAAAGGAAACAGGGTGTACAAGCCGTATATCCCGGATGGACCGCCGCCGGTCAAGCAGTGAGATGTACGATTTTAGAAGTTAGAAGTAAAAACCATCCATTACTTCTGACTTCTAAAATCCAAAATCTTACTTCTCATCCCCTTTCCCCAAATAAAAGGCTCCCTATCCGCACCATATTGCTCCCTTCTTCTATGGCGATGGAATAATCCCCGCTCATACCCATGGAGAGGGTATTAAAACTGTCTTCGTGAAAGAAGCATTTCTCTTTCACATCATCGAATAGGGATTTCAGGCTTCGGAATTCCTGGCGGACTTTTTCCTGGTCTTCGGTGAAGGATGCCATGCCCATGAGCCCGCAAACCTGTACATGGTCGAGTTCATTTTCAACAATGGGATCCTGCAGGATGGCGAAAAGCTCTTCCCGGTTTAGACCGAATTTGGTTTCTTCCCGGGCGATATGAACCTGCATGAGGCACTTTATGCGCCGCTTACAGGCAGCTCCCTGCTTGTTGATAGTCTGTAACAGCTTCATGCTGTCCACCCCGTGGATGAGATGTACGAACGGAGTGATGTATTTGACTTTATTGGACTGCAGGTGCCCGATGAAATGCCAGCGGATATCGCCGGGTAATTGCTGTTGCTTGTCCACCAGCTCCTGTACATAGTTCTCGCCGAAATCCCGCTGCCCGAGATCATACAAGGCCTGGATGTCCTCCACCGGCTTGGTCTTGGACACGGCCACGAGGGTGGTGCGGGTTGTTCCTAGTTGTTCCCCAAGCGCTGAATAGGCCGATGTGTTTACAGGCATGTAAGTTAGATTTCAGAAGTTAGATTTTAGAAGTGATGATATCCAGTACTTCTACCTTCTAAAATCTTACATCTCACTTCAATATACTTCTTCCAATCACGATCCGTTGCACTTCACTCGTGCCTTCATAGATCTGCGTGATCTTGGCATCGCGCATGAGTCTTTCCACATGGTATTCCTTGACGAAACCATACCCACCGTGTACCTGCACGGCTTCGGTGGCCACCCACATGGCCGTTTCGGAAGCGAAAACCTTGGCCATGGAAGAACTGACAGTATATTCCAATCCATTGTCTTTCTCCCAGGCAGCTTTCAGGCAGAGCAACCGCGATGCATCAATGCGGGTAGCCATATCCGCGAGCTTGAACTGGATGGCCTGGTGCTGGGCAATCTCCTTGCCGAAGGCCTTGCGCTGCTTGGAATATGCAAGGGCCAGTTCATAGGCGCCCGACGCAATACCCAGGGCCTGGGCGGCAATGCCAATGCGTCCGCCCGCGAGGGTCTTCATGGCAAAGGCGAACCCGAATCCGTCCTCACCGATCCGGTTTTCCTTTGGCACTTTTACATCGTTGAATAAGATGCTGTGCGTATCGCTGCCGCGGATACCCATTTTATTTTCCTTTGCGCCCACGCTTACACCCGGCCAGCTTTTTTCTACGATAAATGCGCTGATTCCCTTGCTCCCTTTGGCGGGATCCGTCTGAGCGATCACCAGGTATACGGAAGCCGAGGAACCATTCGTGATCCAGTTCTTGGTACCATTGAGCAGGTAATAATCGCCCTTGTCTTCCGCGGTGGTGCGCTGCGACGTGGCATCGCTCCCGGCCTCGGGTTCACTGAGCAGGAAGGCCCCGATATAAAGTTCCCCATCCTTGCGCCCCTGCGCCAGGGGCGTCAGGTATTTCTTCTTCTGCATCTCGTTGCCGAACATATCCAGTCCACAGGTGACGAGGCTGTTGTTCACGCTCATACAAACACTCACACTGGCGTCAATCTTACTGATTTCCTCCATGGCCAGCACGTAACTCAGGGTATCCATCCCGGAACCGCCGTATTGTGGGTCCACCATCATGCCCATAAGGCCCAGCTCGGCCAGTTTCAAGACCTGCGCCCTGGGGAAAATCTGCTTTTCGTCCCGTTCAATAACACCGGGCAGACATTCCGTGCGGGCAAAATCGCGGGCGGCTTTCTGGATCATCAATTGCTCTTCGGTCAACTGGAAATGCATGGCAGTCGTTTTAGTGATTCGGTGGCAAAAATAATCCTTGTCGCTGACAAAAACTAACAGCTGTTCGTATCTTTTTTGAATGGTTTACCGCCTAAGCGAATACCTTTAGGTCTATAATTGAACGTCTTGTCAGCAACCAGGCAGAATTTCCGTGTCCAGCAACTGATAGCGGGTATCGCCATTATCCTGTTTATCATCAAGATCATCGCCTGGTGGATGACCGGTTCCGTGTCCATACTCACGGATGCCCTGGAAAGCACCGTCAATGTGGTGGCGGGGCTGATCAGCCTTTACAGTCTCTGGGTGGCTGCCAAACCGCGGGATGAGGACCATCCCTACGGACACGGGAAGGCGGAATTCGTTTCGGCCGCCGTGGAAGGAAGCCTTATTACGGTGGCGGGGCTGATTATCATTTACGAAGCCATCAACAATTTCCTGCATCCGCACGAACTGCGCCAGCTGGATTTCGGGATTATCCTCGTGAGCATCACGGCGGCGATTAACTGGATCGCGGGGACCTATTGTATGCGCATGGGCCGGAAAAACAATTCCCTGGCCCTGGTTGCATCCGGCAAACACCTGCGCAGTGATACCTGGTCAACGATCGGCATCATTGTGGGACTGGTGCTGATATACTTTCTCCAATGGTCCTGGCTCGACAGTGCCGTGGCCATCCTCTTTGCCTTCATAATCATGTATACAGGATATACCATTGTTCGCAATTCTCTGGCGGGCATCATGGACGAAGCGGACAAAGACCTTCTCCAGAAGCTGGTGAATTACCTGCAGGATCGCAGGCGCGAAAACTGGGTGGACCTGCACAACCTTCGGATCATCAAATATGGGCCGGTGCTTCACCTGGACTGCCACCTCACCGTGCCCTGGTACCTGAATGTACATGAAGCCCATGCAGAAGTGGATGCACTGAACCATGAAGTCAAGGCGGCCTTTGGGGAATCCGTAGAGATGTTCGTGCATTCAGACGGCTGTCTCGATTTTTCCTGCAGTATCTGCAACAAGCAAAACTGCCCTGAACGTAAATCCCCATTTCAAAAACAGGTAGCCTGGACGATTGAGAATATCTCCGGGAATGAGAAGCATAGGTTGGATTAGTTAGTAGTTGACGGTTGACCGTCAACCGTCAACCGTCAACCATGAACAATGAACAATGAACAATTCTGGAACGCCCGCTGGCAGAACCACCAAACCGGCTGGGACCTGGGTCAGGCCAGTCCTCCCATCACAACCTATATTGATCAGCTGACGGATAAAGACATCTCCATCCTCATCCCCGGATGCGGCAATGCCTATGAGGCCGCCTACCTGCTGGAGAAATGCTTTACCAACGTAACCCTGATAGACATCGCTCAATACCCTGTGACAATACTATGCGATCGGTTCAAGCCCGAATCAGACCCGCGCATCCGGATCATCCACGGCGATTTTTTCGAACACGAAGGGCGGTATGACCTGATCCTGGAGCAAACCTTTTTCTGCGCGCTTGACCCTTCGCTCAGGCCGGCCTATGTGACGAAAATGTCGTCATTATTAAAACCCGGAGGAAAGATCGCCGGTGTACTGTTCAACCGGGATTTCGAAGGCGGTCCTCCATTCGGTGGACATATCGAAGAATACCGGGAACGCTTCGCTCCATGTTTTCAGATCAAAACCATGGAACCTTGCTATAATTCCATTGACCCGCGCGCGGGTTCGGAAGCCTTCATCCTGCTGGAAAAACCAGGGGACTGACTTGCTTTGGCGGAAACAATCAGTTAGTTTTATTCCCATGAATTTGAAAAACATCGCACCGGTTTGCGCAGTGTTATGGCTGGCAAGCGCCTGCCAGAAGCCATACGAACCGGCCCTCATGGAAAACTATACACTTTTGTCTGCCGTCCATGTGTATGGAGAAAACGTAACGGGCGACACAGCCAACTATCGACTGAATTATGATGCGGGACAGCGTTATACAGGGTTCGGTCTCTACCTGAATTCATCCACGGTTTCCTACTTCACCAATAATACCACCGACTATGATGGCCCCTGGCAGATCCAACGCCTGGCGGTGAACAAAGGCATGTGGTACTAGGAAACGGACAGCAGTCGCATGAACACGCAATTCAATCCGCAGGAGCGGGCCCGGGTGTTCACCATGTCTGATGGCGTTCCAGGAACGAACCGGACCACCGGCCGGCAATCCTTTCAATACACCTTCGACAGCGCGGGGCATTACCGCAGTTTCCGGATCCGCGGATGGGCGGATCGGAGATCTGAATCATCCATGGGCAGGGAACATGCTGTCAACATGGACAGTTCTGACGGGCAAATGCGTTTTGAAAACAACCTGCTCCAATACACCCGGGTGGACGCCACGGCCTGGTCATGGGACTCTTCGGCCCTGGGACAGACGATAACACAAACCTGGTCGACCCACACCAAAAATTTCTTCTACCCGGATAAAACGCAGGCTCCACCAGCGCATCGCAACGCCTACGCGCACCAGGCATTCTATCCCCTGGAACCGTATTTCTTCAACGGGGCCTTGCGCATGACCAACTTACCGGATCGCGTGGAAACCACCATCGAGCGCAAGGATACGCAGGGACGGGTCCTGCAAACCGAGGTACGCACGGAAAACTTTCGCTATGAATTTTATCCCAGCGGACTTATCCGTACAATCCGGGTAAGTTCCGGGGGCAATACGGTGGTGTACCGGTACATGTACGCGATCGACTAACCGCCCCAAATACGTGTCTGACCAGGCAGCATTTGTGTAATAGCTCCGCCTTCCACGAGCGATGCCCGCCC
>Ga0114938_1003054_pt1 | contig 10118 bp, 11 predicted proteins | sample AshMeaBigSpring_FD_88675 | JGI IMG/M metagenome (GOLD analysis project Ga0114938, IMG submission 88675) | Groundwater microbial communities from Big Spring, Nevada to study Microbial Dark Matter (Phase II) - Ash Meadows Big Spring | ecosystem: Environmental > Aquatic > Deep subsurface >...
AGCGGGCACATCGCGGCGACGGCGCGCGCGGGTGAAATCGTCCTCATCAATCAACCTGATCCGGCCTTCGAGGTTTACCATCGCGCGCCGCTGCCGTTCGAGGACGCGCCGCCCGTTCCGTGGGCCGAGGGCGGCCAGGCCGCGGCCGAGGCGCAGTTGAGCCGGGTGCGTGATTCGTATCAGCATGTGCGGCTGCTGTTCGCGCCCAATCCGATCTTCGACCCCGAGGGCTACGTCAGTCGCTGGCTCGAAGGCTGTTGCGAGAAGACGGGCGATGAATTTGTGGATGCGTTTCGGGTGCAGAGCTTTGACACGCCGGCGGGATCGCTGGCGGCGCGCGTGCCGCTGGAGGCGCGGTTCGCCAACGGCCTCACGCTCACCGGCTTCCGTTTCGTGAGCGCGGCTGTGCCGGCCGGCGAGACCGCCCACCTCACCCTCTTCTGGACGACGGAGGCGGCGGTCACGGACTCGTACACCGTCTTCGTGCACGCTTTGGCCGCGGACGGCTTTCAACTCGCGGGCGCCGACAGCCTGCCGCGCAACGGGGCGAGGCTCACCTCGCAATGGCAACCGGGCGAGGTCGTGGTTGATCCGCACCTCATCTCCCTGCCCGCCGACCTGCCGCCGGGTGAGTACGCCGTCGAGGTCGGGCTGTACCGGTTCGAAAGCGGCGAGCGGGTGCGCCTCGGCGAAACCGATCGGGTGCGGCTGCCGCAGCCGCTGGGCGTTATCGCCCGTTAGTTTTCGACCCGCGCCGTTTACGGTGCGATGGTGAGCGCGCCGACGATGGCGCGATTGTCGGGGAGCGCCTCGGTCGAGGCGAGCAGCGGCAGGCGCGCGAGCGAGGGGTAGCGATACCAGCCGACGATGACCGGATGCTCACCCGGCGCGGCGTCGGGCGGAAGGATGACGGCGAAACGATCGGGCACGACCTCGCCTTCGCGCCAGCGCGAGGTCGGATACAGACCCTGACACGGCGCGCCGTCGCGGCCCACCACGAACGCTGAATCCCTCAACCCCGAACCGATGTGGAGGAAGGGGGTGAAGTCCTCACCGAGCGCGGCGTCGGCCCGCCAGTAAAAGGTGAACAGCACGCTTTCGCCCGGCCGCGCGCTGCGAGTGGATTGCTCATATCCGAGCAGGCGCAGCCCCGGCGCGAACGTCACGTCGGCGGCGTAATCGAACGCGGGCGCGGCGGCGCCCGGTGGAACTTCAACCAGCGTGACCTCGCGCGCCAGCGCCTCGGCTTCGAAGGGCACGACCGTCACGCGCGCGGCCGGGTAGGCGCGCGCGAGTTGCGGCACGGTCACGGCGTCGCGTTCGCTCAGCACAAGATACGTTGTGCGGGTCGCGGCCCGGTCAACCAACGGCAGACACTGGCGCAGGTCAAACTGTTGCACGCGCGAGGCTGGAAAGAGAAAGTCAAACGCGTACACATCCTCCTCGGCCTCGGTGATGCGCCCGGCGAAGACCGGCTCGGAGTCGGCCCGCGCCATCAACTCCCGGGCGACGGTGACGGGCGTAACCGTGAACGCTGCCGGCAACTCGGGCTGCGCGGCGTAGCGCACGAAGTAATCGTAGCCGTTGACGAGCGCGCTGGCCGCAATCCCCAACCACAACGCGACCGTCGCCGCGCGCAGAGTCCATCGGGCAGCCAGCCATTGGTACGCGCTCACCCAGCCGCGCACGACCAATGCCGTCACCGGCGGCGCGGCCATGATCAACCGGCTGAACGAGGGCGCGTTGTCGGTGATGAGCGGCGGCACGATCATCACCCCGAGCCACAGCAACAACTCGCGGGCGAGGGGCGCGCGGCGTACATGAACGAGCGCCCAGCCCAGGCCGAGATAGAAGCCGAGGGATTGAAGCGGATCGAGCAGCGGGCGGAGGGCGAGGTTGTCGCGCGGGTTGGCATCGCCGAGGAAGCTGAACGCCACCGCCAGCGCCCACGCGTTGCCGAGCAGAAAGTTGAGCAGGCCCTGTCGCGCACCGACCGTCACGGCCCGCGCCCGCCCGAGGAACCACTCCGGCTCGCGGGCGAAGAAGGCGATGATGGGCAAGGCAACGACAACGGCGGCCACGGCGGTGAGGCCGAAGCCAAACCACAGGCCGCGCCGGCGGTGAGGGGCCGCCGACCACAGCGCCTGCAGGCCGAGCAGCCCCATCAGCGGCAGGATGAAGCGGGCGTGCGGGCTGACGAATTGCGCCCAACCCGCGCCGACCCCCGCGAAAAGGAACGGCAACCAACGCCGGGTGCGCTCCGCGCGCTTGAGCTGCCAGACGCAGAAGAGGCTCGCGGCCAGCGCCAGCGCCGGCTCGGTGCCGAGGCGGCTGAGGACGATCACTGAAAAGAAGCCCGCGAGGCCGAGGGCACTGAGGGCGGCCCTCACATCCCCTTCCCTTCCAGGGAAGGGGGCCGGGGGGTTAGGTCTCCGCCCCATCTCGCGGAAGCAGGCGAAGGCCAGCGGCACGCACAGCACACTGAAGGTCGCGGTGATGAAGCGCGATGAGACGATGACGTCGCTGAAAGCGAGCCATTGCGCGCCGGCGGTCAGCCAGGCCAGCATCGGGTTGACGCCGCCCCAAAAGGTTTTGTAGAAGATCGGCCACTCGCCGGTCTGCACGATCTCACGCGCGCGGGACGCAAACCAGATCTCATCCACCCACGCCTGCGGAGGCAGTGTGAGCAGACCGGCGAAACGCAGCAGGGCTGCCAGCAGCGTGGCGGCGAGGACGAGCCAGAACGTTGTGCGCGATGACACGGGTGAGCGCAATTGTACTCGCGCCCATCGTCAACGCCATCGTCGACAATGTTTATACTTCGCCACTCGTCTCCGTCAGCTCAGGGTGTGAACTTAATGTCGCTGGAAAAAATCAGCTTCTTCGGCTGGCCGAATTGCTACCGCTTGTTCAACGCTAACCTCGAACTCGTCGTCACCGCCGATGTCGGGCCGCGCGGGGTGGGGTGCGGCGGTCCGATGGCGATTCGCCGCTGACGGCCCTCGTGTGCGCGGGGTTTCTCGAGTTGGAGACGCTCGGCCCGCTGACTCGCCGGCAGCCCGGCGCGACCGTCGAGCAGGCCGAGCACCGGCATTTGCTCCGCGATGTGCCCTCCCCGGCGACCGACGCGGACGTTGAAGCCGGCCCGGCGCCCCGGGTGCGCGCGCTGCACCGCGAGGCCCAAGTTGCACAAAAGCACGATAAGGTATAGAAACTCCTTATCTTCACCGGGCAGGATTCGATTCTATGGCTGAGCTGTATGTCGTCACGTATGACACCCACGGGCTTTCGCTCGAAGGCCGCAAGTTCTCGGAGAAGCAAATCCTCAACGCGCTACGCGAGGGCCTCTTCCGACCGGGCATGCGCTTTCGCCGCGGCCGGTCGGAATATGTGTTGACGCGCGACGGGCTGGCCCCGCGCCGCCGGGTGGAAGTGGAGAAGAGCGAAGAAGCGGAAGAAGAGGAGTAGGCCCCTGCCCATCCAGCCAGTTGGATCGCACAGCGAGAAGTGCTATTATTTCGACGTTGAATTATTCGGATTGAAACGATGCCGACGCATTACAAAGGGTCGCCGAGAGATGTGCTGGCCCTCAACACCTTCATCAAGTTGACGCGGGCGGTGGATTCGGTGACGGCGCGCCTTTTTCGCCGCGGCACTCTGGAGGGCATCACGCCGGCGCAGTTTGGTGTGCTCGAGACGCTGCATCACCTCGGCCCGCTGTGCCCGGGCGAGATCAGCGCCAAACTCCTGCGGAGCGGGGGCAACATCACACTGGTGATCGACAATCTCGAAAAGCACGGTTACGTTCGCCGCGAACGCGATCCCGAAGATCGGCGCTCGGTGCGCGTGTCGCTCACAAAGGAGGGCCAGGCCTTCATCGGCCGGATCTTCCCGGAGCACGTCAGAATGATCACCGACGAGATGAGCGCGCTGACGCCGGACGAGCAGCTTCAACTCGGCGCGTTGTGTAAGAAGCTCGGCAAGCGGGAAGGTCATCAGCCGCACGCCGGGCAGGATGGAGGTGAATGATTCAGCACGGCTCTCTTTTTTTTGCGCCAATCCTTCAATGTCAAAACTCTTGATCTCAAACCAGTTACAAGGAGAACATCATGTCCACTACGAACCGCATCATCGCCGTGACCGGCGCGACCGGCCAACAGGGTGGCGCTGTGGCGAAACACTTGCTCCGCGCCGGCTGGAAGGTGCGCGCCCTGACACGCGACGCCAACAAACCCGCTGCCCGGGCGCTGGCCGCCGCCGGGGCCGAGGTGGTCCCTGGCGACATGGACAACCGCGCCGAACTTGACGCGGCCTTCAAAGGCGTCTACGGCGTCTTCAGCCTCCAGAACTTCTGGCTGCCGAACGTGGGCGCGGAGGGCGAAGTGCGGCAGGGCAAGCAGGTCGCCGACGCCGCCAAAGCCGCCGGCGTGCAGCACTTCATCTACTCGTCCGTCGGCGCGTCGTATCGCGGCCTGGGCCAGGCGCACTTCGCCACCAAGTGGGAGATCGAGCAATACGTTCAGGCGCTTGGATTGCCCGCCACCATTTTGCGCCCGGTCGCTTTCATGGATAATTACGGTGCGTTCTCGCGGGCGCTCATCCTGAACGGGATTTTCCCGAGCTGGGGCCTACGGCCGGACAAGGCGCTACAAATCATCGCGGTGGAAGACATCGGCGCGTTTGCGGCGCTGGCCCTGGCCAACCCGCAGGACTTTATCGGCAAGACGTTGGAGATCGCTGGCGACGAGCTGACCGAATCCCAAATCGTCGCGACTCTGAGCCGGGTGATCGGCCGCCCGGTGGCACTGCAAGCGCCGTCCATGCCGGAAGGCAAGACGCCCGATCCGGAGCAGCTCGCGATGTTCAACTTCTTCAACCAGCAGGGCTACGAAGCCGACATCCCGGCGCTGCGCAAGCTGCACCCCGCCCTGCTCACCTTCGAGCAATACTTGCGGCGGAGCGGTTGGGAAAACGCGGAGCCTGTCCCGCTCCCGACCGGCCCCGCGAGTTGGGGCTAAGGCCCAGGCAACCCGGCGTGAGGCGCGCGCTTTCGATTGTTTCGGCGATCTTTCGGCAACTCCCGCCGGTGCTGCCCAACCTGCGGCTCCGTACGGTCTGGCGTGATGTTCAAGGTATCACGAGGTATCACATGGCGATGAAAGGCGCTCAGGAGCAAATCCACGCGACGCTGCTCGAATGGCCGGGCGTGACCGCCGTGCCGCATCGCTTCGGCGGCACCGAGTATCGCTTCGGCGGGAAGCGCGAGATCGGCCACATCCACGGCGACTCGTTGGTGGACATCCCCATCCCCAGAAAGGTGCGCGACGAGGTGGTCGCCGCCGGCCGGGCCGAGCCGCACCACATCCTGCCCGACAGCGGTTGGATCAGTTTCTACCTGCGCGAACCGGCGGATGTGGAGCGGGCCATCGCCCTGTTCCAGCAGTCGTATGAGATCGCCGCACGGCAACGCGAACCCAAAACAGCCACCGAGTGACCGATGTTCACCGAAAGCGAAATCCATTACCTGCGAACACAACCCCTGGCGCGACTGGCAACGGTATCGCCCGGCGGCCAGCCCGACGTCGCGCCGGTCGGCTTTGCCTTTGATGGCCATTACATTTTCGTCGGCGGGCGCGATGTGCCCGCCACGCGCAAATACAAGAATGTCGTCGCCGGCAACGCGCGCGTGGCGTTGACGATCGACGACCTCGCCAGCGTTCAGCCGTGGAGGCCGCGCGGCATCAAAATCTATGGCACGGCCGAGGTCGTGGAAAATGCCCCGCCCTTCGGCGGCGCCGCGCTGCGCATCACGCCGACGAAATCGTGGAGCTGGGGCCTCGATGGGCCGGTGTTCGCGGATGGGGAGTTCATCGTGCGGCGCGGGCATGGACCACGGTGATCACGTCCGGCTGCTGCGGGAGGGAGTCGCGCAACCCGGCGGTGTGTGGGGCGACTTCGGCGCAGGCCGGGGCGCCTTTACGCTGGCGCTGGCCGAGCTGATCGGGCCGGAGGCCGAGATACATGCCGTTGACCGCGACGCGGCCGCGCTGCGCGAGTGTGTTCGTGCGCTGGGCGGCCGCTTCCCACGCGTTGCCCTTCATCCCCACACCGGCGACTTCACCCGCCCGCTCGACCTCCCGCCCCTCGATGGCCTGGTGATCGCCAACGCCCTGCACTTCGTGCGCGACAAAGCTGCCGCGCTGAGGCTGATCAAGATGTACCTCAAACCCGGCAGCCCGCTGCTCGTCGTCGAATACAATGCCGATCACGGTAACCCGTGGGTGCCGCATCCATTTTCGTTTGAGACCTGGCGCACGCTCGCGCATGGGGCCGGGTTCACGCACACCGAGCTGCTGGCCACGCGTCCCAGCCGCTTCCTGCGCGAGATTTATTCCACCCGGAGTTGGGAGTGATCCCATGGAATCGCCGTCTGCCTCAACCGTCAGGCCCGCCCTTCATCCGGCCACCCGCCTCGGCGCGATGCACCTCACCGTGCCCGACCTCGGCCGGTCGCTGCCGTTCTATCAAAACGTGCTCGGCCTTCAGTTGCATGAGCGCGCCGGCGGGGTGGCGCGTCTCGGCGCGGGGGGTGAGGTGTTGCTGACGCTCACCGAGCAACCGGAGGCGCGGCGCTTCATCCGAGGGCACACCGGGCTGTATCACTTCGCCGTGCTCGTCCCGTCGCGGCTCGAACTGGCGCGCGCGTTGCGCCGCATGGCCGAGGCGCGCGTGCCGATGGATGGCTTCTCCGACCATTTGGTGAGTGAGGCCCTCTACCTGCCCGACCCGGATGGCAACGGCATCGAGGTCTATCGCGACCGGCCACGCAGCGAGTGGTACGACGCGCGCGGCAACTTGCGCCTGGCCACCGACCCGCTCGATGTCGACGGCGTGCTGGGCGAGTTGGCCGCCCACCCCGAACCCGCCGCGCTGCTGGCGGGCGGCACCGTCATCGGCCATGTGCATCTGCACGTCGCGCACATCGCCGAGGCCGAGACGTTTTATCTCGATGGCCTCGGCTTCGACCGCATGGCGCGCTACGGGCCGAGCGCGTCGTTCGCCTCGGCCGGCGGCTATCATCATCACCTCGGCCTGAACACGTGGGCCGGCGCCGGCGCGCCGCCCCCGCCGCCGGATGCGGTCGGCCTGCGGTTCTTCGAAGTGATTGTGCCGGATGCCGAAGCCCTCAACACTACGGTGGATCGCGCCCGCGCCGCCGGCCTCGTATTCGAAGAGCAGGCCAACGGCCTGCTCACACGCGACCCGTCGCACAATGCGCTGCTGCTGACGGCCGATGTCTGATGTCGAGTACAATGGCCGCCGCATGCTGGTCTCTCACGCTCATTGGCACACCTACGCCGTACAACCCGGTCACAACACGGTTCGCGGCAACATTCAGGTCACGCTCAACTTTCACAGCCCGCAGCTCGGCAACGCGCGCACGCTGCTCGTCTATCTGCCGCCATCGTATCACTTCAGCGGCAATCGCTATCCCGTACTGTACATGCAGGATGGGCAAAACCTGTTCGATGCGGCCACGGCCTTCGGCGGCGTGGAGTGGCAGGTGGACGAGACGATGGAGATGCTGGCCGGGGAGGGGTTGGAGGTGATCGTGGTCGGGGTGCATCACGGCGGCAACGACCGCATCGCCGAGTACAACCCGTTCCCGTTCGGGCGCTGGGTCGGGCGCGGCGAGGCGTATCTCGAATTCCTCGTGCACACGATCAAGCCCATGATTGACGCGACCTTCAACACCGAGCCGGGCCGCTGGCACACCGGCCTCCTCGGCTCATCAATGGGCGGCCTGATCAGCCTGTACGGCTTCTTCCGCTATCCGCACATCTTCGGGCTGGTCGGGGCGATGAGCCCGTCGCTGTGGCTGGCGCAGGGCGCGATCTACGATTACGTGCGCGGCCGGCCGTTCAACGCCGGCCGCATCTACCTCGACAACGGCACGCGCGAATCCAGCGCCAAACCGATGCGGGATGTGCTGAAGGCCAAGGGCTATCGCCCACGCGTGAACCTGCGCTACGTTTCGGGCAAAGGCGACCGGCACAGCGAATGGGCCTGGGCCAAACGCCTGCCCGAGGCGTTGAGGTTTTTGCTCGGCAAATAGCGAATTGGCGGCGCGGCGAATCCGCCGCTCCGCCCAAGTGATGGCTTCCTGCGATGCAACGCTTTCTCGGTTTCCTGCGCTCGCCGCTCTTCCCGATCTTCATGATCGTGTTCGTGGATGTGCTCGGCCTGGGCATCACCATCCCGGTGCTGCCGCTGTTCGCGCAGAATGAGCTGGGCGCGCAGCCGCAACTCATCACCGCGCTGACGAGCGTGTACTTCGCCGCCGCGCTCATCGCCGGCCCTATCCTCGGCCGGTTGTCGGATCGGTTCGGGCGACGGCCGGTGCTGATCGCCTCGCAGGCCGGCACGTTCACGGCGTTGCTGCTCACTGGCTCGGCCCTCAGCATCGGCTGGATTTATGTGGCGCGGCTGATTGACGGCGTCACCGGCGGCAACATCTCGGTGGCGCAGGCCTACCTCAGCGACATCACCGAGGAAAAGAATCGCGCCCGAGGGTTGGGCATCGTCAACGCTGCCTTTAGCGCCGGCTTTATCTTCGGCCCGGCCGTTGGTGGGTTGCTCGCGACCTGGCTGGGGCCGCGGATGCCATTCTTCGCCGCCGCCGGTTTCTCGCTGTTGACGGTGTTGTTGACGATCTTCTTCCTGCCCGAGTCGCTGCCGCCGGAGAAACGCAACCGCGAACAACGCATCTCGCTGGCCACGCCCTTCCTCGAACTGGCGCGCCTGCCGCGCGAGATGAGTCAGTCGCCGTCGCTGCGGCTGCTGCTGGGCATCTCGTTCGGGGTCAACCTGGCCTTCTTCGCCTTTCAGACCATCTACGCGCTGTGGTTCGAGCGCACCGCCCTGGTTGGCTATCCGGAGCAGATGGTGCCGCTCGTCGTCGCCAGCGTCCTCACCGCCGTCGGCGTGGTGGGCGTCATCACGCAGGGCTGGCTGGTTGGCCCGGCCGTCAAGCGCTTTGGCGAGCGACACCTCGTCGTTTTTGGCAACCTCGGGCGCGGCGTGGGGATTGGGCTGCTGGCCGTTTTTCCGTACCTGGCCACCGTCATCGCCTCGGTGCCGCTGATCGCGATGGGCGGGGGCTTCGGCCTGCCCGCGCTCATCGCGTTGCTCACCTACACCGCGCCGCCCACGCAACGCGGCCGCGTCATCGGTCTCAACCAATCGGTGGCCTCGCTCGGCAACATCGTCGGCCCGCTGATCTCCGGGTTTCTGTTCGCCAACGCCGGCCCGAACATCGCCATGGGCTTTGCCGGGGCGGCGACGATTTTGACGGTGGTGTTGGGATTGGGAATCTATCGGCTGCCGATCAACAAACCCGCTGCGCCCGCGCCCGCCCGCTAGCCTCGCTCACTGTTCAACGATTTCTGACGACTGACCCCAGCTATGACAATCCTCGGCCTCCATCACATCACCCTTGTCTGCGCCGATGCACAACGCACCGTGGACTTTTACACCCGGACACTCGGCCTGCGCTTTGTGAAGAAGACCGTCAACTTCGACGACCCGGGCAGCTATCATTTGTATTTTGGGGACGAGACCGGCAGCCCCGGCTCGGCGGTGACGTTCTTCGAGTGGCCGAACGCACCGCGCGGCGGCGGGTACGCCGCTGAGAGAACCGGGCGGCAGCGTGCTGCCGCCCAGTTCTCCAACGCGCCTGTGGCGCGCGGGCATTGGGGCATCGGCGGCACGCACCACTTCGCGCTGGCGGTGAACGATTACGACGGCCTCCTCAAGTGGAAGCGCCGCCTGACCGACCTCGGTCTCGCGGTCACCGGCCCACTCGACCGCCACTACTTCAAGTCCATCTATTTCAACGACCCCGACGGCACGATACTCGAAATCGCCACACTCGGCCCCGGCTGGACGGTGGACGAAGCGCCCGACTCCATCGGCACCGAACACCGCGACCCGCCGGCCGAGATGATGATCAATAACCGTGACGAGGCGAAGATCAACGCGACGACGTGGCCGGAGCCGGTTCCCGACATCACGCCCGAGATGGCGCTGCGGCAGGGGATGCACCACATCACGGCGAT
>Ga0114938_1003056_pt1 | contig 10115 bp, 18 predicted proteins | sample AshMeaBigSpring_FD_88675 | JGI IMG/M metagenome (GOLD analysis project Ga0114938, IMG submission 88675) | Groundwater microbial communities from Big Spring, Nevada to study Microbial Dark Matter (Phase II) - Ash Meadows Big Spring | ecosystem: Environmental > Aquatic > Deep subsurface >...
ACGTCCCCGGGCTTCACCAGCGCCGCCGCCGCCTTGATGCGCCGCCCGTTCACGTTGATGTGCCCGTGGCTGACCATCTGGCGCGCCTGCGGGCGGCTGCTGGCATAGCCCAGCCGGTACAGGACGTTATCCAGCCGGCGCTCCAGGATTTGCAGCAGCGTCTGCCCGGTGACGCCCCGGGTCTTGAGCGCCATTTGATAGTAGCGGCGGAACTGCGCCTCGAGCACGCCGTAGACGCGGCGCGCCTTTTGCTTTTCGCGCAACTGCAACAAGTAGTCGGATGAGCGGTTGCGCTTGAATTGCACGTCACGGCCATGCTGGCCGGGCGCGTAATCGCGAGCGTTCTCCTGCTTCTCGAACGGGCATTTCACGCTGAGACAGCGCGCGCCCTTGAGGTATAGCTTCTCGCCTTCACGCCGGCACAACCGACAGACCGGACCGGTATACTTTGCCATCTTTCGAAAATCCTTCCGTCCGTGGGCAAACCGGCCTCCGGCCGGCGTACCCGCTGAAACTAAACGCGCCGACGCTTCGGCGGGCGGCAGCCGTTGTGCGGCACCGGGGTGATGTCGTTGATCGACCGCACCTTCAACCCCACGCTTTGAATGGCACGGATGGCGGCCTCACGACCGGGGCCAGGCCCCTTGATAAAGACATCGACTTCGGACATGCCCAGGTTCTGCGCCTGTTGGGCCGCCTGTTGCGCAGCCACGCGGGCCGCATACGGCGTGCTCTTGCGCGAACCCTTGAACCCGGCCGTGCCGGCCGAACTCCAACACACCGTGCCGCCCTGCTGATCGGTGAAGGTCACGATGGTATTGTTGAACGACGCAAACACATGGGCGTGCCCATGCGGCGGCGCGTTTCTGGCCTTCTTGCTGGATGCGCGTCGAGCCACTTTGGTTGGACGAGCCATTGTTCCTCACTTAACTGAGGGCGAGTGACGAAGGTGAGTTTGTCCGGCTTTGCCGATCACACCGCCGCGGGCCGGAAGGAGCCCAAATGTGATCGGCGGGGCCAAACGCCCTCGGCGCTTCGTCCTCGGCCACGCTTACTTCTTCTTCGCGCCTCGGCGCCGACCGCGCCCGGCCACCGTCTTCTTGGCGCCTTTGCGGGTGCGCGAGTTGGTGCGGGTCCGCTGGCCGCGCACCGGCAGGTTGCGACGATGCCGCAGCCCGCGATACGCGCCGATCTCGATCAGGCGCTTGATATTGAGCTGCACCTCGCGGCGCAAATCGCCCTCGACCGCGTAGTGCTGGCCGATGAAGTCGCGGATCGCCGCCGCTTCGGCTTCGGTCAGATCCTTGACGCGTTTATCCGGGCTGATTTTGGTGGCAGCCAGAATTTCGTGCGACAGCTTGGGGCCGATGCCGTACAGGTACGTCAGCCCAACTTCAACCCGTTTGTCGCGTGGCAGGTCAACGCCTTCAATACGCATATTTGCTTTCCTTCAGTCGCCTCTGTTTCCCATTTGCCTTCCTTCACCGGTTCGCGGCAACGAAGGAAACCTGGAAAACGAGGGAAATCGCCCTTATCCCTGACGCTGCTTATGCGTCTGGTCCTGGCAGATTACATACACGCGGCCGCGCCGGCGCACGATTTTGCACTTGGCGCACCGCTTTCGAATTGAGGCTTGCACTTTCATGTCATAACTCCCGGTCCGACTCGCGAAGGCGGATTATACTCACGCCGTCACATTACGTCCAGAGCAAACTATATCGTTGTCAGAATCACCGGTTCGCTATCGGTCACCGCCACCGTATGCTCAAAGTGGCAGGCCAGCGAGCCATCTTCAGAAACCGCCGTCCAGCCATCGGGCTGGGTCAGAGTCTCGGTCGTGCCGATCATCACCATCGGCTCGATGGCCAGCACCAGCCCCGGTCGCAACAGCCGGCCGCTGCCCGGCCTGCCCTGATTGGGCACCTCCGGGTCTTCGTGCATGTGCCGCCCGACGCCGTGCCCGGTGTACTCGCGCGCCAGGTGATAGCCCTGCCCCTCGACAAACTGCTGGATGGCGTGCGAGATGTCGCCCACTCGGCGACCCACCCGCGCATGCGCAATACCCTTGTAAAGTGCCTGCTCGGTCACCGCGAGCAGTTGGGCCGCTTCGCCGGAGACGCGCCCCACCCCGACGGTGATGGCGTTGTCGGCGTAGAAGCCCTGATGCAACACGCCGCAATCCAGGCTGACCAAATCGCCTTCGCGGATGAGACGCCCGGTCGGCAAGCCGTGCACCAGTTGCTCGTTGATCGAGATGGTGGTGGCAAACGGATACGGGTACGGCCCCGGCACACCTTTGAAGGCCGGCGCAGCCTTGTGCCGCGCGATCACCTTTTCGGCGATGGCATCGAGCTGTTTGCCGCTGACGCCGGGTTTCAATTTGTCGCGCATCTCGGCCAGCGCCAGCGCCGCAATGCGCCCCGCCATCCGCATCAGGGCCAGCTCGCGGGCGCTCTTGATCTCGACGCCCTTGTGCCAGCCTTCTCGCCCGTCGGCCATTACCCGACCGCGGAGTCGACGGCGCGCTTCACCTGCGCCGTCACGTCTGCCACCGAACGCTCACCGTCGATCTCGCACAGCGCACCACGCTGGCGATAGAACTCGATCAGCGGCGTGGTCTGCTCCAGAAACACGCGGATGCGTTTGGCCTGCACGGCGGCCTTGTCGTCATCGCGCTGGAACAACTCTGCGCCGCACACATCACACACCCCCGGCACTTTGGGCGGATTGGTGAACTGGTTGAAGACGTGCTGCTGCGGGCCGCGACACACCCAGCGCGAGGAGAGCCGTTCGATCAACACGCTCTCGCGCACATTCATGTACAGCACCACGTCCACCCTGCCGCCGAACTCCGCCAGCAGTGAATCGAGCGCCTCGGCCTGGGGGATGGTGCGCGGGAAGCCGTCGAGCAGCGCGCCGGGCTGGGCATCGGGCTGTTCGAGGCGATCGCGGATCATGCGAATGGTCACATCATCCGGCACCAGCTCGCCCTTATCCATAAACTTCTTGGCGAGTTGTCCGAGCGGCGTCATGTTTTTCAGGTTCATCCGAAACAAGTCGCCCGAGGCGACCTGGGGCAGCCCAAAATCCCTGCTGAGGATCTGGGCCTGTGTACCCTTGCCCGCGCCTGGCGGCCCAAACAGCAAGATGAACTTCGGCATCGGCGGTGATTACTTCACCAGCAGCGAGTCGTTGTAACCCCGCAGCTTCAACTCGGCGTCCAGCCCGAAGAAGGTGTCGCGCACCACACCCACCACGATCAACAGGCCGGTGCTCAGGATCGACAGGCTGGTGCTGGAGGCCGACAGGCCCCCGCCGACCGCGCGCATGATGCCGCTGACGATGAAGGGCATGACAGCGACGATGCCCAGAAAGACCGCGCCCGGCAGGGTGATGCGGCGCAGCACCTTGGTCAAATACCTCTGTGTCGGCGCGCCCTTGGTGATGCCGGGGATCTGTGCGCCGGCCCGCTTCAAATTCTCACCGTAGTTTTGTTGCGTGAACAACACATCGGTGTAGAAGAAGGTGAACAGCACCACCATGATGAAGTACAACAGCCAGTACCAATCGCTGTTGCCGCCGAACAGGTTCTGCACCGCCAGGGCGCCGCTGGCAATCCATGGCGTCGTCGAACTGGTGAAGAACTGCGCGATGATGGCCGGGAAGGTCAGGATGGATTGGGCGAAGATGATGGGGATCATGCCCGCCATGTTGATCTGTAACGGCAGTTGGCCGCGCACCGGCATGCTCATGCGGTTGCCCATCCGCCGGCCCGGATACATCACCGGCACATTGCGTCGCCCCTGCTGCACAAAGACGATCACAAACACCATCAGCACCAGCAGCAGGATGAAGATGATGAGGTTGATCCACCAGTATTGCGGGTCGGCCAGCAGGCTGAGCAACTGCGCCGGGATGCGCGCCACGATGCCGGCGAAGATGATGAGCGACAGGCCCTGCTTGCGCAGGCCGTACTCTGAAATCAGTTCGCCCAGCCAGATGGCGAACATCGTGCCCGCCGTCATCGCGATGATCATCGTGATGGTCGGCAGGTTGAAGCCGATATCGCCCGAGAGCAGGATCGGCTGCGATGAGTTCAGCGATTGGATGATCCGAATCTGGCCAAAGGCATTGAGCGCCGCCATCGGCACTGCGAGATAGTACGTCCAGCGCTCCTGAAACTCGCGCGCCCGGGTGGGGTCTTCCTCCACCATGCGCTGCAAACGCGGGATGATGGGGATCAATAGTTGCAGGATGATCTGCGCGGTGATGTAGGGATACACCCCCATCGCCAGCACCGACATGTTCGAGACGGTGCCGCCCGAGAGCAGGTCGAGGATGTTGAAGAAGTTGCCGCTCGCGCCGCCCTGCTCCAATATCCCGCGCACCGCTTCCACGTTGACGTTCGGGGCCGGGATGTGGGCGGCCAGGCGGTAGATCACCAGGATACCGATGGTGATCAGGATGCGATTGCGCAGGTCTTCCGCGTTCCAGATGCGCCGCAGCGCCGCGAAGAATTCACTCATTCCCGTCTCCGGCAGACCTTATCGGTCTGTGATGATTTCCACCTTGCCGCCGGCCGCTTCGACTTTGGCCACCGCCGATTGGCTGGCCCGATGCACCCTGACGGTCAGGGCTTTGGTCACCTCGCCCATGCCCAGCAGCGCAATCGGCATGCCGGCGTGCCGCACGATGCCCTGCTGCGCCAGCACCTCCGGTGTCACCTCGGCGCCGGCGGCGAAGCCGTCGAGGCGGGCCACGTTCACCTCCGCGAACTCGGTGCGGAAGATGTTGATGAAGCCGCGCTTGAACGGCAAGCTGCGGTAGAACGGCAGGTTACCGCCCTGGCGATAGATCTTGCCGCCGCCGCCGCGCCGCGCGCCGTAGCCTTTGGTGCCGCGTCCGGCAGTCTTGCCTTTGCCCGCCGCGATGCCGCGACCCACCCGCGTTTTCTTGCGATTTGACCCGTCGTTGGGGCCGAGATCGTGTAGTTTCATTGCGTCACTCAATAACCGATAACGAATAACCAGCAGTTGGCTATTCGCTATTGGCCACCTCTACTCTTACGAGCCGCGCCACTTTGGCCAGCATGCCGCGCAGTTGCGGCGTATCTTTCTGCTCCACCGTTTGATGCATCTTGCGCAGGCCGAGCGCCTTCACCGTGGCCTTGTGCCGGTACGAAAACCCGATCGGGCTGCGGACGAGCGTGATGCGCACAGTTTTCTCAGCCATTACTTCCTGCTCCGGTTCCAGAACGGCGTCACGGCGCGCAGGTCTTTGCCGCGCTGGCGCGCCTCGGTGCCCGCATCCTTCAACTGGCCCAGCGCGATCAGCGTTGCGTTCACCACGTTGAGGACGTTCGGGCTGCCCTGCGATTTGGTGAGGATGTCGCGCACGCCGGCCGCCTCGAGCACGGCGCGCACGCCACCGGCCGCGATCACGCCCGTGCCGGGCGACGCCGGCTTGAGCAGGATCTTGGCCCCGCCGCGCTGGGCCGTGACCTCATGCGGGATGGTGGTGCCGGTGATGATGATGGATTTGAGATTCTTGCGCGCGCGCTCGGTGGCCTTGCGGATGGCATCCGGCACCGCGCGGCTCTTGCCCACGCCGATGCCGACCCGGCCGCGATTGTCACCGGCGACCACGACCGTGCGGAAGGCGAACCGGCGGCCACCTTTGATGACCTTGGCCACGCGGGCGATGTCGATCACGCGCTCGTCCAGCTCGGGGCCACGATCCTCTTCGCGGTCACGGCGGGGCTGGCGCTGTCCGCCGCGCTGCCCACCGCGTCCCCCGCGCTGCGGCTTCTGCGTCTGCTCGGGTTGCTGCTGCTGATCACTCATTTAGAACTCCAATCCACCTTCACGCGCGCCCTCGGCCAGAGCTTTGACGCGTCCATGATATTGATAGCCGCCGCGATCAAACACCGCCTGGGTGATGCCTTTGGCTTTGGCCCGGGCGGCGATGGCCTGCCCGACCAGCTTGGCCTGCTCGGCTTTCTTTTTGCCATCCAGCGCAGCCTTAAGCTCGGTGTCAATTGACGAGGCGGACACCAGCGTCGCGCCGGCCTGATCGTCGATCAGTTGAGCGTAGATGTTCGACAGGCTGCGGAACACGTTGAGCCGCGGACGGGCCGGCGTACCGGAAACCTTGGCTCGGACGCGGGCATGTCGCCGCGCCCGGCTTTCTTCGCGTTTTACATTCGCCATGTCACATCACTCCTTAGGCGGCTTTGCCTGCTTTGCCGGCCTTGCGCTTGATCCGCTCGCCGACGTAGCGCAGGCCTTTGCCCTTGTAAGGCTCCGGCGGGCGCCAGGCCCGAATATCGGCCGCCACCTGCCCCACCAGTTCGCGGTCAGCGCCGTTCACGGTGATGGTGCGCGTCTTCTCATCCACCCCAAAGCTGATGCCGGCCGGGGCGTCGACCGTGATCGGGTGTGAGAAGCCCAGCGCCATCACCAGTTGTTTGCCCTTCATCTCGGCGCGGTAGCCGACGCCTTCGACTTGCAGCGCTTTGGTGAAGCCGGTGCTCACGCCCGTCACCATGTTGTTGAGCAGGGCGCGGGTGGTGCCGTGCAGCGCCCGCATCTGGCGCTCTTCCGAGGCGCGCCTGACGATGACCTCGCCGTTCTCCAGCGCCACCGACATGCCCTCGGCGACCGCGCGGCTCAACTCGCCCTTCGGGCCTTTGACCTTAATCGTGTTGTCTTTGATATCCACCGTCACGCCCTTGGGCAGCACGATGGGTTTCTTGCCAATGCGAGACATGGAGACTCCTTACCACACCTTGCAGAGCACTTCGCCGCCAACGCCCAACTTGCGGGCTTTGGCCCCCGTCATCACACCCTTGGGCGTGGAGAGGATGGCGATGCCCATGCCGGAGAGCACCCACGGGATGTCGGCCTTGCGGCTGTAGATGCGACGGCCGGGGGAGGAGATCCGCTCCAACCCGCTGATCACCGGGCGCTTATCGCGCCGCTGGCCGACGTACTTCAGCGTCAACCGGAGCGAAGCCTGAAGGTCGCCCTCGGCCGTGACCAATTGGAAGTCTTCGATGAAGCCTTCTTCCTTCAAAATCTGCGCGATCGCCAGTTTGAGCTTCGACGACGGCAGCGCCACACTGTGGTGGCCGGCCATCAGCCCGTTGCGAATGCGCGTCAGCATGTCGGCAATAGGATCGCTGTGCATACTTACTCGCTCCCTCTACCAGGATGACTTGACGACGCCCGGGATCTTGCCGGCCAGCGCCTGCTCGCGCAAGCAAATCCGGCACATCTGGAAGCGGCGGATAAAGCCGCGCGGACGGCCACACAATTTGCAGCGGCTGCGAACGCGGGTCGGGTACTTCCGATGCAATTCGCGATTGATCATGCTTTTCTTGGCCATTGTTAGTTCACGCCTTTCTTCCGAAACGGCATGCCCATGATTTGCAAGAGGCGCCGGCTGTGCTCATCGGACCTGGCCGAAGTCACCACGGTAACCTCCATGCCGCGGAGCTTGTCGATCTTGTCGTAGTCGATCTCGGGGAAGACCAGTTGCTCACGCAGGCCGAGCGTGTAATTGCCGCGCCCATCGAACGCATCGGCCGAGACGCCGCGGAAGTCGCGCACGCGCGGCAGCGCCAGGTTCATCAGCCGGTCGAGGAAGCTCCACATCCGTTCGCCGCGCAGCGTCACCTTGACCCCGATGGCCTTGCCCTCGCGCAGCTTGAAGTTCGAGATGCTCTTGCGGGCTTTGGTCACCACCGGCTTTTGCCCGGTGATGATGGTCAGGTCGTTGACGGCGGCATCCAACGCCTTCGAGTCGGTCTGCGTCTCGGACCCGACGCCGATATTGACGACGATCTTCTCGATACGCGGAATCTGCATCACGTTCTTGAAGCCGAACTCGCGCTGAAGCTGCGGGGCCGCCTCTTTGTTGTAAAACTCATGTAGTCTGTGCATGGCCATTCTCGCCTACTTATCCAGCAATTCGCCGCTTTTCTTGGCGAAACGCACCCATTGGCCGCCTTCGAGCCTGAAACCCACCCGGGTCGGCGTGTTGGTCTTCGGGTCAACGATCATCACGTTCGAGGCGTGAATGGGCGCATCGAACTCGGCGATCTGCGGCGCACCCTGACGACCTTGCTGGTTCTGGGCGGCCTTCTTGTGCTTCTTGCGCACGGCCACGCCCTGCACCACCAGGCGATTCTCCTTCGGGAAAACGCGCAACACCTCGCCGCGCTTGCCTTTATCTTTGCCGGCGATCACTTCGACCGTGTCGCCTTTTTTGATTTTCATCTTCATAGTCATCAGAATTACCAATAACCAATTACCGTTGCGCAGTGATTGGCTATTCGTAATCGGTAATTCCTCTCAAAGCACTTCCGGCGCCAGCGAGACGATCTTCATAAAACCCTTCTCGCGCAGCTCGCGGGCCACCGGGCCAAAGATGCGGGTGCCCTTGGGGTTCTCGCCGTCGTCATCCAGGATCACCGCCGCGTTATCGTCGAAGCGGATATACGATCCGTCGTCGCGCTTCGTCTCCTTGGCGCAGCGAACAATCACCGCCTTGACGATGGCGCTCTTTTTGATCGCAGCCTGCGGCGCGGCATCCTTCACCGTCGCCACCACCACATCGCCGATGTAACCGTAGCGGCGCTTCGAGCCGCCCATCACGCGGATGACGAGCAGTTCCCGCGCGCCGGTGTTATCGGCGACCACCAGTCGGGACTCTTGCTGGATCATGCCGGCTTGGCCCCTTCCTCGGGCGCCAGTTCCGAGAGTTGCACGGCCCGGTGCAGCACCGTCTCCACCACCCAGCGTTTGTTTTTGCTGATCGGGCGGCTCTCCACAATCTGCACCGAGTCGCCCGGCAGGCACTGCTGCTCATCATGCGCCATGAATTTGGTGGAGCGATGCACGACCTTGCCATACAGCGGGTGGCGGTAGCTGCTATCCACCTGCACCACCACCGTCTTCATCATCTTGTTGCTCGTCACACGTCCGATCAAACGACGGCGGGGCATGTTACTTCTCCTTCACGGCGAGCGTCGCCGCAATCTCACGTTCGCGCAGCACCGTGGCATAGCGCGCAATATCACGCCGCGTGGCGCGCAGCCGGGTGTAATCCTTCAATTGCCCCGACCGGAATTGAAACCGCAACTTGAACAACTCTTCCCGGGCGCTCTCGAGCTTGGATTTCAACTCATCCGCGTTCAGGGCCCGAATCTCTTCGGCCGTCATGCCGACTGCCCTCCTCCCACGATCTCATCCGCCATGATCATCTTGGTCTTGATCGGCAGTTTGTGCGAGGCCAACCGAATGGCTTCGCGGGCGATGTCTTCCGGCAGACCCGCCACCTCAAAGATGATGCGGCCGGGCTTGACGACCGAAACCCAGTGATCGACCGCGCCTTTGCCCTTGCCCATGCGGCTTTCGGCGGCGCGCTGGGTCACCGGCTTGTCGGGGAAGATGCGCACCCAGACCTTGCCCCGGCGCTTCATATAGCGCACCAGGGCGCGGCGGGCTGCCTCGATCTGGCGCTGCGTCAGCCAGCACGGCTCGAGCGCCTGCAACGCATACTCGCCGAAAGCGATTTCCACGCCGCGGGTCTCGTGGCCCGTCATGCGCCCGCGCATCTGCTTGCGCCATTTCACGCGCTTTGGCATCAACATAGTTCCACTCGCCTCCGATAACCGATAACCAATAACCCGTCATGCGTCGTTCGTTATTCGTTATTGGTTATTACTCGCTAACGTAAACGTCTTCTTCCACCGCCGGCACTTCCACGGTCTCGGGCATCTTTTCGCCCCTGTAAATCCACACCTTCACGCCGATGCGCCCGAAGGTCGTCAACGCCTCGGCCCGGGCGAAGTCGATGTCGGCGCGCAACGTCTGCGACGGCACGCGACCCTCGCGGATGTTCTCACGGCGCGACATTTCCGAACCGCCCAACCGGCCCGAGGCCACGATCTTCACCCCTTGCGCGCCCGACTTCATGGCCTGCTGAATCGCGCGCTTCATCGCGCGGCTGTGGCTGATGCGGCGCTCGATCTGGTCGGTGATGTTCTCGGCCACCAGCTTGGCCTCGAGGTCGGGCTTCTGAATCTCCTCGACCTCCAGCTTCACCTTACT
>Ga0114938_1003057_pt1 | contig 10112 bp, 10 predicted proteins | sample AshMeaBigSpring_FD_88675 | JGI IMG/M metagenome (GOLD analysis project Ga0114938, IMG submission 88675) | Groundwater microbial communities from Big Spring, Nevada to study Microbial Dark Matter (Phase II) - Ash Meadows Big Spring | ecosystem: Environmental > Aquatic > Deep subsurface >...
AAAAAGGCGAAGGCGTTGCACGCGATACGATGAAGGCGTTTACGCTTTACTATCAATCATGCGAAAAGGGGCATACGAGAGGGTGCTATTCGACCGCGCTTATGTACTATAAAGGCGAAGGCGTTCAAAAAAATTTCGCCGAAGCCGCAAAACTTTTTCAACAAACATGCGATGAGGGCTACGAAAAAAGCTGCTTTAATCTAGGCGTAATGTACCGTGACGGACAGGGCGTCACCCAAAATAAACAAAAAGCGATCGAACTCTTTTCCCAAGCATGCACAATGGGTTTTGATCTGGGATGCAAAAACGCCGTACGGCTCAAAGAGTAGCAAAACATTCTAGCGTTTTTCTAAAATGTGGATGTATTCATACGTTGTATCGGCTTTACGGTCTTTTAGTCTATTTGCCTTAAAACGTTTATAGGCTATTTTTTCCAAACGGTAGTGTCCGTATTTTGACATAATGTTTTGGAGGTCACCGACATGCATCAACCCTTCGTTGTTGTAGCTTAAAAAGATATGGTTAAATCGTGCATTTTTAATCAATTCTTCAAAGGTTCGGTAAGCTTCACTTTTTTTACAGTATCGACTTACTTTGTAAGCTCTTCGCCCGCTTCGTCCCTTTGGAATAAACGTATCGTAAAGAGCAATCGTATTGAGCAGATGGTAATTCGCTCCGTAATCTCGATGATTGTAAGGCGGGTCGAGGTATAAAATATCGCCTTCGATCTCTTGGATAAGGACGTTGGCGTCTTTTTGGTAAACGACGTGAGCACCGGCACTCGGCTCGAAATCGGCGGGTGTTAAAACCAAGGTTTTAGCGGCGGGTTTTTTAAGCTCTTTTAAAAAAGAGCCGTAAATGGAAGCGGTGTTGGCTATTTTGTCGGCACTTTCGATGAGTGATGCAATTAAAAAATAGTACGCCGCTTCGTTGATCGTGCCCGCCGTTTTCCATGCTTCGATTTGCGTGCGTATCGCATCGATTTTTTGACCGTTTTCATCGCTGAAGTAGCGTCTACCGCTTTGGCTTCCTATGCAATAATGGCTATAGATAAAACCGTTATCGATAGGTTTAAGCGCATTGAGCTCTTCAATCAACGCATCTTTGTCGGCAATGGTTTCGCCATTTTCGATGTAATGTTTGTTCAAAACAAAACTGTACGCTTCACGATCGTTACTAATGACGTGTTTAACGTCGTGTTTGAAGCTTCGCCCTACGATACCCGTACCCGCAAAAAGATCGCAAAAGACTTTTTGAGATAAGTCACAACCGACGGTATCGGTAATGGTCTTTTTCAAAAAAGAGGATAGTTTGTATTTCGAGCCGATATAATTCATAAGACTTCTTGCGTATCGTATGATTTGAAAGTTTTAAGTATATCGTTTTTTAAAACGAATGTATTTGAAAAAATTTCTCTAAAAATCTTTACATGTAGCTCTAAAAAGGGTAGGCAAAGGGAAAAAATTTAAGTATCAAACGATCGTATCGAAAAGAAATTTTGAGGAAAATGGCAGAGAGGAAGGGATTCGAACCCTCGGTGAGTTGCCCCACACACGCGTTCCAGGCGTGCTCCTTCAACCGCTCGGACACCTCTCTATTTTTGGAAGAACTGGAAGTATAACGATTTTGTGCTTATTTGAGGATTAATGGCTTTACATGTAAAGCCGTTAATCCTTTTTTTTTACGATTTTCGGATCGCCTTAAATGCTTCGATGAGTTTTTCAAAACCGACTTTACTCGATTTTTCAACCGCTTTAAACGCTTCGATGCCCTCGGCATCATTGCCCTTCGATGCAAAAATTTCGACGGCTCTTTTCAATCCGTCATGTACGCGCATATGCTGATCGCCGACTTCATGAACAATATTCGCATTAAGCTGTTGTTGCACGCTTGTAAACCATTTTCCGAAACGGCATGAGGTATGCCCCATAATATCGGTATTTTGGCGTACTAATGCGGCATTGTATCCTCGGAGTTTCAATAAAATATGGTCGATTTTACCGTTACTAACGGAAATTTCGTTGGTGACGTTATCGCACTTGTTCGTGATGCTCGTCGAATTGGTCAGCACCGTTTGAATTTCGGCGGAAAATTTATCCAAAATCGCCATCGAAGCGCGCGATTCGGTTTGGAATGTTTCACTGGTATCTGCCATAGAGTTGGTGTTTTGTTTCAAGATACTGATATTGGACTCGACTTCCAACGTCGCTTTTTGCGTACGCTCGGCTAGTTTTCGCACCTCATCGGCAACGACGGCAAATCCGCGTCCGTGTTCGCCCGCACGTGCGGCTTCGATGGCGGCATTGAGCGCTAGAAGGTTGGTCTGATCGGAAATATCTTTGATAAGATTGATAATGTCCGTGATAGCGGAAACGCTGCTTGAGAGATTGTCAACGTCACGCGTGAAGTTTTGCGTGAGAAGTTGGATTTTTTCCATCGAAGTTAAAATCTCTTTCGTTTGCTTCTCGACGTTTTGACCGCCTAGCATCGAAGCGTCGTTAAGCGTATTGATCTCTCCGAGCATCGCTAAACTCTCTTCAATCGTATTTTGAAGAAAGTTCATGCCGTCTTCGTAACTTGCTAATAAAATGGAAAGGAGTTCTTCTTTGCTGGTATCCACCGACGTTTTTTGAGAACGGTTTTGGAGACTCTGTTGCTCTTGGCGACACGCTTGCGCCTCTTCGCGTGCTGTTTGTAGTTCTCTTTTTAAAGCTTGATTTTCGCTTTCTAATTCTGCAATGCGTTTACTACCGAACATACGTTGCCCCTTTGTTGTTTATGAGCGGTATTATAGCGCAAGCAACGTGATTTTTGCGTTACATCCTTAGTAGTATCCTACGCAAATACCGCTACTAAGATGTATCTTTTTTTCCAACGGAGAAGGTCCGAAATACCGGCATTTTTCGATGTAAATATGGTATCCGTAATCCAATCCTAAATCATCGTAAAATTTTTTAAGATTGACGAATTTTATATCGCAAACGTCGATGATGTCGAGGGCTTTGTAGATGCATGAGTTATTGGCTTCTATGAGGTGAGAGGGTGCAAGACCCGTGTATTTGCAAAAGGCTTGGGATTGAACCATACCTGTTAGATCCGTACACTTTGCGACGATCGAGCGATACTTGGGCAAGATGCTCTCTTTGCGTAAGAAAACAACCCTCGCATCGTCGAATTTTGCCGCTTCCACGCCTTTCCAATAGCGATAGGCATTCGATGAAATCCCCGCAAGCAAGCTCAATTCTTTGTTTAAAACGTAGTGATTGAGCCAATGGTTGTGCGTAAGGACGTTCATCTGCATGTTACATCATTTTCATACCCAATTGCGCCAAGACGATCACCAGCACCAAGCCTAAAGGATAGACGGCGGCATACGCAATGGAAGGATAGTCGGTTTTGGTAATGTTATTGGACATCGTTAACGTCGGCGTCGAGGTCATCGCGCCTGAGAGAAGTCCTAAAATATCGATAAAATTCATCTTAAAAACCGCGCGGCAAATCAATGCAACCACGGCAAGGGCGACTAACAATGCCCCCAATGCGACCAAAATAGGAATGAAGCCGTTGTTTTCCAAAGACTCGACCAAGTATTTACCCGCATTCGTACCGAGCGTTGCCATAAAAATCAACTGTCCTAGGGTTTTCAAAAGCGACGTCGAGTGCGGTGAGAGATTCCAAACGATAGGCCCGACACGCCCGAGTCGTCCGAGTACCAACGCCGAGATCAAGATGCCGCCTACGAAACTCAGTTTGATCGTTCCTACAAACGGCAACGCAAGCGGAATGCTTCCTAAAAGAATACCGAAGACAACGCCGAGGGCTATCGGCAAAAAGTCTGCCGCAGGGTACTTTAAAAGATCGTTACCGATGATTTTCGTTACTTTTTCGGCGTACATCTCGGGTGCGACGACATGGAGCTTATCGCCCAAACGTAACGTCAAATTCGGATAAGCCGCGATGTCGATACCCGCGCGTCGAACCTTGGTAATCACCGCGCGAAGCGATTTTAGCTCTTTGACCGTACCGATTTTTTTGCCGACGATCTCTTTGGACGTCGTCAAAAGCCTTAACACGATCATATTGTCGTCAAAAACATGCTCTTCGCCGATGCTCTCTCCAAGAACGATACTTAAATTACCAAGCTGTTCTTCCGTACCGCAGACGCGAATAACGTCGCCGTAGCGAAGCAACATGTCGTCGTCTTCGTTGCTCTCAATCTTCTCGGTGCTCATACGCTCGATGACCGTGGAAGTCATGACCTCGATTTGCGATTTTTTAATTTGCGTGGTTTTAAAATTTTCGTTCGTAATGCGGAAATTGCGCGTCAAAATGTCGGGAAATCGGCTCTTTTGTGCCGCTTCATACGCTTCGACCTCTTTTTGCAAATCAACGCGAAAAAAGACGGGTAAAAGGCGTATAAATAAAACGGTCGCAACGATACCGAAAGGATACACCAAACCGAACATAACCGACGTTGCAGGCGTATGCTTGATCTCCAAAGCCGCCGCCAACGCCGGAACGGAAGTTAACGCACCGGTGAAAATACCGTCGATAATGGTTTTGGGCATATGCAAGAAATGTCCGGTGGCAAAGATAATCACAAACAAAATAACCAGCAAAAGAGCCGCTAAAAGATTGAGTTTGAGACCTTCGTGTTTGATCGTATCAAAAAAACCGGGACCTGATTGTAAGCCAACCGCATAGATAAAAATCGCCAAACCGAAATACTGAAACGCATCGGAAATCACCATGCCGTAATGCCCCGCGATGAGTGCTACGATAAGCATGGCGGTGACGTCGAGTGAAAAACCTTTGATTTTGACGTTGCCTAAGATATAACCGACGGAGATAATGGCAAAAAGATAGAAAATTTCGTTATTGATCATAAATAAAAATGCCTTAAAAGAATTAGGCGAATTATACCTTAATTAACCGTTACTTTTAAGGCACCGTGACTAGAAATCTTTTTCGATTTTAAACGCGTCAAAGATAATGTCGATGGCACTCATACGTGCGCCGTGGTTGGTTGCGTCGAGGATTTCGCCGTCTTTGTAGCCAAGATCGCGGAGTTTTTGAACATCTTGTGCATTCACGTCATGCGGTGTGCGGACGGCTTTTAAAACGAAAAGGAGCATCGCTTTTTCTTTTTCATCCAGCTTGGCATTTTGCGGATCGGCACGCATTGCTTCGACCTCTTTAGGCGTCCAACCCGCCATATTGATCAGAATGGAAGCATTCATGTCGACACAGTAACTGCAACTGTTCTTATCGGAAATCAGCATGCGAATCGAAGCAAGCAACGGCATCGAAAGGCTTTTTTGTTTTAACATGTAATATTCGATAAAGCTCATTTGTTGTTTGATAAGCTCGGGGCTTGCACTAAAAATTTGCGCCGAATTGCTTACGCGTCCGCGCATTGCCGCAATATTTCCGTAAAGTTCCGCTAACTCTCCCGTCGCCTCTTCGGGTTTGATCGTCTGAATCAATGGCATCGTGTTTCCTTTTAAAGTAATGGTGTCGATACGAGCGTCTAAACGCGACTTGATGACTTGACCGTTTAGTCAAGACGCATTTTAACAAAATTTGACCGATTAGTCAAGCTTCAAAGAACTGTGCTATAATATACCTTAGAAACATAAGGACGATACGATGGAAACAACACGCGACAAACTCATCAACGCCACGTTTGACGAGCTCTTTTCACACGGCTACCAAGGGGCTTCGCTCGCCGACATCTTAGCCAAAGCGGGTGTGCACAAAGGCTCGATGTACCACTTTTTTGCCACTAAAAAAGAGATGGCACTCGCCGCGATTGAAGAAGTCATACTCAAAAAAAATCTGGAAAAGTACAGCTATGTTGAAACCTACACGAGCGGCTTTTTAGAAGCGTTTTACACCCGCTTGCGCGACACCTCGGTGCGCGACTTTAAACGCGGCTGCCCCATCGCCAACATCGTGCAAGAGATGTCCAACATCGATGAAGATTTTAACACCTTGATGAAGACCATCTACGGAGCATTTCGCGCCAACGTCAAAGCCATTTTCGACAAAGCGGTAGCCATAGGAGAGATGAAACTCTGCGATACGACCAAACTTGCTTTATTTACGACTTCAACCATTGAAGGCGCGATACTTTCCGCCAAAGCGACTGGCAATGTGCAGGATTATGTCGATGTGATAGAGGAGTTGATTGAGCATATTGAGGGGAAGAGGTAAGCTTGGAAGCAATTTTTAATTTTATAAATGATTTCGACAATAGGCAATTAGCTTTAATATTATGGATTTTTCTAATACTTTTTTGGGCTATGCAAAATATAAATATGAGAGATTCGTTAAAAGCGTTGGTAAAAACACTTCTAGTAAAACCTATTTTGGTGGGTACTTTTTTCATGGTTAGCTATATTTCAATAATAGTTTTATTCTTGTATAAAGTGGATATTTGGGACAAGACACAATTAAATGCAACGTTGATTTGGGGCATTACAAGTGCATTTTCTATGTTTTTTAAACTGAGAAAAATTAATGAAGATAAAATATTTTTTAAAAAAGCGATCATTGAAAATTTCAAATTGACAGTATTAATTGATTTTATAGTTAATTTAAATGTGTTTTCACTTTGGTTTGAATTGATTTTTATTCCATGCACATTTGTGCTTGGAGTAATAATTGCTATGTCGAATCGTGATGAAAAATATAAATCTGTAGAAAAATTGTTAAATGGAGTTGCAATATTTTTAGGTTTTTCACTAATAATATACAGTTCGTGGCAGATGTATATCCATTTTGATGAATTTTTTACATTGCAAAAGTTACGTGATTTTTTTGTACCGATTTTATTATCTATTCTCTATTTGCCGTTTATATATCTTTTTGTACTTTATTCGGCGTATGAAGAAGTGTTTATAAGGTTACAATTTGTTATCAAAGACCAAAGTTTGCACAGTTATGCAAAATATCTTTTAATCACTCACTTTATATTTCATAAAGATTTATTGCATGTATGGCTAAAAAAATCTTGGCACGAAGAGTTAAAGACTAAAAAAGATATTTTTAATTTTACTCAAAAAATTCGACAAGAAATTATAGAATCAAGTTAGCAATATCGGAGTAGTTTTACTTCCCCGCTTTTTCTACAATACCCCAAACGCAAAGCAAAAGAGGTGCGATGAAAGTGAGTACACGAGAAGATTATGTTCGTTTGGTGTATAAAGTTGTTTTTTATATCGAACAAAACGCGGACAAAGAGCTGAGCCTTGAATCGTTAGCCAAGGTGGCGGGGTTTTCAAAGTACTATTTTCACCGTATTTTCAAAGCCGTGACGGGAGAAAATATCGGCGATTTTATCGCTCGGGTGAGGCTGGTCTATTCGGCGTGGAAGCTTAAAACCGAACCTAAGATCACCGATGTAGCGCTCTCTTGCGGCTTTGAAACTAACGCCTCGTTTAGCAAAGCGTTTAAAAACCGTTTTGGCATGAGCCCGCGTGATTATGCGGCAATGCTGAAAGCGAAAAAAGGAGTGGTGATGCTAAAACCTACCATGGTCGAGTTTAAACCAATGAGTGTTTTTTACGTGCGAAAAACGGGTGCGTACGAAACCTCTTCATGCGAAGCGTGGAATGCTTTGATGGCGTTTGCCTATGAGCAAAAGATGAAGCTTCATAAAAATATTATGGGCAAAGAGGCAATGTACTTTGGCATCGGACACGATAACCCAAGTCTTGTCGAGCAAAATTTACTACGTTGCGATGCATGCATTAGCTGTGATGACGAGAGCATCGAGCTCAAGGGCGAAGTCTTTAAAAAAGTTCTTGAAGGTGGAAAATGCGCAGTGTTTTTGCATAAAGGCGCGTATGAAAATCTTAAAGCGACCTACGCGCAGATTATGGATTGGGTGGTGAGTGAGGGTGTCGGGCTTCGTGATGCACCTTTGTTTGAAAAGTATCTTAATGATCCGAGGCAAACCAAACCTGAGAACTTGCGGACTGAGATTTACGTGCCGATCACGTCATTACCCTAGCACAAACGAAGCATACCCCACGACGCGGCTTGCGTCTTTACTGCGCTCAAAACTGGTGCGGTAGTCTAAAAAATGGGGTTTTAAACCCAACGTTTGAGCACTTTGTACCAGTGCTTTAACGCCCGTAAGTCCGCATGCTTCGCAGCCGCTTGATAGCCCTTGGAGGCTGAGCTGTGAGATGGCGTCGATGCAGGTTTGATCGAGCGTGTTTGCTTGTTCTTGCGTGTAAAAATGGCTGAGGTCGGTGCTGATGACAAGCAGGGTATCTTCTTCATGAAGCACGCTGTCGGTGAGGCATGAGAGTTCGGTATGAGAGAGGTCGCCGTAGACGATTTCAACCACTTTGGCGTGCTTGAAGTAGTGGCGCACAAAAGGCATCTGTACCTCGGTAGAGTGTTCTTCGTGTGCATTGGGGTGAAAGCCCAAAAAGGCAAACTGTTTTTGAAGTGCGTGGCTGTAGCCTAAGTCGATCTCGAGTTCGCCGCACGGCGTATGATACCCTTCGTACAATGCAACGGAAGCCCCCGCGACGTAGACGCGATGACTCGGTCCGATGACCACGATGCGTTTGATGTCGGGGCATTTTAAAGCGGCGTAACGGTAAGCGAGGTTGGCGGTGTAGCCGCTGTAAATGTAGCCCGCGTGCGGAACGATCAACGCCTTTGGCAAAACATCCCAATCTAATTTCGGCATTGCTTGGCTAAAGTGTTCGATGTAGCGTTTCACTTCGGCACAACTTTCGGGGTAAAACATGCCGGCGACGGCTGATTTTCGTTTATTCATCAAAAACTCCTTCGAGTTTGGTTTGACAGGTCGGACAACAACCGCCGACTAAAATGTTTTTTGAAACGTCGAAACGCTTTCGTTCGATCAAAACAGCGTTACATGTAACGCATCGCGTCGGGTTTTCAAGCCTCGCATTGCCGACGTAAACGTGCTTGAGTCCTGCTTGATGCCCAAGCCTTTGGGCGCGCTCTAAGGTTTGCACGGACGTGGCAGGCAGGGAAAGCTCGTGATAGTCGGGATGAAACGCGCTAATATGCCACGGCGTCCGTGCGCCTAACGCTTGCGCGATAAACGAAGCGATAGCAAAAAGTTCCGCATCCGAATCGTTACATGTAGGAATTACCAACGTCGTGACTTCCACCCAAAAGCCCTTATCCTTAAACTGTTTGAAGTTTTCCAACACGACGTCCAACGAACCGCCTAGAACGTTTTTGTAGTAGTCGCGCTCAAACGATTTGAGATCGACGTTGAGCGCGTCGATGACGCCTTTCATATCCTCGATCACTTCGGAAGATTCAAAACCGTTCGTGACGAAGATGTTTTTGATGCCATGATCGTGCGCCAAAAGGGCAATCTCTTTAGCATACGGGTAAAAAATGCTCGGTTCGTTGTAGGTGTAGGCGATGGACACACATTCGTATTTGAGTGCCGCCTCTACGATCTGTGCGGGAGAGACGGTTTCTTTGACATGTAAGGTTTTTTCTTGGGAAAGACTCCAGTTCTGACAAAACGGGCATTTGAAATTACAGCCGATCGTTCCGAGCGAGAGTGCTCTCGTGCCCGGTAAAAAATGGTATAACGGCTTTTTCTCTACGGGGTCTACATGTAACGCCGCGGGATGAGCATACACCAGATTTTTGATAACGCCTTGCACGTTTTGGTTGACGCCGCACCGCCCGATTTGCCCCTCTTTGAGGCGACAGTAATGCGCACAGAGAAGACAGATCAGACGAGAACCTTCCGGTTTAAAATAGTCCATTATTTGACCTTCTCAACCTTATAACGCCAAATATCGGGATGTTGCTCCAAGCACCCCGCTTCTAGCCCTGCTTTTTGACACAAGTGGGAAAAAAAGAGCTCAAAGCTGGGCAGTTGCTCCCATACTTGGGGTAAAAACGTTGCTTTTCGCGCCCCTTTTTGTAAGATGATGCCGTCCTCGCCCACGCAAATTTTCGACTTCAACGCTTCAACGTCACGGTACGTCACCGCTTCGGGCGCGCTCAAAAGCGAGACTTCGATCTTTACATGTAAAAACTCTTCGGCACTTAAAGGGTAAAAACGAGGGTCGTCAAATGCCGCGGCTTTGGCG
>Ga0114938_1003058_pt1 | contig 10109 bp, 7 predicted proteins | sample AshMeaBigSpring_FD_88675 | JGI IMG/M metagenome (GOLD analysis project Ga0114938, IMG submission 88675) | Groundwater microbial communities from Big Spring, Nevada to study Microbial Dark Matter (Phase II) - Ash Meadows Big Spring | ecosystem: Environmental > Aquatic > Deep subsurface >...
AGGTTCAGAAAATGGCGTCCCTTCAGCAGCGATTCGTAGGCAGCGGCGGGCACGCCGGGCGCGGCGCCCAGCCGGCGCGACACGCGCGGCGCCAGCTTGACCTCGATCTCGCGCGCGATGGCGGCCGCGACCTCGCTCTGCAGGCGCAGGACGTCGCCGACCGGTCGCTCGAAGTGCTCCGACCACACCTGCGTTTCGTCCGCGACCCGCACCAGCTCCACGGCGATGCGCATGCGGCCGCGGTGGCGACGCACGCTGCCGACCAGCACGTAGTGGACACCCAGTTCCGCCCCGATCGCGGAGACGCGCATGCGGGTGCCTTTGAACATCATGGACGACGTGCGCGCGATGACGCCGAGGCGCTCCGGGTTCAGGCGGCCCAGCTGCGCGATCATCTCTTCAGTCAGGCCGTCGCTGAAATACGCCGCGGGCCGGCCCGGGCTCAGGTCCTCGAACGGCAGGGCCGCGAGCATCACGCGCGCGTCCGCGGCGCCCACGCGGCGGGCCGCGACGCGCTCGAGCTCCGCGACGAACCGGTAGCCGCGCTTGGAGACTGTCGCAATGTGCGCGTCGCTGTCGGCGTTGCCGCCGAGCGCCTTGCGCAGGATCGAGATGGTGCGGGTCAGGCTGCCTTCGCCGACCACCATGCCGGCCCAGACGGTGTCGAGCAGCGTTGCCTTCAGCACGACGTCGCCCGCGTTTTCGAGCAGAAGCCGCAGCGTATCCGCGGCCTTTGGCGGGAGCCCGACGTCGCGGGCGCCCTTGAACAGGATGCGGCCGCGCAGGTCGAATGAGAATGGGCCGAAGCGAACCAGGTCTGCCCCGGACATGGTGCCCTAGCCGGCCACGCGGTCCTTGACCCACGGCACGACGCTGGCGAGTGCGGCATCGAGCGCCGCGGCATTCGGGCCGCCCGCCTGCGCGAAATCCGGCCGGCCGCCGCCGCGTCCGCCGACCTGGCCCGCGATCACGCCCGCGAGTTCGCCGGCCTTGACACTGGCCGTCAGGTCCTGGGTGACGCCGGCGACGAGCGCCACCTTGCCGTCCTCGGTGACGGTCGCGAGCACCACGACCGCGCTGCCGAGCCGGTTCTTCAATGAGTCGACCGCCTCACGCAGCGACTGGGTGTCGGCGCCTTCCATCCTGGCGGCAAGGACTTTCACTCCCTGCACCTGCACCGCGCCCGCGGCGAGATCGGCGCTGCCGCCGCCCGAGGCCAGTTTCGACTTGAGGCCGGCGAGATCGCGCTCGAGCTTCTTCTGGCGCTCGAGCAGCTGTGCGACCTTGTCCTCCACTTCGGCCGTGGTGCCCTTCAGCGCCGCCGCGACGCGCTTCAGCGTCGTCTCCGTGGCCTTGACCGCAGCCAGTGCGCCCGCGCCGGTGACCGCCTCGATGCGGCGGATGCCGGAGGCGATGCCGCCCTCGCTCACGATGCGGAACAGGCCGATGTCGCCGGTGCGGCGCACGTGGGTGCCGCCGCAGAGCTCGGTCGAGAAGTCGCCGAAGGACAGCACGCGCACCGTGTCGCCGTACTTCTCGCCGAACAACGCCATGGCGCCCGACTTGATCGCCTGGTCGTACGGCAAGTGGCGGATCACGCCCTCCCGGTTGGCGCGGATCTCGGCGTTGACCATCTTCTCGATGGTATCCAGCTCCTCCGGCGTCACCGGCTGCGTGTGCGAGAAATCGAAGCGCAGGCGGTCGGGCGCGACGAGGGAGCCCTTCTGCGTGACGTGGGTGCCGAGGACTTTTCGGAGGGCCGCATGCAACAGGTGCGTCGCGCTGTGGTTGAGCACCGTTGCCTGGCGCGTGTCGCAATCCACCGTCGCCGCGATGCGGTCGCCGGTCTTGAGCGTGCCGCGCCCGAGCCGGCCGATGTGCAGGTGGGCGTCGCCGAGCTTGCGCGTGTCCGTGACCTTCATCGTGGTCGTCGCATTCTCGAGCACGCCGACGTCGCCGACCTGGCCGCCGGACTCGGCGTAGAAAGGCGTCCGGTCCAGGACCACCTGGACCTCGTCGCCGGGCTGCGCCGAGGGAACCTCCTGGCCGCCCTTCAGGATCTTGAGCACGCGGCCTTCCCCCTGAATCGCTTCGTAGCCGCAGAACTCGCTCTCCGCATCGAGCGCCTGCGGACTGCGCAGGTCCACGCCGAATCGGCTGGCCGCGCGGCCGCGCTCGCGCTGGTCCTCCATCGCGCGCTCGAAGCCAGCCTGGTCGATGGAGAGCCCGCGCTCGCGCGCGATGTCGGCGGTGAGGTCCACCGGGAAGCCGTAGGTGTCGTAGAGCTTGAAGACCGTGTCGCCGGCGATGGTCCTGCCCTTCAGGCGCTTGATCGCGTCCTCCAGCAGGCCCATCCCGTTCGCGATGGTCTCGTCGAATTTTTCCTCTTCCTGGCGCAATACCTTCTGGACGTGCCCGGCGGCGCGCGGGAGCTCCGGGTACGCCTCGCCCATTTCCTTCGCGAGCGCGGGCACGAGCGAATGGAAGAAGGGCTGCGGCTGGCCGAGCTTGTAGCCGTGACGGATCGCGCGGCGGATGATGCGCCTGAGCACGTAGCCGCGGCCGTCGTTGCCCGGGATCACGCCGTCCACGATCAGGAACGAGCAGGCGCGGATGTGGTCCGCGATCACACGCAGGGACGGGCTCGTGAGCTGCTTCTGCCTCGTCGCCTCGGCCGCGGCGCGGATCAGGCCCTGGAAGAGATCGATGTCGTAGTTCGAATGCACGCCCTGCATGACGGCGGCCGTGCGCTCGAGGCCCATGCCGGTGTCCACGCTCGGTTTGGGCAGCGGCGTCATCTTGCCGTCGGCACCGCGCTCGTATTGCATGAATACGAGGTTCCAGATTTCGACGTAGCGGTCGCCGTCCTCATGCTTGCTGCCGGGCGGCCCGCCCTCGATGCCGGGACCGTGGTCGTAGAAGATCTCGGAACAGGGGCCGCAGGGGCCGGTGTCGCCCATCGCCCAGAAGTTCGACTTCTCGTTCATGCGCGAGAAGCGCTTCGGGTCGATCTTGATCCGCTTCAGCCAGAGATTGGCGGCTTCGTCGTCGTCCTGGTAGACGGTGACCCAGAGCCTCATGGGGTCGATCGCGAGCGTGCCGGTGACGAAGTCCCAGGCGTAGTCGATCGCCTCGCGCTTGAAGTAGTCGCCGAAGCTGAAGTTGCCGAGCATCTCGAAGAAGGTGTGGTGGCGCGCGGTGTAGCCGACGTTCTCGAGGTCGTTGTGCTTGCCGCCCGCGCGCACGCAGCGCTGGCTGCTCACGGCGCGCTTGTAGCTCCTCGCGTCCTTGCCGAGGAACACGTCCTTGAACTGCACCATGCCGGCGTTGGTGAACAGGAGCGTCGGGTCGTTGCCGGGCACGAGCGGGGATGACGGCACGACGGCGTGGCCGCGCGCGCGGAAGAACTTGAGGAACGCGCTTCGAAGCTCGCTGCTCGACATCTTCTTCGGCTTCGCCGACGGCGCGCTGCGCGCCGTCGCTTTCGCCTTTGGCCGCGGGGCCCTTGTTTTCCGTCTGGTCGCCATCAATCCTCTTCCAGGTCGCCACCTACCGCCGCGCGGACCTGCGCCGCGCTGAAGCCGCGCTGCGTCAGGAACCTGGCCTGCCGGCCACGCTCGGCCCAGGACTCCGGGAGCTTCGCACCGAAGCGCTTGCGCCGCGCCTGCTCGCAGCGGCGCCGCCAGTCGGCGGAGCCGGCGTCAAGGGCGGCATCTATGGTGTCGGGCGCCACGCCCGCCTCCCGCAGCCGATGTGCGATGCGTACCGGCCCCTGCCCGCGATTCGCATGATACGCGACGAAATGCTCCGCGAAGCGGGCGTCGTCCAGGAGCTTCTCGGCCGCGAGGCCGGTGACGGCGGCCTCGATCGCCGGGGCGGCGAAGCCGCGCTCGGCGAGGCGGCCTGCGAGTTCGCGGGCGCCGTAGTCGCGCCGGTTGAGGAGCTTGAGGGCCGCGAGGCGGGCCGCGCGCGGGTCGTCCGCGGCGGCCTCTGCGGCGGGGTCAGGCTTCCGCCGCCTCACTCGGGACCGCGACCGGGCGGCGCGCCGGCAGCAGGCGGTTCCTGAGCGCCGACTCGATCTTGGCGGCGATCTCCGGGTGCTGCTGCAGGTAGAGCCGGGCGTTGTCCTTGCCCTGGCCGATGCGCTCGCCCTCGTAGGCGTACCAGGAGCCGGACTTCTCGACGATGCCGTGCAGCGAGCCCATATCGATCAGCTCGCCCTCGCGCGAGATGCCCTGGCCATAGAGGATCTCGAACTCGGCCTCGCGGAAAGGCGGCGAGACCTTGTTCTTGACGACCTTGACGCGGGTCTGGTTGCCGACCACTTCCTCGCCGTTCTTGATCGCGCCGATGCGGCGGATGTCGAGCCGGAGCGAGGCGTAGAACTTGAGCGCGTTGCCGCCGGTGGTGGTCTCGGGATTGCCGAACATGACGCCGATCTTCATGCGGATCTGGTTGATGAAGATCACGATCGTGTTCGAGCGCTTGATGTTGCCGGTGAGCTTGCGCAGCGCCTGCGACATGAGCCGGGCCTGCAGGCCGACCTGCATCTCGCCCATCTCACCCTCGATCTCGGCCTTGGGCGTGAGCGCCGCGACCGAGTCGATCACCACGATGTCCACGGCGCCGGAACGGACCAGCATGTCGGTGATCTCTAGCGCCTGCTCGCCGGTGTCCGGCTGGGAGATCAGCAGCTCCTTGACGTTGACGCCAAGCTTCTCGGCGTACACGGGGTCGAGTGCGTGCTCGGCGTCCACGAAGGCGGCGACGCCGCCCAGTTTCTGCGCCTGCGCAATGATGGAGAGCGTGAGGGTGGTCTTGCCCGAGGCCTCCGGGCCGTAGATCTCGACCACGCGGCCGCGCGGCACGCCGCCGATGCCGAGTGCGATGTCGAGGCCGAGCGAGCCGGTCGGCACGACCTCGATGTCGTTGCTGGCCGAGTGCTCGCCGAGGCGCATCACCGAGCCCTTGCCGAACTGCTTCTCGATCTGACTGAGGGCGGCGACGAGCGCCTTCTTGCGATTCGTGTCTTCCATCTTTGGGTCCCCTTGGGTTGTCCCGATTATTCCACAATCCTGCATGCGGGCTGCCATAAAAACTTCGCCATTAGCCGTGATTTTCATGGGGGACAGCTTGCGCCCGCGGGTGGCTCATGGCGCGACCCAGGCATAAATGGGGACGCATCCCAATTGACCGCGGCGAGCTCATGGCCCGCTTGCCAGTCAGCGGGTTAATTGGGATGCGTCCCCATTCATGCCAGCGGCCAGTCGGCGAGCGGCTTGTAGCAGGCGCCTTCAGGGTGGGTCAGCGATTCGACCAGCGCCAGCTTCCAGGAACCGGGGTCGCGGGCCGGCTGGCCGGACAGCCTGAGCTCGAGGCCCCGCGGCGGCGGCCGCGTCACCCTGCGGACCAGCGTCAGGTGCGGCCACCACGGCCGGGCCTCGCGCGTGAAACCGAGCGGCTCGAGCGACCGCCACAACCCCTCCACGATGGCGAGGCCCGTCGCGGGGGCCGCTCCCGGCATGGCCACCAGGACCCTGGGCTTCGGCCAGTACTCGATGCGGTCGAAATCGAGCTCCACCCGCCGCCACAGGTCGCGGCCCCCGACCGTCATCAGGTCCACGATGCCGCTGCCGGGCACCGACCCGAGGAACGCGAGCGTCACATGGAGGTTGCCGGGCGGGACGCGGTTGCCTTCGACCTGCGAAACGGCCTCCCGGGTCGCCGTGGAGAGCGCCTGCCGCAGCGCCGGGTCCGGCCAGAGAGCGAAAAACAGCCGGTGCCCGTCGCCCCGCCGCTCCCGGGCCTCGTTCACGACGACGGCAGGCCTTCCAGCGCGGCGACCGCCGCCTGCCGGCGGATAGCGTTGCGCCCGCCGCGGAAGCGGAACAGGCGCGCATAGACCTGGATCCCTGCTTCCCGCTGCAGGCCCCAGGCGATCCAGACCGTGCCGACCGGCTTGTCCGCCGATCCCCCGACGGGCCCGGCGATACCCGTGACGGCGATCGAAACGCGCGCCGGGGACTTGCGAAGCGCCCCGCGCGCCATGGCGAGCGCCACCGCCTCGCTCACCGCGCCGTGCCGCTCGAGCGTCGCCAGGCGAACGCCCAGCTCATCGTGCTTGGCGGCATTGGAATACGTGACCCAGCCGCGGTCGAAGTAGTCGGAGCTGCCGGCGATGTCCGTCAGGCACTTGGCGATCAGCCCGCCGGTGCAGGACTCGGCGGTCGCGATTGTGAGTCCCGCGCAGCGCAGCGACCGGCCGACGCTGAGCGCGAGCGCCGCAAGCGCAAAGTCGCTGGGGCCGGCCACGGCGCCTCAGCTGAACTTCGAGAAGTCCGGCGGGCGCTTCTCGACGATGGCCGCGATCGCCTCGCGCGCCTCCGCGCCGGCGAGGCGCGGCCCGAACTGCGAGGCCTCGCGCATGATCGTCTCCTGCACGGCGCTGCCGAGCGCCTGCTTCAGCAGCCTCTTGCTCTCGCGCACCGAGCCCGGTGGCAGCGCCGCGAATTTCCGGGCGACCGCCTGCACGTGCGACATCAGCTCCGCCGCCGGCAGCACGGCGTTTGCGATACCCATGGCGACTGCCTCCGCTGCCAGGAAGGGCTTGCCGAGCACCAGCGCCTCGGTCGCCCGCACGCGCCCCGCGATCATCGGGAACAGGAGCGTCGAGGCGAATTCCGGGACGAGGCCGAGGCCCGTGAACGGCGTCGAGAACGTGGCATTGTCGGCGACGTACACCAGGTCGCAGTGCAGGAGCATGGTCACGCCGATGCCTACGGCGATGCCATTCACCGCCGCGATCACCGGCTTCTCGAAGCCCGCGAGCGCCTGCATGAAGCCGAGCACCGGCGAATCGGGCTGGATGAAGCGCGGGTCGGCGAAGCCCTTGAGGTCGTTGCCGGCGGTGAAGGCGCCGCCCGCGCCCGTGATGATGACCACGCGGACGGCGGGCTCCGCCCCGGCGCGCCGCAGGCCGGCGGTGATCGCCTCGTACATCTCGCCCGTGATCGCGTTCTTCTTCTCCGGGCGGTCGATCGTGATCGTCGCAACGCCCTGATCCTGCTGGTATCCGATGCTCATGTGTGGTCCTCGCCCGGGGCCGTCATAATGCCTCAAACCTCACAGCCATTCCGCATGCCCGCGACCGAACCGCTGTTCCCCGGATTGACCGCGCATACGCCCATGATGCAGCAGTACCTGCGCATCAAGGCCGAGAACCCGGACATCCTCCTGCTCTACCGCATGGGGGACTTCTACGAGACCTTCTACGACGACGCGCGCCGCGCCGCGCGCCTGCTCGACATCGTCCTCACGCAGCGCGGCGAGAGCGCGGGCGAGGCGATCCCGATGGCGGGCGTGCCGGTGGACAGGCTGGACCAGTACCTGGCGCGGCTCGTGAAGCAGGGCGTGCCGGTCGCGATCTGCGAGCAGGTGGGCGAGGTCGGCAAGGGCAAGGGCCCGGTCGAGCGCGAGGTGGTGCGCGTCGTGACGCCGGGCACGGTGACCGACGAGGCGCTCCTCGACGCCCGGCGCGAGAACCTGCTGGCGGCGATCGCGGGCGAGGGCGACCGTTTCGGCCTCGCCTGGCTCGACCTCGCGGCCGGGCGCTTCACGGTGCTCGAGGCGGAGGGCGCGGAGGCGCTCTGGTCCGAGCTCGAGCGCCTGCGCCCGGCGGAGCTCCTCGTTCCCGAGGGGCTGGCGCTCAAGACCGGCGCCCACCTCGTCGAACGGCCGCCCTGGCACTTCGAGCGGGATTCCGCGCGCCGCGCCCTGAACGCGCAGTTCGGGACCGTGAGCCTCGCCGGGTTCGGCGCCGAGGACCTGACGCTCGCGCTGGGCGCGGCCGGGGCGCTCCTGCAGTACGTGCGCGACACCCAGAAAGGCGCCCTGCCCCACGTCACGGGCCTCGCGCGCGAATCGCGCGACGAGGTGCTCGTCATGGATGCGGCCACGCGGCGCAACCTCGAGCTCGATGCGAGCCTCGCGGGGCGCGACGAGGCAACGCTCGCGGGCGTCATCGACCGCACCGCCACCGCCATGGGCGCGCGGGAACTGCAGCGCTGGCTGCGCCGGCCGCTGCGCGACCAGGCTGAACTGCGCCGCCGCTACCACGCGATCGCGGCGCTGATCGGCTCCGGCCGGCATTCGCGGCTGCACGGCATCCTCGGGGGCATCGGCGACGTCGAGCGCGTGCTCGCGCGCGTGGCGCTCCGGTCCGCGCGGCCGCGCGACCTCGCGGCGCTGCGCGATGCACTCGCGGAGCTTCCGGCGATGCACGCCGCGGTCGCCGGCCTCGATTCCCCGCTGCTCGCCGCAGCGGCGTTGAGCCTCGCGCCGCGACCGGACCTGCACGGCCTGCTCGCGCGCGCGATCGTCGAGAGCCCGCCACCGCTCCTGCGCGAGGGCGGCGTGATCGTGGCGGGCTATGACGCCGCGCTGGACGAGCTGCGCTCGGTCGCGACCGGCACCGACCGTCACCTGCTCGAGCTCGAGGAGCGCGAGCGGCGCCGGACCGGGATTTCGCAGCTCAAGCTCGGCTACAACCGCGTGCACGGCTACTACATCGAGCTGCCGAGGAGCCAGTCCGGCCGCGCGCCGCTCGACTACCAGCGCCGGCAGACGGTCAAGAACGCCGAGCGCTACATCACCCCCGAGCTCAAGCAGTTCGAGGACAGGGTGCTCTCGGCCCGCGACCGCGCCCTCGCACTCGAAAAGGAGCTGTTCGACCGGTTGCTCGAGTCGCTGACCGTCGAGCTCGCAGGCCTCAAGCGCATGGCGGCGGCGCTCGCGCTCGTGGACGTGCTTGCGAACCTGGCCGAGCGGGCGGTGACGCTCCGCTACGTGCAACCCGAGCTGCGGGAGGAACCGGGACTCCTGATCGAGGGCGGCCGGCACCCGGTGGTCGAGCGCATGATCGAGGAGCCGTTCGTGCCAAACGACCTCGACCTGCACGACGGCCGGCGCATGCTCGTGATCACGGGGCCGAACATGGGCGGCAAGTCCACCTACATGCGCCAGGCGGCGCTCATCCTGGTGCTCGCCTCCATCGGCAGCTTCGTGCCGGCGACGCGCGCGGTCATCGGCCCCTTCAACCGCATCTTCACGCGCATCGGGGCCTCCGACGACCTCGCCGGCGGACGCTCGACATTCATGGTCGAGATGACCGAGGCAGCGGTGATCCTGAACGGGGCGACCGACCGGAGCCTGGTGCTGATGGACGAGATCGGCCGCGGCACCAGCACCTACGACGGGCTCTCGCTCGCCTTCGCCTGCGCGAGCCACATCGCCACGAGGCTCCGCGCTTTCACGCTGTTCGCCACCCACTACTTCGAGCTGACGGAGCTCTCCGGGCTACTGCCCGAAGTCGAAAACGTGCACCTCGACGCCACCGAGCACGGCGAAGGCATCGTGTTCCTGCACGCCGTGAAGCCCGGCCCGGCGAGCCGGAGCTACGGGTTGCAGGTGGCGCAGAAGGCAGGCGTGCCGCGCGAGGTCATCCAGGCGGCGAAGGCCTACCTCGAGAGGCTGGAGAGCCGGGCGAAATAGAGCACGCGGCCGTTCGGCAGCTCCAGCGTGCGTTCGATCCTGAAATGGCGGTTGAGCTCGACCTCGAAGGCCGGGCGCAGGCAGTCCGGGTAGAGCGGCTCGCGCCCGCGCGCGATGGCCGCGAACATCGGGTCGCTCGCCGGCACAAACTCGACGATCAGGTCCCGGCGCGTGATGCCGGCGACGGCCTCGAGCTGTTCCGCGACCGGCACGCCCTCGGTAACCCGCAGGTGGTGCACGACCGCGAGCATCAGCACGAGGTCGAAGCCGGCGGCGGCCCGCGCGAGGAAGGCATCCGACTCGCCGTTCTGCCATCCCGTCGCGGGCGTGGGCCGGCCGAAATTGCCGACCAGCGGCAGGATCGGGAGCTTCTTCCCGCGCGCGCGGCGATGGATCGCCGCGACCGAGCGCTCGTCGATGTCGAGCGCGACCACCTCGCCCTGCGAGGCCGCGATCTCGCTGAACTCGCCGGTATTGGCGCCGATGTCGAGCGTACGCTCCGGGTGCGTGTCGGCGACCGCCGAGGAGACGAATGTGCGCTTGGCCGCGAGGTCGGCGTC
>Ga0114938_1003060_pt1 | contig 10107 bp, 7 predicted proteins | sample AshMeaBigSpring_FD_88675 | JGI IMG/M metagenome (GOLD analysis project Ga0114938, IMG submission 88675) | Groundwater microbial communities from Big Spring, Nevada to study Microbial Dark Matter (Phase II) - Ash Meadows Big Spring | ecosystem: Environmental > Aquatic > Deep subsurface >...
AAAGCAATTTGTATTTATCGCAGTTCGACACCATGGTTTCGGCTGGGTTTTCAAAGTGCGAAGTACAGGTATTTAATTTTCTGGGATATCCGATGAAGGCCCTGTCTGACCGCTATGCCAGCATCTCTTGGGTAGCCCATCGAATAGATGGATTTTTGTTTCGTGTCTTTCCGAGGCTTCTGAAATACGGAGCCAACGGCAATATTATTTTTACAAAATAGCTCCCTGTCATCTGTTCGCATTCAAAAGATTTACTTCTAGGCATCTACACACAGATAAGTAATTACAAGTTCAATCGTATAGTTTGCATTCCAGTTCATTTATCCCAGAATGTATCGATTTTCAGAGTCCCATTCCACTTAGTTCTTCATGTTTTCGAAAATAGCGAGTTAATATTTTAACGTAAAAAGTTGTCGCAACACCAGCATGGGCAGCATGATAATAACGATAAGGCGTCTGAGAAATAGATTTCGGTTGATTCGGTTGATACTTCTGAGGGGTTTGGCTTCCTTGGTAGCCACATACCGTAGGGGCCCCGCACGGGACGCACTCGACCTCACGCAACTACATCGACAGAGGATCGCACTTGTGAAAATTGATGGGATCGGTGATTTTGTGCTCTCGACGACATTTTTATCAGTGTTTCGCGACAAACTTCCCACAGCGAGTGTGACGTTATTTTGTCGCAGCGCGGTTGTGGAACTCGCCCGCCAGCAGTTTCCTGAATGGTCGATTGTGGGGATTCCTGGAAGAAGAAGTACTATACGGGATTTGCTTTTGGATTTTAAGACTCGTAAGTTTCTCGGAAATCAGAGCATCTTTGATATTTTGATCGACTTGCGCACATTCCGCGACTTTTGTGAAGCAACCACTTGTAGCTGGATTCCAGCCCGTCAAAAAATCGCATTTCAAAATTCACTCTCGGAGAGCAAGCGACTGTATCGACTTCCCGGGGAGCACAGAGTCTATGATATACTTTTGCCTTTACCCACTCCGCACGATTCGGAAACGGCACAAGACATTCAGATTCACAGAGCAATGCTTCGATGGATATTCCCACAGTTATCAGAATTAGCATCGTCTCTTCCCTGTTGGAAGTTCAAGGCTAAAACAGATTTGAATTTGGAACGCACTTTGGAAAGCGAATTCCATTTGCCAAAGTCAAAACCATTTTTTCTCGTTTGCCCAGGCACATCTACCACACTAAAGGAGTACCCGATTCCTGCGCTTGCAGATGCAATAGTGGCAGTCATTACTCGATTCCCTATGCCAGTCGTGATTTCAGGCAGCCGGGCTGATATGCGTACAACTCAACCCCTCTTCCAGTTGTTGAGTCATCGCTGCGAAGTACGGAATCTCACTGGAAGGTTTACGTTGGCGCAGCATTTGTCCCTCGTGGCATTATCTACCGTCGTTCTCTCGATGGACACTTGCCATGCACATTTTGCAGGGGTTCTAAACATCCCGGCAGTTGTTGTTTTAGGTGGAGGGCATTACGGGTGGTTCGCCCCTTGGGGAGATTCGAGCTCATTTCGATGGCTAACACATCCGCTACCCTGTTTCGGGTGTAATTGGGAATGCATCCACGAGCATCCCATGTGCATTCATGATATTTCTTCAGACACGCTAGCAAAGCATGTAATAGAAGTCATATTGGAAAGCAAGCAAAGGTTTCTCGCTTGAACTGTTTTTAGCAGTTCGTACCATTAAAGGCCGGTTACACCAATCAAAGAACTGAGATTTACTGCGGTCTTTTGCGATGTGTTTTAGGTTTTTCTACTAATGCCTGAGATAGAAAGAAATATAGTTCTAAGGAGCAGACCGACACATTCTAAGGTGACCCCACATTACCATAAAGTGTCTCTCAAGCAATTTGGTTTTTGATTTGCAGCAATTTTACTTTAAAATCATATGGACAGAAACTGGAGAAATGTACTTTACACAATCTGGGATGTCGTTTGGATAACATTAGATATTGTATTCTCAACGGCTAGAAGCAAATTTTCACTAACTTTTCAAGGGTGTCCTTTTGGGCTAGGACTTTCGACATCGGGTCATTGTTCTTTTAAGGCCCGTATGGCCGGTTCAATCCAACTTGGGCACCATGTAAGGTTTCTCGCGGCTTGGCGCAGCAATCGCGTTGGCCTCTCAGGGTCAGTTCTCCTTCAGACATTCGGTAATGGCATCATACGTATTGGGGATCATAGCGGGGGTTCAGCGGTGGTCCTATCCTCGCGTGCAAAGATTACTGTTGGCCAGCATGTAAATCTTGGAGGAAATGTCCGAATATTTGACCATGACTTTCATGCTTTAGACCACAGAAAACGTCGCATGTCGATGGCTGAACAGGACGCTTTTATTCGCTCGGAGCCTGTCGAGATTTGCGATGATGTTTTTATAGGAGCCAATGCGACCATTCTTAAAGGTGTTAGAATTGGTGAGAGAACTATTGTTGCTTCTGGTGCTGTTGTATTTAGAGGCAAATACCCGCCAGATTCCATTCTTTCAGGAAATCCCGCTCAAGTTGTCGTTAATGCTACAGTTTGAGGACTCTTTGGGTGATCATAAGATTATAACACGCATTGGATGAGGTCCATTCCAATTATTTCTATGCATTTCACCATCATCACCCCCTCATTCAAGCAACTTGACTGGCTTCGCCTCTGCGTGGCCAGTGTCCGAGATCAGGTTCTGGGGGCCAATGTTGAAGGCCAGATGGTTTCCGTTTCTTCTAGTCCTCGGGGCTCAAAGATCGCGTCTCAGGTTTCGTCCCCCCGCCTTTCGGTCGAACATGTCATCCAAGATGCAGGTTCGCCCGGGATTGAGGACTTCGCGAGCGAAATCGGAGCGGATTTTTTCCGGGATGGCCAGTTGGTCTTCCAAGCACCCCCTTCGCCATCAGCTCCCCCCCCCTATCGCCTCGCGATTTACTGCGAGAAGGACAAGGGGATGTATGATGCGATCAATCGAGGCTTGGAAAAGACGACGGGAGAGATATGCGCTTGGCTGAACAGTGATGAGCAATATCTTGATGGAACTCTTCTCAAGGTGGCAGCCTATTTCGAGAAGAAACCTGAAATTGATGTTCTTCTGGGCGATGCGCTCCTTCTCAACGGAGATTGTGCGCCAGTATGTTATCGCCGCATTATGGTTCCCAGCCGGTGGCACACACAAATGGACCATCTCCACTCCCTGAGTTGTGCAATGTTTTTCAAGCGAGATGTGCTTCCTGTACCGGCATTCAGCCCGAATTGGCGTATTATTGGTGATGCTGTACTCATTGACTATTGGATTCAGAAAAAAAGAAAGTTCTACGCATCCCGGGACCTACTATCAACGTACGCATTCACGGGAGACAACCTAAGTCGAAATAATTTAGCCCATCAAGAACACAGATTATGGAGAACTAGACAACCGCTCTTTTTTCTAAATCGGGGACTCGCTGTTGTCTGCCATAGAATCAGGAGACTTCTACATGGCTCATACACTAGGTTCTCTGTAGACTCGAGATATTATACACATGCGGACTTTACGCAAAGAACGACTTACAAAGGAAACATTAGCGGTTACTGGCCAAAGAATGGTTCTTCCAGAAAAGTTGATGACTTTGCGACTCATGCCACGAATTTGCGAGACATGCTTTTTTGCTCATTTCAAAGAGCAAGATCAATCCTAAAAAAGATAGCTGTATTTTTACTTTCATCAACAACCAATTCACTATTTACTCGCATCCAGTTTGCATACAAGCTCCACACATTAATAGATTTGTATAACCCGCGCAGCCTCAATGAGAAGCTGCAATGGCTAAAACTATTCTACCGCGACGAGCTCATTTTTCGTTGTGCAAACAAGCAGACCGTTCGTGGATATATTTCGGAAACAATCGGGGACCAGTTTCTCATTCCGTTGAAAAAGATATTTGTTCTTGGTGACGTTCTTTCTCTAGAGACTTTACCAACATCGTTCATTTTAAAAGCAGGGCATGCATCCGGCTGGAATTGCATAGTGGCTGATAAAGAGCTTGAACAAAGCGAGGCTCTCAATACAAAAATCACAGGTTGGCTACAAACGGAGTTTTTCGATGTAGGTCGCGAATGGATGTACAAAGACTCCCCGCGTGCAGTTCTTTGTGAGGAACTTCTCATCGATAATGACGGCAGAATTCCGAGAGACTACAAATTTTTTTGTTTCCATGGGGAACCTCGCTTTATTCAAGTGGACTATGCGCGATTCGATGGACACACCCGGACACTCTACGACATGAATTGGCGTAAAATCCCATGCTCGTTGGAGTATCCTATTGGCCCAGACGAAAGCGGACGTCCGCCAGTAAAGTTTTCGGAAATGATAGAAGTTGCACGAAAACTTTCTAAACCGTTTCCATTCGTACGCGTCGATCTTTATAGTGCAAAGGAAAAGATTTGGTTTGGGGAATTGACGTTCTGCCCCGGAAAAGGATGCGAGCGATTTACGCCACGGCACTATGATCGCGAACTGGGTAGGTGGCTCGATATTGACCGGATCAAGTGCGAACACCCACAACGAATTATCCAATGAGCCATTCTGTATCCATTCTTCGAGAGGCCAAAGTGATGTCTCGTTTGGAGCTTTGCGAGAGTGCCAACCAATTCATTCGCGATGTACTACCGGAAGGGGACTTTCGCAAAGTTTTTCTCAAGCCCAACTGGGTATTCCACTCACAAAATCCCTCTTTTCCGTCTGAAGCTTTAGTCACCTCTCCTGCAGTCATTTTGGCAGTTGTTCGCGCCTGTTTCAATAATTACTCAAATATCGAGAGAGTTATCGTTGGGGATGTTCCCTTGCAATCCTGCGATTTTTCTCTCATGTGCAAGCAATCGGGTACAGATCAGCTCATTGCCCTCTGCGCGAAAGAGTTTGGTTCGAGAGTGCAATTTCTTGACTTGAGGCGAGAAGTTTTCCGTTTAGCGAATGGGTTTCTACAGCGAGACCTCCACGTCCAAGGCGACCCTTCTGGGTATTCGGAAGTCATTTTGGACCAGGCCAGCCAATTGGAAGAAGTCAGCCACAAAGCCAATCGGTTTCGGGTTTCGGACTACGATCCGGAAGACACGACCAGTGCCCACAAACCCGGAGAACACCGATATCTTATCTGCCGGAGCATTTTGGAAAGTGATCTGATCATCAATTTGCCAAAAATGAAAACCCACCAGAAGACCGGGATTACTGGAGCACTGAAAAACCTTGTCGGCATCAACGGGTCGAAAGCATATCTCGTTCACCACCAAGTGGGCCGCCCATCTCAAGGCGGCGATGAATTTCCTGAAGACATTCCAAAATCTATTTTAATCCAAGTTCGGATGCGTGAGTTTTTGCAAAAATCCTCTCCCCTATTGTTTCGCATGGCGAAGTGGGGCTGGGAAGGCCTCAAGTGGGTTCGAGGCATCAAAACCGAAGCGACCCGCGAAAACATGGCAAAAGGGGGAATCTACATGGGTTCCGGATCTTGGTATGGCAATGACTCGATCTGGCGGATGGTCTATGATCTCAATCTTGCCTTGGTATTCGCAAAATCTGAAGGCGGCCGACTGGCCCCAGAACCGCAACGGCAAGTCGTTTCTATTCTGGACGGGATCATTTCCGGTGAGGGAAACGGCCCCCTCCAGCCCTTGCCAGTCCGGACGGGAGTGTTGGTCGCATCACGCAATCCGTTTCTTGTGGATTTTGCCATGGCAAAACTGATGGGGTTCGATTGGCAGAAAATAGCACTACTTGCAAATTACCATCGTTTCCCCAATCCATGCTTTTCCTCCTTTGATCCACTGCACTTTTTCGTGGAAATGGATGGCGCATTGCATCATAAAGGAATTGACTCTATACCTGTCCACAAATGCTTTCTGCCCCCACCTGGGTGGAATGGACACATTGAGTTGGACCGCGCCCAAACAATTTGAGTGCTCTTCGGAATTATTTATTAACTAATTTAGATTAACTGTCTTGAAAATATTACAGATATTTAGTCGATATGGCGAATACGGAGGGGAAGAGGGGAGCGTTTATCGTATTCGTGATACGATCCGAAAAGCACATACTGTAGATACATTTTACGCATCGACCAGCGAGTGGGTTACAAAAAACAAAGGCAGACCTATCCACGCACTGCGCGAATCACTTTCGAATCCGGCTGTTGATAAGTCATTAGAACTCACCCAAAAAGAAAACAAATACGATTTCTGGTTGGTTCACAATGTTTTCCCGGCACTTTCTCCATCTGTTTATTCCTCCGCGTTTCGACTGGGAGTTCCGGTCGTACACTACTTGCACAGTTACCGGCATTTCTGTGTCAATGGTTTTTTTCTCAACCACGGCACTCCCTGCACAAAATGTGCTGGCGGTAATTTTCTTCTCGCCTTCCTCACAAAGTGCTGGCGAAATAGTCGCATCCAATCGGGCGTCATGGGGTGTGTTCTCGCTCGTACTCAATCCATGGGCATTTTTGAGAAGGTGGCCGCTTGGATTGCAATAAGCCACCGTCAGAAAGAAATCTATGCCCAATGGGGAGTGCCAGCGGATCGCATCCATGTCGCACACCATTTTTACAACGCAGCAAGCCCACCCCCGGCATTCTCCACGTCTCCCCGTGCGTTGTTTATCGGTCGCCTCTCCCCCGAAAAGGGGGTGGATCACCTGCTGCAGGCTTGGGCGCAGGTCACGACGATGGGAGCCTCCCTCTCGATTGTTGGCGACGGTCCCGAGCGTCCCCGACTTGAGGAACTTACCAGACAACTCTCCCTCAAAGGAGTCCATTTCCACGGTTTCCTTGAGAAATCTGCACAAGCCGACATTTGGGCAAAGTCAATGGTTACTATCGTGCCATCGATCTGGGAAGAGCCCTTCGGCATGGTTGTCTTGGAATCCTGGGCGCGCAAGCGCCCCGTCATCGCACACCAGATCGGCGCACTTCCAGAACTCCTCACGGAAGGAGTTACAGGACACCTCGTTCCTCCAAATTCCCCCGAACATCTGGCTCGTCAGATTGACTTTGCGCTACAGCAACCGGAACACACCCAAACCATGGGACAAAATGGCTACAACGATCTCCACACCCGCTTCTCCGAGGACGTCTGGACAAAGCGAATCGATGAGATCCTCTCAGGTTTCTGACTAGTTCCACAACTATTTCTTTGCTACCGTCAGTCAGATTACTATACCCTGCAATAGTAACATCTCATTTAGTAGTTATATTCAGTAATGTATGAAACAATCATCCGCACTCATCACAGGATCTTCCGGGCTCATCGGCTCCGAGGTTTCAAAATATTTTTCCCGTCAAGGTTGCAAAATTCATGGATTGGACAACAATCAACGAGCTGTATTTTTTGGCCCTCTGGGAGACACTCGCTGGAATCAAAAGAATTTGATGGAATCAATTCCTGGCTTCGAGCACCACGAACTCGACATCCGTGATCGAGATGGAGTATTGGCCCTCGTTCAGTCGTTGCGTCCGGATGTGATTATCCACACGGCAGCACAACCTTCGCATGATCGAGCGGCGGCGATTCCTTTTGACGATTTCGATACCAACGCTGTCGGCACGCTCAATCTTCTGGAAGCCGCGCGCCGGTATTGTCCGGAGTCGCCATTCATCCACATGTCAACCAATAAAGTTTATGGGGACCGTCCGAACACAATTCCCATGCGCGAGACTCCGACGCGATGGGACTATGCGGACGCAGCCTTCGAACATGGGATTCCTGAGGATTTTTCCATCGACCAGTCGAAACATTCTCTCTTTGGTGCCTCGAAGGTGGCGGCGGACGTGATGGTGCAGGAATATGGACGCTACTTCAATATGCCAACCTGCTGCCTACGGGGCGGATGCCTCACCGGGCCCAGCCATTCGGGGGTGGAACTTCATGGATTTCTCAGCTACTTGGTCAAGTGCAATATCGAGGATAGAGAATACAAGGTCTATGGATACAAGGGCAAACAGGTTCGAGACAACATCCACAGCGAGGATGTTGCCCGCTTTATTTGGATGTTCGTCCAGTCCCCCCGGGTTGCGGAAGTCTATAATCTGGGAGGCGGCAAGGCGAATTCCTGCTCGATCCTCGAGGCTTTCAAGCTGGCCGAGAAGTTCAGTGGGAAAAAGCAGAAGTTCTCGTATGCGGACGAAAATCGAATTGGCGACCACATTTGCTACTATAGCGACCTGCGCAAAATGCGCGCCCATTTCCCCGATTGGGACATTTCCATCAGCCTTGAAGAAACCATTCGCCAAATTGTGAACTCGTGGAAAGCGCGAATCGAATGATCCGAACGCTCCCCGTTCTTGGAACGCCTCTAGCCGTCACCACCTATGCGGAACTTGCCGATTATCTCTGCCTCCTCAGCAGTCAAGCGGGACCGTTTTGCGTGGATTTCTCCAATACGCACATCGTCACCATGCGGCGGCACGATCCGGATTTCCTCGCCCTCACAAACTGCATGGACCTCTTTGTCCCGGACGGAATGCCTCTCATCTGGGCACTCAACCGCCAAGGAGCCGGATTGTCCGACCGCGTCTATGGCCCAACCTTCCTCCGCGAGTGCCTCCGCGTGTCCCCCCCCCACATCCGCCACTACTTCCTCGGCGGGTCTCAAGAGTGTTTGGATGCACTCCTTGGTAAGGTCTCCTCACTCAATCCCGGTTTGACAGTGGTAGGAAAACGAAATGGCTACTTCTCCAAGGAGCAGGAAGCCGATGTCCTCGAATCGATTATCGCAACTCGTCCGGATTTCGTATGGATTGGACTCGGAACCCCCAAGCAACAGGAGTTCATCAACAGGTGGAAACCCCACTTTGCAAAAGGCATCCTCCTCGCCGTGGGATTCGCCTTCGACGTCAACGCCGGCACCAAGCCCGATGCCCCCGCATGGATGCAAAAACGCGGCCTCACCTGGCTCTACCGCCTCTGCTCCGAACCCCGCCGCCTCCTCCGCCGCTACGCCAAATGGAACTCCCTCTTCCTGTGGTACAAGCTTAAGGAAAGGATGAAGTATGAAGTATGAAGTATGAAAGGTAGGGATGACCGGCCCGGTCGTCTGAAGAGAATTATGAAGGATGAATTATGAATTATGAAAAGGTAGGGATGACCGGCCCGGTCGTCAGTGCATAATTTTGGATTTTGGATGCTGGATTTTGGATGCTCAAATATTCTAACATTCAACATTCAGAATCAGTTTCGTAGTGATGGAACATATTTCGTTTTTTAACATGGATAGACAGGATACTCTGGATAAGTGCGTTTTTAACCACAAAGAATGCGTGCTTCGCACGCGATTTTGGATGATGGATTTTGGATGTTGAATTATTTGATAATCCATCATCCAAAATCCAACATTCATAATTATTTCTCCCATGCCCTCCTCCCACGACCTCATCAAGCACTCCCACGACGGCTTTTTCAATTTTGTCTTCACCCACCCGGAGGAAGCGATCGGATTCCTGCGGGCCTATCTACCGGCGTCATTCTCCGCCATTTGCGACTGGGGGAGCCTCGAAATCCTTCCCACCGCTTTCACCTCTCAGCGGTTGGGCAAATCCCACGGCGATATCCTCTACCGCATCCGCGTTGGCGACGTCGAGACGTGGATCCACATCATCGTGGAGCACCAAAGCAGCCACAGCAAAGTCCCCATGCCTTTCCGCACCTTTGGTTACATGAAAAATAGTTGGGACGCACCGCCAAACCATGCGGCACCAGCCAAAAATAAACCCGGCTCACGTCGCAAAAAGTCCGGCCCCACCTTCCCTCTCCCTCACGTCCTGACCTTCCTCGTCCACCAAGGCGAGACTCCCTACACCGGCCCAACCTCATTCCGTGAACTTTTTGCCAGCACCGGAGACCCCAAAGCCGACGACTTCCTCGCCCGCTTCACTCCGCAATTCGAAATCATCGTCATCGACCTCGCTCGGCCAGATACCGTCATCGATGGCACCATCATCGGCAAAGCCGCACTCGAACTCATGGCCGCCGTCCGCCGAGGCGCAGGAGCCTCCTTCCTCGAAGCCCATAAACAAAAGCTCGACACAGACCTCGAACGCATCGCCGTCGCCATTTTCTCCTACTTGATTTCCACGCCAAG